>Ga0155495_1057_pt2 | contig 30066 bp, 27 predicted proteins | sample RifCSPhighO2_12_FD_107153 | JGI IMG/M metagenome (GOLD analysis project Ga0155495, IMG submission 107153) | Burkholderiales bacterium RIFCSPHIGHO2_12_FULL_69_20
CACCTCCAGCACGCCCTGCATGTAGACATCGCAGGCATGCACTTCGTCGATCACCAGCACCTTGCGAACCAGCCCCAGCAGGCGCAGTGACTGGTGTTTGCTGTGCAGTACCCCCAGCAACACCTGGTCGATGGTGCCCACGCCGGCCGGCGACAACAGCGCGCGCTTGTTGTGGTCGGCCAGCCAGGCGGTGCAGCGGGCCGAGGCGGTGTCGTCGAGTTGCCGCGCATCGTGTTCGTCGGGGCCTGCAGGCAGCACGGTGGCGGCAAATTCGCCCACCAGCCGGCGTTGGCCGTGGGCCAGCACCAGGCTGGTGGGGTCGGCAAACAACCGGGCATAGGACAGGGCGATACGGCCGTACATGGCGTTGGCGGTGGCCATGGTGGGCAACGCGATGAAAAACCCGTCGGCAGCGCCGCTGGCCAGCAGGCGGTGGGTCAGCATCAGGGCCGCCTCGGTCTTGCCGGCGCCGGTGACGTCTTCCAGCATGTGGATCTGCGGGCCGGCGTGCAGCGGCGTCTCGGCGGCCCACTGTTGAAGCGGGGACGCTGCCGCGATGGCGGGAAAGAGGGTTCCAAAGGGCATGGCGACCGCGCTGGGCGCTGGCAGCACGCCGCTGGCAGCCAGCGCATGGGCGGCCCTGTCCTGGGCCAGCCGCCAGTAGTCGGTCAGCGGTTGGGCCTGATCCTGGTAGGGAAAGTACAGCGTGTTCGAGCCCAGCCAATCGGCCAGCACGGCCAGCCCGGCCAGCCACCATGACAACGCTTTGCTGACAGCGTCGAATTCATACGGATCTTGCCGGGCAATCGCCTCGGCCAGCTCGGCGCTGATGAACTGCTGGCGCATCGCGCCGGTGAACGCCAGCGCTGCGGCCCGGTCATGCTGCCGGTCGAAGTGCTGGCCCCAGTAGTCGCCTTCGGTCGGCGGCTGGCCGTGGTGGCCGCAACAGGCGCGGGCCCACCAGTCGAGGCCATCAGCCAGGTTCTCCGAGCCAGCACCGAACCAGGCCTGGTCGATCACCCGCTCGCGCAGCACATCTTTCCAGAACAGCATGCCCAGGCTGTCATGGCGCAGGGTGTAGGGCTTGGCCGGGTTGGGCGGCCGACCGCGCAGCGCTTCAAAGACCTCCGGACATTGGCTCTGGAACGCCTCGGAGAACTTGCCCAGATCGTGCAACGCCAACCAGAAAGCAAGCCAAGGCGCCACCAGGTGAGCCGGCAACCCCAGGCCGTTGGCGAACAGCGCTCGCAGCGCGGGCATCTGGCGCAAGACCTCGACGCCCACGGCCGCCACGTCCAGGCTGTGATACCCCAGCAAGTGACATGAGGCCGCGCCTTCGCCTGGGCGTGCCTTGCCCCAATACCCGCCATGGGCTGGCAGCCCGAATTCCGGCATGAACGCTCCCTGTTGAACGCTGGTTTGCCGTCATTCTGGGCTGCAGGTCGCTCAAATTCCGAGCCACCCCCCAATGGGGGGCGCTCCGCGATCAAGCGGGCAGGAAGCCTTCGATCGAAAGATACCGCTCGCCGGTGTCGTAGTTGAAGCCCAGCACCCGCGCGCCGGCGCCCAGTTCGGGCAGCTTCTGCGCGATGGCGGCCAGCGTGGCGCCGCTGCTGATGCCCACCAGCATGCCTTCTTCGCGGGCCGAGCGGCGTGCCATATCGCGCGCGGCTTCGGCGTCGACCTGGATCACGCCATCGAGCAACCCGGTGTGCAGGTTGGCGGGGATGAAGCCCGCGCCGATGCCCTGGATCGGGTGCGGGGCGGGTGCGCCGCCGCTGATCACCGGGCTGGCGGCCGGCTCGACCGCAAACACCTTCAGCTGCGGCCACTTGGCCTTCAGCACCTGGGCGCAGCCGGTCAGGTGGCCGCCGGTGCCCACGCCGGTGATGATGGCGTCGAGCCCGTCGGGAAAGTCGGCGGCGATCTCCTCGGCCGTGGTGCGCGCATGCACCTCGATGTTGGCCGGGTTCTCGAACTGCTGAGGCATCCAGGCGCCGGGCGTGGCAGCTACCAGTTCTTGCGCGCGGGCGATCGAGCCCTTCATGCCTTTTTCGCGCGGTGTCAGGTCGAAGCTGGCGCCATAGGCCAGCATCAGCCGGCGGCGCTCGATGCTCATGCTGTCGGGCATCACCAGCACCAGCTTGTAGCCCTTGACCGCGGCCACCATCGCCAGCCCGATGCCGGTGTTGCCCGAGGTCGGCTCGATGATGGTGCCGCCGGGCTTGAGCGCGCCGCTGGCCTCCGCCGCCTCGACCATCGCCAGCGCGATGCGGTCCTTGATCGAGCCGCCGGGGTTGCCACGCTCGCTCTTGATCCACACCGTGGCCGAATCGGAAATGCCCGCAAACAGGCGGTTGATGCGCACATGCGGCGTGTGGCCGATGGTGGCCAGGATGCTGTCGGCTTTCATGGATCGATCTCCTCGGGTTCAGCGGTCAAAGCGTTAGCCGCGATAATCGCACGGTGAAGCAAGCCAGACCGCCGCTGGGGCAAGCATCGAAAGGTGGCCCTGGAGGAAGGTCCGGACTGCATAGAGCGGCGTAGCAGTTAACGGCTGTCCACCGTGAGGTGCGGATCAGAGCAACAGAGACGAGCCGATTCAGTTCGGGTGAAACGGGCAATCTCTACGCGCAGCAACACCGAATAGGCACACGTTGATCTGGCTCGGGGAGTGTGCGGGTAGGTGGCATCGAGCCGGGTAGGCGACTCCCGGCCCAGAGGAATGGCGGTCACGGCGCCGAGGCTTCGCAAGAGGCGCAGGCGCCGCACAGAATCCGGCCTATCGGCTCGCTTCACACTAATTTTTCAGCCGGCGGGGCTTGCAAGGCCTGCCGGCCTTTTCATTTCGGGCCTCATGAATCCCAACGCACAACGTCTCTGGCCGCATCCCCGTTGGGCATTGGCCGCCCTGCTGGCCTGCCTGGGCACGCTGGGGCCGTTCTCGATCGACACCTACCTGCCGGCCTTCTCGGGCATCGCGCAGTCGCTGGGCGCCACGCCGGCGCAGATGCAGCAGACGCTGTCGGCCTACCTGTTCGGCTTTGCGCTGATGAACCTGTTCCACGGGGCGCTGTCCGACAGCTTCGGCCGCCGCCCGGTGGTGCTGTGGGGCTTGGCGCTGTTCACGCTGGCCTCGGTGGGCTGCGCGCTGAGCCAGACCATCGGCCAGCTGGTGGCTTTCCGCGCGCTGCAGGGCATGTCGGCCGGCGCGGGCGTGGTGGTGTCGCGCGCCATCATCCGCGACATGTTCCCGCAGGACGAGGCGCAACGGGTGATGTCGCAGGTGACCATCTTCTTCGGCGTGGCGCCGGCCATCGCGCCGGTGCTGGGCGGTCTGCTGTTCGTGCAACTGGGCTGGCATTCGATCTTCTGGCTGCTGGTGGTCATCGGCGCGCTGCTGTGGGGGCTGAACTACCGGCTGCTGCCCGAGACCCTGCATGCCGAGGCGCGCCAGTCGTTCGCCCCCGGGCCGCTGATGCGCGCTTATGCCGAGCTGGTGCGCAACCCGCGCTTCGTGCTGCTGGTGTTCGCCAGCGGCGTGCCGTTCAACGGCATGTTTCTCTACGTGCTGTCGGCGCCCGAATGGCTGGGCACCCACCTGGGCCTGGGGCCGACACAGTTCTTCTGGTTCTTCGGGCTGTCGATCGCCGGCATCATGTCGGGCGCCGCCGTCAGCGGCCGGCTGGCCGGGCGCATGCGCCCGCGCCGGCAGATCCGCTGGGGCTTCGCGATCATGCTGTCGACCTCGGTGCTGAACGTGCTGCTCAACCTGCTGCTGACGCCGCACCCGGCCTGGGCGCTGCTGCCGGTGGCGGTGTACTCGTTCGGCTGGGCGCTGATGGTGCCGGTGGTCACGCTGATGGTGCTCGACCTCGCACCCGATCGGCGCGGCATGGCCTCGTCGCTGCAGGCCTGCGTGGGCAGCGCCGCCAACGGCATCGTGGCCGGCGTGCTGGCGCCGCTGGTGATGCACTCCACGCAGGCGCTGGCCTGGGCCTCGCTGGGGCTGATGTCGGTGGGCCTGGTGGCCTGGCTCGGCGTGCGGCGCCTGCCCGGCTGAGACCGGGCGGGCCGGGCGCGGTACTCAAGATGGCACCGCCAAGGCCGATAGCGCAGAGAGTGGGGCGTGCCCGTTGGCAGCGTCCTGGTCTCTTGCCGCGAGTGCCCTGCCATGTCCAAACCTGCCTTTCCCCCCGCCGCCCGCCCCGTACTTGCCGCGGGCTTGATCGCCGCCTCGGTGGCGGCCTTGATGTTTGCCGCGCCGGCCCGGGCCGCCGATGCGCATGCCGCGCCGGCCAAGGCCGCGCCGGCGCACAAGACGGCGGGCACGACCGCCGCCGATCCGATGGACACGCTGCGCGAGAAGCTGGCCACCAAGCTGGGCGCGATGAAGGCGCCCGAGGCGCCTTCGCCGTATGTGATGCGGGTGGTGTCCAAGTCGGGTGAATCCGCCACGGGCACGGCCGCTGCGCATGTGGCGGCCAAGTCGGCGGGCCACGGCGCCGCCAAACCGGGTGGCCACGGTGGCACCTCGGCCAGGATCGCCCGGCTGCGCGCGGCCAAGGCCGCCGCCGGCCACAGCCCGGACAGCCATGCCGCGCACTGGAGCTACGGCGGCAGCGGTGGCCCCGAGACCTGGGGCCAGCTCAAGCCCGAGTTTTCGACCTGCGCGACCGGCTCGCGCCAGAGCCCGATCGACATCCGCAGCGGCGTGAAGGTGGACCTGGAGCCGATCCAGTTCGACTACCGGCCTTCAGGCTTCAGCGTCATCGACAACGGCCACACCATCCAGGTCAACGTGGCCGGTGGCAATGCCATCGAGGTGCAGGGCCGGCGCTTCGACCTGGTGCAGTTTCACTTTCACCGGCCGTCCGAGGAGCGCATCAACGGCCGCCAGTTCGACATGGTGGCGCACCTGGTGCACAAGGACCCCGAAGGCCGGCTGGCGGTGTTGGCCGTGCTGCTGGACCGCGGCAGTGCCCAGCCCCTGGTGCAGACGATCTGGAACAACCTGCCGCTCGAGCGGCACAGTGAAGTCAGCGTGCGCGCCGACATCGACATGAACCAGTTGCTGCCGGCCGACCGGCGCTACTTCACCTACATGGGCTCGCTGACCACGCCGCCGTGCAGCGAGGGCGTGCTGTGGCTGGTGCTGCAGCAGCCGATGCCGATTGCGCAGGATCAGATCGGCGTGTTCTCGCGCCTGTACCCGATGAACGCGCGCCCGGTGCAGCAGGCCGCGGGCCGGCTGATCAAACAGTCGAACTGACGCCTGCCCGCCCCGTTCTGGCCCGCCCCGGTGCTGCCGCGGCGGGCGATCGGCGTTGGTGGGCCGGCGTCACGCCGCGGCGCCAGCGGCGGCCGGGCCCTTGGTTTTGTGACAATCTTCACGGACAGCTGGCGGCCACCCACCCGTGTCAGCGCCCTTGGTGCTTTGTCTCCATCTAAACCAAGGCTTTCACAAGCTCTCGCAAGTCTCTATTTTGAAACGATTTTTACCATTCGATGACTTGAGGAAAATCCAGTAAGTAGTTGATTTGATTGATTTTTCCAGCGCTGGCCCTGGATACCCGCCGATTTCTGCGATAAAGTGGAGTTTCGTGGGAACAGGTGGGGAAAAGTGGCTGGATTCGTGTTTCAGGGACCGTCGGCGTTGTCGCTGGATGGCAAGGGGCGGTTGGCCGTCCCGATGCGCCATCGCGACGCGCTGGCGGCGCTGTCGTCCAACCAGCTCACCCTGACCCAGCACCCGGTGGGCTGCCTGCTGGTATTTCCGCGGCCGGCCTGGGAGGGCTTTCGCGCCCAGCTGCTGGGCCTGCCGATGGAAGCCGATGGCTGGCGCCGCTTTTTTCTGGGCAGCGCGGTGGATGTCGAGGTGGATTCGGCCGCCCGCGTGCTGGTGCCGCCCGAGTTGCGTGCGGCCGCCGGTCTGGACAAGGACGTGCTGCTGCTGGGCATGGGCCACCGGCTCGAGTTGTGGGACGCGGCGCGTTATGCCGCCCATCAGGTGCAGGTGACGGCCGGGCCGATGCCCGACGCCATCAAGAGTTTTGTCTTCTGATGGCCACCCACGCTGCCGGGCAGCACACCACCGTCTTGCTGGCCGAGGCCGTTGGCGCGATCGCGTTGCGGCCTGATGGCGTCTACGTCGACGGCACCTTCGGCCGCGGCGGCCACAGCCGGGCGCTGCTGGCGCGCCTGGGCCCGGCCGGCCGGCTGATCGCGTTCGACAAGGACCCCGAGGCGGTGGCTGTCGCTCAGGCGCTGGCCGCCGAAGACCCGCGCCTGGCCATCGTGCACGAGAGCTTTGCCGACATGGCGCCGGCGCTGGCCGCGCGCGGCATCCGGCAGGTCGACGGCGTGCTGCTGGATCTGGGCGTGAGCTCGCCGCAGATCGACAACCCCGAGCGGGGTTTCAGTTTCCGGTTCGATGCGCCGCTGGACATGCGCATGGACACGACCCGCGGCGAAACCGCTGCGGATTTCCTGGCCGGCGCCGACGAGCGCCGCATCGCGGAGGTGATTCGTGACTATGGCGAAGAACGGTTTGCTGTACCGGTTGCAAAGGCGATTGTTGCTCGCCGGGACGGCGGGGCCCCTGTTCGAACCACACTCGAACTTGCCAAGATCGTGGCTGGTGCGGTCAAGACCCGCGAGCCGGGCCAGGACCCTGCAACGCGCACATTTCAAGCTCTTCGGATTCTCGTCAACGGTGAGCTCACGGAGCTTGAACAGGGGCTGAAGGCGGCGCTGGGCCTGCTGGCGCCGGGCGGCCGGCTGGCGGTGATCAGCTTCCACTCGCTGGAAGACCGCATCGTCAAGACCTTCATCGCGCGCGAAAGCCGCGAGGTGATCGACCGCCGCGCGCCCAGCCTGTATGCCGCGCCGCAGCGGATGAAGCTGATCTCGCACGGCCGCATCAAGCCCGGCGCGGCCGAGGTGCGCGCCAACCCGCGTGCCCGCTCGGCCACGCTGCGGGTGGCCGAGCGCAGCACCGCGCACTTCGACGGCGAGGGGGTGCACGCATGACGAAATTGAACGTGCTGCTGCTGCTGGCGCTGATCGCCAGTGCGCTGCTGCTGGTCAAGACCGCCTACGACGCACGTTTGTTGTTCACCAACATCCACCGTGCCGAGGTCGAGGCGGTGCGACTGGACGGCGAGCACAAGCGCCTGGAGGCCGATCGCCAATTGCAGGCCACCAACCTGCGGGTGGAACGCACCGCGCGCGAGCGGTTGAAGATGCGCACCGCCTCGCCCGCCGTGACCATGTACGAAAGCCCTGCGGACAGTGCCGGGCCCGCGCCCAGCGCCGCCGTGGGGGCCACCCCATGAAGAAGCTGCTCGCCAACAGCAGCGTGCGCGGCGTCAACTACGCCACCAGCCCGCTGCTGGCCAGCAAGACGCCCAACTGGCGCAGCCGCTTCATCGTGGCCGCAGTGGGCCTGGGCTTTGCCGGCCTGCTGGGCCGCGCCGCCTACATCCAGCTGATCGGCCCCGAATACTTCCAGAAGGAGGGCGAGAAGCGCTACGCCCATTCGCTGGAGGTGCCGGCCACCCGTGGGCGTGTGCTCGACCGCAGCGGCCAGCTGCTGGCCACCAGCGTGCCGGTGCCCAGCGTGTGGGCCATCCCCAAGGACTTCAAGGCCACGCCCGAGCAGCGCCAGCAGCTGATCAAGTTGCTGGGCATGGACACGCGTGAATTCGAGCAGCGCCTGGGCAGCGGCAGCGCCAACTTTGCATGGCTGCGCCGCCAGATCGACACCGAGACCTGGACGCAGATCGCCGCGCTGGGCATCAAGGGCCTGTACCAGACCCGCGAATACCGCCGCCGTTACCCCGAGGGGGAGTCGGCCGCGCATGTGGTGGGCTTCACCAACCTCGAAGACCAGGGCCAGGAGGGCATCGAGCTGGCCTTCCAGCAGCAGCTGCGGGGCCACAACGGCAGGCGCGGCGTGGTCAAGGACCGGCTGGGCCGGGTGATCGAGGACATGGGCGCCAACATCGAGCCGGCCGACGGCAGCGACATCGCGCTGTCGGTGGATGCCAAGGTGCAGTTCTTCGCCTACCAGCGGGTGCGTGACGCGGTGCGCGAACACAAGGCCAAGGCCGGCAGCGTGGTGGTGCTCGACACCCAGACCGGCGAGGTGCTGGCGCTGGCCAACTACCCCAGCTACGACCCCGGCGTGCGCGGGCGGCGCACCGGCGAGCAACTGCGCAACCGCGCGCTGACCGACATCTTCGAGCCCGGCTCGACGATGAAGCCGTTCGTCGTCGGCTGGGCGCTGGAGACCGGCCGCGTCAAGCCCGACACGCCGATCAACACCGCGCCCGGCAGCATGATGGTCAGCGGCATCACCATCAAGGACGCGCATCCCCACGGCATGCTGAGCGTGCGCGAGGTGATCCAGAAGAGCAGCAACATCGGCACCGTGCGCATGGCCATGCAGATGCCCCCGCGCGAGCTGTGGGAGCTGTACTCCAACGTGGGCTACGGGCAGAAGCCGCAGATCAGCTTTCCGGGTGCCGTCACCGGCCGGCTGCGGCCCTACAAGACCTGGCGGCCGATCGAGCAGGCGACGATGAGCTACGGCTACGGCCTGTCGGCCTCGCTGCTGCAGATGGCGCGTGCCTACACCACCTTTGCGCGCGACGGCGAGGTGATCCCGGTCAGCCTGCTGCGGCAGGAGCACCCGGTGGCCGGCATCCGCGTGCTCTCGCCCGAGACCGCGCGCGAGATCCGCAAGATGCTGCAGCTGGCCGCGGCCCCCGGCGGCACCGGCCCGCTGGCGCAGACCATCGGCTACTCGGTGGGCGGCAAGAGCGGCACCGCGCACAAGCAGGAAGGCAAGGGCTACGCCAGCAACAAATACCGCTCATGGTTCGTCGGCCTGGCGCCGATCGACAAGCCGCGCATCGTGGTGGCGGTGATGATCGACGAGCCCAGCAACGGCGTGTACTACGGCGGCGCGGTGGCCGCGCCGGTGTTCAGCCAGGTGGTGCAGCAGACGCTGCGCACCATGGGCGTGCCGCCCGATCTGGACGTGACGCCCAGCGTGGTGGCCAATGCGTTGCCTGCGGTGCCCGAGAGCTTCTGACCATGATCGCGCCGCTGCCCACCACCGCTGACGCCGCCGCCTGGCTGGCCGCCCGGGTGCGTGCGGGCGGGCCGTGCACGCTGCGCATCGACAGCCGCCAGGTGCAGCCCGGTGATGCCTTCATCGCCTGGCCGGGCCTGGCCACCGACGGCCGCAAGTTCGTGCCCGCCGCGCTGGCGGCTGGCGCCGCGGCCTGCCTGGTCGAGGCCGAGGGCGCCAGCGCCTTCGATTTCGACCCCGCCGACGCCCGCATCGCCATGTTGCCTGGTCTGAAGGCGGCCACCGGCGAGGTGGCGGCGGCCTGGTTCGGCCAGCCCGCGCGCCAGCTGGCGGTGATCGCCGTGACCGGCACCAACGGCAAGAGCAGCACCGCGTGGTGGACGGCGCAGGCGCTGTCGGCGCTGGGCCGGCGCTGCGGGGTGGTGGGCACGCTTGGGATCGGCGAGCCGCCGCGTGCCGATGCCGCCGGAACTTTGGTGTACACCGGCCTGACCACGCCCGACCCGGTCACCTTGCAGGCCGGGTTCCGGCGCATGGCCGACGAGGGTTTCGCCACCTGCGCCATCGAGGCCTCGTCGATCGGCCTGGTCGAGCAGCGCCTGGCCGGCACGCCGATCGCAGTGGCACAGTTCACCAATTTCACCCGCGATCACCTCGACTTCCACGGCGACATGGCCGGCTACTGGGCGGCCAAGCGTGCGCTGTTCAGCTGGCCCGGCCTGGGCGCGGCGGTGGTCAATGTCGACGATGAGCAGGGCGCCGCGCTGGCCGACGAACTGCGCGCCAGCGCGATCGACCTGTGGACCACCTCGGTGTACCAGCCCACCCGGCTGCACGCTGAAGATCTGGGTTATCTCGACGGCGGCCTGGCCTTCACGCTGGCCGAAGGCGAGCAGCGCGTGGCGGTGCGCAGCCAGCTGATCGGCGACTACAACGCCCACAACCTGCTGGCGGTGCTGGGGGCGCTGCGCGCGCTCGGCGTGCCGCTGGCGCAGGCCGCCGCGGTGGTGCCGCAGCTCACGCCGGTGCCGGGTCGCATGGACCGTGTGGCCAGCCAGCCCGGCCAGCCCGAGGTGGTGGTCGATTACGCCCACACGCCCGACGCGCTGGACAAGGCACTGGGCGCGCTGCGCCCGCTGGCCACCGCCCGCGGCGGCGCGCTGTGGTGCGTGTTCGGTTGCGGTGGCAACCGCGATGCCAGCAAGCGGCCGCTGATGGGCGCCATCGCCCAGCGCGGCGCCGACCAGATCGTGCTGACCAGCGACAACCCGCGCCACGAAAGCCCGGCGGCCATCCTCGAGCAGATCCGCGCCGGCATGGCCGACAGCCCGGCGGTGGTGACCATCGAAGACCGGCGCGCGGCCATCGTCCATGCCGTGGGCCGCGCCGCGGCCAACGACGTGGTGCTGATCGCCGGCAAGGGCCACGAGGACACGCAGGACATCGCCGGCGTGAAGCGCCCGTTCTCGGACGCCGCCGTGGCCGCCATGGTGCTGGCGCAAAGGAGCGCAGCATGAGCGGCCCGCTGATGACCCTGGCCGAAGCGCAAGCCTTGCTGCCCGGCGCCACGCTGGTGGGTGACGGCGTCACGCCGCTGCACCGTGTGCACAGCGACACCCGCACGCTGCGCGCAGGCGACTTGTTCGTCGCGCTGCGCGGTGAGCGCTTCGATGCGAACGACTTTCTGCCCCAAGCCAAGGCCGCCGGCGCGGTGGCGGCGCTGGCCGAGCGCGGCTTGGCTGCTTCCGACAACGCGGCCGGCCTGCCCGGCCTGCTGGTGCCCGATGCTCTGGCCGCGCTGCAGCAGCTGGCCGCTGGCTGGCGCGCCCGTTTGCAGTTGCCGGTGATCGCGGTGACCGGCAGCAACGGCAAGACCACGGTCACACAGATGATCGCGGCCATCCTGTGTGCCTGGGTGGGCGAGACGTCGCTGGCCACGGTGGGCAACTACAACAACCACATCGGCGTGCCGCTGACCGTGCTGCGCCTGCGGCCGGCGCACCGCATCGCCGTGCTCGAGCTGGGCATGAACCACCCGGGCGAGATCGCCGAACTGGCCACCATCGCCCAGCCCACGGTGGCGCTGGTCAACAACGCCCAGCGCGAGCACCAGGAATTCATGGCCAGCGTGGAAGCCGTGGCGCGCGAGAACGGCGCGGTCCTCAGCGCGCTGCCAGCCGACGGCGTGGCGGTGTTCCCGGCCGACGACGCGCACGCCGCGGTGTGGCGCGCGCTGGCGGGCGCCCGCCGGCAATTGAGCTTTGCGCTGCAGGGCCCGGCCGACGTGACCTTGGACGATCAGACGCCGGCGGCCTGGATGGCCGATGCGCAAGGTGGCCACTGGGCGCTGCGCATCCACACGCCCGCCGGCGACGCGGCGCTGCAGGTGCACGTGCCCGGCCGCCACAACCTGCACAACGCGCTGGCCGCGGCCACCACCGCGTTGGCCGCGGGCGTGCCGCTGGCAGCCATCGTGCAGGGGCTGGCCGATTTCCGGCCGGTGACCGGACGTTCGCAACTCGCGGCGTTGATGGTCAACGGCCAGCCGGTGACGCTGGTCAACGACAGCTACAACGCCAACCCCGATTCGGTGCGTGCCGCCATCAACCTGCTGGCCACGCTGCCCGGCCCCCGCTGGCTGGTGCTGGGCGACATGGGCGAGGTGGGCGCGCAGGGCCCGGCCTTCCATGCCGAGGTGGGCGCCTACGCCCGCGCCGCCGGCATCCACCAGCTGTGGACGGCCGGTGACTTGTGCATCCACGCCGCCACCGCCTTCGGCGCCGGTGCGCGGCATTTCAGCGATGCGCCTGCGGTGATCGCGGCGCTGGCCGACGCGCCGGTCTGCGCCTCGGTATTGGTCAAGGGATCGAAATTCATGCACATGCCCACCGTGGTGGCGGCGCTGCAGCAGCGTGCTGCGGCACCCAAAGCAGGGGGCCCCCATGCTGCTTAGCCTGAGCCAATGGTTGCTGGTGCAGTTCCCCGAGTGGGGCTTCCTGCGCGTGTTCCAGTACCTCACCTTCCGCGCGGTGATGTCGGCGCTGACGGCACTGCTGATCGGGCTGGGCTTCGGCCCCTGGGTGATCCGCAAGCTCACCGAGCTGAAGATCGGCCAGCCGATCCGCGAGTACGGCGTGGCCAGCCACCTGGCCAAGCGCGGCACACCCACCATGGGCGGCGTGCTGATCCTCATCGGCATCGGCGTGGCCACCCTGCTGTGGTTCGACTGGAGCAACCGCTTCGTCTGGGTGGTGATGCTGGTCACCTTCGGCTTCGGCGCGGTGGGCTGGGTCGACGACTGGCGCAAGGTGGTCGACAAGAACCCCGAGGGCATGCGCTCGCGCGAGAAGTTCTTCTGGCAATCGCTGATCGGCGTGGTGGCCGCGGCCTACCTGGCCTTCGCGGTCTCGGAGAGCACCAACCTGCGCGTGCTGGAGCTGTTCATCCGCTGGGTGCAGAGTGGCTTCTCGAACGACCTGCCGCCGCGTGCCGACCTGATGCTGCCGTTCTTCAAGTCGGTGAGCTACCCGCTGGGCGTGTTCGGCTTCATCGCGATGAGCTACTTCGTGATGGTGGGCGCCAGCAACGCGGTCAACTTCACCGACGGGCTCGACGGCCTGGCCATCATGCCGGTGGTGTTGGTGGGCTCGGCGCTGGGCATCTTTGCCTACATCGTGGGCAACTCGGTCTACAGCAGGTACCTGCTGTTTCCCTACATCCCCGGCGCGGGTGAGCTGCTGATCTTCTGCGGCGCGATGGCCGGCGCGGGCCTGGCCTTCCTGTGGTTCAACGCGCACCCGGCGCAGGTGTTCATGGGCGACGTGGGCGCGCTGGCGCTGGGCGGCGCGCTGGGCACCATCGCCATCATCACGCGCCAGGAGATCGTGCTCGGCATCATGGGCGCGGTGTTCGTCGCCGAGGTGCTGTCGGTGATGCTGCAGGTGAGCTGGTTCAAGTTCACCAAGAAGCGTTTCGGCACCGGCCGGCGCATCTTCAAGATGGCGCCGCTGCACCACCACTTCGAGAAGAGCGGCTGGACCGAAACCCAGGTGGTGATCCGCTTCTGGATCATCACCATGCTGCTGTGCCTGGTCGGGCTGGCCAGCCTGAAGCTGCGCTGATCGACATGCTGCACCTCGCCAACCTCCACGTGCTGGTGCTGGGCCTCGGGCAATCCGGCCTGGCGATGGCGCGCTGGTGCGCCCGCAACGGGGCGCAGGTGCAGGTGTGGGACAGCCGCGACGCGCCGCCGCAGGCCCAGGCACTGCGGGCGGCGGTGCCGCAGGCGCGGCTGTTCAGCGGCCCGCTGGGGGCCGAGCAACTGGCCGGCGTGCAGATGGTGCTGAAGAGCCCTGGCCTGGCGCCGGGCGATCAACGCATCGCGCCGCTGCTGGCGTCCGCAAGCGCCACCGGCATCGCGCTGGGTGGCGAGCTCGACCTGTTCGCCCAAGCGCTGGCCGACCTGAAGGCCCAACGTGCTTATGCGCCGCAGGTGCTGGCGATCACCGGCACCAACGGCAAGACCACCACCACCGCGATGTGCGCGCTGCTGGTGGCGCGCTGCGGCAGGCGCGTGGTGATGGCCGGCAACATCGGCCCGACGATGCTCGACACGCTGGCGGCGGCGCTGGATCTGGAGCCGGCAGCGCAAGCGCCGGTCTTCGAGCACCTGCCAGAGGTGTGGGTGATCGAGCTGTCGAGCTTTCAGCTCGACGGTGTGCGCGGCTTCGAGCCGTCGGCCGCTGCGGTGCTCAATGTCACCCAGGACCACCTCGACTGGCACGGCACGATGGACGCTTATGCAGCGGCCAAGGCACGGGTGTTCGGTGAGCGGGCGGTGATGGTGGTCAACCACGACGACCTGCGGGTCGAGGCCATGGTGCCGCCGCCGGTGATGGTCAATGGCGGCCGCGGCAAGCCGAGCAAGGCGGTCGGTCGCAAGGTGGTGCGTTTCGGGCTGGACGCGCCGCAGCACCCGGGCGATTTCGGCCTGGTGGTCGAGAACGGCATGGCCTGGCTGGTGCGGGCGCGCGAGGTGGACGAGACCCTCAAGCGTCGCAAAGGCGAGGACGAAGAAATCCACCTGCAGCGCCTGATGCCCGCCGACGCGCTGCGCATCCGCGGCCGCCACAACGCCGCCAACGCGCTGGCCGCGCTGGCGCTGGCCACGGCCATCGGCTGTCCGTTGAGCCACCTGCTGCATGGCCTGCGTGAGTACCACGGCGAGCCGCACCGCGTCGAATTCATCGCCAGCGTGGGCGGCGTCGAGGCCTTCGACGACAGCAAGGGCACCAACGTGGGTGCCACCGTGGCCGCGCTGATTGGCCTGGGCGCCGACAAGGCGCCGGCCAAGCTGGTGGTGATCCTGGGTGGCGACGGCAAGGGCCAGGATTTCAGCCCACTGGCCGCGCCCACCGCGGTTTACGTCCGCGCGGTGGCGTTGATCGGCCGCGATGCCGAGGCCATCGACGCGGTGCTGGCGGCCGATGCCGGCGCAGCGGCGGTGCCGCGCCAGCGCCATGCCAGCCTGGAGGCGGCCGTGGCCTGGTGCTTCGAGCAGGCGCGCCCCGGCGACGCGGTGCTGCTCAGCCCGGCCTGCGCCAGCCTGGACATGTTCCGCAACTACGGCCACCGCGCCGAGGTGTTCGTCGCCGCGGTGCAGTCGCTGGCGGCCGATCGTGGGGAGGCCCTGGCATGAACGCTGCACGGCCGCTCCGAAAGCGCTCACGCCCCCTCGGGGGGCCGGCCCGCAGGGTCTGGGGGGCGACATGAACGCGCTGGTGCAACGCCTCGGCCTGGGCGCACTGATCGAGCGCCTGCGCGCTGCCCGCGCCAACCCCGACGAGCGCCTGCCGATCCGCGACTGGGCCGGCCCGGCCAGCGGCCAGCCCACGCGCATTTCGGGCTTCGACCAAGGCCTGGTGTGGTGCGTGGTGGCGCTGCTGGCGCTGGGCCTGGTGATGGTCTATTCGGCCAGCGTGGCGCTGCCCGACAGCCCCAAGTACGCACGCTACTCGTCCACCTTCTTTCTCGGCCGGCATGCGCTGTCGCTGGGCATCGCCTTCGTCGCGGCGCTGGTGGTGGTGCAGATCCCCATCAAGCTGTGGGAGCGGGTGGCGCCGTGGCTGTTCGTGGCCTCGCTGGTGCTGCTGGTGCTGGTGCTGATCCCCGGCCTGGGCAAGGGCGTGAACGGCGCGCGGCGCTGGCTGCCGCTGGGAGTGATGAACTTCCAGCCCAGCGAGCTGGCCAAGCTGGCGATGGCCATGTACGCGGCCAGCTACATGGTGCGCAAGATGGACGTGAAAGAGCGCTTCATCAAGGCGGTGTGGCCGATGGCGGTGTCGCTGGCGCTGATCGGCATGCTGCTGCTGGCCGAGCCCGACATGGGCGCCTTCGTGGTCATCGCCTGCGTGGCGCTGGGCATCCTGTTTCTGGGTGGGGTGAACGGGCGCATGTTCGCCGTGAGCGTGGGCATGCTGTTGGCCGCGATGGTGGTGATGGTGGTCACCACGCCGTACCGCCTCAAGCGTGCGCTGGCCTTCACCGACCCGTTCGACCCGTTGTACGCCGCCAAGCAGGGCTACCAGCTGAGCCACTCGCTGATCGCCTTCGGCCGCGGTGAGCTCACCGGCCAGGGCCTGGGCGGCAGCATCGAGAAGCTGCACTACCTGCCCGAGGCGCACACCGACTTTTTGATGGCAGTGATCGGCGAGGAACTGGGCTTCATCGGCGTGGCCTGCGTCATCGTGGCCTTTTTCTGGCTGACCCGCCGCATCTTCGTCATCGGCCGCCAGGCGGTGCTGCTGGAGCGCGTGTTCGCCGGCCTGATGGTGCAGGGCATCGGCATCTGGATCGGCGGCCAGACGCTGATCAACCTGGGTGTCAACCTCGGCGCACTGCCGACCAAGGGCCTGACGCTGCCGCTGCTGAGCTACGGCGGCTCGGCCATCCTGATGAACCTGATCGCGCTGGCGATCGTGGTGCGGGCGGACATCGAGAACAGGTCGATGATGCGCGGGGGGCGGGAGTGAGCCGGCGCCGGGCCGCCCCAAGTCGGCTCGCCCCCTCGGGGGGTGGGCGCGCAGCGCCTCGGGGGGCGATGTAGTGCCACACCTCGTCATCATGGCCGCGGGCACCGGCGGGCACATCATCCCGGGCATCGCGGTGGCGCGTGAGGTGCAACGGCGTGGCTGGAGCGTCAGCTGGCTGGGCACCGCCACCGGCATGGAAAACAAGCTGGTGCCGCCCACCGGCATCCCGCTGGACGTGCTGGCCTTCAGCGGCCTGCGCGGCAAGGGCCTGCTGCATGCGCTGACCGGCGGGCTGCGCCTGCTCAAGGCCTTCTGGGATGCCGCGGCCATCCTGCGCCGGCACGGGGCCAGCGTGGTGCTGGGCATGGGCGGCTACGTGTGCTTTCCCGGCGGCTTGATGGCCAGCCTGCTGGGCAAGCCGCTGATGCTGGTCAACGCCGACGCCGCGCTGCTGCTGTCGAACAAGGTCTTGCTGCCGGTGGCCGACCGCGTGGCCTTCGGCTTCGACGGCCCGGCCGCCAAGGTCAGGCACGGCCTGGTCACCGGCAATCCGGTGCGCGCCGAGATCGAGGCGCTGCCCGCGCCCGCTGCGCGTTATGCCGGCCGCAGCGGGCCACTGCGCCTGCTGGTGGTGGGCGGCAGCCTGGGGGCGCAAGTGCTCAACCACACCGTGCCGGCGGCGCTGGCGCTGCTGGCGCCTGAGGTGCGGCCCCAGGTGCTGCACCAGACCGGCAGCGCCCAGCTCGACGCGGTGCGCGCGGCCTATGGCAGCGCCGGCATCATCGCCGAGGCGCTGCCCTTCATCGACGACATGGCGCAGCGTCTGGCCGATTGCGACCTGATGATCTGCCGCGCCGGTGCGGTAACGGTGAGCGAACTGTGCGCCGCCGGTGTGCCCGCGCTGCTGGTGCCGCTGGTGGTCAGCACCACCGCGCACCAACGCGACAACGCCGAGTACCTGGCGGGGCAGGGCGCCGGGCTGCACCTGCCGCAGACCCAACTCAGCGCCGAATCGCTGGCCGCGCAACTGCAATCACTCGACCGCCGCCAGCTGTTGGTGATGGCCGAGAGGGCCCGCGCACTGGCCAAGCCGCAGGCGGCTGCGCGAGTCGCCGATGAGCTGGAAAAACTGGTGAACAAATGAATGCCCCCACGTTTGCGGCTTTGCCGCTGCACTGCCCCCCGAGGGGGCGTCGCGCTCCTTTGGGGCGGCCCGGCAGGAGCGCACCATGAAACACGCCGTCAAGCACATCCACTTCGTCGGCGTCGGTGGCGCCGGCATGAGCGGCATCGCCGAGATCCTGCACAACCTGGGCTACCGGGTGTCGGGCAGCGACCAGGCCGACAGCCCCACGGCGCGCCGGCTGGCCGAGCTGGGCATCCGCGTGTTCGTCGGCCACGATGCGGCGCACATCGCCGGCGCGCAGGCGGTGGTCACCTCCACCGCGGTCAAGGGCGACAACCCCGAGGTGCTGGCCGCGCGCAGCAAGCGCATCCCGGTGGTGCCGCGCGCGGTGATGCTGGCCGAGCTGATGCGCCTGAAGTCGGGCATCGCCATCGCCGGTACCCACGGCAAGACCACCACCACCTCGCTGGTCACCAGCGTGCTGGCCGAGGCGGGTGTCGACCCCACTTTCGTCATCGGCGGCAAGCTCAATTCGGCCGGTGCCAACTCGCGGCTGGGCTCGGGCGACTACATCGTCGTCGAGGCCGACGAGAGCGATGCCTCGTTCCTGAACCTGATGCCCATCATGGCCGTCGTCACCAACATCGACGAAGACCACATGGACACCTACGGCCACGACTTCGCGCGGCTGAAGGCGGCCTTCGTCGAGTTCCTGCACCGCATGCCGTTCTACGGCGCGGCCATCGTCTGCAGCGACGACGCCGGCGTGCGCTCGGTGCTGCCGATGGTCTCGCGCCCGCTGATCACCTACGGTCTGGGCGAAGGCGCGCAGGTGCGCGCGGTGAACGTGCAGGCATTGCAAGGCGGGCAGATGCGCTTCACCTGCCAGCGGCGCAACCTGGGGCCCGAGGGCACCGCGCTGCCCGACCTGCCGATCACCTTGAACCTGCCCGGCGAGCACAACGTGTGCAACGCGCTGGCCGCCATTGCCGTGGCCACCGAGTTGGAGCTGCCCGACGCGCCCATCGTCAAGGCGCTCGCCGAGTTCACCGGCGTGGGCCGGCGCTTCCAGCGCTACGGCGAGCTGCCGGTGTCCGCGCACAACGGTGGTGGTGAATTCACCTTGATCGACGACTACGGCCACCACCCGGTGGAGATGGCCGCGGTGATTGCCGCCGCGCGTGGCGCCTTTCCGGGCCGCCGGCTGGTGCTGTCCTTTCAGCCGCACCGCTACACCCGCACGCGCGACTGCTTCGAAGACTTCGTCAAGGTGATGGGCCAGGCCGACGTGGTGCTGCTGACCGAGGTGTATGCCGCGGGTGAATCACCCATCGTGGCCGCCGATGGCCGGGCGCTGTCGCGCGCGCTGCGGGTGGCCGGCAAGGTCGACCCGGTGTTCGTCGACGACGTGGCCGTGCTGCCCGAAGTGATCGTCGCGCAGGCGCGCGGCGGCGACGTGGTCATCTGCATGGGCGCCGGCTCCATCGGCGCGGTGCCCGGCAAGGTGGTCGAGAAGTTCCTGGGGGACATGGCATGAGCGGTGACTTGTTGATGCCGGCCCTCGATGTTGGCCAGCTGGGCAAGACGGCGGTGTTGATGGGCGGCAGCAGCGCCGAGCGCGAGATCTCGCTGATGTCGGGCGGCGGCGTGCTGGCCGCGCTGCGCAGCCAGGGCGTCGATGCCCACGCCTTCGATCCGGCGCAGCGTGAGCTGGGCGATCTGAAGCGCGAGGGTTTTGTACGTGTGTTCGTCGCGCTGCACGGCCGCCACGGCGAAGACGGCACGGTGCAGGGCGCGCTCGAGCTGATGGGCCTGCCCTACACCGGCTCGGGCGTGATGGCCTCGGCCATCGCGATGGACAAGACCATGACCAAGCGCGTGTGGCTGGCCGAAGGGCTGCCCACGCCGCGTTTCGTCTGGCTGGACAGCGATAACCAGGCACGTGAGCGGCTGCGCAGCGTGCCCGACGAACTGGGCCTGCCGCTGATCGTCAAGCCGCCGCGCGAAGGCTCGTCTATCGGCATCAGCAAGGTGGCGGGCTATTCCGACATGACCGAGGCGGTGGCGCTGGCGGCGAAGTACGACGCCGACGTGCTGTGCGAAGAGTTCATCACCGGCGAAGAAATCACCTGCCCGGTGATCGGCAGCGGCAGCACGGCACAGGCCCTGCCGGTGGTGCGCATCGTGGCCCCCGAGGGCCAGTACGACTACCAGCACAAGTACTTCACCGACGACACCGTCTACCAATGTCCCAGCGGCCTGCCGGCCGACGAAGAGGCCGAGGTTCAGCGCATCGTGCTGGCGGCCTACCGCGCGCTGGGCTGCCGCGGCTGGGGCCGCGCCGACCTGATGATCCGCGCCGCCGATCGCAAGCCCTTCCTGCTGGAGATGAACACCTCTCCCGGCATGACCGGGCACTCGCTGGTGCCGATGTCGGCGCGCGCGGCCGGCATCAGCTACGAGCAGCTGTGCGTCTACCTGCTGGCCACCGCGGCGCTCGACAGCGCGCCCGCCCAGCCGGCGGGCGCCTGATTCAACATGGCCAACGCCTTCACCCACCCCTTCGGACGCCAGGCGGCGATCAGCCTGCCGGCCGACGTGCGGCTGATGCAGGCCACCGCCAACCTGGTGTTCGTGCTGGCGGCGCTGGCCGCCTGCGCCGCTGCGGCGTTGTGGGCGGCGCGGCTGCCGGTGTTCGCGATCAAGGCCATCCGCATCGAAGGCGACGTGGCCCGCAACAGCGAGAGCACCATCCGCGCCAACGCCGCGCACCGGCTGGCGGGCAGCTTTCTCACACTCGATCTGCAGCAGAGCCGCACCGCCTTCGAGGCCGTGCCCTGGGTGCGGCATGCGGTGGTGCGGCGGGTGTGGCCCGGGCGGCTGGCGGTGCGGCTCGAAGAGCACCAGCCCGCGGCGCTGTGGCTGGGCACCGACGGCAACGACCGCCTGGTCAACAGCTTCGGCGAAGTGTTCGAGGCCAACATCGGTGATGTCGAAGACGACAGCCTGCCCGGCCTGTCCGGCCCCGACGGCAGCGCTGCGGCCATGCTGTCGCTGCTCACCCGGTTGACGCCCCTGCTGCAAGGTGTGGGTGCGGGTGATCCGGTGCAGCTGGACCTGTCGACCCGCGGCTCGTGGCGGGTGACGCTGGACAAGGGCGCCGTGATCGAACTGGGCCGCGGCAGCGAGGCCGAGGTGATGGCGCGCACGCAGCGTTTCGTGCAGACGCTGCCCCGGGTGGAGGCGCAGTACCAGCGCCCGCTCGAATCGGCCGACCTGCGCCACGCCGGCGGATTTGCCGTGCGCCTGAAGGGCGTGACCACCACCGTGCCGGCGCCGCCGGCACGCAAGCGCTAGACAAGACGTCAGACAAGAAACCCGCAAGAGGCACCGCACCCATGGCCAAGGAATACAAGGATCTCATCGTCGGGCTCGACATCGGCACCGCCAAGGTGATGGCGGTGGCGGCCGAGGTGCTGCCCAACGGCGAGCTGCGGCTGGCCGGCCTGGGCGTGGCCTCGTCGCATGGCCTGAAGCGCGGCGTGGTGGTCAACATCGACGCCACGGTGCAGAGCATCCAGCAGGCCCTGAAAGAGGCCGAGATGATGGCCGCCTGCAAGATCGAGCGGGTCTACACCGGCATCACCGGCAGCCACATCCGCGGCCAGAACAGCACCGGCATGGTGATCGTGCGTGACAACCGCGAGGTGACGCCGGTGGACGTGCACCGGGTGGTGGAGACGGCCAAGGCCATCAACATCCCGAACGACCAGCGGCTGCTGCTGGTCGAGCCGCAGGAGTTCGTGATCGACGGCCACGAGGTGAAAGAGCCGGTGGGCATGAGCGGCAGCCGGCTGGAGGTAAAGGTGCACATCGTCACCGGCGCTCAAAGTGCCGCCGAGAACATCCTGAAGTGCGTGCGCCGCTGCGGCCTGGAAGTCGAACGCCTGGTGCTCAACCCCAGCGCCAGCGCGGCGGCCGTGCTGACCGAAGACGAGAAGATGCTGGGCGTGGCGCTGGTCGACATCGGCGCCGGCACCACCGATGTGAGCATCTTCACCGAAGGCTCGATCCGCCACACCGCGGTGATCCCGATTGCCGGCGACCTGATCACCAGCGACATCGCGATGGCGCTGCGCACGCCCACCAAGGACGCCGAGGAGATCAAGGTCGAGTACGGCGTGGCCAAGCAGTTGCTGGCCGACCCGAGCGAGAACCTCGAGGTGCCGGGCCTGGGCGATCGCGCGCCGCGCCTGCTCAGCCGCCAGGCGCTGGCCGGCGTGATTGAGCCGCGTGTCGAAGAGATCTATTCGCTGGTGCACCAGGTCATCCGCGAGAGCGGCTACGAAGAGCTGCTGTCCTCGGGCATCGTCATCACCGGCGGCTCGGCAGTGATGCCGGGCATGGTCGAACTGGGCGAAGACATCTTCTTGAAGCCGGTCCGCAAGGGCCTGCCCACCTACCACGGTCCGCTGTTCGACATGGTGGCCAATCCGCGCTCGGCCACCGTGATGGGCCTGCTCGAAGAAGCCCGGCTGGCGCGGGCGCGTGGACACAAGGTGGCACAGCAGGCCGGGTCGGTGAAGACCCTGGTCGGCCGCGCCAAGGACTGGTTTCTCGGCAATTTCTAAGGCCGCGGGTACGCGGCGCAACACACAACAGGGATCGCCACAGATCCTGCGCTCTTTGGCACTTAGGTAGCAGGTAGCAACACCCCCTTCAATGGCAACTGCAAGACGTTTCACACAGGAGAGATAAACATGCCTATCGAGATGATCGAAGAATTCGACCAAGGTACCCGCATCAAGGTGGTGGGCGTGGGCGGCGGCGGCGGCAACGCCGTCGAGCACATGATCAGCCAGGGCGTGCAGGGCGTGGAGTTCGTCTGCGCCAACACCGATGCGCAGGCGCTCAACCGCAGCAGCGCGCACCAGCTGATCCAGCTGGGCGACAACGGCCTGGGTGCCGGCGGCAAGCCCGAGAAGGGCAAGGCCGCGGCCGAAGAAGCCGAGGCGCGTGTGCGTGCCAGCCTGGAAGGCGCGCACATGGTCTTCATCACCGCCGGCATGGGCGGCGGCACCGGCACCGGCGCCGCGCCCATCGTCGCCAAAGTGGCCAAGGAAATGGGCATCCTGACCGTGGGCGTGGTCACCAAGCCCTTCGACTTCGAAGGCCCGCGCCGCATGAAGCAGGCTGATGTCGGCACCACCGAGTTGGAGGCCAACGTCGACAGCCTGATCGTGGTGCTGAACGAAAAGCTGCTCGACGTGCTGGGCGACGACGTGACGCAGGACCAGGCCTTTGCGCATGCCAACGACGTGCTGAAGAACGCCGTGGGCGGCATCAGCGACATCATCCACATGCATGGACTGGTCAACGTCGACTTCGAGGACGTGAAGACGGTGATGAGCGAGCCCGGCAAGGCGATGATGGGCACGGCGCAGGCCGGTGGCCCCGACCGCGCCAACAAGGCCGCCGAGGCCGCCGTGGCCTGCCCGCTGCTTGAAGGCATCGATCTTTCCGGAGCCCGCGGCGTGCTGGTGCTGATCGCGGCCAACAAGGCCAACTTCAAGCTGAGCGAGAGCAAGGCGGCGATGAACACCATCCGCCGCTACGCTGCCGAAGACGCGCACGTGATCTTCGGTGCCGCCTACGACGAGACGCTGGGCGACCAGCTGCGTGTGACGGTGATCGCCACCGGCCTGTCGCGCGCCCGCCCGCAGGCCGCGCCGCTGACGGTGGTGCAGCCCAGCACCCACCTGCGCACCGGCACCGACAACCTGCCGATCCTCAACAACGTGCTGGCCACACCGGCGCAGGCCGGCGGCGCGGGCCCCGCGCACCACGACTACAGCAACCTCAGCACGCCCAGCGTGTGGCGCAGCGCGCGCTCGCATGCCGCGGCCAAGGTGGAGGCGCTGTCGTCGAACGGCATGGACGAGATCGAGATCCCGGCCTTCCTGCGCAAGCAGGCCGATTGAGGTTGACCGCCCGGCCGCGCCACCCGCCGCGGTGGCGCGGCCGGGCCGTGCATGTGCGGTGTTGGCCGCCATCCGGCGCGCGGGTACCATCGCGCGCTGCGGCGACGGTGCGGGACTGTCTCGGTCATCGGTTGCGGCCACGGCCTGGCCGTGGCGGCGCGCCCTGCCCGAGCGGCCCAGGCGGCCCGGTCCGACCCTCACCCCGAGCGGAGCATCACGATGAAGCTGCTGGTCAAGTTCAACCTCATCTTCGTCAGCGTGGTGGCGGTGGGCATCGCCGTCAGCGGCTGGATCACCCGTGACCTGCTGCAGGGCAATGCACGCGAGGAGGTGCGCAACAACGCCCGCCTGCTGATGGAGAGCGCGACGGCGGTGCGCGGCTACACCGCGGGCCAGATCACCGGCCTGCTCGAGGCGCAGATGAAGGTCGAGTTCCTGCCGCAGGCGGTGCCCAGCTACTCGGCCACCGAGGTGCAGAACGCGCTGCATGCCAAGTACCCGGCCTATGCCTACAAGGAGGCCACGCTCAATCCCACCAACCCGCGTGACCGGGCTGTGGGCTGGGAGGTCGACATCGTCGGCCACTTCCGCAGCGACGCCGAGCTCAAGGAATTCGTCGGTCAGCGCGACACGCCGACCGGCCCGTCGCTGTACGTGGCGCGGCCCTTGCGCATCACCAACCCGGCGTGCCTGCAATGCCACTCCAGCCTGGAGGCGGCGCCCAAGACGATGATCGCCAGGTACGGCCCGGCCAACGGTTTCGGCTGGACGCTCAACGAGGTGATCGGCGCGCAGATCGTCTCGGTGCCGATGGCCGTGCCGCTGGCCCGCGCCGCGCAGTCGTTCAACGTCTTCATCGGCTCGCTGTTGGCGGTGTTCCTGGTCGTCGGCGTGGTGCTCAACCTGATGATCTGGTGGGTGGTCGTGCGGCCGGTGACGCGGCTGTCGTTGCTGGCCGACCGCGTCAGCCAGGGCGACCTGTCGGCACCCGAATTCGCGGCTGGCAGCCGCGACGAGATCGGCGTGCTGGCAGTCTCGTTCGCCCGCATGCGCGCCAGCGTGGTGCAGGCGATGAAGATGCTGGAAGGCTGACGCAGCGTGGCGGCGACTCCCGATCACCTGGGCAAGTACCGCATCACCGGGGTACTCGGCGAGGGTGCGATGGGGGTGGTCTACCGGGGCTTCGACCCCGACATCCGCCGCGAGGTGGCGCTCAAGACGATGCGCACGGTGGCCGACGGGCCGTCGGAGTCGGGCGTGTCGGCCGGGGCGCGCTTTCGCAACGAGGCCCAGGCGGCGGGCCGCTTGCGGCATCCGGGCATCGTGGGCGTGTACGACTACGGCCGCGACGGCGACATTCACTTCATCGCGATGGAGTACGTGCGCGGTCACACCCTGAGCCGCTACCTGCTGCAGGCCAAGGCCGGCCAGCTCGACATCGACGACAACGACGTGGCCAGCATCATCGGCCAGCTGCTGGAGGCCCTGCACCACGCGCACGAGCAGGGTGTGTGGCACCGCGACGTCAAGCCGTCGAACATGCTGCTCACGCAGGAAGGCAAGGTCAAGGTCTCCGACTTCGGCATCGCGCGCATCGAGTCGGCCGACCTGACGCAGGTGACCACCTTGATCGGCACGCCGATGTACATGGCGCCCGAGCAGTTCCAGGGCAAGCCGATCGACCGGCGCGTCGACCTGTACGCCAGCGGCGTGGTGCTCTACCAGATGCTGACCGGGCACACGCCTTTCTCCGGTCCGGTCGAGACGATGATGTACAAGGCCGTGCACGAGGCGCCGCTGCTGCCCTCGCAGCTGGCTGGCCTGGAGCGCCTGGCACCCTACGACGAGGTGGTGGCGCGCGCGCTGGCCAAGCAGCCGGGTGACCGTTTCGACGACGCGCTGCAGTTCCGCGATGCACTGAATGCGGCGATCGGGCGGCTGCACCCCGACGCGGTGTCGAACGCGACCATCACCGCGCTGCTGCCGCAGCGCTCGGGCGCCGGGGGCGAGCGTGGCACCACGTCGAACCTGGCCCCGGTCTTCGACGACACCACGATGACGGCGGCCATCAACGCGCTGGTGCGCCATGTCGGCCCGATGGCGCAGGTGATGGTGCGGCGTGCGGCGCGCGACTGCCCCGATCTGCCCACGCTCCATGCCCGGCTGGCCGAGCAGCTGAGCGATCCGGCGGCGCGCCAGGCCTTTCTCAGCCAGACCTCGGCCGCACGCACCGGCACCGGCACCGGCACCGGCACCGGCACCGGCACCGGCACCGGCACCGCGACCGGCACCGCGACCGGCACGGCGACCGGCACGGCGGTTGGCGGCGCAGCGCCCAGCGCCGCGATGCTCGACGCCGCGCAACGCCTGCTGGCCCAGCAACTGGGCCCGATCGCGCAGGTGCTGGTGAAGAAGGCCCTGGCCGCGGCGCCCCAGCGCGAGGCCTTCATCACCAAGCTGGCGGCGGCGCTGGACGACCCGGTCGCGCGCCAGCGCCTGACCGACGCGCTGCGGCGCCTGCCGCCCTGACCGGCGCCGCGCCACCCGCGACAGCCTTCAGGGTGGATCGGCGACAATTCGGCCCATGCTCCAGCAACGCACGATCAAGTCGCTCACCCGGGCCGTCGGCGTGGGCATGCACAGTGGCCAGAAGGTCGAGTTGACGCTGCGCCCGGCCGCGCCCGACACCGGCATCGTGTTCCGCCGCGTCGATCTGGCCGTGCCGGTGGAGATCCCGGTGCGCTTCGATTCGGTCAGCGACACCCGCATGGCCAGCACCATCTCGGCCGGCGGTGACCCCGGCGCACCCAAGGTGCAGACCATCGAGCACTTCATGTCGGCCTGCTGCGGTTTGGGGCTGGACAACCTGCAAGTCGACATCACCGCAGATGAAGTGCCCATCCTCGACGGCTCGGCCGCCAGCTTCGTCTTCCTGCTGCAGAGCGCGGGCATCGCGTTGCAGGACGCGCCCAAGCGTTTCCTGCGGGTGAAGGAGACGGTGGAGGTGCGCCAGGGCGAGGGCAAGCGGCTGATGTGGGCCAGGCTGGAGCCGTTCCACGGCTTCAAGCTCAGCTTCGAGATCGACTTCGACCACCCGGCGGTGAATGCCACCGGCCAGCGCGTGACCTTCGACATGGGCTCGGGCCGCTACAAGCGTGACATCGCGCGCGCCCGCACCTTCGGTTTCACCAAGGACGTGGAGGCGATGCGCTCGCGCGGGCTCACGCTGGGCGGCAGCATGGACAACGCCATCGTGGTCGACGATTCGCGTGTGCTCAACGCCGACGGCCTGCGCTACGACGACGAGTTTGCCAAGCACAAGATCCTCGACGCCATCGGCGACCTGTACAACGCCGGCCACCCGATGCTGGCGCACTACACCGCCTTCAAGAGTGGCCATGCGCTGAACAACCTGCTGCTGCGCGAATTGCTGTCGCGGCCCTCGGCCTGGGACATCGTCACCTTCGACGATGACTCGCGCGCGCCGGCGGGCTTTGCCGAACTGGCACCGGCGTGGTGAGCAGGTTGGCCCCCAAGACACCTGCGGTGTCGCCCCCCCGAGGGGGAGTGTCCGGCTTGGGGCGGCCCGGCGCCGGAGCGCCCGCCCCATGCTGATCTTCCGCCTCGTCTTCGGCCTGTTGCTGCTGGCCGCCCTGCTGTGCTTTGCGATGGGCATTGGCACCGGGCAGGTGGTGTGGCGCCGGCGCGGCATCCTGGTGCTGAAGTGGGCCTTGTTGGCGGCCGCGGGATTCTTTGGCGTGCTGATCCTCGAGCGCCTGGCGCTGATGCTGTAGCCTCGCCCCCCATGACAGCGTTGTTCTGGGTGGGTGGGGTGTTGCTGGTGCTGACGGCCTTGCCGTCGGTGATGTTCTTCGGCCTGCACCTGGCCACCGGCGAGCCGGTGCCGCTGGCGCGCGCCAAGGCCTTCTACCGCTGGGCGGTGGTGGTGGCGCTGGGCACCTTCGACATCGCCATCTTCACCAAGGTGATCCAGGGGATCATGCTGTTCTGGTAGGGCCGCGCGCCGCCTCGGTGCTGATCAGTAGGTGCGCCCGGCCTTGTACTGCGCATGGCTGCGCCGGGTGTTGGCACCGGCCATGGCCTCGAAACTGCGCGCCGCATGGGCATGGGTGATGGCCAGGCCCAGCGCGTCGGCGGCGTCCTTGCCCGGCAGGCCGGGCAGCTTGAGCAGGCGCATCACCATCTCCTGGATCTGCGCTTTGCTGGCCAGGCCGTGGCCGACGATGGCCTTCTTCATCTGCAGCGCGGTGTACTCGGCCACCGGCATGTCGCCGCTGACCAGCGCGGCCAGCGCCGCACCGCGCGCCTGGCCCAGCAGCAGCGTGCTCTGCGGGTTGACGTTGACGAAGACGATCTCCACCGACGCCGCATGCGGCTCGTAGCGCCGCTTGACCTCGGCCACGCCGTCGAAGATGACCTTCAGCCGCGCCGGCAGGTTGCCGCGCGCGATCTCCAGCGTGCTGATGGTGCCGCTGGCCACGTAACTCAGGCGCTGCCCGTCGATGTCGACCACACCAAATCCGGTGCGCTGCAGGCCGGGGTCTATGCCGAGGACACGCATGGAATCGAACGCTTCATGCCAGCATGTTACTGGCTAAAATGGCCAATCAACGACATCGGAGAACACCGTGCGTGTCACTGCCACTCAAGCCAAGAACCGCTTCGGCGCCCTGTGCCTGCAGGCCAAGACCGAGCCGGTGGTGGTCGAGAAAGCCGGTGAGCCTGACACCGTGCTGCTGTCCTATGCCGACTATCAACGCCTGCTCGCACCACCGGCCGCCACGCTGGCGGCGCGGCGCAAGCAGTTCAATGAGCAGCACAAGGATTGGCTGGACGCGCACAACCGTCAGCACGACGCCCAAGGCGTGTGGAATGACGATGTGCGGCTGTGGTGAGGCGGCTGTGGTGAGGTCGCTTTGGTGACACGGCTCTGGTGAGGCGCATGGCCCAGTACGACGTCTATCCCAACCCCAGCGCCCGCTCGCGCGACGTGGTGCCCTATGTGGTGGATGTGCAGAGTGATCTGCTGTCGGCGCTGCGCACCCGCCTGGTGATGCCGCTGACCCGGGTGGCCGTGGACCTGCCCCATCCACCGCGCCGGCTGGCGCCGTTGTTCAGCATCGAGGGTGAACGCCTGGCGCTGCAACCGCAGACCACCGCGGGCCTGGACGCCCGTTTGTTGCGCAAGCCCGTGGCCTCGCTGGCCGCGCATGCGGGTGAGATCCGCGATGCGCTGGATGCCGTGATCAGCGGCGTCTGACGGCACGCCCGGCCACCAGGGTTTCAACTCAGGGCTTCAACTGGAAGTACCAGCGCACCGAGTGAAAGAACACCGGCGCGGCAAAACACAGCGGTGCCACCCGGTCGAGCAGGCCCACCGCGCCGGTGACCGAGCTGGTGTTGCCCCAGAAGCGCACGCCGGCGTCGCGCTTGAGCGCGCTCATCACCAGTTCACCCAACGTGCCGGCCGCCGCGGCGATGGCGCCCATGGCCAGCGCCTGGCCGGCCTTGAAGGGCGTGGTCCAGTACAGCGCCGCGCCCAGCAGCGCGCCGGCGGTGATGCCCGCGCCCCAGGCGCGCAGCGAGAACGAGCGGTCGATGTGGCGCGCCACCGGGCGCCGGCGCAAGCGGCGGCTGGCAGCCAGTTGCACGATCTGCGCGCAGGCCGTCACCATCACCAGGAAGAACAGCAGGAAGGCGCCGCGGCCCTGGTGCTGCGGAAAATCCAGCAGCACCAGTGCGGGCGCGTGGCTCAGGCCGTAGGCGCAGACCATGATGCCCCACTGGATCTTGGCGTTGCGCTCGAGAAAGCGCTCGGGGTCGCCGGCCAGCGCGCTGGCCACCGGGATGGCCAGGAACACGTAGACCGGGATGAACACCGAGAACAGATCGAAGTTGCGGTGCGCCACCAGCACGTACTGGATCGGCAGCACCGCGAAGAAAGCCAGCAGCAGGCTGCGGTGGTCGCCGCGCCGGGTCTTGACCAGCGTGACGTACTCACGCAGCGCCAGGAACGAGATCACGCCGAACAGCAGCGTGGCGCCCACCGGCCCTGCCACCCAGGCGGCCCAGAACACCACTGCGCCGACCCACACCGCGCGCAGTTCACGCTTGAAGCGCTCGACCCGCTCGCGCTGCTGCGCGCCGCGGTCACGCAGCGCCAGCAGGCTGCCGGCCCCGGTGATCAGCAGCAGCAGGCCGAAGAGGATCACGAACAGCAGGGCCACCTGCTGGTCGGCGGTCCAGGACTTGAGTTCGCTCATCCGGCGGCGGGGTGCGACCTGGCGGTGGCCGCCTGCGACTCGACCGGCTGCAACGCCACCACCGCGTTGCGGGCGCGCTCAAGAAAGGCGCGCCGGTCTTCGTCCGCACCCAGCGTGATCGGCGCGCCGAAGGTCACCGTGCACAGGATCGGCACCGGCACCACCTCGCCCTTGGGCATCACCCGCTGCACGTTGTCGATCCACGCCGGGATCAGCTGCACCTGCGGAAACTGCCGGGCCAGGTGGTAGAGCCCACTCTTGAAGGGCTGCGGCAGGCCCTTGTTGCTGCGCGTGCCTTCGGGAAAGATCACCAGCGAGTCCCCATGCTGCAGCGCCTCGATCAACGGCTCCAGCGGGTCCTGCTCGGCCGTGCGCTCACGCGAGACATAGACCGCGTTGAACACCTCGCGCGTGATCCAGTGCTTGAAGGCGCCGCTGGTCCAGTAGTCGCGTGCGGCGATGGGCCGCGTGGTGGCGCGCAATTCACGCGGCAAGGCGGCCCAGATCAGCACCCAGTCGAGGTGGCTCTGGTGGTTGGCGAAGT
>Ga0155495_1061_pt1 | contig 29694 bp, 22 predicted proteins | sample RifCSPhighO2_12_FD_107153 | JGI IMG/M metagenome (GOLD analysis project Ga0155495, IMG submission 107153) | Burkholderiales bacterium RIFCSPHIGHO2_12_FULL_69_20
ATCTGCGCCCCCGCCTGAAGGTGCTGGCCCGACGCAGCGCCGGCTTTCGCCATCCGGTGCGCTGGCTGTGGGTGGGCGGCGAGATCGGCGGGCCGGCGCAAGACGGGCTGGCGGTGCAGCGCTTCAACCTGGCTTGATTCGCAGCCCGGGCGCCCGCTGGCGCGCCGGGCGGTCCGATCAAAGGCCCAGGCCTTCGTCCAGCCCGAGGTGCACGTTCATCGCCTGCACCGCCGCGCCGCTGGCGCCCTTGCCCAGGTTGTCCAGGCGCGACAGCAGCAGCACCTGGCGCTCGTTGGCAAACACGAAGAGATCGCAGCGGTTGGTGTCGTTGCAGGCCTGCACGTCGAAAAAGCCGCCTTCCAGCGTGGCCGGGTCAGACAGCGGCATCACGTTGATGAAGCGCTCGCCGGCGTAGTGCGCGGCCAGCACCTGCTGCAGCAACGCCGGCGTGGTGCCGGGTTTCAGCTGACCCAGATGCAGCGGCACGCTCACCGACAGGCCCTTGTAGAAGTTGGCCACCACCGGCAGGAACACCGGGGGCAACGCCAGCCCGGTATGCGCCGCCATCTCGGGCAGGTGCTTGTGGTGCAGCGCCAGTCCGTAGGGCCGCGGTGATTGCAGGCGGGCATCGCCGCCCGCCTCGTACTGGGCGATCATCTGCTTGCCACCGCCCGAATAACCGGTGATCGACGTGGCACTGATCAGCGCGTCGGCCGCCACCAGGCCGGCATCGACCAGCGGGCGCAGCAGCAACACGAAGGCCGTGGCATGGCAGCCCGGGTTGGAGATGCGCTTGGCGCGGCGCAGTTGGTCGCGCTGGCCGGTGGCCAGCTCGGGCAGGCCGTAGGTCCAGCCCGGCACGGTGCGGTGGGCGGTGCTGGCGTCGATCACGCAGGTGTGGGGGTTGCTCACCAGCGCGGCGGCCTCGCGCGCGGCGGCGTCGGGCAGACACAGGAAGGCCACGTCGGCGGCGTTCAGCAGCCGGGCGCGCTCGGCACTGTCCTTGCGCTTGTCGGCATCGATGCGCAGCACCTGCACGTCGCTGCGGCGCGCCAGCATCTCGTGGATGCGAAGGCCGGTGGTGCCTTCCTGTCCGTCGACGAAGATGTTGTAGGTCATGGCGGATTCCGGTTGGTCACAATGAGGGTGAACCCGCAAGGATAAGGCAAGCCCCATGACATCGCCGCGAATCTTGCTGCTGCCCGGCTGGCAGAACTCCGGCCCCGGCCACTGGCAAACCCGCTGGGAGGCGCAACACGGCTTCGAGCGGCTGCAGCAGGATGACTGGTGGTGGCCGCGCCGCGGCGACTGGATGGCCCGGCTCGAAGACACGTTGCTGGACGACCCGCGCCCCACCGTGCTGGTGGCGCACAGCCTGGGCTGCCATCTGGTGGCCGCCTGGGCCGCGCATACGCAGCATGCCGATCGGGTGGCCGCCGCGCTGCTGGTGGCGCCGCCCGACCTGGAGCGGGCCGACGCACCGCCGCAGGTGCAGGGCTGGGCGCCGATCCCGCGCCAGGCCTTGTCGATGCCCGCCACCGCGGTGCTGAGCGCCGACGACCCGTTCAGCGATGCCGCGCGCAGCCTGCAGACCGCCGCCGACTGGGGCTGCGAGATCGTCAGCCTGGGTGCGGCCGGCCATGTCAATGGCGACAGCGGGCTGGGCGACTGGCCCGAGGGCCTGGACCTGCTGCGCGCACTGCTGGCACGCGCCGGGTTGCCCACCCTGCCTGCCCACCCGCCTTCCCTCCGACTTACCCGGTGACCCGCACCATGACTGATCACCGACAATCCGCCCCCATGGTCACCAAGAAACCCAAGGGCCTCGGCCTCGGCCTCGAAGCGCTGCTCGGCCCCCGCGTGGCCGACGCCGCGCCGGCCGATGCCTCGCGCCCCACCACGCTCAAGCTCACGCAACTGCAGGCCGGCCGGTACCAGCCGCGCACGCGCATGGACGAGGGCTCGCTCTACGAGTTGGCCGAGAGCATCAAGAGCCAAGGGATCATGCAACCGATCCTTGTTCGTCCCCTGGGCGAACAAGGTCGGCAAGCCGGTCATGCCAAGTCGCAGGGGCCCTCCCCTGCGACGGGCGCGTTGAACACCAGCGCGCACCAGTACGAGATCATCGCCGGCGAGCGGCGCTTTCGCGCCGCCAAGCTGGCCGGCCTGGACGAGGTGCCGGTGCTGGTCAAGGAGGTGCCCGACGAAGCCGCCGCGGTGATGGCGCTGATCGAGAACATCCAGCGCGAAGACCTCAACCCGCTGGAAGAAGCGCAGGGCCTGCAGCGCCTGGTGGCCGAGTTCAACCTCACGCACGAGCAGGCAGCGCAGGCGGTGGGCCGCTCGCGCAGCGCGGCCAGCAACCTGCTGCGCCTGCTCAACCTGACGCCGCCGGTGCAGCAACTGCTGATGGCCGGTGACCTGGACATGGGCCATGCCCGCGCGCTGCTGGGCCTGGACGCCGGCCAGCAGGTGGCCAGCGCCACCGAGATCGTCAGCAAGAAGCTCAGCGTGCGCGAGGCCGAGAAGCTGGTGGCCAAGGTGCAGGCGCATTCCGAGACCTCGGGCCGCCAGGCGCCGCTGCTGCGGGTGAAGAAAGACAAGTCACGCGACCTCGTGCGGCTGGAAGAGCAGCTGGCCGACGCGCTGACCGCGCAGGTCGAGATCCGCATCCACCGCAGCACCCGACGCGGCGAGCAGGGCGAGGTGGCGATCGCCTTCGGCTCGCTCGACGAGCTGAACGGCCTGCTCGACAAGCTGGGCGTGGCTGATCGCTGATCGCTGATCGCCGGCCGGCGCCCAGCGCGCCAGGCCGCTGCCGCCAGTCGGTGCGCTGTCGCACACACCACTTGCTGCCGTCAGCGCAAGATGCGACCCTTTGCCCATCGCAGTACCGCCCATCCAGCATGTGATTTACTTACATTTGTGCAAATGTAAGATAGCGCCTTCACGACCCCACCCAGAAACGGACCACCCCCGCCGATGATCAAGCTGCCATGACGCTGAGAACGCTACGCCTGCAACTGCGGTTCCTGCTGCCGCTCACCATCACGCTGGTCGTGGCCGCCTACCTGGCCGTGCCATTGCTGGATCAGGTGACACTGCGCTGGTTCAGCCGCGACCTCAACAGCCGTGGCGCCCTGGTGGCCAATACGCTGTCGGATTCGGTGGCGCAGGCGCTGGTGGCCGATCGGCCCGCGCAATTGCGGGGGTTGTTCGAGCGCAGCGTGCAGGATGAACGCCTGTTCGCAATCGGCCTGTGTGGTGACGGCGACCGCCTGCTGCAACGCAGCGACAGCTTTCCGCTGACCCTGAGCTGCTCCGGCGCCGAGACGCTGTCGCTCGAGGCCGAACCCCGCCTGGCGCTGGCCGGCGGCGCGGTGCACGTGGGCGTGCACGACGTGATGGGGCAGCGCCCGCCGCCACCCGTCGCGGTGGTCAACCCCACGCCGCCGCTGTACCCCGAAGATCCGCTGCCGGGGCCCACAGTGGCCAGCCCCGCGTTCACCGAGCCGGTGCGCCTGGGCCGCCTGGTGCTGCTGCAGGACATGAGCTTCATCGAGCGCCGCAGCCTGGACACGCGCCGCTACCTGATCGGCCTGATGGCCGGCCTGGGCCTGGTGATCGCGCTGATCACCATGGTGGTGGCGCAGCTCAGCTGGCGCGGCTGGGTCAAGGGCGTGCGCGCCATCCTGCGCGGTGAAGGCCTGTTGAGCCCGCTGATGCCGGCGCCCGAGCTGGCGCCCTTCGCCGCCGACCTGCGGGCCCGGCTGCGCGACATGGAAGACGAGTTCCGGCGCTCGCAAGGCCCCGAGACCGAATGGAACGCCGAACGCCTGCGCACGCTGCTGCACACGCAGCTCAACGGCGACCAGGTCATCGTCGTCTCCAACCGCGAGCCCTACATCCACGAGCGCAGCGCCGATGGCGTGATCGTCAAGCGCCCGGCCAGTGGCCTGGTGACGGCCGTCGAGCCAGTGATGCGCGCCTGCTCGGGCACCTGGGTGGCGCACGGCAGCGGCAGCGCCGACCGCGACGTGGTCGATGCCCACGACCGGGTGCTGGTGCCGCCCGGCCAGGACGAGTACCGGCTGCGCCGCGTCTGGCTCACCGCCGAGGAGGAACAGGGCTACTACTACGGCTTTGCCAACGAAGGCCTGTGGCCGCTGTGCCACGTGGCCCACGTGCGGCCGGTGTTCCGCGAGTCCGACTGGGCGGCGTACAAGGCCGTCAACCAGCGCTTTGCCGACGCGGTGGTGGCCGAGGCCCGCAGTGAAGACCCGATCGTGCTGGTGCAGGACTACCACTTCGCACTGCTGCCCGCGATGATCCGCGCCAAGCTGCCGCAGGCCACCATCCTGACCTTCTGGCACATCCCCTGGCCCAACCCGGAATCCTTCGGCATCTGCCCCTGGCGGCGCGAGATCCTGCAGGGCATGCTGGGCAGCACCATCCTCGGCTTCCACACCCGCTTTCACTGCAAGAACTTCATCGAGACGGTCGACCGTTACCTCGAGGCACGCATCGAGCACGAGCATTCGACCATCACCTTCCAGGACGAGGACACCCTGGTCGAGAGCTACCCGATCTCGATCGAATGGCCGACCGAGGCCGAGACGGCCAGCTGGCAGTCGGTGGCCGAATGCCGCCGCCGCGTGGTCGAGCGCCTGGGCCTGCCCACCGACCTGTGCCTGGCCGTGGGCGTGGACCGCTTCGACTACACCAAGGGCATCCTCGAACGGCTGAACGCGGTGGAGCGGCTGCTGGAGAAGTGGCCCAGCTGGATCGGCCGCTTCGTCTTCGTGCAGGTGGCCGCGCCCACGCGCTCGGCGCTGGACGAGTACCGCAGCTTCCAGGAGCGCATCCAGCGCGTCACCGAGCGCATCAACCAGCGCTTCGGCCAGCCCGGCTACCAGCCGGTGCACCTGCTGGCGCAGCACCACGAGCACGACGCGGTGATGGAACTCTTCCGCGCTGCCGACATCTGCATGGTGACCAGCCTGCACGACGGCATGAACCTGGTGTGCAAGGAGTTCGTCGCCGCGCGCGACGACCTGCAGGGCGTGCTGATCCTCAGCCGCTTCGCCGGGGCGGCGCGTGAACTGGCCGAGGCGCTGATCGTCAACCCCTACCACGTCGAAGAAACCGCCGATGCACTGAACCAGGCCGCCACGATGAGCCCGGCCGAACAGCGCGAGCGCATGGCCAGCCTGCGCAGCACGGTGCACGAGTTCAACGTCTTCCGCTGGGCCGGGCGCATGCTGGCCGACGCCGGGCGCTGGCGACTGCGTGCACGCATCGAGGCCCGTGTTCGACGCCACCAGGTCGACTGACCGACCCCTGCCATGAGACGAACCCCACCCTGACGATGCAGCACCTGTTCTCCCCCGACGGCGAAGCCGCACTGGCGGCCGTGATGCGCCTGCGCCCCCTGATGGCCTTCGACTTCGACGGCACCCTGGCACCGATCGTGGCGCGGCCCGACGACGCCCGCATCTCGCAGGCGGTGGGCCAGCGCCTGCGCGCGCTGGCCGCGCGGCTGCCGGTGGCCATCATCACCGGCCGCTCGGTGGCCGACGTGCGCGAGCGCCTGGGCTTCGAACCGCCCTTCGTGATCGGCAATCACGGCGCCGAAGACCCCGGCGATGCCGCCGGCACGGCGCGGCGCTCGGCGGCGCTGGCCGGGCTGCGCGACGCGCTGCAGCGGCAGGCGGGTGCGCTGGCCGCAGCGGGCGTCACGGTCGAGGACAAGGGCCTGTCCATCGCAATGCACTATCGGCTCTCGCGTGAGCGTGAACGGGCGCAGGCGCTGATCGCCGAATTGCTGGCGCCGGTGCAAGCCACGCTGCACGTCTTCGGCGGCAAGATGGTGGTCAACGCGATGGCCGCCGACGCGCCGGACAAGGCGCATGCGGTGCTGTCGCTGGTGCAGCGCAGCGGTGCGGCGGCCGCCTTCTTTGCCGGCGACGACGTCAACGACGAGTCGGTGTTCATCGCCGCGCCACCGCACTGGCTGACGCTGCGCATCGGCCGCGACGACCCCGGCTCGCGCGCGCGCTTCGGCCTGGATGGCCCGCAGGAAATGGCGCTGCTGCTCGAACGCATCCTGGCGCTGCTGGTCGCCGCCGACGGCCGACAATAGCGCCTCCGCAGCGCTGGCACCACGATGAACGCACCCACCCCGGCCATCGACCTGGCGCCCGCCGAGACCGGCCTCAGCGCCGACCCGCAGTGGTACCGCGATGCGGTGATCTATCAGCTCAACGTCAAGGCCTTCTACGATTCAAACGGCGACGGCGTGGGCGATTTTCCCGGTGTCACCGCCAAGCTCGACTACGTGCGCGACCTGGGCGTCAACACCCTCTGGCTGATGCCCTTCTATCCGTCGCCGCTGCGCGACGACGGTTACGACATCTCGCAGTACGAGGACGTGCATCCGCAGTACGGCACGCTGGACGATTTCCGCGAAATGCTGGACCAGGCCCACCGGCGCGGGCTGCGGGTGATCACCGAGCTGGTGATCAACCACACCTCCGACGCCCACCCGTGGTTCCAGGCCGCGCGCCACGCACCGCCCGGCTCGCCCGAGCGGGACTTCTACGTGTGGAGCGACAGCGACCAGAAGTACGCCGGCACGCGCATCATCTTCACCGACACCGAGACCTCCAACTGGACCTGGGACCCGGTGGCCAAGGCCTATTTCTGGCATCGCTTCTTCAGCCACCAGCCCGACCTCAACTACGACAACCCGCTTGTGCTGGAGGCCGTCATCAAGACGATGCGCTTCTGGCTGGACATGGGCGTGGACGGCTTCCGCCTGGACGCCATCCCCTACCTGGTCGAGCGCGACGGCACCAGCAACGAGAACCTGCCCGAGACGCACGCGGTGATCCGCAAGCTGCGCGCGGCCATCGACGCCGGCCACCCGAACCGCTTCCTGCTGGCCGAGGCCAACATGTGGCCCGAGGACGTGCGCGAGTACTTCGGCCATGGCGACGAATGCCACATGGCCTACCACTTCCCGCTGATGCCGCGCATGTACATGGCCATCGCCCAGGAAGACCGCGACCCGATCGTCGAGATCATGCAGCAGACGCCCGAGATCCCCGACGGCTGCCAGTGGGCGATCTTCCTGCGCAACCACGACGAGCTGACGCTGGAGATGGTCACCAGCAAGGAGCGCGACTACATGTACCGCATGTACGCCGCCGACCCACGCGCACGCATCAACCTGGGCATCCGGCGCCGGCTGGCGCCGCTGATGGACAACGACCGCGACCGCATCAAGCTGATGAACAGCCTGCTGCTGTCGATGCCCGGCTCGCCGATCATCTATTACGGCGACGAGATCGGCATGGGCGACAACGTCTTCGTGGGCGACCGCAACGGCGTGCGCACGCCGATGCAATGGAGCCCCGACCGCAACGCCGGCTTCTCGCGCGCCGATCCGCAGCGGCTGTACCTGCAGCCCATCATGGACGCCGTCTACGGCTACCAGGCACTCAACGTCGAGGCCCAGGCCAACGACGCCAGCTCACTGCTGAACTGGACGCGGCGCATGCTGGCCGTGCGCAAGACCAGCCTGGCTTTCGGCCGCGGGCGGCGGCGCTTCCTGCGGCCGGGCAACCGCAAGATCCTGGCCTACCTGAGCGAGCACGACGGCGAGGCGCTGCTGTTCGTGGCCAACCTGGCGCGCTCGGCACAACCCGTCGAGCTGGACCTGTCGCGCTTCAAGGGCCGGGTGCCGGTGGAGATGCTGGGGCGCACCGCCTTTCCGCCGATCGGCGAGCTGCCCTACCTGCTGACCATCGCCGCACACGGCTTCTACTGGTTCCGCCTGGCCACCGACACCGCCGAGCCGCACTGGCACCAGGGCGCCGCGGCCCTGGAAGAGCGGCCGGTGCTGGTGCTGTTCGACGGTTGGACCAGCCTGTTCCGCGACCAGGTCATGCCCTGGCGCATCGGCATGGCCGAGCGCATCCGCGAGCAGTTCGAGTGCGAGACGCTGCCGCGCCACCTGGCGGACCAGCGCTGGTTCGCCCCGCGCGGCGATGGCCTGCAACGGGTGCGGCTGACCGACCACGCGGTATGGACGCAGAACGCCGACAGCTGGCTGCTGGCGCTCGTCACGCCCGACGCACGGCCCGACGGGCCGGCCGACGAGGCCCGCTACTTTCTGCCGCTGGCGCTGGCCTGGGAAGAGCACGATGAACCGCGCTTGAAGGCCCTGACCCTCGGCGCGGTGGCCAGGGTGCGGCAGCAGGCGCAGGTGGGCGTGATGGGTGATGCCTTCTTCGACGAACCGTTCTGCCGTGCGCTGGTGCAGGCCATCGGCCGGGGCGAGACCTGCGCCACCGGCAGCGGCCAGCTGCGCTTCCGGCCCACCGCCTCCTTCGCCACGCTGTGCGGCCCCGACCCGGCCCGCGGGCCGGTGGGTCGGCCGCTGTCGCATGGCGCCACCACGGTGGTGACGATGGGCGAACGCCTGCTGCTGCGCGCCTACCACCGGCTGCGCCCGGGCATCAACCCCGAGCTGGAGCTCAGCTGCTACCTCAGCGAGGTGGCCCGCTTCCCCCACTGCGTGCCGGTGGCCGGCACGCTCGACCATGTGGCCAGCGACGGCACGGTGCTGTCGCTGGCGCTGCTGCAGGCCTATGTGCCCAACCAGGGCAACGGCTGGGCCTACACGCAGGCCTACCTCGAACGCCACCTCGAGGCCTGGCGCAGCAACCCCGCAGGCGCGCCCGCCGACGTGCACGGCGGCTACCTGGCGCTGATGCAGACGCTGGGCACGCGCACCGCCGAGCTGCACCAGGCCCTGGGCCGCCCCGCCAGCAATCCGGCCTTCGGCGCCGAGCCCACCACGGCAGATGACCGCAACGCCGATCTGGCGCGGGTGATGGCCGGCGTGCGCGACACCTTCGACCTGCTGGCCACACGCCTGGACGGGCTGGGGCCGGGCGCGCGCGAGCAGGCGCTGGCCCTGCTGGGTCAGCGCGAGACCCTGCTGGCATCGCTGCAGCGCGCGGCCGCGGCGGTGGGCACAGGCACCACACTCAAGACCCGCCTGCATGGCAATTACGGCCTCAGCCGGGTGCTGCTCACGCGCAATGATTTCGTCATCATCGGCTTCGGCGGCAACAGCACCAAGCGCTTCGATTCAGCGCGCGCCAAGGGCTCGCCGCTGCGCGACGTGGCGGGCATGCTGCACAGCTTCTGCGACGCGCGCTGGAGCGCCCTGCGCCGCCTGGTGCACACCAGCGACGACCTCGAACAACTGGCCCCGCTGGCCCGCACCTGGCACGGGCAGGCACGGCAGGCCTTTCTGGCGGCCTACGACGCCGCGGCCCCCGAGCCCGCCGGCGTGCAGACGGGCGGCTGGCTGGGCGTGTTCGAACTGGCGCACGCGATCGACCAGTTGCACGACGAGCTCGATCCGCGCGGCGAGGGCCTGCGCCCGGCGATGCAGGCCGTGCTGGACCTGGCCGCCCGGTGGTCGGGGCCGGGCGCCCACCCCTGATCACCCACCGGAGTGAACACCATGCAAAACGTCGACATGCTGCTGGAGCCCCTGCGCGTCTTTCTGGCCGAGGTGGGCGTGTTCCTGCCCCGCTTGCTGCTGGCCATCGTGGTGCTGATCGGCGGCTGGATGCTGGCCAGGCTGGCGCGTTACACCGTGGGCAAGGCACTGCGTGCGGTCAACTTCGGCGTGCTGGCCGACCGCGCCGGGCTGGACGGCTTTCTGCGCCAGGGCGGCCTGCAGCACGACACCTCGGGCCTGTTTGCGCTGCTGGTGTATTGGCTGGTGATCCTGGCCGCGCTGATCGTGGCCTGCAACGGACTGGGCCTGACCTACATCACCGATCTGCTGGGCCGCGTGGTCTGGTTCGTGCCCAAGGTGCTGGTGGGGCTGGTGATCCTGGCCTTCGGCTCGTACTTCGCGCGCTTCATCGGTGAGACGGTGCGCGCCTACGGCCGCAACATCAAGCTGCAGGACGCCGACCTGCTGGCCCGCGTGGCGCAGAGCGCCATCCAGGTGTTCGTGGTGCTGATCGCGCTGGATCACCTGGAGATCGGCGGTTCCATCCTGCATGTCAGCTTCCTGATCGTGCTGGGCGGCGTGGTGCTGGCGCTGGCGCTGGCCTTCGGCCTGGGCGGGCGCGACTGGGCGGCCGCGCGCATCGGCCGATGGCTGTCGCGCGATGTACCGCACGATGTGCCACACGATGCCCGTGCACCCAAGGCGCCGGCCGACGATCCCTGGCGCTGAACCACCGGGCCTCGTCTGAACGCGCTCTGACCCGGTTCATCCCTGGGTCCGGGGGGGTTGCATCACCACGCCCTGGCCATCGGCCGGCGTTGCGTGCACCATCATTTGACGCACGCTTGGCCACAAACCCCAATGCAGGGCGTGCGATGAACGTAAACAGTTCGGCACGCTCAAACCAGGTGCAAGGCTGTCAGCCGCAGGCCAGGCCGGCGCGTTGAGGAGTCTGCCAGGCCGATCGTCCGCTGGCGCGCAGCTTGCTGTAGGTCTGTGGCGTGGTCAGGCCCATGCGTTGGGTGGATCTCGATGGAGATTGGCCCGGTTTGGCGGTGTTGTTCCGCAAAGTGAAGCACGAAGGGATGAACGAAGCTGGCAGCCAGTGATTCACAGATGACGTGATCCGACCGGAAAGCTCTGATGGAGCCCGGGCCCGTGAAGCCGGGACTCCATCAGAACTTCCCCGCCACCGAGGGGTGCCATTCCCACTCGGTGCTGTGTCCCACCCAGGAGGTCCTCATGGACGTGATCACCAGTTTTGCCGCCCGCTACGAACGCACCCGCGAGGAGGAGATGTCCCTTGAGGACTACCTCGCCGAGTGCAAGCGCTCGCCCCTTGCCTATGCCACCGCCGCCGAGCGCATGCTGCGCGCCATCGGCGAGCCGCAGATGGTGGACACGCGCAACGACCAGCGCCTGTCGCGCCTGTTTGCCAACAAGGTGATCAAGCGCTACCCCGCCTTTGCCGAGTTCTACGGCATGGAAGACGCCATCGAACAGGTGGTGAGCTACTTCCGCCATGCCGCGCAGGGGCTGGAGGAGAAGAAGCAGATCCTCTACCTGCTGGGCCCGGTGGGCGGCGGCAAGAGCAGCATCGCCGAGCGGCTGAAATCGCTGATGCAGGAGGTGCCGTTTTATGCCATCAAGGGCAGCCCGGTCAACGAGAGCCCGCTGGGGCTGTTCGATGCGGTGGAAGACGGCGCCATCCTCGAGAGCGAGTACGGCATCCCGCGCCGCTACCTCAACCGCATCCTGAGCCCGTGGGCGGTGAAGCGGCTCGAAGAGTACGGTGGCGACATCCGAAAATTCAAGGTCGTCAAGCGCCACCCCAGCGTGTTGAAGCAGGTGGGCATCGCCAAGACCGAGCCGGGTGACGAGAACAACCAGGACATCAGCTCGCTGGTGGGCAAGGTTGACATCCGCAAGCTCGAGACCTACGCACAGGACGACCCCGACGCCTACAGCTTCTCGGGTGGCCTGTGCCTGGCCAACCAGGGCCTGCTCGAATTTGTGGAGATGTTCAAGGCACCGATCAAGGTGCTGCATCCGTTGCTCACCGCCACGCAGGAAGGCAACTTCAAGGGCACCGAAGGCTTCGGCGCCATCCCCTTCGACGGCATCGTGCTGGCCCACAGCAACGAGAGCGAGTGGAAGGCCTTCCGCAACAACAAGAACAACGAGGCCTTCCTCGACCGCATCTACATCGTCAAGGTGCCGTACTGCCTGCGGGTGAGCGAAGAGGTCAAGATCTACGAGAAGCTGATCAACAGCAGCAGCCTGGGGCAGGCCAAGTGCGCCCCCGGCACGCTGAAGATGATGAGCCAGTTCGCCATCCTCACGCGCTTGAAGGAGCCCGAGAACTCGTCGCTGTTTTCCAAGATGCAGGTCTACGACGGCGAGAACTTGAAGGACACCGACCCGCGCGCCAAGAGCTACCAGGAGTACCGCGACTACGCCGGCGTCGACGAGGGCATGAGCGGCATCAGCACGCGCTTTGCCTACAAGATCCTGAGCAAGGTCTTCAACTTCGACTCGGCCGAGGTGGCGGCCAACCCGGTGCACCTGATGTACGTGCTGGAGCAGCAGATCGAGCGTGAGCAGTTCCCGGCCGAGCTGGAGCAGAAGTACACCGGCTTCATCAAGGAGCAGCTGGCGCCGCGTTACGCCGAGTTCATCGGCAAGGAGATCCAGACCGCGTACCTGGAAAGTTACTCCGAGTACGGCCAGAACATCTTCGACCGCTACGTCACCTATGCCGACTACTGGATCCAGGACCAGGAGTACCGCGACACCGACACCGGCGAGGTGTTCGACCGCGGCAGCCTGAACGCCGAGCTGGAGAAGATCGAGAAGCCCGCGGGCATCGCCAACCCCAAGGACTTCCGCAACGAGATCGTCAACTTCGTGCTGCGCGCGCGCGCCAACAATCAGGGCAACAACCCGGTGTGGACCAGCTACGAGAAGCTGCGCTCGGTGATCGAGAAGAAGATGTTCAGCAACACCGAAGAGCTGCTGCCGGTGATCAGCTTCAACGCCAAAGCCAGCGCCGACGAAGCCAAGAAGCACGAGGACTTCGTCGCCCGCATGGTGGCCAAGGGCTACACGCCCAAGCAGGTGCGCTTGCTGTGCGAGTGGTACCTGCGGGTGCGCAAGTCGAGTTGAACTCGCTGATCCTCTAACTTGCAAAGCAAGGGGCCCGGATGCTTCAGCAGATCATCGACAGGCGATTGGCCGGCAAGAACAAGTCGATCGGCAACCGCGAGCGCTTCATGCGCCGCTACAAGGACAAGATCAAGGACGCGGTGCGCCGCGCCGTTGACGGCCGCAGCATCCGCGACCTGGAGCGGGGCGAGGAAGTGCGCATCCCGAAGAAGGATTTGTCCGAGCCGGTGTTCCACCACGGCCAGGGCGGCATCCGCGACATGGTGCACCCGGGCAACCAGGACTATGTGCGCGGCGACCGCATCAAGCGCCCGCAAGGTGGTGGCGGCAGTGGCAGCGGCAAGGGCCAGGCCAGCGACCAGGGCGAGGGCGAGGACGACTTCAGCTTTGCGCTGAGCCGGGAAGAGTTCATGCAGGTCTTCTTCGAAGACCTGGCCCTGCCCAACCTGGCGCGCACACAGCTGGCCGAAGTGCCCGAGTGGAAGAGCCACCGCGCCGGCTACTCGAGCGACGGCACGCCCAACAACCTGCACGTGGTGCGCAGCCTGCGCGGCGCCATCGGCCGGCGGCTGGCGATCGGCTCGGGCTCGCGCCGTGAACTGGCCGAGCTGGAGGCCGAACTTGCCATCCTGAAGGCCGCCGCCGCAGCCGGCGACCTGACGGCCGAGCGCGCGATCCTGCCGCTGGAAGCCAAGGTCGAGGCACTGCGCGGCCGGCTGTCGCGCATCCCCTACCTCGACCCGATCGACCTGCGCTACCGCAGCCGGGTGAAGACGCCGATGCCCACCAGCAAAGCGGTGATGTTCTGCCTGATGGACGTGTCGGGCTCGATGGACGAGGGCCGCAAGGATTTGAGCAAGCGCTTCTTCATCCTGCTCTATCTCTTCCTGACCCGGCACTACGAGAAGATCGACATCGTCTTCGTGCGCCACCACACCCAGGCGCAGGAGGTGGACGAGGAGAACTTCTTCCACGCCCGCGAGACCGGCGGCACGGTGGTCAGCAGCGCGCTGGTGCTGATGGAAGAGATCATCCGCGCGCGCTACTCGCCCAGCGAATGGAACATCTACGGCGCCCAGGCCAGCGACGGCGACAACTGGCACCACGACAGCGGCCGCTGCCGCGAACTGCTGGCCGAGAAGATCCTGCCGCTGTGCCGCTACTTCGCCTACGTGCAGGTGGCCGAGGAAGAGCAGAACCTGTGGGAGGAATACACCCACCTGACCGAAAGCTGCCGCCACTTCGCGATGCGCAAGGCGGTGGAGGCCGCGCAGATCTACCCGGTGTTCCGCGACCTGTTCAAGAAAGAAGGCAAGGTATGACCCACCCCCGAAGCGCCTGCTGCGCTCCCCCTCAAGGGGGCGACGCCAGCGGCCCGGCGGAGCCGGATCCGCGGCGTCCGCTGGTCGATTCGGGCCTGCGGCCGCTGCGCGGCCCGCTGCCGCTGGGCAAGCCCGCCCATCGCCTGCCTGCGCCCAGCGACTGGTCGTTCGAGCTGATCGACCAGTACCACGAGGTGATCCGCCACACCGCGCAGCGCTACGGCCTGGACACCTACCCGAACCAGCTGGAGATCATCACCGCCGAGCAGATGATGGACGCCTACGCCAGCGTGGGCATGCCGGTGAACTACCGCCACTGGAGCTACGGCAAGGAGTTCATCAGCACCGAGAAGAACTACAAGCGCGGCCACATGGGCCTGGCCTACGAGATCGTGATCAACAGCAACCCCTGCATCAGCTACCTGATGGAGGAGAACACCATGCCGATGCAGGCGCTGGTGATCGCGCACGCGGCCTACGGCCACAACAGCTTCTTCAAGGGCAACTACCTGTTCCGCATGTGGACCGACGCGTCGTCGATCATCGACTACCTGGTCTATGCCAAGAACTATGTCGCCGAGTGCGAAGAGCGCCACGGCCTGGCGGTGGTGGAAGAGTTTCTCGACAGTTGCCACGCGCTGCAGAACCACGGTGTCGACCGCTACCGCCGCCCGGCGCGCAAGACCCTGGCGCAGGAGCTGGCCGAGCGCAAGGACCGCGAGGCCCATGCCCAGCAGCAGGTCAACGACCTGTGGCGCACCCTGCCCAAGGCGGCTGAGAAGGCTGGCGTGGCCGCCGAAGCCAAGCGCTTCCCCGATGAGCCACAAGAGAACCTGCTGTACTTCATCGAGAAGAACGCGCCGCTGCTCGAACCCTGGCAGCGCGAGATCGTGCGCATCGTGCGCAAGGTGGCGCAATACTTCTATCCGCAGCGGCAGACGCAGGTGATGAACGAGGGCTGGGCCACCTTCTGGCACCACCGTCTGCTCAACCAGATGTACGACGACGGCTACCTCAGCGACGGCGTGATGATCGAATGGCTCAAGAGCCATACCAACGTGGTCTACCAGCCCAAGGTCACCGACAAGGGCTACTCGGGCTTCAACCCTTACGCGCTGGGCTTTGCGATGTACACCGACATCAAGCGCATCTGCGAGGAGCCCACCGACGAAGACCGGCAGTGGTTCCCCGACATCGCCGGCAGCGACTGGGTGCCCACGCTGGATGCGGCGATGCGCAACTACAAGGACGAGAGCTTCATCGGCCAGTACCTCAGCCCCAAGCTGATGCGCGATTTCCGCCTGTTCGCGATCCATGACGACGAGAAGCAAAGCGAGTTGGAAGTGGCCGCCATCCACGACGACAGCGGCTACCGCCGGGTGCGCGAAGCCTTGAGCCGCCAGTACGACCTGGGTTCACGCGAGCCCAACATCCAGGTCTGGAACGTCAACCTGCGTGGCGACCGATCGCTCACGCTGCGCCACTTCCAGCACAACGACCGGCCGCTCGACGACAGCGGGCAGGAGGTGCTCAAGCACGTGGCCCGGCTGTGGGGTTTCGGCGTGCACCTGGAGAGCAGCAACGGCCAGGGCGACGTGACCAAGCGCTGGCATGTGCCGGCGCCGGCGCAGGGCTGACCGGCCCGCGCAAGACCCCGCCGGGCGGGCCGGTGGCCCTGCGCCCGGTCAGGCGTTGGCCAGCGCGATGCAGCGCTCGGCCACGCGCAGCGCCACGTTGCCGTCACGCGCGGGCGGGTGCCGTGCGGCCAGCGCCTGGGTGCGCTGACGCAGGGCGGGATCACCCAGCACCCGCGCCAGCACCGGCAGCAGACGCGGGCCGGCATCGGCTTGCAACAGCCACTGGCCGGCGCCGCAGGCGGCCACGCGGCGGGCGGACAACATCTGCTCGGCCTGCGTCGGCAACATCAACAGCGGCAACCCCGCCTGCAGCGCGGCGGCCACGCTGCCCGCACCGGCGTGGCACAGCACCGCCCGGGCTTGCGCCATGGCGCTGACCATCGACACCGCAGCATCGCTGAAGCGCAGTTGCGCGCTGGTGTGGCGCAGGCGTTGTGCAGCGTCCAGGCCCGGCACATGGGCCAGGGTGCGGCAGGGCGCGGCGGCGAGTTGCTGCAGCACCGCGTCGATGGCGGGGTAGTCGGCCTTCAGGTAGGCGAACAGCGGCTCGCCGTCGCCTTCGGGCCACAGCGCCGGCAGGCCATGGTCGCGCGCCGCCAGCGCACCCCAGTAGTGGCCGCCGGGCCGGCCTTGCGGGCCGGCGCCATAGTGGTCCAGCTCAGGCCAGGTCAGCAGAAATTGCGCATCGGCCGCCAACAGATCGTGCAGCGCAGACAGCGGCGGGCCACCGGTGGCGGCCATCACCGCGTTGCAGGTGACCAGTGCGCGGGCTTCGGACTGCGCCAGCCGCGCCGTGTCGTTGCGCTCCCACTCACGAAACGGCGGCATCGGCTGCACGGCAGGCGGCAGGAAGAAGCCGTTGCACAGCACGGCGCGCCGCAGCGGGCGCCCGCGCGCGGCCAGCAGGGCGGTGGGCGCGTGGTCGGCCAGCAAGAGGTCGGGCGCTATCGCATCGAGCAAGGCCTGCCACGCGCGCACCAGCGCCAACAGCCGGACGGCATCCAGGTAACCGGCGCGAAACAGCAGCTCGGCGTAGACCGCGGGCGCCGGCAGTCCGCGCAGCTGTGGCAACCACATGGGGGCCTGCCAGAGCGTCACCCGGGGCGAGGCGGCCAGGTCGCCCAGCGCGGCGTCGGCGCCCGACAGGTCGCGCAGCACCAGGTGCAATGCATGCCCCTGCGCATGCAGCGCGTGGGCGATGGGCGCCAGCCGCATCACGTGGCCCATGCCACCGCCCAGCTCCCAGGCCAGCAGAAAACGGGCCATCGTCAGCCCGTGGCGGCGCCAGGCAACAGCGCACCTGCGGTGAAACCGCCGTCGATCCGCGCACGCCAACATGACCAAACCATGGGCACGCAGTGTGCCTCGCGCCGAGCCGGGCCGAACCCGGCGTCAGCTGCCGCAGGCGGCGGTGGTGGTATTGGCCGGGAAGCCGACGGTGCCTGACAAGGTGCCGATCTCACCCGCGCCGCCCGACAGGACCTTGGTGGTGAACGCGAGGGTCTTGGCAGCAGTGTCCACCGTCACGCCGGTGATCGCATTGCCGCTGTCGTTGTTGAAGATCACGAAGTTGGGTTCGATCACGCTAGCGTGCAGCACGGCCTTGTCGGACTGGCGGAAGTAGACCTGCACCGCGTACTTCAGGCCGTTGGCCGCGGTGGCGTTCTCCCAGAACACCTCGCAATACGCCGCCGCGCTGAAGCCGTCGGCCGCCCGGGCGTTGTTGCCCTTGCTGGTGGCCGTGGACAGGTCGATCGTGGTGTTGTTGGCGGCCGGCGTGGCCGCCGACAGCGTCAGCGTGCCGGCACCTGCCGTCGCCGCGGCGCTGGTGTCGTCGTCGCCGCCGCCGCAGCCGGCAAGAAGGGCGCTGGCCAGCAGCGCGAGGGGCCACAGGGGGCGGACCGTGATGTTCATGGCGATGACCTGTTCGGGTTGAAGGGATGTTCATCGGTCTACGCCGCAAGTTGCCGCCAAACGGCTCACGGCGCCCGCGCTGCTGCAACCAGGCCGCAGCGCACGCTGCCCGTCATCGCCGCGTCAGGGGCTGCGTGCTACATTCCCGGCCATGCGTGTTGCAGCGGTTTTCTTTACGTACTTTTGGTTCTCGCCCCCCACCGGCGGCTGGAGAGGCAAGCGCGCGTAAAGCGAAGCACCCTGAACACCAGACAAACCGCCGGCAGCCCCGGCGGTTTTTTTTCGCCTCCCACCATCCCACGTCCCTTCCACGCCCCATCCACTTCCCTTCCAGCCCCAGGAGCAGACCATGGCCCCCAAGTCCCCCAGCAGCACCACCGCCGCCGCCGCCGAGCCTGGCCATGGCTACACGCTGAGCGAGAAGACCAGCCAGACCGACGACCAACGCATCCAGGAGGTGACGCCGCTGCCGCCGCCCGAGCACCTGATCCGCTTCTTCCCGATCGCCGGCACGCCGGTGGAAAAGCTGATCGGCGACACCCGCCGCAACGTGCGCCGCATCATGGACGGCAAGGACGACCGGCTGCTGGTGGTGATCGGCCCCTGCTCGATCCACGACCCGGCCGCGGCGCTGGACTACGCGCGCCGCCTCCTGGCCCAACGCGAGAAGTACGCGGACATGCTGGAGATCGTGATGCGCGTCTACTTCGAGAAGCCGCGCACCACCGTGGGCTGGAAGGGCCTGATCAACGACCCCTACCTCGACGAGAGCTACCGCATCCACGAGGGCCTGCGCATCGCCCGCCAGCTGCTGGTCGACATCAACCGCCTGGGCGTGCCGGCGGGCAGCGAGTTCCTCGACACCATCAGCCCGCAGTACATCGGCGACCTGATCGCCTGGGGCGCGATCGGCGCGCGCACCACCGAATCGCAGGTGCACCGCGAGCTGGCCTCGGGCCTGAGCGCGCCGATCGGCTTCAAGAACGGCACCGACGGCAACCTGAAGATCGCCACCGATGCGATCCAGGCGGCGTCGCGGCCGCACCATTTCCTCAGCGTGCACAAGAACGGTCAGGTGGCCATCGTGCAGACCAAGGGCAACAAGGACTGCCACGTCATCCTGCGCGGTGGCAAGGCGCCCAACTACGACGCCGCCAGCGTGGCCGCGGCCTGTCAGGAGCTGGAAGCCGCCAAGCTGCCCTGCCACCTGATGATCGACTGCAGCCACGCCAACAGCAGCAAGCAGCACCAGCGCCAGGTGGACGTGGCGCGCGACATCGGCACGCAGATGGCCGCCGGCAACCGCTGCATCTTCGGCGTGATGGTCGAGAGCCACCTGCAGGCCGGCGCGCAGAAATTCAGCCCCGGCAAGGACGACCCAGCGAAGCTGGCCTACGGCCAGAGCATCACCGATGCCTGCATCGGCTGGGATGACTCGCTCGCCGTGCTGCAGGTGCTGAGCGACGCGGTGGCGGCCCGGCGCGGCGCCTGACAGCGCCCGCGGCACCAAAAAGCAGGGGCCGATGGCGTGATAGGTTGGGCACCCTAATCACGGGGCGCTGTCAGCTTGGGGGCATGTTCAGCCGTTAACGTACTCAGATGCTTCACATCAATCCATGAACGCCGCCACCACCACGGAACAGCGCGCCCTCAGCCTGGTCGAGATCATCGACTTCAAATGGCTGATGGCGGGTGACGGCCACCATGTGCATGTCGAGCACCTGCAGAACGACCGTGAGTACGCCTGCCGCTGCCTGACCCTGGCAGCGGCCTCGCGCATCGGCGCCCTGCGCGACACCGCGCGCCGGCTGGCGCGCACGCTGGGCCTCACGCTGCCCGCAGCCTGACGCGCTGGCCCAACACGCTGGCGTGACGCACCGGCCTGTTGCGGCGCGGCAGCGCGCCGCCAAGTCGCCCACTACGCCTTGCCGCCAGACGCCCGGTAGTTGACCAGGTGGTCGCCATTGAGCGGCCGCAGCCTGGCCGCCCGTTCGTAGGCCTGCCGGGCCCGCGCCAGCCATGCTGCCCGCGCGACCGGCTGCGCCTGGGCCATGAACAGGCAGGCCTCGCCGAGGTTGAGCATCGCGTCGCCCGCCTTGGCCGGCTGCGCCAGCGTCTCCAGCTCGCCCACCTGGCGCAAGGCCAGACCGCTGCCCTCGCCGCGATCGCCCCGGCCCCACAGCGCCTTGGCCTGCTGCAGGTTCATCCAGGCCAGCATGCGGCGCGGATGGGCGGCGGCCGGCGCTGTTGTCGTGGCGCCGGCCGGCAGTTCGGCCACCCGCGCCTGCCACAGCGCCACCGCCTGCGGCAGCACCTGCGCTGCCTCGGCGAACTGGCCGTTGGCCAGCAGCGCGCGGCCATGGTGCTGGGCCACACGCGGCTGGTTGTCCAGCCACTTGTTGCCGGCGCCGTTTTCGCGCGCCAGCGTCTGCACATGGGCCCAGGCCAGGCGCGTGGCGGCCAGCGCCGCGGGGGCGTCGCCCAGGCGCAGCAGGATCACGCCGCCGTTGGTGGCCTCGGTGACCAGGCCGTCGCGCGCCACCACGTTGGCCGGCTCCTGCGCCACCGCGCGCTCGCGGTAGCGGATGGCCTCTTGCGCATCGTGGCGCGCGGCCTCCAGCTGCCCCAGCCGGGCATGGCTGATCGCGCGCGATCCGTGCAGCGTGCCCAGCAGATCTCCCGACAGCCGGTCGGCCTGCTCGCGGTCGAGCGGGGCCAGCTGCCCCTCGGCGTCGGCCAGCAGCGCCAGCGCCTGCTCGGGCTGGTTCAGGCTGGCGATGCTCTGCTGGTCGGTGAACATGCCCAGCGCCAGCGTCAGCGCGGCGCGGCGCAGCGCCACCGGGCGGCGCTCGGCCGGCGCCAGCTGCGGCAGCACCTGCTCGGCCAGGCCGCGTGCGCGCTGCAACAGCGCCACACCTTCGGCCGGCTGGCCGTTGGCGCGTTGGGTCTGCGCCTGGATCTGCAGCGCACGCAGGTAGGCCTCGACGAAGCGGGCATCACCCTGCTTGTGCGGCCAGGCGCGCTCGGCCAGCGCGATGGCGCGCGCCGCGTTCCGGCCGGCGTCGGGCATCTTCTTGAGCGACACGCCGGTGTCGTTGCCCTGCAGCTCGGCCAGGCGGGCGTAGGCCGCTGTCAGATCGGCCTGCCATTCGGGGTCGTCGCCCATCTCGGTGGCCATGCGGTCGAGGTTGCCGATCAGGCCCTTGAGCAGGTCTTCCTTCACCGCCAGGCCGCCGGGCAGGTAGGTCAGCGCGTCGCCGTAGCGCAGCACCACGTCGTGGCTGATGTCGCGGATCTGCGTCAGCCGGGCCTGCGCCTGGTCACGCGCGGCGGCTGCCTGCCGACCCTGCCAGACCGACGCGCCCAGCCCGATCGCCAACCCGGCCACGCCCAGCACCACCGCCGCGCTGGCCACGCGGTGGCGCGCCACCAGCTTGGCCAGCAGGTAGCCGGCGTAGGGCGGGCGGGCGCTCACCGGGTAGCCGCCCAGGTGGGCACGGATGTCGGCGGCCAGCGCGTCCACGCTGGGGTAGCGGTGGTCCACCCGTTTGTCGAGTGCCTTCAGCAGGATGTTGTCGAGGTCGCCTTGCAGCCGCTTGCGCGTGCTGACCCACTGCGGATCGGTGGCCAGCCCGGGCGACAGCGCGCTGGGCCGGGTGGGCTCGTCGTGCAGCACGCTGCGCGCGGCCTCGGCCGCCGAGCTGGCTTCGCGCCCGTAGGGTCGGATGCCGGTGAGCATGATGTAGAGCAGCACGCCCAGGCTGTAGATGTCGGTGGCGGTGCCCACCGGCTCGCCGCGCACCTGCTCGGGGCTGGCGAAGTGCGGGGTGAACGGCCGCTCGCCGGCCAGCGTGGTCTGGCCATCGCTGCCCTCCATCGGGTCGAGCACCTTGGCGATGCCGAAATCCAGCAGCTTGACCTGGCCATCGGCCGTCACCAGCACGTTGCTGGGCTTCAGGTCGCGGTGCAGCAGCAGCTGGCGGTGGGCATGCGACACCGCATCGGCCAGCTGCTGGAACAGCGCCAGCCGCTGCTCCAGCGGCCGGCCGATGCAGGCCTGGTCGATCGTCGTGCCGGCCACCGCCTCCATCACGATGTAGGGCAGGCCCTCGGCTGTGCGGCCGGCATCGAGCAAGTGGGCGATGTGCGGGTGGTTCAGCCGCGCCAGCGCACGCTGCTCCTGCGCAAAACGCTCGAGCACCCGCTGCGAATCCAGCCCGAAGCGCAGCACCTTGATCGCGGCCCGGCTGTCGTAGGCGCCATCGGCGCGGTGTGCGCCCCACACCTCACCCATGCCGCCGCGGCCCAGCAGGCCGTCGATCAGCCAGGGGCCGAGCCGCTGGCCTTCGCGGCCGGGTGGGCCATCGACAGCGGCGGCCGCGGCGAGACCGGGCGGCACCGCCGCGCGCACCAGGAACCCGTCCGCCTCGCCGCCCGAGCCGTCGGCATGGGCCAGCAGCGAGCGCACCTCCCGCAGCACGGCATCGGATGCCCCGCTGGCGGCCAGCGCCGCGTCGCGCTCGGCGGCGGGCAGGTCAGCCAGGCGCTCGAACAGCGCACGCACCTGGGGCCAATCGGTGCGGTCGGTGCGGTCGGCGCGGTCGGTGCGGTCGGGCGGGGTGGGGGTCATCGGCGCGGGGTGGGTCCGGTTGGGGCAGCAGGGCGGCCAGCGCCGCCTGCGGGAGATTCTGGCGGCGCCGGGGCCCACCTCACCCCCCGGCTTGCGTGGGGTGCTGCCGGGTTACGCCGCATCTTGCCGTGATGTGGCTCACGCCGGGCCCGAAAGCGCGGGCGGCACAATCGCGGCGTTGTCGTCGATGGGATCCCAGGTGAACTTGCAAGCCGAAGCATTCGATCCAGGCCAGGTCACCCAGTGGCTGAGCGCGCTCGAGGTCATCGAGCCGCAAACCGCCAACCGGCTGTTCGAGCTGCTCTACGACGACCTGCGCCGGCTGGCGCGCGGCCACATGCGGCGCGAGACCAGCGAGCACACGCTGTCGGCCACCGCGCTGGCGCACGAGGCCTGGTTCCGCATGGCCGAGCAGACCCGCACCCAGTGGAAGAACCGCAGCCACTTCCTGGCCGTGGCCTCGACCATGATGCGCCGCATCCTGGTCAACCACGAGCTGGCGCGCCGCGCCGCCAAGCGCGATGTCGAGCTGGTGGCGGTCACGCTGTCGGGCATGGAGCTGCTGGGCGCACCGCCCGACCGCGACCTGGTGGCGGTGCACGAGGCGCTGCTGGCCTTCGAGACCATCGATGCGCGCGCGGCCAAGGTGGTCGAGCTGCGCTTCTTCGGTGGCCTCGAGAACGAGGAGATCGCCGAGACGCTGGGCATCTCGCTGGCCACCGTCAAGCGCGACTGGGCGCTGGCCCGCGCCTGGCTGCACCGCGAGCTGGGCGCCGGTTCGGCTTGATGCAGCGCTTGATGCAGATCCAGGCGCGCAGCGCCGGCTTGGCCTAAGCTCGCGCCATTCGCGTGGCCGCCCGGCGGCGCGCCCCACTCTTTCGAGGACCTTCGCCATGCGCCAAGAAGTGATCGTGACTTTCGGCCCTGACCGCCGCTTCGAAGTGGCGCTGCCCGCGGGCACGGCCCTGCCGGCGCCCGACGAGGGCCGCCGCTGGCTGGACGAGCAGTTCAGCGCCAACGACTGCGAACCGCTGCGCGCCAGCGGCAAGGTGCTGATCGCCGACAAGGTGCTGGCGCTGGCCGGCGCGGTGGGCGCGCGCCGCTTTGCCGACGATGCCGACTGGGCCCAGGCCTTTGCCCGCGCCACGCTGGGCGCGCTGGCGCGGCCGGTGGTGCGGGTGGACGTGGACGGCGGCGCGCTCAGCTACTGACTGCCCCCAGACCTGCCGCTGCGCGACAGGCCCCCCGAGGGGGTCAAGTCAACTCGGGGCGGCCCGGCGTTGACTTGAGAACCAGGCGCTGGCGCAGCGCCACGGCCGCTTGTGGGTCGTGCGTGCCGCGGCCTTCGGCCAGCGCGCCCAGCGCCTGGTCCAGCAAGGCTGCCGCCTCGGGCTCGCGCCCCCGCGCCGCCCACACCGGTGCCAGCGACATCGCACAGCGCAGCACCAGGCCGGGCAGCTGCATCGTGCGCGCCGTGGCCAGCGCCTGCTCCAGCGTGGCCAGGGCTTCGGCCTCACCGGCACCTGTCTGGCGCAGCAGCTCGCCGCGCCAGCGCTGCACCTCGCTGGCGTAGTAGCGCTCGCCGTGGCGATCGATCAGCGCCTGCGCCTCGCCCACCATGGCCAGCGCCTCGTCGGGCCGGCCGGCGCTGGCCAGGCCTTCGGCGCGCAGCACGCGATAGAACGGCCGCGTCACCACCGCGCCGGTGGCGGCCCACTGGGCATCACCCTGCGCCATCTCGACCAGGCCGCTGTCGACCTCGCCCAGCGCCAGCCGCAGCCGGCCATGCAGCACCCGGGCATGCGCCCCCCACTGCACGAAGCCACCGGCCTCGCACACCTCGATGGCGCGCCGCGCCGCGTGCAGGCCAGGCAGCGCCTCGCCACGGAAGTGGTGCACCACCGCCAGAAAGCCCAGCGCCTGGCCGATGCTGAACGGGTGGTTCAGCCGCTCGGCCAGTGCGACCGCCTGGCGCGCGCGCCGCAGCGCTTCGTCGGCGCGGCCCATCTGCCATAACGCCCAGGCCGAGTAGGCCAGGCACATCACGCCCGGGTCTTGCACCGTGGTGGCACGCGGGCCGCCTTGCTGGTAGTCGGCCAGGCACTGGTCGGTCAGCGCCACCGCCTGCGGCAGATGGCCCTGGTGGAACAGGATGTTGGCCTGTGCCCAGCTGGCCTGCAGGCGCGCCAGCGGCTCGGGGGCGGGGCCCAGCCCGGCGGCCACCTCGTGCGCGATGGCCTGGGCGCGGGCAAAGTCGCCGCGCATGAAGTGGTAGCCCTCCAGGCCCAGCCGCACCTTGGTCAGCGCCGGGCCGTCGCCCAGCGCCTGGGCCAGCGCCAGCGCACGCTGGTAGACCGTGTCGACCGCCCCGGCGCCGTAGCCCGCGGTGGCGATCAGCAGGCCCGACTGCAGCAACAGCAGGCGCAGTTCGGTGGCGTTGCGCTCGGGGCCTTCGGGCAGCTGGCCCAGCAGCGCCAGCGCGCGGCGTGCATGGGCGGTGGCTTCTTGCAGGGCCGACCGGCGTGCGGCATGGCGCGCCGCGCGCTCCCAGCCGGCCAGCGCCTCGGCCAGCTGGCCGGCCTGCTCATGGTGCAGCGCCAGCAGCTCGGGCTGGCTGTGGCACAGCGCCGAGAAATCGGCCTGCAGCACCGCGGCGATGGTCGCATGCAGGCGGCGGCGGTCGCGCGCCAGCAGCGACTGGTGCGCCGCGTCGCGCACCAGCGCGTGGCGGAAGCTGTAGACCCGCTGGCCACCCTCCAGCTCATCGGCCAGCAGCCCCGCCTGCACCAGCGCGCCCAGCAGCGTGGCCAGCGTCGGCAGGTGGATCGGCGAAGCCTCGTGCACATTGACCGCATCGATCAGCGCCTGCGAGAAGCGCCGGCCCAGCGCGCCGCCCACCTGGGCCGCCCGCTTGGCCGCGGGCAGCTGGTCGAGGCGGGCCGTCAGCAGATCGCTCAGGCTGCCGGGCACGGCATCACGCAGGCTGCGGGCCAGATCGTCGTGCGGGCGCTGTGCGGCCAGGGCGGCGGCCATGCGCGCCGATTCCTCGATGAACAGCGGCACGCCGTCGGCGCGCGCGGTCAGCCATTGCGACAAGGCGGCGTCCTGCAGCGCGCCGCCGCTGGCACCCTGCAGCAAGGCGCGCGCGGCTTCGGGATCCAGCCCGCCCAGGCGCAGCCGGGGCACGTCGAAGCCGCAGGCATCGGCCTCGTCGGCGCCGCCGCGCAGCGTCAGCAGCAGCAGCACGCGCTGGGCGCGCGGGCCGGCGATCAGGCGCTGCATCAGCTCGCGGGTGGTCGGGTCGATCCACTGCACGTCTTCGAGGATCAGGCACACCGGCGCACGATCACTGAGGCCGGTGGCCACGCGTTCGAGCAAGGCCATGGTCAGTTGCCGGCGCCGCTCGGCCGAGCCGCCGCCGGGCACCGCCGGCAGCACCGATTCGGGCACCGACAGCAACGCGCCCAGCAGCGCCAGCGCGGGCGCAGCCTCGGGGCCGGTGGTGGTGATCTGCAAGGCGCGCAGCCGTGCCAGCTGCACCTGGGGCGCATCGCCCGCGCGCACCTGCAGCCGGCGGCGCAGCAAGTCGATCAGCGGCTGGAAGGCGCTGCCGGTGTGCTCGGGGGCGCAGCGGCATTCGAGTGTGCGCACGCCCTGCGCGGCCAGTGTCTGGCGAAACTCACGCACCAGGCGTGATTTGCCGATGCCGGCCTCGCCGTGCAGCAGCAGCGCCTGGCGCTGGCCGTCGACCGCGCCCTGCCAGTGCTGCAGCACCTGCGCCAGCTCGCGCTCGCGGCCGATGAAGGGCGTGAGGTCGGCGCGGCCGTCGAAGCGCTCGGTGCCCAGCGCCGGGCGCTCCTGCAGCACCTGGAACACCGCGCTGGGGTCGTCGAAGCCCTTGAAGCGCGCCGCCGCATCGACCAGGCTGAACTCAAAGCGCTCACCGGCGATGCGTCGCGTGGCCGCGCCCACCAGCACCCGGCCGGCACCCGCCGCGGCCTGCAGCCGCGCCGCGTGGTGCACCGCCGTGCCCACCGGCTGGCCATTGCGGATCACCACGCGGCCGGTGGAGATGCCGATGCGCAGCTGCAGCCCCAGGTCGTCCATCGCCGTGCGCAGCGCCAGGCCGGCACGCAGCGCCATCGCCACCGCGTCCTCGCTGGCCACCGGGTAGCCGAAATAGCACATGAAGCCGTCGTCGCCCTGCGGGTCGTCGGCGCGGCCGGCATGGGCGCGCGCGATGCGGGCCACGCGCTGGTGGTAATGCGTCAGGCGCTCGCTGTACTCCTCGTCGCCCAGGCGGTGCATCAGGCCGGTGGAATCGACCAGGTCGCAGGCCAGGATGGTGACCTGGCGCACGTCGTCGTCGGGCGACGCGGTGGCAACGGTGGCGGCCAGCGGTGCAACCCGGGTCGCATCGCCGTGCAGCCACGCCGTGCTGCCCCCGGCCTGCAGCCGGCGCGCGGCCGCCCGCGCGTGCTGCGCGGCCCGGGCGATCGGCAGGCCATCGGCCAGCGCCTGCGCCAGCGCCTGGCGCGCGGCCGTGGCATCGAGCGGCAGCACCAGCGCGAAGCCCCCCGCACGGCCCAGGGCCGCGGCCTGCGCCGCGCTGTCGGCAGCGTCGTCAGGCCCGTCAATCAAGCACGGCGCATCGGCGGTGGCAGCCGGCGCTGCCTCGTGGGCCGCGGCCCCGAGCAGCACCTGCCGCGTGATGACGAAGCGTTCATCGAGCAGGGCCCCATCCACCACCGCGAGCTCCCAGGGCACGGCGGCCAGGGACTCGTCGATCACCAGTTGCAACACGCCGCCTTCGGACGGCTCGGCCAGCGCCGCGCGCAGCCCGGGCGGCAGCAGCGCCAGCGCCAGAGCCTGGCCAAAGCGGGTGAGGCGCTGCGCCTGCCGCCAGGCCTGGCCGCACCACGGCGCCAAGCCGCCGGGCGGCAAGGGCCAACTCTCCAGCAGCGCCAACCCCGGTCGGCCGGTTGCCAGGAAGATCAGCCCGCCGCCCCCGTCATGGACAATGCTGACCTGGAGAAACATGCCGGCATGCTGCACTATCTGACCGTCCCCGTCACGCCCTTCCAGCAGAACTGCTCGATCCTCTGGTGCGACCAGACCCACGAGGCCGCGGTGGTCGACCCCGGTGGCGATCTGCCCCGGCTGCGCGCCGCGGTGGCGCGCCTGGGGGTCGCGCTCAAGCAGATCCTGCTGACCCACGCGCACATCGACCATGCCGGCGGCACCGGCACGCTGGCACGTGAGCTGGGCCTGCCCATCATCGGCCCGCACCCGGGCGACCAGTTCTGGATCGACGGACTGGCGGCGCAGGCGCGGCAGTTCGGCTTTGCGCCGGCCGAGCCCTTCACGCCCACGCGCTGGCTGGCCGATGGCGACACGGTGCAGGTCGGCCACAGCACGCTGGCCGTGCGCCACTGCCCGGGCCACACGCCGGGGCACGTGGTGTTCCACAGCGCCGAGGCCCAGCGCGCCTTCGTCGGCGACGTGCTGTTTGCCGGCAGCATCGGCCGCACCGACTTCCCCGGCGGCGACCACACCACGCTGATCAACAGCATCACCCAGCGGCTGTGGCCGATGGGCGACGACACGGTGTTCATCCCCGGCCACGGCGACGAAAGCAGCTTCGGCGAAGAGCGCCGCCACAACCCCTACGTCGGCGGCACCTGACGCCCTATGTGAGCGGCTTGTGTTGGCGGATCTACGCCGCCGCGGGCCGTGCCGATGTGAATTTGTCACACACCCAAGCGTGGCAGGGTTCACGAAACAGGGCAGCTCCGGCTGCCTAAGCTTCTCTTCCATGCAGCCCGGCGAAACGATCCGCGACGCCGCTGCCCACGGAGAAGCCCCATGCTGGATCTGCTCGACACCCCGAACGCCCTGGCACCCGACCTGCTGGCCAGCCTGAGCGCCCGCCCAGTGATCGCCCCCTACCCGGTGGGCGCCATGGCCCACCGCACCCGCGGTTATGGCGGCCCCGAGCGCCGCGGCGCCTCGTCACTGCAGTACCGGCGCATGGCGCAGATGCTCGACACGCTGGACTACGGCATGCTGCTGATCGGCGAGACGATGGCGGTCAGCCATGTCAACAAGGCCGCACGCCGCGACCTCGACGATCAGCACCCGCTGCAGCTGGTGGGCGGTCCGGCAGGGGGGCAGACGGGGGGACAACTGCAGGCGCGCTACTGCGCCGACGCACAGCCGCTGCGCGAGGCCCTGGTGGGCGCCACCCAGCGTGGCCTGCGCCGCCTGCTGCAGCTGGGCGATGCGCGCCACCGCATCAGCGTGGCCGTGGTGCCGCTGCCGGCACTGGGCGCCGACGACCAGCCCGGTGCCGCGCTGCTGCTGGGCAAGCGCCAGGTCTGCGAAGAGCTGACGGTGGAATGGTTCGCCCGCAGCCATGGCCTGACGATGGCCGAGACCACGGTGATCAAGGGCCTGTGCGCCGACCTGACGCCGCAGCAGATCGCCGAGCGGCATGGCGTGGGCCTGGCCACCATCCGCACGCAGATCGGCAGCATCCGGCTGAAGACCGGCGCGGGCAGCATCCGCGCGCTGGTGCAGCAGGTGGCGCTGTTGCCGCCGCTGGTGAGCGCGCTGCAGTCCCTGCCGCACTGACCGCCAGGCGCACGACGCCCGGCGCTCCGCGCTCGGCAGGTAGCATGCGTGACGGGCCCGCGGCCGCCGTTTCGGCCGCACCCGCCGACCATGGCCCTGCGCAACGATTCACCCCGCTCCAACAAGCCAGCCCCTGCGCCCGCGCTGATGTCCGACGCGCTGGCCGAACTGGCCGCGCGCGGCGAGAACCGCCGTTACCGCAAGGGCACGCTGCTGATCCAGGAAGGCGACTTCGGCGACACGCTGTTCATCATCCTCGACGGCCGGCTGCGCACCTACAGCGCCGGCGACAACGACCGCGAGATCACCTTCGGCATCTACGGCCCGGGCGAGTACATCGGCGAGATGAGCCTGGACGGCGGGCCGCGCTCGGCCAGCGTCATCACGCTGGAGACCAGCACCTGCGCGGTGGTGGGCCGGCGCACGCTGGAGCGCTTCATCGCCGAGCGGCCCGAGTTCGCCTTCGAGTTGCTGGCCAAGGTGATCCGCCGCGCGCGCTCGGCCACGCACAGTGCGCGGCAATTGGCGCTCAACGATGTCTATGGCCGGCTCAAGGCGCTGCTGCTGTCGCTGGCCGTGGCACAGGCCGATGGCACACAACGCGTGGCCGACCGCCTCACGCACCTGGAGATGTCGCACCGCCTGGGCTGCTCACGCGAGATGGTGAGCCGCCTGCTGAAGGACCTGGAGCGCGGTGGCTACGTGGCGGTGCAGGACCAGCGGTTCGTGCTGATGAAGCCGCTGCCAGCCCGCTGGTGAATGGCCTCGGCCGCGACGGCGTCTAAGCCCGCCCGGCCACCTCGCGCAGCGCCTGTTCCAGCGTGGCACCGTCCACCGGCTTGTGCAGCACGC
>Ga0155495_1066_pt1 | contig 29119 bp, 23 predicted proteins | sample RifCSPhighO2_12_FD_107153 | JGI IMG/M metagenome (GOLD analysis project Ga0155495, IMG submission 107153) | Burkholderiales bacterium RIFCSPHIGHO2_12_FULL_69_20
CAAGACCCTGATCGGCACCAGCGTGGAGAAGGTGGAAACCGGCGCCCGGCTGGTGCAGGACGCCGGCACCACGATGGGCGAGATCGTGACCAGCGTGCAGCGCGTCAGCGACGTGATCGCCGAGATCACCGCCGCCGCCGGCGAGCAGAGCAGCGGCATCGGCCAGGTCAATGGCGCGGTGTCCAGCCTCGACCAGATGACGCAGCAGAACGCGGCGCTGGTCGAAGAAAGCGCCGCCGCCGCCGAGAGCCTGCGCGACCAGGCCCAGCGGCTGAGCCAGGCGATGCAGGTGTTCCGGTTGACGGACGCTGCGGGCCTTGGCGGCGGCGCCATCGCCGTGGCCGCGCCGATGGCCGTGACGGCTGCGCCCAGGTGTGTGGCGCCGGCCCCGGCGGCCGTGCGCAAGACGCCTGCCGCCCCTGCGACCCCGGCCCGCCCCGCAGCGCCGGCGCATCGCCCGCCCGAACTGGCGCACGCGGCCATCAGCCAGGCGCGTGAGACCTCGCGCCCCAGCCCGTCGGCCCCGCCAGCCCCGTCCGACGACTGGGAATCGTTCTGAGCTGAGCCGCCCCGCGCGCCGGCTACTCGGCCGCGCGGCGCAGTGTGTCCATCACCGGGCGGCGCAGCACCTCGCGCAGGCCCCACCAGCCCGCCGCCAGCGCCAGCACAGCACCGGCCACGGTGCCGGCCAGCGGCACCCAGGGCGATGGCGCCCAGGCGAACTCGAACACCTGCCGCGCCAGCACGCCGCCCAGCACCACCGCGGCCACCGCCGCCAGCAGCCCGGCCAGCGCCCCCACGCCCAACAACTCGGCGCGCTGCACCTGCCGCAGCAGGGTGCTGCTGGCGCCCACGGCGCGCATCACCGCGTACTCCCGCGCTCGGTTCTCACGTGTGGCGCTGACGGCCGCAAACAGCACCACCAGCCCCGCCGCCAGCGTGAAGCCGAACAGGAACTCCACCGCGCGGATCACCTGGTCCAGCACCTTCTGCACCTGCGCCAGCGAGGCCGACAGGTCGACGTTGGTCAGGTTGGGAAACTGCCGCGCCAGCGCGCGGTCGAAGGCCGGTTGCCCCGCCGGTGCACGAAAGGCACTGATGTAGCTGACCGGCACGTCGTCCATGCGCGCCAGCGGAAACATCACGAAGAAGTTGACCCGCATCGAGCCCCAGTCGACCTTGCGCAGGCTGGTGATGCGGCCCTCGCGCGTGATGCCGGCGATGTCGAAGCGCAGGCGGTCGCCCAGCTTCAGGCCCAGCGTCTGCGCCAGGCCGTCTTCGACGCTCAAGGCCTCGGCCTCGTCGGGCACCCAGCGCCCGCCGGTCAGCAGGTTGTGCGCCGGCATCTGGGCGGCGTGGCTGAGGTTGAACTCGCGCTCGACCAGGCGCTGCGCGCGCTGATCGGTGTACTGGCCGGGCGTCACTTCGCGGCCGTTGATCGCCAGCAGCCGGCCGCGGATCATCGGGTACCAGTCGTAACGCGCCACGCCAGCGGCTTTCAGCGCGGCCTGGAAAGCCTCGCCCTGCTCGGGCTGCAGGTTGATGATGAAGCGGTTGGGTGCGTCGGCCGGCGTGGCCGCGCGCCAGGCCGAGATCAGGTCGGTGCGCAGCAGCACCAGCAGGATCAGCGCCAGCAGCCCCACTGCCAGCGCCGAGACCTGCAGCACCACCAGCGCTGGCCGTGCCGACAGCTGGCGCGTGGCCAGCACCAGCCAGCGTGGCGCGGCAGCGCCCAACGTCCACCAGCGCGGCTCGCCGGCCTGCGGCACCAGCCGGCGCAACAGCGCCACCGTGCCCCAGGCCAGCAGCGCAAACACCGCGATGGCGCCCGCAAAGCCGCCCACCGCCAACAGGCCCATGCGCAGATCCGACGACGCCGCCACCAGCAGTGCGGCAAAGCCCGCCGTGCCGGCCAGCAGCACACCGGCCGAGGCGGCGCGCGGCTGGCCCAGATCACGCCGGATCACCCGCAGCGGCGGCACCCGCGCCAGCTGCAGCACCGGCGGCAGGCCGAAGGCCGCCAGCAGCGTCATGCCCACGCCCAGGCCGAACAGCGCCGGCGTCCAGGTGGCCGGCGGCAGCTGCGCATCCAGCAGCCCGGCGAGCAGGCTGACGAAGACGAAGTGCACCGCAAAGCCCAGCGCCACGCCGCCCACGCTGGCGATCAGGCCGACCACGCAGAAGGCCAGCGCATAGGCGCCGGCCATCGCCCGCTGCGGCGTGCCCAGCACGCGCAGCATGGCGCAGTCGTCGAGGTGGCGCTGGGCGTAGTCACGCGCCGCGATGGCCACCGCCACCGCGGCCAGCAGCGCCGCCAGCAGCGCCACCAGGTTGAGGAAGCGCTGCGCGCGGTCCAGCGTCTGGCGCATCTCGGGGCGGCCGGACTCCAGCGATTCGATGCGCACGCCGCGCAGGTGCTCGGCAGCCACCTGGGCCTCGGCCCAGCGCAGGAACTCACGCACGCCGGTGTCGGCCGCGCCGCGGCTGCTGGTGGGCGCGGCCAGCATCAGCCGGTAGGTGACGCGGCTGCCGGGCTGCACCAGGCCGGTGGCAGCCAGGTCGTCGGCATGCAGCATCACCCGCGGCGCAAAGCCCAGGAAACCGGCACCGCGGTCGGGCTCGTAGCTGATCAGCCGGGCGATGGTGAAGCGCTGGTCGCCCAGCAGCAGCGGGTCGCCGGGACCAAGCTGCAGCGCATCCAGCACGCCGGCTTCCACCCACACCGTGCCGCGCGCCGGGGCGGCGGCCAGTGCCTGCTCGGGGCCGTCGGCGCGCTCGCGCACCCGCAGGCTGCCCCGCAGCGGGTAGCTCGCGCTCACCGCCTTGACCGACACCAGCCGAGCGCCGCCGCCCTGGTCGTCGGGCGCGCGCGCCATGCTGGGAAAGCTGGTGCTGCTGGCCTGCTTCAAGCCCAGCGCCTGGGCCCGCGCGGCAAAGCTGGGCGGTGTGGGCTGGTCGCTGGCCACCACCGCATCACCGCCCATCAAGGTACCGGCGTCGCGTGCCAGCGCCGCCTCCAGCCGGGTAGCGAAGAAGCCCACCGCGCTGAGCGCGGCCACCGCCAGCACCACCGCCACCATCAGCAGCCGCAACTCGCCGGCCCGGAAATCACGCCAGCCTTGGCGCCACGCCAGCGCCGGAATCGAAACACGCAAGGGTTGAACCGTCATGGCCGGCACGGTACACCAGCCACCCGGCCCGGCGCGCCGGCGGGGTTTCGGCGATGGATGGCTTTGAACCCCGCATGCAGCGACTTCGAACCGTGCCCCACGCAAGCGCTGCTGTAATCCAGGCCATGCGCAAGACCTCCGAGACCCTCGCCCCGCTGTTCCTGTCCCATGGCTCGCCGATGACGGCGCTGGAGCCGCGCGAAGCCGGTGCCTTCTGGCAACGCCTGGGCCCGGCCATCACCGCTGCCGCCGGCCGCCCCCGGGCCATCCTGGCGATCTCGGCGCACTCGCTGGCGCGTGAGCCGCTGCTGCTGGCCGCCGCCCGCCACACCACGGTGCACGATTTTTCGGGCTTCCCCGAGCCGCTGTACCGGCTGCGTTACGACGCCCCCGGCGCGCCCGACCTCGCGCCCCGCGTGGCCGCGCTGGTGAAGGCCGCCGGCCTGCCGGTGCAGGTCGCCGACGAGGGCGGGCTGGACCACGGCATCTGGGCGCCGCTGCGCTTCGTCTGGCCCGAGGCCGACATCCCCGTGCTGCCGCTGGCCTTTGCGCCCGACTGGCGCCCGGCGCGGCTGTTTGCGCTGGGCCAGGCGCTGGCCCCGCTGGCCGACGAAGGCGTGCTGGTCTACGGCAGCGGCAGCATCACGCACAACCTGCGTTTGGTGTTTGGCGCCGGCCGGCCACCCATCGATGCACCCGAGATCCCCGAGAGCGCAGCCTTCCGCGACTGGTTCACCCAGCGCGCCGCCGCAGCCGACTGGCCCGCGCTGCTGGACTACCGCCGCCAGGCGCCGCATGGTGTGCTGATGCACCCCAGCGACGAACACCTGCTGCCCTTTTACGTGGCTGCCGGTGCCGCCGGTGTCGACACGCCTGCCGGTGCGCGCATCCACGCCAGCCTGACCTATGGCTGCCTGGGCATGGACGCCTATGCCTTCGGCGACGCGGCCGCGGCGCTGGCAGCGGTCTGACGCCACAGCGGGTAAGGTGGCGGCCATGACCGTTGCCCGCCATCGCATCACCACCGCCCGTCTGCAACTGCTGGCGCCCGACCCGGCCCCGGCGGCGGGCCAGGCGCGGGCGGTGGTGGACTTCTTCGCCCGCAACCGCGCGCACTTCGCGCCCTGGGACCCACCGCTGCCGCCCGACGACAACACACCCGCGGCAGTGCAGGGCCGGCTGGTGACCGGCGCGGCGGCGTTTGCCGCAAGCCAGGCCTGGCGCTGGTGGTTGGCGCCAGCCGACGCGCCGCAACGTTTCATCGGCTCGGTGAGCTTGTCGAACCTGGCGCGTGGGCCCTCGCAGAGTTGCTCGCTGGGCTACTCGCTGGACGCATCGGCCCAGGGCCGCGGGCTGATGCACGAGGCGCTTGAAGCGGTCATCGCCGAAGCCTTTGCGCCGGCGATCAACCTGCACCGGCTGCAGGCCGGCGTGCGGCCCGAAAACACCCGCAGCCTGGCGCTGCTGGCGCGGCTGGGCTTCGTCGACGAAGGCCTGGCGCGCAACTATCTCTACATCGATGGCGCCTGGCGCGACCACCGCATCTTCTCGCTGAGCAACCCGGCCTTCGTCGCGCCGCCGCACTGGTAGTGGCGGCCCCGCGCCGGGGCTACGGGCGCTGCGGCAGGGTGCCGATCACGCCCTGCACCAGCCAGTCCATGCCGGCGATGGCGGCATCGTCCAGCGCCCCCGTGGCCAAGCGGCTGCGGCCGGTGTTGTCGATCAGCGGCGCGGCAAAGGGTTTGAGCCGGCCGGCCATCAGCGCCTGCTGGCGTTGTTGCACCCCGGCCTTCACCTCGGCCGGCAGCGCCGGGTTCAGCGCCGACAGCTGCACCAGCCCGTCCTTCAGGCCGCCCCACACCGGCTTGGGCTGCCAGGTGCCGGCGATCACCGCACGCGCCACCTGGGTGTAGTGGCCGCCCCAATGGTGGGTGACGGCGGCCAGCTGCGCCCGCGGCGCAAAACGCGCCATGTCGCTCTGGTAGGCCAGCAGCATCACGCCCTTCTCCTCGGCCGCCTGCGCCACCGCGGGTGAGCCGCTGTGGTTGGTCAGCACGTCGGCGCCCTGGGCGATCAGCGACAGCGCCGCCTCGCGCTCACGCGCCGGGTCGAACCAGGCGTTCAGCCACACCAGCCGGACCTCGGCCTTGGGGTTGGCCGCGCGCATGCCCAGCGTGAAGGCGTTGATGCCCTGCACCACCTCGGGCACCGCAAAGCCCGCCACGTAGCCGGCCACGCCGGTCTGGCTCTGGCGCCCGGCCAGCCAGCCGGCCAGCCAGCGGGCCTCGTAGTAGCGCGCGTTGTAGGTGTTGAGGTTGGCCGCGGTCTTGTAGCCGCCGGCGTGCTCGAACTTGACTTGCGCAAACTCGGCCGCCACGCGCAGCGCCGGCGCCAGGTAGCCGAAGCTGGTGGCAAAGACCAGCCCGCAGCCTTGGGCTGCCAGGTCGCGCATCACGCGCTCGCTGTCGGGGCCTTCGGCCACCGCCTCCACCACCCGGGTGCGCACCTGGTCGCCCAGCGCCTGTGCCATCGCCTGGCGGCCCAGGTCGTGCTGGTAGCTCCAGCCGGCCTGGCCGATGGGGCTGACGTAGACGAAGCAGGCCTGCAAGGGTGCGGCACGGTCGGGTGGCGAACTTGCGGGCCGCGCGGCCGCGGGTGTGACCCACCCCGCCGTGAATGAAACGCCGACAAGCGCAGCCAAGGCGGTGCGCCTGAGGTTTTTGTGCATGGTTGTCCTCGACATGGCCCCGTGAATGAAAAGCGCCGGCTTCGGGGGCACGAAGCCGGCGCTGTGGGCGGATTGTCGCCGAAGGTGTCAGCCCGGCGGGGCCGGCGTAGGTGGGTGGGGCGGCTGGTCGGGTTGCCGGCGGGCGCGCCAGGCTGCCAGCACGATCGTCACCAGGGCCAGGGTGCTGCCAGCCACGTCGGTGCGCACCTCGGGCACGAACATCATCAAGCCCGCCAGCCCCAGGCCCACCCGTGCCCAGGTGGCCAGTTGCCCGACGCGCCAGAGGTAGCCCTCGAAGGCCGCGGCCAGCAGCACCACGGCCACGGTGGCCGTCGACGCGGCCAGCAGCACCTCGCCCAGGGAGCCCCGCAGGATCAAGGCCGGCTGCAGGACGAACAGCACCGGCAGCAGCAGCAGCAGGCTGCCGATGCGCAGCGCCTTGAAGCCGACGGCCATGGCGTCGGCCTTGGCGATGGAGGCGGCGGCGATCGCCGCCAGCGCCACCGGCGGCGTGATGAAGGACACCATGCCCCAATAGAAGATGTAGAGGTGCGCGGCCATCGGGTCGATGCCCACCTCGACCAGCGCAGGCGCCAGCACAATGGCCAGGAAGATGTAGCAGGCCGAGGCCGTCATGCCCATGCCGAGGATGAAGCTGGTCAGCGCGCCGGCGGCCAGCAGCAGGGCCAGGTTGCCGCCCGCGTATTGCACCAGCTCGCGCGAGAACGAGTTGGCCACGCCGGTGATCGACAGCGCACCGATGATCAGGCCGATGCCTGCGATCAGGCACACCAGTTGCGCCACCGCCTGACCCACATCGACCACCAGCTGCGCGAAGGCGCGTGGGCCGAAGCCGGTCTTGCGGCCCTTGATGACCGCCACGGCCAGCAGGAACAGCGCGATCCAGAACGGCGCCTCGCCCTCGATGCGCCAGGCCAGCAGCAGGTAGGTGAGGCCGATCAGCGCCACGATGTAATGCCAGCCCGCGGCCAGCGTGTGGCCGAGCTTGGGCACCGCATCGCCGGCGATGCCGCGCAGGCCCATGCGCGCCGCGTACAGATCGGTCTGCAGCATCAGCGCCAGGTAGAACAGCAGCGCCGGCAGGATGGCCGCGGTGACCACCTCGGCATAGGGCACATTCAGGAAGCTGGCCATGATGAACGCCGCCGCACCCATCACCGGCGGCATCAGGCAGCCGCCGGTCGAGGCGCAGGCCTCCACCGCGGCGGCGTAGGTGGCCGGATAGCCGCAACGCTTCATCGTGGGAATGGTGATCGTGCCGGTGGTCAGCACGTTGGAGGTGGGGCTGCCCGACAGCATGCCGAACAGGCCCGACGAGAAGATCGCCACCTTGGCCGGGCCACCGCGTGCGCGCCCCAGCAGGGCCGACGCAAAATCCATGAAGAAGCTGCCACCGCCGGTGTTGGCGAGCACCACACCGAAGATGATGAAGCCGATCAGCGTGTCGGCGACCACCTGCATCGGAATACCGATGATGCTTTCCAGCCCGTAGACATGCTCGCGCACCGTCTGGCCAAGGTCGAGCTGAACCCCCCACAGGAAGCCCGGCATCTGCCCGGCATACAGCGGAAACGCCGCCACCACCAGGCAGAAGACGAACAGGATGGTCTCGCCGGTGCGGCGCAGCGCCTCCAGCGCCAGCGCCACGTAGAGACCGGCGATCAGCGTGGGCACCAGCGGCGCGGCCAGGTTCCAGCCCCGGTCGATGATGGCCTGGGCACCCGCAGTCAGCCAGATCGAGCAGCCCAGCACCACCGCGGCCAGCAGCCAGTCGTACCAGCGCACGTCGGTCTGGCCCTTGCGCGCCGGGAAGGCAAAGTAGCCGAGCGAGACGAACAGGCCGATGATGAGGTAGTAGTAGCCGGTGCTGACCGGCTTGAAACCACCCAGGCCCAGGTTGAACACCTGGTTCACGCTGGCCAGGATACCGGCCGCGCTGAGCAGGAAGGCGGCCCAGAAGGCCGCCCCCTTGAGCCGCACGGACCGGCTCTCCGGATCGTCTACCGGGGCCGCCGCAGCGGCCTCCACACCCGCGGCGGCGGTTGGCATCGGGGCCCTACAGCGACTTCAGCGCGTTGGTGCGGGTGCTGTCCCACAGGCTGCGCAGGCCGTCGGCATCGGCCGCCTTGGCCGCGGCGCTGGCGATGAAATCCTTCCACGCCGCCTGCAGCATGGCGTGCCGCTTGAGCATGCCGTCCTGCCATTGCTGGTGGTCGGCCTTCCAGTGACCGGCCTCCTTGAGGTAGCGGATCGCGCCGGCGTGGAAGGCGGCATCCATCGGCGGCGTGCCGGCCTTGCTCATGTCCCAGCGCTGCATGATCGGACTGGCGTCCTTGTAGAGCGTGAAGGTCTCGGCCACGGCCTTGGTCATCGCGTAGGCCTCGGCCTCGGAGGCCTTGGCCGCCACCGTGATCATCGGGTAGCGGTAGCCCATCATCCAGACAGGCTTGTCCGCCGTCAGCCCGGCGCCGACGCTTTCATTGAGCGGCTCGATGAACGGCACCACCTTCTTGGCGCGAGCCCAGCCCTCCTTGTTGGCCGGGTCCAGCGCCACCCAGCCGATGCCTTGCGGGCTGGCCTCGAGCTCACGCAGCGTGGCGGCCGCGGGCGCCACGCCTGCGCAATCGGCCTTGCCCTCGATCAGGGCCTTCATCGTGGCGCCGTAGCTGGGCACCTCGACCAGCTCGACGTCCTTCCAGCTCAATCCGGCGAAGGCCAGGATCGGTTCGGACTTGACGTTGACCGAGCTGTTGGCGCGGGCGATCGCGAAGCGCTTGCCTTTCAGGTCCTTGGGCTCGCGGATGCCGCTCTTGGCGGTGGCGACGATCGAGAATCCGTTGACGCGCCCGGCCAGCGTGCGCAGGTCTTGCGGCCCGAGGTCGGGGGTGCAGTACTCGTACAGGCCTTCGGTGGCAAAGAACAGCTCGTTGGCCAGCCAGGCATGCGAGCTGCGCCCATCGAGCAGCGGCTTGACGCGCCCGATCGCGCTGCCCGATGGCTGCAGGCGCACGCGCGAGCCGTATTTCTTGCCGAACGCGTCGGCGATGGCCGAGGCCTCGACATAGCCGGTCGAGCCCACGTCGTAGGTGCTCCAGATCATCGTCGACGGCAGGTTGGCCAGCGCCTGCTGCGCGTGGGCGGCCGTGATGCCGAACTGGGCGAGTGCCCCCCCTGCGGCAAGTCCGCCGGCAGCCTGCAGGTAGCGTCTGCGTGACAAGGTCATGTGGGTCTCCAGGAGTCTCGGGTTGATCGTCGGTGCCAAACCATCCTAGGCGGGCGGCCATTGGCCGCCAATCCGGATTTGCACAAATCACCCTTCGCTTGTTCGGAAGAGGGCCTTCAGCTGCCGGCGGCGGGCGGCACGGCCGCCGCGGCCAGCAAGGTGATGCGCACGCCCGTCAGGCTGACCACCTGGCCGGCCCGCAGCTTGGCGGTCTTGCGCGCCTCGTCGCGGCCGTCCACCTGCACCCGGCCCTCGGCCACCATCATCTTGGCCATGCCACCGCTGCCGGCCACGCCGGTGGCCTTGAGCAAGCGGTCGAGGGTGATGAACTCGCCGCGCAACGCGAAGGAAATGTTCTGCATCGAAGACCCGCACGGATGGAAAGGCGGCATTGTCGGCGCCACGCCGCCAGCGCACGTCACCGCACGCCGGTTGCGGCCGGTTTGGCCCTACAGTGCCAGGCCCATGCCTTGCAACGCACAACCCCACCCCCCCACGCCGCGCTACCTCATCGGCATCGATGGTGGCGGCACCGGCACCCGGGCCCGGTTGACCGATGCGACGGGTCAACTGCTGGGAACCGGTCGGGCCGGTGCGTCCACGCTGGCCCTGGGGGCCGAGCTGGCGTGGGTACAGGTGCTGCACGCGGTTGCGCAAGCCTTTGCGCAGGCGCGGCAGCCACTGCCGCCGCCCGAGCACTGCGCGATCGGCCTCGGGCTGGCCGGGGCCGGGTCGCCCGCGCGGGCCGATGCCTTCCGGCGCCAGGCGCCGCCCTTCGCCGCCCTGGTCCTGAACACCGATGCCGCTGCCGCACTGCTGGGCGCGCATGGCGGCGCACCGGGCGCGATCGTGGCCGCCGGCACCGGCAGTGTGGGCCTGGCCTGGCATGCCGATGGCCGCCAGGTGCTGGTCGGCGGCTGGGGCTTCGGCGTGGGCGACGAGGGCGGCGGCGCCTGGCTGGGCCAGCGCGCGGCTCAACTCGCCCAGCAGGCGCTGGACGGCCGCGCCATCGCCGGCGCACTGGCCCGGGCAGTGTGGCGCGTGACCGGCGGCGAGCGTGCAGCGCTGGTGGACTGGTGTGGCCACGCGGGCCAGGCCGGTTTTGCCGAGCTGGCGCCGCTGGTGTTCGCGCAGGCCGAAACCGATCCGGCCGCACGTGCGCTGCTGGGCCAGGCGGCCGACGCGCTGGCCGCGATGGCACAAGCGCTCGACCCCGCCGGCCAGCTGCCGCTGGTGGTCACCGGCAGCGTGGGCCAACGCCTGCAGCCCTTGATGCCGGCGCCGCTGCGCGCGCGGTGCACGGTCCCGGCCGGCGATGCGGCGCAGGGTGCGCTGCGGCTGCTGCACCCACCATGGGCCACCACGAACGGCTCGACGGCATGACCGACCACGCATGACTGACCACGCACCACCGCGCCAGATCGTCGGCCACGTCCTCACGCCGCAGGGCTTCGTGCAGGGCACGCTGTGGCTGGACGACGCCGGGCGCATCGCCAGGATCGACGGCTCGCCCTGCAACGAGGCCGATGTGCGTGCGTCGACACGGCCGCTGGTGCTGCCCGGCTTCATCGACCTGCATGTGCATGGCGGCGGCGGCCACGACACGATGGCGGGCGGCGATGCGGTGGTGCAGATCGCGCAACTGCATGCCCGCCACGGCACCACGTCGCTGCTGGCCACCACGATGACCGCGCCGCACGACGAGCTGGCCGCGGCGCTCGCCGCGCTGGGCCCGGCCATCGCGCAGCGCCCGCGCGGGGGTGCGCGGGTGCTGGGCGTGCACCTGGAAGGGCCGTACATCAACGCCGGCCGGCTGGGCGCGCAGCCCGACTGCACCCGCCCCGGCGCGATGGACGAGTTGCTGGCGCTGCATGCGCTGGCGCCGATCCGCCTGATCACGCTGGCCCCCGAGCTGCCGGGCCACCTGGCCTGGATCGCACCGCTGCGCGCGAAGGGTTTCGTCGTGCAGATCGGCCACAGCGACGGCAGCTACGAAGACGGCGTGGCCGCGCTGAACCAGGGCGCCAGCGGCTTCACCCATCTATTCAACGCGATGAGCGGCCTGCACCACCGGGCCCCCGGCATGGTGGGCGCGGCCCTGGCCCATGCGCGTTATGCCGAGCTGATCCCCGACCTGCTGCATGTGCACCCGGGCGCCATCCGCGCCGCGCTGCGCGCCATCCCCGGCCTTTACTGCGTGACCGACGCCACCGCCGCCACCGGCATGCCCGATGGCGACTACGCACTGGGCAGCCAGCGCGTCACCAAGTGCCTGGGCGGCGTGCGCCTGGCCGACGGCACGCTGGCCGGCAGCACGCTGACCATGGACCAGGCGCTGCGCAACCTGGTGGGCCTGGGGCTGGACCTGGCCGACGCCTCGCGCCGGGTGTCGACCCATGCCGCCGACTTCCTGGGCCTGGCCGACCGCGGGCGCCTGCAGGCCGGCGCCTGGGGCGACCTGGTGGTGCTGGACCATGACCTGAAACTGCAGCAGGTATGGGTCGAAGGCGAGTCCATATCGCTCGACAGGGGCTGATCGGCACCCGGCCAGCCCGGGCAGCAGCGCATGGCAGACTCGTGTGATGTGCACCCCTGCCATCCGCCGCAACAGCCCTGCCTCCGAACGCAACCAGGCGCCCATCCTCGCCCAACTTCAGCGCTGGCTGCCACCCACCGGCCGCATGCTGGAAATCGCCGCCGGCACAGGGCAGCATGCGGTGCACTTCGCCGCCGGCCTGCCGGGCTGGCACTGGCAGCCAACCGACCCCGATGCCGACGCACTGGGCTCGATCGCGGCCTGGGCCGTGGCCGCGCCAGCCACCAACCTGCTGCCGCCGCCGCTGCAACTGGATGTGCTGGCGACACCCTGGCCGGTCGAGTCGACGGGCGTGCCGATGGCGGCGCCATGGGACGCGATCTTCTGCGCCAACATGCTGCACATCGCCCCGTGGGCCTGCTGCGCCGCCTTGATGCAAGGCGCTGCGCGGGTGCTGTCGCCGGGCGGGCAGTTGATCACCTACGGGCCGTACCTCGTCGAGGGTGAACCCACGTCGGCGGGCAATCTGGCCTTCGACGCTGATCTGCGCCAGCGCAACCCCGCCTGGGGCATCCGCTGGCTGCACGACGTGGTGGCCGAGGCCCGGCAAGCCGGGTTGGACTTGCAGCATCGTGTGGCGATGCCGGCCAACAACCTGTTGCTGGTCTTTGGTCGCGCGGCGCCGCCGGCTTGAGCGTGGCGTTACCCATCGCGTGATGGCCGCCCCCGCCGCGCGGCTGCCTGCGCCCACGCCCCATCGACTCACCGTGCTGCCCGGCGGCTGGAACCTGCCGGCAGCCCACAACCAGACCCTGCTGCAAGCCGCGCGGGCCGCCGGAATTCGCCTGCCCAGTTCGTGCCGCAACGGCACCTGCCGCACCTGCCTGGCCCGGCTGTTGAGCGGCCAGGTGGCCTACACCATCGATTGGCCTGGACTGCTGGCCGAAGAAAAGGCCGAGGGCTGGATCCTGCCCTGCGTGGCCTGCGCCCGCAGCGACGTGGTCATCGATGCCCCGGCAGCGTCACCGCTGCTGGGTGGATGTTGAGCCGGCGCGGCACCGGGCGGCTGGTGCCCGGGACTTTCGACATCTGCCGGCCGGCTTCCCGACTCAGTCGCGCCGCTGTTCAGCGTGCGGCACGACGCCGCGCCGGCGCGGGGTTCAGCGCCGCGTGCAGCGCGAGGTACTCCTGCGTCAGCTTGTGGCGCGCATCCAGGTGCACCATCGGCAGCGCCCGCTCGTGTGACTCCTTGATGCGCACGCTGGCGCTCAGGTAGGGCTGCAGCACCGGCAGGCCCTCGTCTATCAGTTCCTGCACCAGGCGCTGCGGCAGGTTGGCGCGCGGCTGGAACTGGTTGACCACGATGCCGGCCACCTTCAGTTCGCGGTTGTGGTCGGCCTGCATCTCCTGCACGCTCTCCAGCAGCGCATACAGCGCCCGGCGCGAGAAGTCGTCGCAGTCGAACGGGATCAGGCAGCCGTTGGCCGCAATCAGCGCCGAGCGGGTATAGAAGTTCAGCGCCGGCGGCGTGTCGATGTAGATGCGGTCGTAACGCTCATCCAGCGCGGCCAGCGCATCGCGCAGCTTGTAGATCTTGTAGCGCGACTCCAGCTTGCCGTGCAGTTCCTCGAGTTGGGGGCTGGACGGCAGCACGTCGAGATTCTGAAACGGGCTGGCGGTGATGAACTCCTCGGTGGCCTGCGTGCGAAGCGTGAATTTCAGCGTCTGGTCGAAGAACTCGGCGGCCGTGTCGCGCAACTCGTCAGCGCCCGCACCCAGCAGGTAGCGGGTGGAATTGCCCTGTGGATCGAGGTCGACCACCAGGGTGCGAAGCCCCTGCTGGGCGCTGATGGCCGCGAGGTTGCAGGCGATGGTGGACTTGCCCACCCCACCCTTCTGGTTGAACACGACGTAGCGCATGGCGCGGGGGCTCCTGGAGTCAAGGTGATCGATGCAATGGCGGTAATTGTGCACCGCAGCAAACACACCTTCCAGATCACCGGCTGGAACTGACCCGACAAGGCATTGCTTTTCGTCATGACACCGACATGTGACCGGCAGATACTGCACCTGTCTTGGCGATAACCGACCGCACCAATGGGCGGAGTACCGGAACCCGTAACCGGCGCCGACAACCGGTTTGATCTGCGCACGCAGGTCTGTCCGTGAGCACCAAGGGCCACCTCCGAGTGGCCCTTTGCTTTTCTGGGCGCACACCGGATTGCCTTATGCTGCGGGCTAGCTTCGACGCGCGACCGGTGCGCGCCAGCCATCCAAAGGAGCACGCCTTGGCGACCCCGAATTACGGTTACGAGAAACGCCAGCGCGAGCTGGCCAAGAAGCGCAAGGCCGAAGAAAAGAAGCAGAAGAAGCAGGTGCGCGAGCCCGGCGACAACAGCCCCGACGACAGCGCCCCCGACGAGTCCAACCCCGACGTGGCGCCGACCCCGCCTGCCGCCAGCTGAAGGCCCTGCCCCGCAGCGGGCAGACGAAAAAAAACCGCACTTTCGTAGGTGCGGTTTTTTTGTGCCTGGCTGCCAGTGGCAGCCAGGGAGCCGTGATTACAGCGGGCGGATGTTGGCCGCTTGCAGGCCCTTGGGGCCTTGCTTCACTTCAAATTCAACGCGCTGGTTTTCGGCCAGGCTGCGGAAACCGCCGTTGTTGCGGATTTCGCTGAAGTGAGCGAACAGGTCCTTGCTGCCGTCTTCAGGCGTGATGAAGCCGAAGCCCTTGCCATCGTTGAACCATTTGACGACGCCGGTTTGGGTGGTGCTGCTCATGGGATGTTCCTTAAATGAGTCTGTTGATGAAAAAAGAACACGCACAGGCTTGCGCCAGCGCGGACAGAGACACTCAAGAAACGTCGAACCGGGAGTTCAAACCTGGGCCGGTCTGCTGACACCAGCGGCGGAAACCACCACCAGCACAACAGACGGTACGGGGATAAGACCTTGTGGAAACGGCCTCGTGCATGTCTGTGCCGCAACTGTAACAGCAATCGGTCGGGCGCGTGTGTTCATCTGCTTGGACAACGCCCTGCTTCTAGAGGCAGCACTCCAGCCTACGCCCGCCCGCGTCGCCCGGCACCCCCGGTCGATATGATCAATTTGCCGGTGCACAGAGGCTGGTCATGATCAGATGGAGACCCAGGCATGTACGACTATGTGGTGATCGGTGGTGGGTCGGCGGGTTGTGTGCTCGCCGCGCGCCTGAGTGAAGATCCCGCCGTGCGGGTGTTGCTGCTGGAGGCCGGCAGTGCCGACCGCAGCGTGCTGATCCACTGCCCGGCCGGCCTGGCGCTGATGGCCAAGACCAAGGGCATCAACTGGGCTTTCCAGACGGTGCCGCAACCGGGCCTGAGTGGGCGCCGCGGCTACCAACCCCGCGGCAAGGTGCTGGGCGGGTCGAGTTCGATCAACGCGATGATCTACATCCGCGGCCAGCGCAGCGACTTCGACCGCTGGGCCGCCGAGGGCAATGCCGGCTGGTCGTTCAACGAGGTGCTGCCCTACTTCCAGCGTGCCGAAGGCAATCAGCGCGGCGGCGATGCGCTGCACGGCGGCGACGGGCCGCTGGGGGTGCAGGATCTGGGCTCACCGAACCCGATTGCGCAGCGCTTCATCGATGCGGGCGTGCAGGCCGGACTGCCCTTGAACGCCGACTTCAACGGCCCCGAGCAGGACGGCGTGGGCTGGTACCAGGTCAATCACCGCAACGGCGAGCGTTGCAGTGCCGCCAAGGCCTACCTGGCGCCGGCGATGGACCGGCCCAACCTCGAGGTGATCACCGGCGCACAGGTCACGCGCATCGTGATGGAGGGCCGGCGTGCCACCGGCGTGGAGTTCCTGCGCGATGGCACGCGCGCCACCGCGCAGGCGCGCAGCGAGGTGCTGCTGTGCGCCGGTACGCTGCAATCGCCGCAGATCCTGATGACCAGCGGCATCGGCCCGGGCGCCCACCTGCAGCAGTTGGGCATCACCGTGCTGCACGACCTGCCCGGCGTGGGCCAGCACCTGCACGACCATGTCGACGTGGTGCAGGTGGTCGACGCCCCCGGCGTGCATGAGTTGTTCGGCCTGACGCTGGGTGCGGCCTGGCGCGCGCTGGGCGACATCCGCGAGTGGCGCAACCACCGCAGCGGCCGCCTGACCACCAACTTCGCCGAGGCCGGTGCGTTCTTCCGCAGCCAGCCGGGCGAGCCCGCACCCGATCTGCAGTTGCACTTCGTCATCGGCAAGCTGGTCAACCACGGCCGCAAGACGGTGTTCGGCCACGGCTACTCCTGCCACGTCTGCCTGCTGCACCCGAAGAGCCGCGGCAGCCTGAAGCTGGCCAGTGCCGACCCGCTGGCCGCGCCGCTGATCGACCCGGCCTTCTTCGCCGACCCCGACGACATGGCCCGCATGGTGAGCGGCTTCAAGCGCATGCGCCAAGTGCTGGCGCAGCCGGCGCTGGCCAGCTTGGGCGGTCGCGAGGTGGCCGCGTCGTCCGGCGCGCACAGTGACGCCCAGATCGAGGCCTTCATCCGCGCCTACGCCGACACCATCTACCACCCGGTGGGCACATGCCGCATGGGCAACGGGACTACCGACGTGGTCGACAGCAGCCTGCGCGTGCACGGCCTGCAGGGCCTGCGGGTGGTGGACGCGTCGATCATGCCCAGCATCGTGGGCGGCAATACCAATGCGCCGACGATCATGATCGCCGAGAAGGCCGCCGACCTGATCAAGGCCGCGCGTCGGCAGACCGCGCCGTTGGCGGCGTGACCCTGGCTGGTTTTGATGCGCCGCACAAAATTCCCGGCAGGCGGGGCGAAGTTCTGACATAATCAGCGGCTTCGCCGATCTTGGTCGGCGATTTCGTTCATCCCCTCTGACCCTTACGAGCCGGGCCCTGCGCTGCAGGGATCCACACCGCGTCTCGTGTCCTGGTTGGCGGCGATGCCGTCGCTTCAGGACGTTTTGGGCACCGCGCCTGCTTTCATGCAGTCGCTCAGGCACGCTGGCATGCGCAGTTCCGCATTCGCCCGGTGGCCTTTCCCGCCCCACCCTTCCATCGAAGTGCGACCCCACTGCGGCTGCCCGCTCTGTTTGCGGCGCCGTGGCTGGACCTGCTGTGGCCACAAGCCACCGGGCCTGGCCATGCCTGATTGAAAGTTGACCATGAGTTTTGACCTGAACCCCGAATTGGCCCGTGACCTGTCCGACGTCACCGTGCCCACTGAATCCATTGAAGACACCCCCGTTGCCGCCGTGCCCAACGACGGCGCCGAGTTCACCGCGCTGGGCCTGTCGAGCGAGATCGTCAAGGCGATCACCCACGCCGGCTACAGCAGCCCGACCGACGTGCAGGCCCGTGCCGTGCCACTGGCAATGGCCGGCCGCGACCTGCTGGTGTCGTCGCAGACCGGCAGCGGCAAGACCGCCGCCTTCGTCTGGCCGGCGCTTGAACGTGTGCTGGCCGCCCGGCTCGACCCGAACAAGAAGCGCGCCAAGGGCCAGACCTACGGCCCGCGCATCCTCGTGCTGGCGCCCACCCGCGAGCTGGCACAGCAGGTCTCGCACGCCTGCAGCGTGTACGGCTACGGCGTGCACGGCCTGCGCGTGGCGCACGTCGTCGGCGGCGTGCCCTACCAGGCTCAGCTGAAGGCCCTGCGCGGCCCGCTGGACGTACTGATCGCCACCCCCGGCCGCCTGCTCGACCTGATGAACTCGGGCGCCGCGATCATGGCCAACGTCGAACTGCTGGTGCTCGACGAAGCCGACCGCATGCTCGACATGGGCTTCATCGACGACATCAAGCTGGTGGCGCAAGCCCTGCCGGCCGAGCGCCAGACGATGATGTTCTCGGCCACCTTCGACGGCACGGTCGGCCACCTGGCCAACCAGCTGACGCGCGACGCCCAGCGCATCGCCGTGGACAAGCACACCGACACGCACGCCTCGATCGAGCAGCGACTGCACTGGGCCGACAGCATGCACCACAAGCATGCCCTGCTCGAGCAGCTGCTGACCGACAAGGACATGGACCAGTGCGTGGTCTTCACCAGCACCCAGCGTGATGCCGACGAGGTGGCCTACAAGCTCGGCCAGATCGGCCATGCCGTGGCCGCGCTGCACGGTGGCATGCCGCAAGGCCGCCGCAACCGCGTGCTGCAGGATCTGCGCTTCCGCCACCTGCGTGTGCTGGTGGCGACCGACGTCGCCGCCCGCGGCATCGACGTGCCCACCATCAGCCACGTCATCAACTACGGCCTGCCGATGAAGGCCGAGGACTACGTGCACCGCATCGGCCGCACCGGCCGTGCCGGCCGCAATGGCCTGGCGATCACGCTGGCCGAGCGCCGTGACGTGGGCATGATCCGCCGCATCGAACGCTTCACCACCCAGCCGATCGCCGTGGCCGTGGTGGCCGGACTCGAGCCCAAGCAGACCGCGCCGACGATGAACGGCCCCAGCTTCGGCGGCAAGCCCTCGTTCGGCCAGCGCCGGCCCAGCTTCGGCGGCCCGCGTGGCGCCGGCGGTGGTGGTGGCAGCTTCGGCGGTGACCGTCGCCCGGGCGGCTTCGGCGGTGGCAACGGCGGCGGCTTCCGCCCCGACGACAACCGGTCGGCTGGTGGCTATCGCCCCGACACCCGCCCCGAGTTCCGTCCTGAAGGCCGGCCGCACGCCGGCGTGGTGCGCGACCACGGCGCGCCGCACGGTGGCTTCCGCGACAACGCGGCGCCGCAGGGTGGTTTCCGTGATGGTGGCTTCCGCAACGACAGCCGTGCCCAGGCCCCGCGGGGTGAGGGCTTCGGCGGCGGCGACCGCCCGGCGCGTGCCGGTTTCGGTGGCGACCGCGGTGATCGCCCGGCGTTTGCCGGCAAGCCCTTCGGCGGCCCGCGGCGTACCCCTCGCTGAGCCTCGGCATGGCAGGGCCGCGCTCGATGGCGGCCCGCTGACGCGGCCAGTCACTTCCCCTTGATAGGCGGGCCTCGTGCCCGCCTTTTTCATGGGCGCGCCCCTGTCGCGCCGCCGACAGCGATCAAGGCGGCTTGGTGGACTTGCCGCCCGCCGCTTCGGCGCCTTCGGCAGCCTCGGCCGCCAGTTCGGCCTGGCGGCGCGCCGCCTCGATCTGCTGCAACTGGCGCAGGTGGATCTCGACGTTCGAGCGCCTGAACGCGCTCATCACCACCACGTCGGCGGCCAGCCCCAGGCGTTGCAGGCGGTCGGACAGGCGCAGGCCCACGGCCGGATCGCCACCCATCGCCAGCACCACCTCGTTGGCGAACAGATCGGCCCCGCCGACCAGGCCGTCGACCTGGATGCTGCGCTGCGTCTGCGCCTCCATCGCCGACAGCACCGTGCCCGCGCCCGGCACCGCCAGCGCCAGCACCTTGCCGATCAGGAAAGCGTTGCCCATGTTGTCGGACGAGCGCTGGCGCAGGATGGACCGCTCGCTGGCCAGAAAGTAGGTGCCGAAGGCCGCCAGCCAGCGCCGCTCGTCGCGGGTGTGGGCCTGCAGCATCGCGTTGCCGGGGATCTTGCTGCGCCGGCCCTCCTGGCGCTGGAAGTTCTGCGGCTCGTCGTCGAAGGCGGTGGCCGTCACCGTGCCGGCGCAACCGGTCTGCGTGCCCACCTTCAACTGGCGCCCACCCTCCAGCGTGACGGTCAGCGACGAGTCGGCATTGGCCTCCTCACGGGCCTGGTGCATCACGTCCCAGAAGGCCTGGTCGTCGACCGACATCGTGGCGCCGCCGCGGAACACCGCCCCCAGCTCCAGCGTATGGTCCGGCAGTGGCAGCGGCCGCTGGTTGATCGCCAGCACCCGCTGGCCCAGCTTCAACTCGTCGGGCGCACCCTCGTCCAGCCAGGCGATGCGCCAGTGTTCGTCCATGCCGGTGGCCTGGGTGAACAGCCGCTGGTGGTGCGCCGACAGGCCCTGCCGCACACCGCGCACCGACCACAGCACGAAGGGCTCGATCTCGGTGGTGTCATCACACAGCGGCTCGGCCCCCCAGGCCACGTGGATGGCGGCCTCGCGGAAGGCGATCTCGTGCAGGTACGCAGCCTTGAAGCGCTGGCGGTCGAACTCGTCGCTGAACTCGCCGGCCTGCGCACCGCCCGAGCGCAGCGCCAACATGCCCGCAAGTGCCCACCCCAGGACCGGCCACGACCGCCGGACGCCGGGCGTGGCCGCGCGGCGCCGACTCCCGCCCGACCCTGGCCCGAAACACAGCATGGGCCAAAGTATGCATGCCCCGGCGCCGCGGCGATCGAGGCCGAGGCGCTATGCTCGGCGCCCTTCACCATGGCCGGCATCCACATCACCGACATCGAGGCGGCCATCAACTGGTGGCGAGCACGCTCGCCCTCGCCCGACGGCGTCACCGCCTGTGCCGAGGTGCGCGCACTGGCCGAGGTGTATGCGCTGCTGGTGTATTACCGCGAGACGCAGGCCGACGAAGACACGATGCCGCGCGATGCACGCGCGGCCTGGGGCGCCTGGTACGCGCAGATGCCCGACGCGCCCTGCATCGCCATCTGCTCGACTGCGCAGGGCGATGCGCTGTGCAAGGGCTGCGGGCGCACCGAAGACGAAGTGCAGCACTGGCCCGTGTTCACCCCCGGCGAGAAGCGCGCCGTGTGGCGCCGCATCACGATGGAGGGCACGGCCTGGCGCTTCAACCGCTACGCCGAGCGGGCCCACCTGGCGCAGGGTGCCGCGGCAGCGGACGGTGAAACCGGCGTGGCACCGGCGCGGCCGGCTTCGCGTCGATGAGCCCCGAGCCCACCCACCCCGACGCTGCCGCCGCAGCCAGCACCAGCCCGGCCCCGCGCCGCCTGCGTGACAGCGTGCGGCGCATCGTGCCGCTGGCCTGGCCGGTGTTCATCGGCCAGCTGGCGGTGCTGGGCTTCGCCACCATCGACACCGTGCTGGTGGCCCGGCATTCACCCACCGACCTGGCCGCACTGGCGGTGGGCGGCGCCACCTACATCACCGTGTTCATCGGGCTGATGGGCGTGGTGCTGGCGATCAGCCCGATCGTCGGCCAGCTCTACGGCGCAAAACGGCTGCACGAAGCCGGGCATCAGGTGTGGCAGGCGCTGTGGCTGGCGCTGGCATTGGCGGTGGTGGGCTGCACGCTGCTGGTCTTTCCGGCGCCGTTCCTGGCCTTGTCCAAGGCCAGCCCGGCGGTGGCCGACAAGGTCAGCGGCTACCTGCTGGCACTGGCCGTGGCGCTGCCGGCCTCGCTGATCTTCACCGTCTTCCGCGGCTTCAACATCGCGGTCTCGCGGCCCAAGGCGGTGATGGTGCTGCAGTTGGGCGGGCTGGCGCTGAAGGTGCCGCTGTCGCTGGCGCTGGTCACCGGCGCGCCGGCGCTGGGTGTGCCGGCAATGGGCGTGGTGGGCTGCGGCATCGCCACCGCGGTGGCGATGTGGTTGCAGGCGCTGGTGGCCGTGCTGCTGATGCGCCGCGACCCGTTCTACCAGCGCTTCGACCTGGCCGCGCCGGGGCAGCGCGCGCCGCATGGGCCGTCGATGCGCGCGCTGCTCAAGCTGGGCATCCCGATGGGCCTGGGCATCGGCGTCGAGGTCACCGGTTTCGCCTTCATGGCCATCTTCATCTCGCGCCTGGGTGAGACCGCCGTGGCCGGCCACCAGATCGCGGCCAACCTGGTGTCGCTGCTGTTCATGATGCCGCTGGGCCTGAGCAACGCCACCAGCACGCTGGTGGCGCAGCGCATCGGCGCGGGCGACATCGCCGACGCGCGCCGGCTGGGTTGGCATGGCCTGCAATTCACGCTGGCGGTGTCGTTGCTGGTGGGCGGATCGGTGTTCTTCGGCCGCGAGGGCGTGGTGCGCCTGTACACCGACAATCCGGCGGTGGTGGCCGCCGCGCTGCCGCTGCTGGCCTGGGTGGCGCTGTTCCATGCCGCCGACGCGGTGCAGACGCTGGCCGCCTTCGTGCTGCGCGCCTGGCGCATCGCCACGCTGCCCACGGTGATCTACGTGCTGGCGCTGTGGGGCGTGGGCCTGGGCGGTGGGTATGCGCTGGCCTTCAACCTGGGCGGGGCTGTTCCCATCGCCTGGCAGGGCGCCCGTGGTTACTGGATTGCCTCGACCGCCGGCCTGACGGTGGCTGCCGTGGCATTGGCCAGCCTGCTGGCCTGGGTGCTGGGCCAGCAGCGGCGGCGGTACGCCACGCCGGGTAGCGCTCTCAAGCCGACGGCGCCTGAGCCGGCAGACTGATCACGAAGCAGCTGCCGCCACCGACGCGGTCGTCGCAGTGCACGCTGCCGCCATGCGCCTGCGCGATCTGGCGCACCAGGCTCAGGCCCAGGCCCACGCCGCCCTCGCGCTCGGCATGGCCGGGCAGGCGAAAATAGGGCTCGAAGATCCGCTCGCGCAGGGCTTCAGGCACGCCGGCACCGCGGTCACACACCTTCAGCGTGACGGTGCCTGCCGCATCGGCCGCCACCTGAACGCTGAGGTCGTCGCCGCCGTAGCGGCGCGCGTTCTCCAGCAGGTTGCGCAGCGCGCGGCGCAGCAGGCGCTCGTTGCCGGTGCGCACCAGCTGGCACGGTTCACCCACGGCCTGCACCTCGGCATCGAAGCGCGCCGCCTCCTCGGCGGCCAGGCCCAGCAGGTCGACCGGCTCGGAGCGGTCCAGCACGGCGCCGGCGCCCAGCCGGCTGGCCAGCAGCACCTCCTCGACCAGCGCATCGAGCTCGGCCACGTTGGTGTCGATCTCGGTCTTGAGGCCGGCGCGCCGTGGCTCGGGCAGCTCGGCGTACAGGGCCACCGCCATCTTCAGTCGCGCCAGCGGCGAGCGCAGTTCGTGGCTGGCGTTGGCCAGCAGCGTTTGATGGCTGCGCACCAGCGCCTCGATGCGCTCGGCCGCCTGGTTGAAGGTGGCGGCCACCGCGGCCACCTCGTCGCGGCCCGAGGCATCCACGCGCTGGGCCAGATCACCGGCACCGAAGGCCTGCACGCCCTGCTTCAGTGCCTCGAGCCGCCGCGTGAGCCGGCGCACCACCGGGTAGGCACCCGCGGCCACCGCGATGAACAGCACCGCCACCAGCACCAGCGGCCCCACCGCGCGCGGCAGACCGAAGGGGCGCAGCAGCAGGGTCGGCAGCGGCGAGACGGGTGTCAGTGCCGACGGCCGATCGCCCAGCGCCGGGCCCGGCGCATGGTCGCCGAGCGGCGGGCCGCGCTGCGCACGCAGCGCCTGTGCGGCCGATGGTGCGCCCGGCCGCCACAGCGACAGCTCGTCGCCCGGCGGCCCGTCGGGCGGTGCGCGGCGGATCAGGCGGCGCGCCAGCCACAGCGTGCGGCCGTCGTCCAGCTGCACCGCGGCCGCGCTGGGGCCACGCTCGCTGTCACGTCGCATGAAGCTCTCGGACGCGGCGATGCGGTTGCCGCGTCGGTCGTCCAGCGCCAGCGGCACACGCAGGCGGGTGGACCACTCACGCAGGGCCTCGGCCTGCTCTGGCGTCGGCGCATCGGCGCTGGGCAGCGCCCGCTGCACCAGTTCGGCCCAGGCCGCCAGACGCTCGCCGGCCGCGGTCTCGAAGCGCTGGCGTTCGTCCTCGACATGGCGCTGCCACATCCAGCCCGAGACCAGCGCAAACAGCGCCAGCGCGGCCACCACCGTGAGCCAGATGCGCAGATACAGCGACTTCAAGGCCGCCCCCGCGCCGCCCCGCGATGCCGGGCGCCGGCCATCAATCCTCGGCGTCCTGCTTGCGCGCGAACACGTAGCCCGAGCCGCGCACGGTGAGCACGCGCTTGGGCGTCTTGGGATCGTCCTCGATGCAGGCGCGGATGCGCGAGACATGCACGTCGATGCTGCGGTCGAAGGCCTCCATCGGATGACCCTTGAGCGCGTCCATGATCTGGTCGCGGCTGAGCACCCGGCCGGCGCTTTGCGCCAGCACCACCAGCAGGTCGAACTGGTGGCCGGTCAGGTCGGCGGGCTTGCCGTCGATGCGGGCCTGGCGCGCGCCCAGATCGATCTCCAGCCGGCCGAAGCGCAGCAGCTCGTCGTCCGCGGGCTCGGGGCTGGCGCGGCGCAGCAGGGCCTTGATGCGCGCCAGCAGCTCACGCGCCTCGAAGGGCTTGGACAGGTAGTCGTCGGCGCCCAGCTCCAGCCCCAGCACGCGGTCCAGCGGCTCGCCGCGCGCGGTCAGCATCAGCAGCGGCAGGCGCTTGAGCCGGGCATCGGCGCGCAGTTCCCGCGTCAGGTCCAGGCCATCACCGTCGGGCAGCATCAGGTCGAGCACCAGCGCGTCGTAGGGCCCACCGCGCAGGCGCTCGCGGCCGGCGGCCAGCGTGCCGGCGGTCTCCACCTCGTAGCCGTTGGCGCGCAGGTAGTCGCCCACCATGGCCGTCAGGCGGGCGTCGTCGTCGATCAGCAGCAGCTTGCCCGTCATGGCCTTGCACCTCCGCAAAAATGAAACGCCCCGGCGCAACACTGCGCCGGGGCGAAAAACACCAGATGCTTGAACAAATCTGCGCCGCCGCTCAACTGCGCGGCGCGTCCGTCGAGCGGCGCTCGCGCTGGCGGCGCTGCATCATCTCCTGGCGCGCCTGCAAACGCGCGGCCAGCTTCTGGCGCTGCTCGGGCGTCAGCACGGCCTGGGCATCCAGCATGGCCTGCAGCCAACGTTTGCTGGCCGCGTCGTGGCGGGCCTGCTGCTGCTGGCGCAGTGATTCGGCGGCGGCCGCGTCGATCTGCGGCGCGGCCATCAGCGCCATCATCTGCTGGCGCAGCGCCTGGCCTTCGTCGCGCTGCTGGCGCACATCGGCGCGCGCGGCCTTGAAGATGTCACGCACCTGGGTCTTCTGCTCGGCGCTGGCGCCCACCGCGGCCAGCGCACGCTCGGCCATCATCGGGCCGCCAGCCATGCCCGGCCCCATGCGGTGGTGGGCGGCGTGGCGCGCACCCTCGCCCGCTTGCATCGCCGGCTGGGCCTGCACCACGCTGGCCGTGGCGCCCACCAGTGCCAACAACAGCGTGGCCGTGGTCAGGTGGCGCAGCGCGCTGCGGGGGGCTTGCAGGTGGCGCTGCGGAGAAGTCTTGGTGAACGGGTTCATCTGAATCACCTCAGGATGGATCGATGAAACGCAGTGTGTGGGGCAGCCATGTCGCGGCGTTGTTCACACCGTAAAGTTCGGTAAAAACACCGGCCGGTGCCCGGCTCAGCGCGGCGCCGTCTCAACCCGAAGCAAGCGGCGGCGCAGCGCAAAGTCGGTGTTGGCACTGCGCATCTCCAGGCGCAGCAGCACGCCGCTGCGGCGGTCGACGGCCATCACCCCATCCAGCCGGGTGCTGCCGTGGCCGATGTCGCCCGAGCCGCTGCGCGCCGCCGGCGATTCACCGAACAACTCGATCACCGCCACGTCGAAGCTGCGCCCGGCCACGGTCTGCGGCCCGGTGGCCACCACCTGGCCGCGCACGCGCGCGCTCGGCACCGATTCATCGGCGGCGGCCAGTTCACCGTACAGCACCTGGCCCAGGGCCAGATCGGGCTTGAGCAGGCGGCGCCAGCCGATCAGCGGGGCGCGCGATTCGAGTACCGAGTTGCCCGACAGGTCTTGCCGCCACGATGCGGGCAGCGCCTGGCCGTCGACATCGACCTGGAACTCGATCTGGTCGCGCCGCAGCGCGGTCACCTGCATGCCCAGCAGGTGCGCGGCGCCGTTCGGGCCGGACCGCTCTTCGTAGACCAGCCGGTCGCCCAGCGCCACCGGCAGCGCGGCCTGGCGTTGGGCGCCCATGGCATCCGTCGGCGCGGCGCAGGGGCGCCGTGCCACCACCAGCCGCAGCGCCTCGTAGCGGCCCTTCAACTCGGCCAGTTGCTCGGCCTCCAGACCGTCGGGGCGCATGGCCAGCAGCGCCGGCCAGAACACGGTGACACCCAGGCCCAGCGCGATCATGTTGTTGCCGGCGCGCGAATCAACGGCATAGGCCACGTCGGCGGCACGCTGCTGCACCGTGTCGATCTCGTCGAACAGTCGGTCGCAGCCCCAGGCGGTGTAGGTGGACGGATCAGTGGGCCGGGGCGCCACGTCGTCCGAGCGCGAGGCGCAGCCCGCCACCAACGCCGCCACCAACGCCGCAACCAGCACCGCCGCCAGGCCGCCCGCCAACCCCCGTGGAACACCCGATCCAATCTGCATGGGGGGCGATTGTGCCCGCAGCGTGCGCCCAAGAAAAACGCCCGTCATCGCAGGCGATGGACGGGCGGTTTCGCATTGGCGGGAGGGTGACAGCCGAAAGAAACGCGGAAACGCAGCATCCATGCGGGGCAGCGGGTCACGCCACTTGAGGAATGCCCCCAACGCTGCCCCCAAAGTGGTCAGGCTGGGCGTTTGCACACCCCCTCCCCGAGTTTAGGCAACCCTCGGCAGCGCCGACCTTGCCCATAGCCCCCCCTATGAATTTTGCGGGTTTGCGAACGGAGGTAACCGAGCGGTCTGCGGCTCATGGGTTGGAGACTTTTTGATCCCCCCCACGCCCCGAAACTCGCGTGCGCAGAATCCCGGGATCAGGGCCGGTCCTTTGCTGGAAGACTCCAGACTTTCCACCCCCGACGACGCGTTCACTTGGCGTGCGGCCGGTCAGGTGGTGCGGCCATCCCTCCTACGGGTGCCGCGATGCAACGGCCGCCCGGTGCCAGCTCGGCCACCAGGTCGCGGCACTGCGGCTCGGCCACTGCCGGGACAGGATCGACGAGAACTCGCCCCAATGCAAATCGCCGCGATGCGGACTTCCCTGCCAAAAGGGTGGAGACACTGGAGACACTGGAGACAACCACCGCAACCCGTTGTCACGCTTGGCCCTTTCTGTCTCCACCTCGCTGGTGTCAACTGGTGACAGGTGGTGGCACCGCACGGCGGCGAACCGCGGCGGATGCGTCGGGGCTGTTCACTGGCAAGCCATCGGCACCAAGTGCTGCGCGAAGGGTTCACTCGCCCCGGCCCCCCACCGGGCCGCACCGACAGCCGCCGGCCGGCGGTTTCAGTCCTCGCCGATGTCTGCCAGGATCGAAGACTTGATGCGGTAACAGCGGGTCTTGCCGATGCCAGGCAAGCGGGCGGAATGATCGAAGGGCCTGCCCTTGTCGGGGACCAGGTGCCCGCGTTCCCGCAACAGCCGAAGCATCGCCTCGCGGTCGTGCCCCTCGGCCACTTGCTTGGTGAAGCCATCGAACAGCACAAACCATTCCGTACTGTCGGCCTCGCCGATCGAGTCGCGGGCGGTCTTGCGCCAGCCGGCCCGCTGCTGGGTGTTGGGCCGGTGGGTGTCGTCGTTCTCGGCCCGGCCCCAATCGGCGAAGCGGTCTTCCCCATGCTCGGCAAAGAAGGTGCGGGCCTGCCGCAGCATCGCGGCTTCCTCGCCACTGCCAAAGCCACCCGGGCGCATCTTCACCATGCCGTAGAAGCACGACGCCGCCGCCTCGGTGGCCCAGCCGGGGCGCCAGCCGGTCAGGCCCCATTCGGTCGCCAGCTCGCCGCCCATCGCCACCAGCGCGAAGCGGTCGGCGATCCGGGACAACTGGCCGTCTGCGGTCTCGGGCACATGGGCCAGGCGGAAGGATTCCAGGCCAGCACGCAAGCGCACCCGCACCGCGTCGAAGTCGGCCGTTGTCCGCTCCAGGAAGGCAAGCCCCGCATGCCCGTAGTTCACCGCTGCTTGATGCACCATGTACTGCGACAGTTCGCGCCCGCCGTCCAGTTCGTGATTCGTCTCGAACGTGGTGCCGGGGTAGCCCTCGGGCTCGGCCGGGATCGACGGCATGCGCACCCGCTGCCCTTCCATCGGCTGAAGCCTCACGGTCGCCATGTGGGCTTCAGGCGTCAGCTCGCCGGATGACAGGAACAGCACGGACCATGAGGGCGTCGGACGCAGCCCGCCCTTTTGCGTGGCCCGGTTGCGGCCGGTGCCGTTGCCCAGCATGTAGATCGCCTCGGCAATCACCTTCGGGTCGGCTTGCTTCAGTTCGTCCAGGATCAGCACTGAATCACTGTGCAACTGCGCCAGGTATTCGACGGCATTGTCCGTTGCTCGCCACAGGCGCTTCATCTCGGGCGACCCCCACACGCTCGCCGCCGCATACAGGGCCGATGTCTTGCCCCGACTTGAAGGGCCGACAAAGTGAAACCCGCCGCTTTGCATGCCCGCCAGGCGCAGCAGCGGCCCGGCAAAGGCGGCCGATACCGCGAAGGTCGGCCGGGTATTGCCGTCGCAGACCCGGGCTACGCCGCCGCGCCACTTCTCCAGGGTGCCGCGTTGCCTGAAGGGGTGTTCACTGGTGCCCTCGGGTGACAGGATCACCCGTTCGTCGGTGGCGCCGAAGGTGCGGCCGGGCAGCACATACAGCCGGCCATGCCAGCCGGCCCGCTCCACCACACGGGCGAAGGCACGAACCCGCCGGCTTTGGATGTAGTGGCCCAGCTTCTCGCGGGCGGCGCGGGTCTCGCCGATGTACAGGCCCAGGTCGGCCAGGGTGCGCCGGTACTCCACGCCGTCACCCTGAAGGGCTGCGGTGCTGATCGTCCATTCCTTCGGCGTGCGCTCGGGGTCGGTGAACTCGACCAGCCACCCCCAGCCCGCGCCGTTGGCAAGCCGGGTGCGGGCCGTCACCAGCAGCGGGCCGCACACCAGCAGCCCCGGCCGGGGCCGGCCTTGGTGGTCGAACCCGTGGAACCACACGCCCCGGCGGTCTGCGCTGAAGGGGTCATGCTCGCCGTCTTCACCGTCGTCGCCATCTTCGTCCGCGCCGCCCTCGGGTGGCTCGCCGTCCGCATCGGCCAGGGCTCCTGGGTGGTCGGTGTCGGTCCGCGTTTCGCGGCCCGCTGGCGGGCGTTGCGGCTTGTGTGCTGCACTGGTTTGCCCGGCGGCCCGTTTGGGGCTTGTGCGGCCCGCTGGCGCCCTCGCCGGGGCCTTCGGCTTCAGGGTGGCTTGTGCTGCCGCCAGCGCCGCACGAATCGCCGCTTCGATTCGATCGCGCACCAGGTCAGCGCCGGCATGTCGGGCCGCATCGTTCCAATCCGATCCGCCCTCGGGCAGCTCGGCCAGCTCGGGCCACACCGCCACGCCGCGCACCGCCCGTGCCACCTTGTCGGCCGCTTCGCGCCCGGGGTTGCGGCCGGTTGCGGCTTCGGTGCTGTGGTCGTTGTCGGCGATCACCACCAGCAGCGCGGCCGGGTACAGGCGCCGCAGCTCACGGGCCACCGCTGCCAAGTTGCCGGAATCGAAGGCCACCGCCACCGGCCGGCCGGTCGCTTCATGCACGCTGGCGCAGGTGGCGAAGCCCTCGCCGATCAACACCGCCGCGGCGCCGGCCGGCTCGCCGATCTGGTGCCATAGGCCAGCCTTGCGGGCACCCTTGCCCGCCGCATACAGCTTGTCGGTGGTCGGCTCGCCGGTCACGCGGTCGCGCATGC
>Ga0155495_1085_pt1 | contig 29113 bp, 32 predicted proteins | sample RifCSPhighO2_12_FD_107153 | JGI IMG/M metagenome (GOLD analysis project Ga0155495, IMG submission 107153) | Burkholderiales bacterium RIFCSPHIGHO2_12_FULL_69_20
CTCGGCCACGTGTCGCGTGCCGTAGTGGCTGCCGGGGGTGGCATCGCCGGTGGCCGGGGCCGGAATGTCGTCCTGCAGGCCCACCCCGGTATCGCGCACCGTCAGCACCAGGTCGTCGCCCTGCCGGGCAGCGCGCACTTCGAGCCGGCCGCCGGCCACCTGCGGCTCCAGCCCGTGGCGGATGGCGTTCTCCACCAGCGGCTGCAGCAGCAGCGGCGGCACCGGCAGCGCGCGCAGCGGCTCGGGCAGGTCCAGCAGCACCTGCAGGCGCGGGCCCATGCGCAGCGCCATCAGCGCGAGGTAGTCGTCGAGCCGCGCGAACTCGGTCGCCAGCGGATGCAGCGCGCTGCGCGATGCCCCCAGCGTGGCGCGCAGGTAGGCGATCAGCCGGTCGAGCATGGCCTGGGCGCGTGGGGGGTCCAGCGAGATCAGCACCCGCAGGTTGGCCAGGGTGTTGAACAGCATGTGCGGCTCCAGCTGCGATTGCAGCAGCATCAGCTGGCTTTCGGCCGCGGCGCGGCGGGCGGCCTCGGCGGCCGATTGCTCCTGCCGCAGCCGCTCGGTGGCGTAGAAGTACCAGGTGGCGGCGATCGCCGCGATCACGGTGATGGCGATGGCCGGCCGGTTGAGCAGCAGGCCGGGCGTGTGATGGCCGGTGATGGCATCGCCCAGCGCGGTGCCTAGCGAGTAGCCCAGCGCGCTGCCACCCAGGATGCTGGCCAGCATCCAGCGCGGCCCGGGCCAGCGTGAGGGTCGGGCATGCGCGCCCAGCAGCCGCCGCGGCAGCCACAGCGCGAGCAGGATGCGGCTGCCGTCGATGAAGAACCAGGCACTGGTGCCGATGGCCGTGGAGTAGACCCAGGCGGTGAACAGGTTGCCGCGTGAGGCCGGCGTCATGCTCCAGACCAGCAGCGCCACCACCACGCACACCACCTGGGTGCGCAGGCCGCGCTTGCCAAAGGCGGGCCAGGGGCTGGGGTCGGCGCCGAGGGTGGTGGCGGGCAGGGTCATGGGCCGCATTGTCGAGCTGCGGGCAGCCGGGCTGGCGGCCGGGTCACGCCGCGGGCGATGCCGGACCGGCCAGCACGGCCTCGAGTGCCGCCGGATCGTGCCAGCGCATCACCTGCAGCGCCACCCAGGCGTCGTTGGCGGCATAGACCAGTTGCCGCGGCTCCAGCCGCGCATTCGCCCAGTTGGTGGTCGTCACGCGCTTGGACTTGACGAAGCGCTGGCCGAAGGCGATCGCCACCGCGGCCTTGATGCCGATCGAGCGCGGGTAGCCCATGCGGTGGAACACCAGGTCCAGATCGAGGCAGGCCTGCACCTCCAGCCCCAGGCGCTGGCGCAGCTGGCTGCGGTCCTGCTGCAGGCCGAAGCCGACCTTGACGATGTGGGGCGCCGTCAGCACGGTGCGCGCCAGCGCCGTGCTCTCGGCATGGCGCAGCTGCAGCACGTAAGCCCGGGTCGGCGTGGCGAACTGCACCACGTCGGGGCCGCGGCTCTCTTCGCCCTTGACGAAGGTGGGGCGCGATTCGGTGTCGAAGCCCAGGTGGCGGTGGGCGCGCAGGTCGGCCCAGGCCGCCTGATGTTCGGCGTCGCTCTGCGGCACGACGATGTCGGCCAGCCCCAGACCGGGGCAGGGCGGCAGCTCGAGCAGGCGGCTCTTGTCGGGGGGATGCAGTCGGGCCATGGGGCATTGTCGGGCTCGCCCGGCCCGTCGCCAGCGGGGATGTGCGGGGGCGGCGGCGCGACAAGCTGGGCGACAGGGTGCGGCGCTACGATGCCGCGATGAGCACCGCCCCACGCCTGGCCCGCATCGTCCGCACCGCCCGCACCGCCCGCACCGCCCGCGCCGCCAGCGCCGCGTTTGGCGCCGGCGTGCTGGCCGTCGCCTGCGGCCTGGCGGGGGCGCAGCCGGTGGGCCTGCCTTACAGCGCCGCGGTGGCGGCGCGCTTTCCAGCGCCTTCGCAGCGCTACGACGCGCCGGTGCTGGCCGACGACGCGGTGGATTTCACCGCCAACGCCGATCTGGCGGCGCAGATGGCAGGGTTGGCAGCGATGGCGGCGTCGGCGCCCGCGGGCACCCGCATCGAACGCCTGCAGCCCGGCCGGTCGCAAGACGGCACGGCCATCGAGGCGCTGCGCTTCTCGCGCGGCGCCAACCGCCCTGCGGTGCTGCTGGTGGGCCAGCAGCATGGCGACGAACCGGCCGGCGCCGAGGCGCTGCTGATCGTGGCCCGCGCGCTGGCGGGCACCGGACAGGCGGGCGCGCAGCCCAAGGACCTGGGTGCGCGGCCGTCACCGGTGGCCGACTTGGCGGCAGTGCTGGATCGCATCGACGTGATCCTGCTGCCGCGCGCCAACCCCGACGGCGCCGAGTGGCAGCGCCGCATCAATGCCGCGGGCATGGACATCAACCGCGACCACCTGCTGCTGCGCACGCCCGAGGCGCAGGCGCTGGCCGCGCTGGTGCGCAATCAGCGTCCGGTGGTGGTGGTCGACGCCCACGAGCACACGGTGGTGGGCCGCTACCTGGAGAAGTTCAACGCGGTGCAGCGCCACGACATGCTGCTGCAGTACGCGATGACCGCCAACCTGCCTGAATCGCTGGGCCACGCCAGCGAGGACTGGTTCCGCCAGCCCCTCTTGGCCGCGCTGCAGGCCGAGGGTTTGACGGCGGAGTGGTACTACACCAACCCGACCACGCCGACCAACTTGCGCCTGTCGATGGGCGGCGTGCAGCCCGACACCGGCCGCAACGTCAACGGGCTGCGCAACGCGATCAGCCTGCTGCTCGAATCGCGCGGCGTGGGCATAGCCCGGCTGCACCTGGCGCGGCGGGTGCATTCGCACGTGGTGTCGCTGGCCACCGTGCTGCGCCAGGCGGCGCGCCATGCCGACGACCTGGTGGCGCTGCAGGCTGCTGCCGATGCCGAGGTGCGCGCCGCGGCCTGTGGCGGCCGGGCGGTGGTGCAGGCCCAGACCACGCCCACCCGCCGCACGCTGCTGATGCTGGACCCGGCCACCGGCGCCGACAAGCCGATGGAGGTGGACTGGTTCTCGGCGCTCGAACTGCGCGTGCGCACCGAGCGAACCAGGCCCTGCGGCTACTGGCTGGCGCCGGGCCAGACCGTGGCGGTCGACACGCTGCGCGCACTGGGCGTGCAGGTGCAGCAGTTGGCCCGGCCGGCCACGCTGATGACCGAGGCCTGGATCGAGACCGCGCGTGGCGAGATCCCGCGCCCCGACGTGCGCGGCATTGCGTCGGACGGCTTTCGCACCATCCTGCAGCTGGTGGTCGACCTGCGCCTCGAGCCCGCCGAGCTGCCCGCCGGCAGCTGGTACGTGCCGCTGGACCAGCCACTGGGCAACCTGGTGATCGCCGCGCTGGAGCCCGACACGCAGAACAGCTACGTCGCCAACCGCTTGATCGACCGGCTGGACGCCGCGCGGCGCGTGCTGGCACGGCCGCCGGAGGGCGCGCTGGCGCCTTGAGCACCGCCCATATCGCGGCCCCTAGCGCCGCCCCTACCGCCGCCCCTACCGTCGCCCTTACCGCCGTCGGCTGCCGCCCAGGATGGAGCCCAGCACGCCGCGGATGATTTCGCGGCCCACGGCCGAGCCGATCGAGCGCACCGCCGAGGAGGCCGCGGCTTCGGCCAGGCCCGGCCGGCGGCCACCGCGGGGCCCGGTGCTGCCGAACACCATGTCCTTCAGGCCGTCCATCAGCCCGCCGCCGCCTTCGGCCGCCGGCGCGCTCACGCTGCCACCGCGCGCCGCCGCCTGCGCCTCTTCGGCCATGCTGCGGTCGCCGCTGGGCGTCGCGGCGGTACCGGCGGCGCGGGCCTTCAGCATCTCGTGCGCCGAGTCGCGGTCGACCGTCTTCTCGTACACGCCAGCCACCAGCGATTGGGCAATCAGCGCCTGGCGCTGCGCCGGAGTGATCGGCCCGATCTGGCTGCCCGGCGGGTGCACGAACACGCGCTCGGTGACGCTGGGCCGGCCCTTGGCGTCGAGAAAGCTCACCAGCGCCTCGCCCACCGCCAGCTCGGTGATGGTCGTCTCGATGTCCAGCCCCGGGTTGGCGCGCATCGTGGTGGCGGCGCTCTTGACCGCCTTCTGGTCGCGCGGGGTGAAGGCGCGCAGCGCATGCTGCACCCGGTTGCCCAGCTGGCCCAGCACGGTGTCGGGCACGTCCAGCGGGTTCTGGGTGACGAAGTAGACGCCCACGCCCTTGCTGCGCACCAGCCGCACCACCAGCTCGATGCGCTCGAGCAGCACCGCCGGCGCATCCTTGAACAGCAGATGCGCCTCGTCGAAGAAGAACACCAGCTTGGGCTTGTCCAGATCACCCACCTCGGGCAGCAGCTCGAACAGCTCACTCAGCATCCACAGCAGGAAGGTGCCGTACAAGCGCGGTGCGTTCATCAGCTGGTCGGCGGCCAGGATGTTGATGACGCCCATCGGCGTCTTAGGGCTTTGCCCGGACGCCGATGCGCCCCCTTGGGGGGCAGACCCCGAAGGGGTCGTGGGGGCCTGTGACACATCCACCGTCTGCATGAAATCGCTGATGTCGAGCATCGGCTCGCCGAAGAACTGGTCGCCGCCCTGCTGCTCGATCTGCAGCAGCCCGCGCTGGATCGCGCCGATGGAGGCCGCGCTGACGTTGCCGTAGCTGGTGGTGAACTGGCTGGCGTTGTCGCCCACGTGTTGCAGCATGGCGCGCAGGTCTTTCAGGTCCAGCAGCAGCAGGCCCTGGTCGTCGGCGATCTTGAAGACCATGTTGAGCACGCCGGCCTGCGTCTCGTTGAGCGCCAGCATGCGCGACAGCAGCAGCGGCCCGAAATCGCTGACGGTGGCGCGCACCGGGTGGCCGGCTTGGCCAAACACGTCCCACAGCGTGGTGGGGCAGGCCAGCGACTCGGGCGTGGGCAGGCCACGCTCGGCCAGCACCGCGGCGATCTTGGGGCTGAGGTGGCCGGCCTGGCTGATGCCGGTGAGGTCGCCCTTCACGTCGGCCATGAACACCGGCACGCCGATGCGCGAGAAGTGCTCGGCCAGCGTCTGCAGCGTGATGGTCTTGCCGGTGCCGGTGGCGCCGGTGATCAGGCCGTGGCGGTTGGCCAGGGCGGGCAGCAGTTCGCAGCGGATATCGCCGTGCTGGGCGATGGGCAGGGGGTCGGCCATGGTGGGGGACTGCGCTGGGAGTGGGTGGTGGCTCGCAGTCTAAGCCGGGTCGCGCTGACCGAGGCCCACCCCGGAACCCACCCGGTAGAATCCCGGGTGGTCTGAAAAGTCAGCCGCCCGCCAGCCTGCAGGCCCGGCGCTCCCCGAACAGCAGCAACTCCCGAGATTTCCAGAGGACTCCATGGCCGGACATTCCAAATGGGCCAATATCCAGCACCGCAAGGGCCGCCAGGACGAAAAGCGTGGCAAGGTCTGGACCCGCATCATCCGCGAGATCACGGTGGCGGCGCGCCAGGGTGGCGGCGATGTCGGCATCAACCCGCGGCTGCGGCTGGCCATCGACAAGGCCAAGGCCGCCAACATGCCGGCCGACCGCATCAAGTACAACATCGACAAGGCCTCGGGCGCGCTGGAAGGCGTGAACTACGAAGAGATCCGCTACGAGGGCTACGGCATCGGCGGCGCGGCGATCATTGTCGACACCATGACCGACAACCGCGTGCGCACCGTGGCCGAGGTGCGGCATGCCTTCAGCAAGTACGGTGGCAACCTGGGCACCGAAGGCTCGGTGGCCTTCCAGTTCAAGCACTGCGGGCAGTTCATCTTTGCGCCCGGCACGTCCGAAGATCAGGTGATGGGCGTGGCGCTGGACGCCGGCGCTGAAGACGTGCTCAGCGACGACGAGGGTGCGATCGAGGTGCTGTGCGCGCCGCCCGACTACGAGGCGGTGAAGCACGCGCTGGAGGCCGCCGGCCTGGTGCCCGAGGTGGCGGGCGTGACGATGCGCGCCGAGAACAGCATCGAGCTGACCGGCGAGGACACCCAGCGCATGCAGAAGCTGCTGGACGTGATCGAAGACCTGGACGACGTGCAGGACGTGTTCCACAACGCCGAGATGGCTGAAACCGAATGAACGTTCTCGTGATTGGCGGCGGCGGGCGAGAGCACGCGCTGGCCTGGAAGCTGGCGCAGAGCCCACGGGCGCAGCAGGTCTTCGTGGCGCCGGGCAACGGCGGCACGGCACGCGACGGGCGGCTGAAGAACGTGCCCATCACCGATGCGGTGGCGCTGGCCGATTTCGCCGAGGCCAACAAGATCGGCCTCACCGTGGTGGGCCCCGAGGCGCCGCTGTCGGCCGGCGTGGTCGACGTGTTCCGCGCCCGCGGGCTGCGCATCTTCGGGCCCAGCAAGGCCGCGGCGCAGCTGGAGTCGTCCAAGGCCTTCGCCAAGGATTTCATGGCGCGGCACGGCATCCCCACCGCGCACTACGCCACCTTCACCGACGCCGCGGTGGCGCATGCCCATGTGGATGCGGTGGGCGCGCCCATCGTGATCAAGGCCGATGGCCTGGCCGCCGGCAAGGGCGTGGTGGTGGCGATGGACCTGGCCCAGGCGCATCAGGCCATCGACTTCATGCTGCTCGACAACCAGCTGGGCGTGGTGCACAACGCCGGGGCCGATGGCCAGGCCGTTCCGCGGGTCGTCATCGAAGAATGCCTGCAGGGCGAGGAAGCCAGTTTCATCGTGCTGGTCGACGGCAAGAACGTGCTGCCGCTGGCCAGCAGCCAGGACCACAAGCGCCTGGGCGATGGCGACACGGGTCCCAACACCGGCGGCATGGGCGCCTATTCGCCCGCGCCGGTGGTCACGCCCAACGTGCATGCCAAGGCCATGCAGGAGATCATCCTGCCCACCGTGGCCGGCATGGCCAAGGACGGCATCGTCTTCACCGGCTTCCTCTACGCCGGGCTGATGATCGACGCCCAGGGTCGGCCCAAGACGCTGGAGTTCAACACCCGCATGGGTGACCCCGAGACGCAGCCCATCCTGATGCGCCTGAAGAGCGACCTGATCGACGTGCTGCTGCATGCCACCGACGGCACGCTCGACAAGGTGGAACTGGAGTGGGACCGCCGCTTTGCGTTGGGCGTGGTGATGGCCGCAGCCGGTTACCCGGCCGATCCCCGCAAGGGTGATGCCATCACCGGGCTGCCGGCCGACGCCGACGATGCGGTGGTGTTCCATGCCGGCACCGCGCTGGACGATGGCAAGCTGCAGGTCACCGGCGGGCGCGTGCTGTGCGTCACCGCGCTGGGCGATTCGGCCAAGCTGGCGCAGCAGCGCGCCTACGATGCGCTGCGCGGTATCCACATCGACGGCGTGCAGTACCGCCGCGACATCGGCCACCGCGCCATCAAGCGCTGATTGGCCGGCGCAGACCGGCCGCAGGAGACAGCCATGAACACCCAGGCGGTACGCGACTACCTGCTCGGCCTGCAGACCCGCATCGTCGAGGCGATGCAGCGGGCCGATGGTTCCCCTTTCACCACCGATGCCTGGGTGCGCGGCCCCGAAGAGCGGCTGCAGGGCGATGGCCGCACCCAGCTGGTGGAACATCCCGACGACGACGGCGGCCTGCTCGAGCGTGGTGGCTGCAACTTCAGCCACGTGAAAGGGCCGCAGCTGCCGCCCTCGGCCACCCAGCACCGGCCTGAGCTGGCGGGCGCGCCGTTCGAGGCGATGGGCGTGAGCCTGGTGTTCCATCCGCGCAACCCGATGGTGCCCACGGTGCACATGAACGTGCGCATGTTCGCCGCGCTGCCCGCCGGCAAGGAACCGGTGGTGTGGTTCGGCGGCGGCATGGACCTGACGCCTTACTACGGGCAGGAAGACGACGCGCAGCACTTCCACCGCAGCTGCCACGACGCGCTGGCGCCGTTCGGCGATCAGCTGTACCCGCGCTTCAAGACCTGGTGCGACGAGTACTTCTTCCTGAAGCACCGCAACGAGCCGCGTGGCATCGGCGGCATCTTCTTCGACGACTTCGGCGAGCTGGGCTTCGAGCGCAGCTTTGCGATGCTGCGTGCGGTGGGCGATGCCTTTCTGCCGGCCTATATGCCCATCGTCGAACGCCGCCGGCACCTGCCGTATGGCGAGCGCGAGCGCGATTTCCAGGCCTACCGGCGTGGCCGCTATGTCGAGTTCAACCTGGTGTTCGACCGGGGCACCTTGTTCGGCCTGCAGTCGGGCGGGCGTACCGAGAGCATCCTGATGTCGATGCCGCCGATCGTGAAGTGGCGCTACGACTGGAAGCCCGAGGCTGGCACGCCCGAGGCGCGGCTCTACACCGATTTCCTGCGTCCACGCGATTGGCTGGGCGAGCACCGGCTGGCCGGGGCTTGATGCGCGCTGCGCGTTTCGGCTTGCTCGGCGGCAGCTTCGACCCCCCCCACCTGGCGCACCTGGCGCTGGGCCGCATGGCCGTGCAGGCGCTGGCGCTGGACGAACTGCGCTGGCTGCCGGCCGGTGCGCCGTGGCAGAAGGCCGGGCGCACGATGGCCGCGCCCGAGCACCGCGCCGGCATGTTGGCCGCCTTGCTGGACGACGAGCCGCATTGCGTGATCGACACCCGTGAGCTGCAGCGCATGGGCCCCACTTACACCATCACCACCGTGCGCGAGCTGCAGGCCGAGCGGCCCGACGCCGACTGGTTCTTCATCCTCGGCCAGGACCAGTACGGTCGTTTCGACACCTGGCGCGACTGGCCTGAACTGCTGCAGCGGCTGACGCTGGCGGTGGCCGCGCGCGACGGCCAGGCACCGTTGCCCCCCGCCGCGCTGGTGGCAGTGCCGCACCGCGTGGTGGCCCTGCCGCTGCCGCGGCTGGACATCGCCGCCAGCGACATCCGTTCACGGCTGTCTGCCGGGCTGCCGGTGACGGCGCTGGTGGGCGAGGCCGTGGCCGGCTATATTGATCAACACCAGCCCTATCCTCGGGGCGCAGCACAGGGCAACAGGCACTGAATGGACATCCGCAAACTGCAACGGGCCATCGTCGATGGACTCGAAGACGTCAAGGCCCAGGACATCCTGGTCTTCAACACCGAGCATCTCTCGCCGCTGTTCGAGCGCGTGATCATCGCCAGCGGCACCAGCAACCGCCAGACCAAGGCGCTGGCCTCGGGCGTGCGCGACGCGGTGCGCGCCGCCGGCTTCCCGGTGCTGGCCACCGAGGGCGCCGACAACGGTGAATGGATCATCGTGGACTGCGGCGCCGCCGTGGCCCACATCATGCAGCCCAGCATCCGCGACTACTACCGGCTCGAAGAGATCTGGGGTGGCAAGCCGGTGAAGATGAAGATCGGCGGCGATGCGCCGCGCGGCCTGGTCAAGGCCTCCGCGCCCGAGGACGACGACGCCCCGGCGATGGCGCCCGAACGCCGGGCTGCCGCCAAGAAGGTGGCGGCCAAGAAGACGGTGGCCAAGAAGTCCGCGGCAACCCGGCCGGTGCCGGCCAAGAAGGTGGTGGCCAAGACGGCGGTGCAGCGCACCACCTCGGACCGGCCGGCCGCCAAGAAGGCCGCGGCCGCCGAGGCCGAGCAACGCAAGACGGCTGCCCGCAAGACCGCCGCCAAGAAGACCGCTGCCGGCAAGATCGTGGCTGGCAAGACTGCGGTCGGCAAGGCCGTGGCCGCCAAGACCCCGGCGCGCAAGACGGCAGCGCCGGCCGGCGCCAAGGTGCGCACCATCGTCGTCAAGCCGCCAGCACGCAAGACAGTGGCGGGCAAGACGGTGGTGGGCAAGGGCGCTGCGGCCAAGCCGGCGGCACGTGGCGCTGCCGCGCCGCGCGCTGCCGCTGCGCCGCGCACAGGCGCCAAGCCTGCCGCGCGCCCGGTGGCCAAGCGCGCCGCCAAGGTCGGCCCCAAGCGCGGCTGATCGCCGCGATCTCCGATGCGCCTGGTGCTGGCGTCGGTCGGCCAACGGCCGCCGGCCTGGGCCGAGACGGCCTACGAGGACTTTGCCAAGCGCTTTCCGCCCGAGCTGCGGCTCGTGCTGAAGGCGGTGAAGGCCGAGCCGCGCACCGCGGGCAAGACCGCCGCGCAGATGATGGCAGCCGAGGCGGTCCGGCTGGAAGCCGCCGTGCCCAAGGGCGCACGCCGCGTGGTACTGGACGAACGCGGCGCCCGCCTGACCACCGTGCAGTTGGCAGATCGCCTGCGCTTCTGGCTGGGCGACGGGCGCGACGTGGTGCTGCTGGTGGGTGGGCCCGACGGGCTCGATCCGGGCCTGAAGGCCAGTGCCGACGAGAACCTGCGCCTGTCCGACCTGACCTTGCCGCACGCCTTCGTGCGCGTGCTGCTGGCCGAGGCGCTGTACCGCGCCTGGAGCCTGACCACCGGCCACCCCTATCACCGGGAATGAGCGTGCACGCCTCCATCTACCTGGCCTCGCAGAGCCCGCGCCGCCGCCAGTTGCTCGATCAACTGGGCGTGCGTCACGAGTTGCTGCTGCCCGACCCGGGCCCCGACAGTGCGCGTGCCGAGGCACTGGAGGCGGTGCTGCCAGATGAGCTGCCGGCGGCCTACGTGCAGCGGGTGACTGCACTGAAGCTGAAGACGTCGCGGGCGCGGCTGAAGCGCCGTGGCCTGCCCGACGCGCCCATCCTGTGCAGCGACACCACGGTGGCGCTGGGCCGGCGCATCCTGGGCAAGCCGGCCGATGCCGACGAGGCCCGCGCCATGCTGTCGGCGCTGTCGGGCCGCAGCCACCGCGTGCTCACCGCCGTGGCACTGGGCGTGGGCCGGCGCACGCTGTCGGCGCTGAGCATTTCGCACGTGCGTTTTGCGCCGTTGAGCCCCGCGCTGATCGGCGCCTACATCGCCAGCGGCGAGCCCTTCGGCAAGGCCGGCGCCTATGCCATCCAGAGCCAGCTGGCGGGCTGGATCGCCCATATCGACGGCAGCTACTCCGCTATCATGGGTTTGCCGCTCTTCGAGACGGCCCAGTTGTTGAGACAAGCGCGCGTGAGCTTCTAGACGCCTTCACCGCGCCAGAAGAAGACCACCGCGCCATGCACGACATCCTGATCAACTGGACCCCGCAGGAAACCCGCGTCGCCCTGATCGAGAACGGTGCGGTGCAAGACCTGCACATCGAGCGCGCGCTGGAGCGCGGCCTGGTCGGCAACGTCTATCTGGGCAAGGTGGCGCGCGTGCTGCCGGGCATGCAGAGCGCCTTCATCGACGTGGGGCTCGAGCGCGCGGCCTTCCTGCATGTGGCCGATCTGCACGGCGGTGGCCACCATGTGCCGAAGCACGACGTGGCGGTGCAGGTGCCCATCGAGCGCCAGGTGTTCGAAGGCCAGACGCTGATGGTGCAGGTGATCAAGGACCCGATCGGCACCAAGGGAGCCAGGCTCTCAACCCAGGTGAGCATCGCCGGTCGCATGCTGGTGTTCCTGCCGCAGGACACCCACATCGGCATCTCGCAGAAGATCGGCTCGCCCGAGCTGCGTGAGCAGTTGCGCAGCCGCATGCAGCAGCTGACCACCACCACCGACGGCAGCTCGCCCGGCGGCTTCATCCTGCGCACCAACGCCGAAGATGCTTCGGACGAGGAACTGGCCGACGACATCGCCTACCTGCGCAAGGCCTGGGCCGCGATCCGCGCGCAAGGCATGAGCCAGCCGCCCGGCACGCTGCTGCATGAAGACCTGAACCTGGCCCAGCGCGTGCTGCGCGACATGGCCAGCGATACCACGCAGACCATCCGCATCGACAGCAAGCTGCAGTTCGATGCGCTGAAGGAGTTCGGCAACGCCTACACGCCGAGTTCAGCGGCCAAGCTCGAGCTGTACAAGGGCGAGCGGCCGATCTTCGACCTGTTCGGCATCGAGGAAGAGATTGCCAAGGCGCTGGCCCGTCGGGTGGATCTGAAGAGCGGCGGCTACCTGATCATCGACCAGACCGAGGCGCTGACCACGGTGGACGTCAACACCGGCGGCTTCGTCGGCGCGCGCAATTTCGACGACACGATCTTCAAGACCAACCTCGAATCGGCCGGCGCCATCGCCCGCCAGCTGCGGCTGCGCAACCTGGGCGGCATCATCATCGTCGACTTCATCGACATGGTGCGCGACGAGCACCAGGCCGCGGTGCTGGCCGAGTTCAAGAAGCAGCTCAGCCGCGACCGCACCAAGGTGACGGTGAGCGGCTTCACCCAGCTGGGCCTGGTGGAGATGACGCGCAAGCGCACCCGCGAAAGCCTGGCCCACATGCTGTGCCAGCCTTGCCCCACCTGCGAAGGACGCGGCCAGGTGAAGACCGCGCGCAGCGTTTGCTACGACGTGCTGCGCGAGATCCTGCGCGAGGCGCGGCAGTTCAACCCCAAAGAGTTTCGCGTGGTGGCCAGCGCGGCGGTGGTGGAGATGCTGCTCGACGAAGAAAGCCAGCACCTGGCGGGCCTGAGCGACTTCATCGGCAAGCCGATCTCGCTGAGCACCGAGCCGTCGTTCAGCCCGGAGCAGTACGACATCGTGCTGATGTAGCGCGCTGGTGCGGCTGCTGGTGCCGCTGCTGGTTCAGCGCCTGGCGCTGCCGCGCAGCGCCACCACCAGCACGCTGCCCGCCGCGCCCAGCGTGGCCAGCACCAGCAGGCCCAGCGCCCAACCCAGCCACACCAGCGGCGCCAGCCAGGCCAGCAGGCTCGGCGCCTGCACCAGCAGCGATTCGACCCACGGCCCCCAGGCCGTGAGCCAGGCCTTCAGCGCGGTGATCGAGGCCATCGGCAGCAACTCGGCCAGCCAGGCCGGGATACGCCACTGCTCCAGCCAGGCCATCCAGGCGCCCGTGCCGCCGGCGCCCCAGTCGGGGCCGATCAGCAAACGGCTGAGGCCCCAGCACGCCAGGCTCCAGCCGGCGGCCATCACGGCCATCGTTCCCCACACCACCACGTGCCACATCCTGCAGATCCTTCGTGCGTGTTGCACGTCCGGGTTGAACTGGCCGTTGGAGTTGGAAGCGGCCGGCGGGTTCAATCGGTGTTGCCTGATGTCGTTCGGCAACGCCCGGATGCCCCAAGCCCCATACTCAACATCCACTCTGCTTCCACGAAGCTGCCCGCTCGGGCTTCGCCATCCGCGATGCCCGGCTACCTCACGAAGCAAGAATCCATCGCCGTTGCCGGCGTGGACGATCTGGTGATCCGCTCGCTGCTCGACCGGCAGCAGTTTGCCGATCCGGCGGGCGAGGCCGCGCAGCGTGGCATCTCGTCGGCAAGCTGGCCGATGTTCGGCCTGCTGTGGCCGTCGGGCGCGCATCTCGCCGCCCGGCTGGCGTTGCGGCCGGTGGCCGCCGGCGAGCGCATCCTCGAGATCGGCTGCGGGCTGGCCCTGGCCAGCCTGGTGGGCCACCGGCGCGGTGCCGATGTCACGGCCAGCGATTGCCACCCGCTGACCGAGGCCTTCCTGCTGGAGAACCTGCGCCTGAACGGCCTGCCGCCGATGAAGTACCGGCGCGGCCAATGGGGCCTGGTGCCGCGGTTGGCGCCGGGCAGCGCTGCGCCGTTGGGCGCCGAGGTGCAGGGTGAGTTCGACCTGATCATCGGCAGCGACCTGCTCTACGAGCGGGATGCCGATGCCACGCTGGCCCTGTTCATCACCCAACACGCCGCTGCAGCGGCCGAGGTGTGGATCGTCGACCCCGACCGCGGCAACCGGCCGTCGTTCAACCGCGGCATGGCCGCCAAAGGGTTCGACCGCGCCGAGCAGCGCCTGTTGGCGTCGCTGCCGGTGGGCGCCGGCACCTTGCCTCACTACAAGGGCCGCTTGCTGGTCTATCGCCGCAGCGGCGCGGCGGCCGTGCCAGCCTGACGCCACGGCGCCGGCGGCTTCGCCGCGCCTCCCAGCGGCGGCGCCCAGGCCCGCCGGTGCCGGGTGATCGTCCGGGCGCGATGGACTTCAGCCGGCGGTGGGTGTGGCCGGTGTCTGCAGATCGTCCTGCAAGCCCCAGTGCTCGACGGCGGCCATCAGCAGGCTGGATTCGCCGTCGGCCAGGTGCTGGTCTGCATCCACCACCTGGGTGCAGAGTTGCCATACCTGGCGGCGCAGTGCCGGGTCTTCGATCTCGGCCAGCAGGCTGTGCAGGGTGTGGGCATCGACCCGGCAGGCAGCGGCCCAGCCGCCGTGGGCGGTGGCCAGCACGTCCTCGCAGAAACCGTGCACCACGCTGTGCAGTTCGGTGCGGTCCAGGCCCAGCTGGGTGTGGATCTGCATGCGGTCGAGCAGGTCGAGTTCCTGCCGGCTGAGGTGGCCATCGGCCAGCAGTGCCATCGCGACGATGCGGCCGGCGGCATGGGGGCTGTTGGGAGGGTAGTGGCGCATGATGGTGGGGCTCCGGGTGAATGTGGCGAAGGTCAGTCGTCCGAGCTGCCGAAGCCGAACAGGCTCAGCAGGCTGGTGAACAGGTTGAAGACCGAGACGTACAGGCCGACGGTGGCCAGCACGTAGTTGGTTTCGCCGCCGTTGACGATGCGGCTGGTCTCGAACAGGATCAGCCCGGCCGACAGCAGCGCCACCATGGCCGACACCGCCAGGCCCAGCGCCGGCATCTGGAAAAACACCGCGCCCAGGCCCGCCAGCAGCGCCACCACCATGCCGGCGAACAGGAAGCCGCCCATGAAGCTGAAGTCGCGCTTGCTGCTCAGCACGTAGGCCGACAGCGCCAGGAAGGTGGCGCCGGTGGCGGCCAGTGCCAGCACGATGGTCTGGGCGCCGCCGGGCAGGCTCAGCGTCCTGGCCAGCACCGGGCCCAGCGTGTAGCCCATGAAGCCGGTCAGCGCAAACACCGCCGGCAGTGCCCAGCCGCTGTTCTGCAGCTTGTGCACGGCAAACAGCAGGCCAAAGTAGCCCACCAGCGTGATCACCAGGCCCGGCGCGGGCAGCTGCAAGGCCACGCCGGCGGCGGCCACCGCGGCCGAGAAAAGCAGCGTCATCGCCAGCAGTGCGTAGGTGTTGCGCAGCACCCGTTGTGTCTGGCCAGGCAGCACCGCACCGGCCGTGCCGCGGCCGACCTCGGGCAGGCTGCCGGTCGGGTACGGGGCGGCGGTGGCCGGTCGGTTCGGGGTGTTCAGGGGGTTCATGGCGAAGGTCTCCGGGGTGGGTTGAGGTGGGTCGGGGGGTCAGCGGTTGCGGCCGATCGTCGGCAGATCGGTCAAACCGGTGGCGCGGGCGGTTCGGGGGATGCGGACCGGGCGGCCGCGCTGCAGCTTGCGGCGCAGCACTTGGGCGGCGCGGGCCAGCGCGTCGTCGATGGCGGTGCGCCAATCGTGTGACGCGGCGGTGATGACCACGGTGCCGCCGGCATCGGTCCTGACCGCGATCTGGCAGCGCTTGTCGACGCCGCCGCGTGGGCCGTTGACGTCCGACAGCCGCAGCCGGGCGTGCGCCACCAGCGTGCCGAGCCGGCGCAGCACGAATGTCATGCGGCCCACCGCCAGTGCGCGCAGGGGTGCGGCCAGCGGGTCACGGGATTCGAAGGTCACTTGCATGGGGCACTCCATCGAGTTGAGGGAGACTGGATGATGGTGCCGTCAACATTCTTTAAAAAGCAGATAATCATTGACTGAAATTTCGTAAAAACAGGAATATGAGCCTCGACTTCAGCTATCGGCACCTGTACTACTTCTGGGTCGTGGCCCATGAGGGCGGCATGGCCCGGGCCGCCGCCCGCCTGGGCATGGCGGTGCAGACCGTGAGTGCCCAGGTGCGCGAGCTCGAACGCTCGCTGGGCCAATCGCTGCTCAAGCCCGCCGGCCGGGGCCTGGCCCTGACCGAGGCGGGCCAGGCGGCACTGCGCCAGGCCGACCAGATCTTTGCGCTGGGCGAGCAACTGCCGGCCATCGTGCGTGATGCGGTGGTCGCGCCGCAGGTGCGGTTGGTGGTGGGCATCTCCGACGGCCTGCCCAAGCTGGTGGTGCGGCGCCTGCTGGAGCCGGTGATGCACACGCCGCACCTGCGCCTGCTGTGCCACGAGGACGAATTTGCCCGCCTGCTGGCCGATCTGGCGCTTCACCGGCTCGACGTGGTGCTGGCCGATCGGCCCGCGCCGCCCAACCGCAACCTCAAGGTCTACAGCCATGCGGTGGGCAGTTCGGCCCTGGCCTGGTACGCGCCGCCGGCCCTGGCGGACGAGGCGCGGTCCGGGTTTCCGCAGTGCCTGGCGCGCCTGCCGGTGCTGCTGCCCACGGCGCACGCGGCGGTGCGCCAGCGTCTGGACTTGTGGTTCGAGCGCCAGGGCATCCAGCCGATGGTGGTGGGTGAGTTCGAGGACAGCGCGCTGCTGGTCACCTTTGCTGCGGCGGGCATGGGCCTGTTCGCCGCGCCCGCGCTGGTGCACGACAAGCTGGTCGAGCGCTACGAGGTGCAGCGCGTGGCCGATGGCGGCGGGGTGGAAGAGCAGTTCTTTGCCATCGCCACCGAGAAGAAGGTGCTGCACCCGCTGGTGCAGCGCCTGCTGCCGGCGCGCGGCTGAGCCGGCTCAGCTGGCGCGCTGGCCCAGCGCCAGCCGCAGCCCCAGCGCCACGAACAGCGCACCCACGCCGCGGTTCAGCCAGCGGCCGACGCCTTGCATCGCAGGCCGCTGCGCCAGCCGCTGGCGCAGCGCGCTCGCCGCCGCTGCGATCATCAGGTTGACCACGGTGCTGTTGACCACGAACACGCCGCCCAGCAGCACGAAGGCCAGTGCCGGCCGCGCGGCATCGGCGGCGATGAACTGCGGCACGAAGGCCAGGAAGAACAGCGCCACCTTGGGGTTCAGCGCGTTCGTCAGGAAGCCCTGCCAGAACAAACGCCGCAGCGCGCGAGCGGCCTGGGTTGGGTCGCCATCGGTGGTGGCCGATGCGGTGGCCGATGCGCCGCGCAGCAGGCCCAGCCCCAGCCAAACCAGGTAGGCCGCGCCGATCCAGCGCAGCACCGCAAAGGCGGTGGGCGATCCGGCCAGCACCGCCGACACCCCCAGCGCCGCGGCGGCAATGTGCACCCCGCAGCCCGCGCTCACGCCCAGCGCCGCGGCGGCGCCGGCCTTGAAGCCCTGCGCCGCACTGCAGCGCACCACCAGTGCCATGTCGACGCCGGGGGTGATGTTGAGCAGCAGTCCGGCGCCGATGAACAGCGGCAGTTGCTGGATGCCGGCCAGCAGATCGGGCAGGGCCACGGTCGCTCCTTCAGCGCAGCGCCAACGCGCCCACCACGGCGCCGGCGGCGATCAACCACATCGGGCTGATCCTGCTGGCAACCGACAGCGCCACCGTGCCCAGCACCAGCGCCACGGCCATCGGCTGGTGCCGGGTGGGCGCGGTCAGCACCCAGCCGGTGGACAGCAGCAGCCCCAGCGTCAGCGGCGTGAGGCCGGCGGTGAAGGCGCGCAGCCCGATCGAATCGGCACGCCGCCGGCCATAGCGGCCCACCGCAAACGCCAGCAGCGACGACGGCCCCATGATGCCCAGCATCGTGGCCAGCACACCGGCCACGCCGGCCACATGCCAGCCCATCACCGCCACGAACAGGATGTTGGGCCCCGGCGCGGCCTGGGCGATGGCCACGCCGGCGGTGAACTGCGCATCGTCCATCCAGCCTTGCTCGCCGACCAGGTAGCGCTGCATGTCGGGTGCGGTGGTGATGGCGCCACCCACCGCCAGCAGCGACAGCACCGAGAAGTGCAGCCACAGCGCCAGCAGGTCGTCCCAGCCCAGGCCGTGCGTGCCCAGCAGCGCGGCGATGCTCATGGTGCGGTGGTCTCCAGCGCGCGCAGTCGGCGCCAGGCCAGCACCGTGCCCAACGCGCCCAGCCCCAGCACCACGCCCACCATCGGCCAGCGCAGCCAGCCCACCATCACCGCCGTGGCGGCGCCCAGCGCGGCACACAGCGGCAGGCCCAGCGGGTTGCCGCCCACCGTGCGCGCCAGCTTCACCGCGGTGGCGATGATCAGCCCCGCCGCCACCGCGCCCATGCCACGCAGCGCGCCGGCCACCCAGGGGTTGTCGGCATGCTGCTGGTAGGTGGCGGCCAGCACCAGCACGATGAACATGGGCACCAGCAGCAGGCCGGCGCAGGCCGCCAGCGCGCCGCGCCAGCCCAGGTAGCGGTCGCCGAAGATCAGCGCCATGTTGATGATGTTGGGGCCGGGCAGCACCTGGCTCAGCGTCAGCAGCTCGACGAACTGCTGCGGGCTCTGCCAGCGCTCACGCTCGACCAGCGCGCGGTGGGCCACCGGCAGCACGCCGCCGAAGCCCTGCAGCGCCAGCCGGTTGAAGACGCGGAACAACTCGCCGCAACTGCGCGGGCAGCGCAGCGCGTCCGGTGCATCGGCCGGGGCGGTGGTGGTCTCAGCCACCATGGGTTTGCGTCGGCGCCGGCGGCGCTTTCTGCCGCAACAACGGCCGCAACATCTGCCGCCCCGCCCACAGGCTGAGCGCCAGCGCCGCCAGCATCCAGCCCAGCCCCATCCAGTGCAGCGGGCCGTAGCCGCCCTGGGCCATCACCGCGCCGCCGCTGGCCGCGCCCAGCGCCTGGCCGGCGAACATCGCCGACGAGTTCAGCGCGATCAGCGCCGGCGCCAGCACTGGCGCGGCGGCCACCAGCCGGGCCTGCTGGCCGGCGTTCGACGCAAAGCAGCCCAGCGCCCAGGGCATGCTCACCAGCATCATCAGCGCCACGCTGCTGCCCAGCGGCCACAGCAGCAGCGAGACGGCCATGCAGCCCAGCGTCAGCGCCACCGCGCGGTCGGCGCCGATGCGGTCGATGTGGCGGGTGAGCAGCAGGTTGCCGGCCAGCCCGACCGCGCCGAACCACAGGAACAGCAGGCTGATCTGTGCCGGCGACGCGCCCAGCACCTGGCGGTAGTAGGGCGCGAAGTAGCTGAACAGCGTGAACTGCCCGGCCGCGCTGAGCACGGTGACGAAGACGATGGCCATCAGCGCGGGCTGGGTGAACACGCTGGCCCAGCTGGCCCACGACAGCGCGGCCGGACGCACGCCGTCGGGCATCGCGCGCCACACGCCCACCGCCGCCACCAGCGCCAGCAGCCCCACGCCGCCGAAGGCCCAGCGCCAGCCCCAGGTCTCGCCGATCCAGGCCGACAGCGGCATGCCCAGCACCGACGCCAGCGACCAGCCCAGCAGCGCGAAGGTGATCGCCTGGCCGCGCTGCGCCGGCGGCACCATCACGCCCAGCGCGGCGGCGGCCTGCGGCGTGAACACCGCCGCCGACAGCACCGAGATGGCCCGCACCGGCAGCAACGCCGCAAAGCTGGGCATCAGCGCCGACACCCCGTGCCAGGCCCCGAACCACAGCAGCGACAGCGTCAGCAGGCGGCGCCGGTCGATGCCGGCCACCACCGCGGCCAGCAGCGGTGCGCACAGTGCGATCAGCACCGCCGCCACGCTGATCAGCTGGCCGGCCACCGCCACGCTGACCTGCAGCGAGCGCGACAGGTCGTTGAGGGTGCCCGCCGTCACCATCACGCCGCAGCCGATGGTGAAGTTGCCGAACAGCAGCGCCCAGCGCACGCCGGTCAGCGGCCGCGCACCCGGCGCGGCGGTGGGGCTCAACGGATCACCTTGAGCGCCTCGGGGTTGACGATGTTGCTCGGCTCGCCGCGGATGAAGTTGATGACGTTGTCGAAGGCCGAGCCGAAGTACAGCTCGTAACTGTCCTGCTCGACATAGCCGATGTGCGGCGTGCAGATGGCGTTTTCCAGCCGCAGCAGCGGGTGGCCCTGCAGGATGGGCTCGGCCTCGAACACGTCGATCGCGGCCAGCCCGGGACGGCCCTTGTTCAGCGCCGAGACCAGCGCGTTTTCTTCGACCAGCTCGGCGCGCGAGGTGTTGACGAACAGCGCGGTGGGCTTCATGCGCGCCAGGTCGTCGAGCTTGACGATGGCGCGGGTGGCGTCGTTCAGACGCAGGTGCACGGTGAGCACGTCGCACTGCTCGAAGAAGGCCTCGCGGCTGGGCGCGGCGGCCAGGCCGTCGGCGGCGGCGCGCTCGCGCGAGGCCTCGCTGCCCCACACCACCACCTGCATGCCGAAGGCGCGGCCGTAACCGGCCACCAGCTGGCCGATCTTGCCGTAGCCCCAGATGCCCAGCGTGCGCCCGCGCAGCACCAGCCCCAGGCCGAAGTTGGGCGGCATCGACGCGGCCTTGAGCCCGCTCTGCTGCCAGGCGCCGTGCTTGAGGTTGCCGATGTACTGCGGCAGCCGGCGCATTGCCGCCATGATCAGCGCCCAGGTCAGCTCGGCCGGCGCCACCGGCGAGCCGGTGCCATCGGCCACCGCGATACCCAGGCGGGTGCAGGTCTCGACGTCGATGTGCGAGCCCACCTTGCCGGTCTGCACGATCAGCCGCAGCTTGGGCAGCTTCTCGAGCAGCAGGCGCGGAAAGTGCGTGCGCTCGCGGATCAGCACCAGCACCTCGGCATCACGCAGGCGCACCGAGAGCTGGCCGATGCCCTTGACCGTATTGGTGAAGACCTTGGCGTTGTAGGGCTCCAGCCGGGTGGCGCAGCGCAGCTTGCGCACCGCGTCCTGGTAGTCGTCGAGGATGATGATGTTCATGGTGTGGCCGCAGATTGTGCCGCGTCCGCAGGCAGGCCACCCCCGAAGCGGCTGCGGCCCTTAACATCCGCCGCCTCACCACCTCACCAGGTTTGCCCCATGACGATCTCCCTGCATTCGGCCTGCGTGCCGCTGTTCAACCGCCAGCTCGGCGCGCTGCTGCACTGGCTGGACAAGGCCGAGGCCCATGCCACGGCACGCAAGTTCGACCCCAACAACTACCTGCAGCTGCGCCTGGCGCCCGACATGCTGCCGTTCATCGCGCAGATCCGCATCGCCAGCGACGCAGCCAAGGGCTGCGTGGCGCGGCTGGCCGGCGTCGAGCCGCCGAAGTTCGAGGACAACGAGACCACGCTGGCCGATCTGCGCGAGCGCGTGCGCAAGACGATCGACTACGTCAACTCGGTGCCGGCCAGCGCGATCGACGGCAGCGAGGAGCGCGACATCGTGATCCCGATGCGCACCCGCGATGCGCTGCAGTTCAAGGGCCAGTTCTTCCTGCAGCACTGGGCGCTGCCGAACTTCTTCTTCCACATCACCACGGCGTATGCGCTGCTGCGCCACGGTGGGGTGGAACTGGGCAAGGGCGACTTCCTGGCGGTGTACTGACGCCTGCAGCACCTGCGCGGCCCGCGGTGGCCACACAGGACCACACCGGGCAGGCTACAACCGCATGCCGAAGGCCAGCAGCTCCCCGTTGTCGGGGAATACGCTGTCGAGCACGCGGTGCAGGTCGTTGCGCACCCGGCGGCTGTACTCGTCCTGCGATTCCAGCGCGGCGAATACCGCGCCGCGCAGCAGCCACAGGTCGACCGGCTCGTGCGCGTGGCGCACCTGATGGCGCAGCCAATCGCCGCGCATGCCGTCCAGCGTCTCGATGGCGGCCATGAATTGGTGCTTCAGGTCGACGAACGATCGGCGTGCGGCGATGCGCGCATGCCGGTCGTGCGGCAGGCCGGGCCCGGGCAGCACCGGCGCGGGCGAGGCGGCGCTGAAGTACTGGCGCGGCGCACCCGACCGCGACCCCGTCCGCGCGGCCGTCTGCACGGGCGGGTTCATGCGTCCAGTGCCATCAGGGCCGAGCGGGGGGCGCGGGTCGGAAAGTGACGGTTCAGCCGGGCCAGGCGGCGCTCGGCCTCGCCCTGGTCCAGCGCCACCGCCACCTCGCCATACAGGCTGGAGCGCAGGTGCCACATCTCGCGCAGCGAGCGCGCGCGCTCGATGCGGTCCATCAGGTCCATGGCCGGATCACCCGGCACGTCGCTGAGGCTGTCCTGGAACTCGCGCTTGACCAGCGCCAGCCGGTTCACCGGCCGGGCCGGCTCGGGCAGCCAGGGCGCCACCTGCTTGACTGTCCGTTCGGTGAAGCGCTTCATGCGGCCGCGCCACGACAGCGACGACGGCCACAGCTCGGGCGGGCACACTTCGGTGCGGGTGTGCATCAGGCTGCTGGACGGCGCCGCCGGGCGGCGGGCCACCAGGCGGAACATCCAGGAAGGAAGCGTGACGTGGAGCGGGTTCATGACAGCAATGTCGGCAGCGTGGGATCAAGCTGAAGCCATTGTTCGATGCCACCCAACCCGACGATGACGCGAACAGCGGCCTGAAGCCGGGGCACTTCGGCACCGGGCGCAGGCCCGGGTGGTCAGGCGCACGCCGGCTGGTAGGCTTGGGTGAACCGTCGCGCGCATCCCGTCCAAAACAAAGGCCTCCAGGGCCCGGAGACTTCCATGATCGGCAAATGGCTTCGCCGCCTGCTCACCCTCATCCTGCTGCTGGCCGTGGCCGCTGCGCTGGCGGCCTGGGTTTACGGCCAACGTGTGCTGCCGCAGACCGAGGGCACGCTGGCGCTGCCCGGCGCACGCGCCGAGCTGCAGATCCTGCGCGATGTGCACGGCATCCCCACCATCCGCGCGGCCAGCGTGCGCGATGCGATGTACGGCCTGGGCGTGGCCCATGCACAAGACCGGCTGTGGCAGATGGAGACGCACCGGCGCATCGGCGCGGGCCGACTGGCCGAGGCCTTCGGCGAGGGCGCCGTCGACACCGACCGCTTCCTGCGCATGCTGGGCGTGCGGCGCGTGGCGGCGGCGCAGTGGGCGCAGGTGTCGCCGGCCTCGCGCGAGGTGCTGCAGGCCTATGCCGATGGCGTCAACGCGGTGATAGCCAGCCTGCGTGCACGGCCGCCCGAGTTCGTCATCCTGGGCCTGCAGCCCGAGCCCTGGACACCCGAGGACAGCCTGGCTTGGGCCATCATGATGGCCTGGGACCTGGGCGCCAACTGGAACACCGAGCTGATCCGCCTGCGCCTGTCGCTGAAGATGCCCAAGGAGCGCATCGACCAGTTGCTGCCGCCCTACCCGGGTGATGCGGTGCCCCAGACGATGGACTACGCGGCCTTCTACCGCGGCCTCAAGCTCGATGGCCAGCAGGCGCTGGGCGAGGCCCCGCTGCTGCGCCTGATGGCCGCCGCGCCCGAGAGCGAGGTCGAAGGCACCGGCTCCAACAGCTGGGTGCTGGCCGGCAGCCGCACCACCACCGGCAAGCCCATGCTGGCGAGTGATCCGCACCTGAAGCTGTCGACGCCGGCGCTGTGGTACTTCGCCCGCATCGAGGCACCGGGGCTGAACCTGGCCGGCGCCAGCATGCCGGGCCTGCCGGGCATGGTGATGGGCCAGAACCAGCACATCGCCTGGGGCTTCACCAACACCGGGCCCGACGTGCAGGACACCTACCTCGAGCGCATCAAGCCCGACGATGCGACCCAGTACCAGACGCCCGACGGCTGGGCGCGCTTCGAGACCCGGCAGGAGGTGATCAAGGTGAAGGGCCAACCCGACGTGCAGCTGACCGTGCGCGCCACGCGGCACGGCCCGGTGCTGTCGGACGCCGCGGGCGCGGGCCTGGGCGACGACACCCAGGGCACGCTGGGTGCCAAGGACAAGCCGGCCTATGCCGTGGCCTTGCGCTGGACCGGGCTGGACGTCGACACCGACATCATGGCCACCACGCTGGCGATGAACGCCGCCGATTCGGTCGAGGCCTTCCTGCGCGCCAGCGCGGCCTGGGTGGCGCCGATGCAGAACATGGCGGTGGCCGATACGGCCGGCCACATCGCGCTGACCTCACCCGGCCGGGTGCCGCGGCGCAAGCCCGAGAACGACCTGTCGGGCCTGGCGCCGGCACCGGGCTGGGATGCACGCTACGACTGGGACGGCTTCCTGAGCGCCGAGGTGCTGCCGCTGGTGCGAGATCCGCAGCGCGGCTTCGTGGCCAATGCCAACCAGCGCGTGACGCCGCCCGACTACCCGCACTTCATCACCCACCATTGGGCGCTGCCGTTCCGCCACCAGCGCATCGAGCAGATGATCGAGGCCCAGCCCACCCACAGCCTGGCCGACCTGCGGCGCATGCACGGCGACCAGAAATCGCTGGCCGTCAGCCGCCTGCTGCCACGCCTGCTGAAGGCGCAATCGGCGCACCCGCTGGCGGCAGCGGCGCAGCAGCAGCTGGCCGGCTTCGACGGCACGATGGCCGCCGACAAGGCCGCGCCGCTGATCTATTGGGCCTGGCACCGCCAACTGGCGCAGCAGGTGCTGAGCGACGAACTGGGCGCGCCGTTGTTCGACCGCCTGCTGGGCCAGCGCGGTTACTTCGACTCGATCGAAGGTGTGCTGGCGCGCGACGACGCCTGGTGGTGCGACGACAAGGGCAGCAGCGGGGTGGAGGTCTGCGCCGATCAGGTCAACCGCGCCTTCACCGCCGCGCTGGACGAACTGCAGGTGTTGCAAGGCACCGACCCGGCCGCCTGGCAATGGGGCAAGGCGCACGTGGCGCGATCGGAGCACCGACCGTTCTCGCGGGTGAAGGCGCTGGCCCGGTGGTTCGAGGTGCGCACGCCGGTGGGCGGTGACACCTACACGGTGAACGTGTCGCGCGTCAGTCTGAAAGCCGACGCCAGCACCGGCGAATACTACCTGGACGAGCATGGCCCCAGCCTGCGTGGCCTGTACGACCTGGGCGACCGCAGCCAGTCGACGGTGATCCACAGCACCGGGCAGAGCGGCATCGCCTGGTCGCCGCTGTTCCGCAACTTTGCCGAGCCGTGGCGCAAGGTGGAGGGCGTGCCGCTGTTCGTGCCCGCCGGTGCCGCCCAGCAGACGCTGGTGATCCAACCCGCGAAATAAGCGGCCAGCCGACCAGCCGACACGGCCGCCGGCCTTGGGGCGCGCGACCCTAAACCGATCCGTACAGCAGCTTGCGCTGCGCGGTGTAGGCCCACCAGGGTGCGGGCGCCGCACCACGCATGAAGTCGGTGGCGGCCATGAAGGTGTCGAGCACGCAGGGATCTTGCCGTTTGCCGCTGTGCGCGCACAACGCCTGGTACAGCACGAAGGCATCGCGGTGCGCCAGTTCACGCGGGTGGGCGATGCCCAGCGCGCGCAGATCGGCGGCCATCGCCGGGCCGATGTTGGGCAGGTCTTCCAGCCGCTGGCAATCGGCGGGCGAGGCGGCCTTGGGGGCCTTGAGCGCGGCCGTTGCCGCGGTGAAGGACGGGGCAGGGCGGGCCGCCATCGCTACATCATCATGTTGTTGCGGATCAGGCCGACGGCGATGCCTTCGAGCTCGAAGCCATCACCGGCACCCACCACGATGGGTTGGAAATCGGGGTTCTCCGGCATCAGCTTGATGCCATGGCCGGTGCGGTGCAGGCGCTTGACGGTGACATCGTCGCCGAGGCGGGCCACCACGATCTGGCCGTGCTTGGCCTCGCTGGCTTTTTGCACCGCCAGCAGGTCGCCGTCCATGATGCCGGCATCTCGCATGCTCATGCCGCGCACACGCAGCAGGTAGTCGGGCCTGCGGGCGAACAGCGTGGCTTCGACGACATAAGTCTGGTCGATGTGCTCCTGCGCCAGGATCGGGCTGCCAGCGGCCACCCGGCCCACCAGCGGCAGCGTGAGCTGCATCAGCCCGGGCAACGGCAGCGAGAATTGCTTGTTGCGTGATTCGTTCAGCGCGCGCAACGTGTCCGAGCGCAAGCGGATGCCGCGCGAGGTGCCGCCCACCAGTTCGATCACGCCCTTGCGGGCCAGCGCCTGCAGATGCTCTTCAGCGGCGTTGGCCGACTTGAAGCCCAACTCGGCGGCGATCTCGGCCCGGGTGGGTGGCGCGCCGGTGCGCTCGATCGCGCTTTGCACCAGATCGAGAATCTGCTGCTGGCGGGCGGTGAGCTTGGGGCTGTCTTCGGAACGGTAGTCCATCATGTGAGCGCCTGAGGTTTCATCCAGTGACTGTATTTTCATCCAGATAGGGCCCAAATGCCAAGCACTTTGCCAAGCACTTTGACAACCACCGCGCCGATCGCCTCACCGGGCACCGTCGTGATCCTGGGCACCGGCGGCACCATCGCCGGCACCTCGGCCACTGCCGGCGACAACGTGGGCTATACCGCCGCGCAGCGCACGGTGGCCGATCTGCTGGCCGCCGTGCCGGCGCTGGCGGCGCTGCCCATCGAGGCCGAGCAAGTGGCCCAGCTCGACAGCAAAGACATGGACAACGCCACCTGGCAGCGACTGGCGCAGCGGGTGGCGCAGCACCTGGCGCGGGCCGACGTGGTGGGCATCGTCATCACCCACGGCACCGACACGCTGGAAGAAACCGCCTGGCTGCTGCAGCGTGTGCTGGCGCCAGCCAAGCCGGTGGTACTGGTGGCGGCGATGCGCCCGGCCACCGCGCTGGCCGCCGACGGCCCGCAGAACCTGCTGGATGCGGTGGCGGTGGCGCGCACGCCCGGTGCACGCGGTGTGGTGGCGGTACTGGCCGGGCGGGTGCATGCCGCCGCTGCGGTGCGCAAGGGGCACACCTACCGCACCGATGCCTTCGACTCGGGCGACGCCGGGCCGCTGGGCGTGGTGGAAGAAGGCGTGCTGCGCCGCTTCAGCGACTGGCCGGTGGGCACCCCGCTGGGCCTGGACCGGCTGGCCGCCGACACCAGCGGCTGGCCCTGGGTGGAGATCGTCACCAGCCACGCCGGCGCGCGCGGCGACGGCGTGCGCGCGCTGGTGGCTGCCGGTGTGCAAGGTCTGGTGGTGGCGGCCACCGGCAACGGCACGCTGCACCAGGCCCTGGCCGCGGCGCTGGACGAGGCCGCCGCCGCCGGCATCCCGGTGTGGCGCAGCACGCGCTGCGCTGCGGGCGTGCTGGTGGGGCACGACGTCGGGCCCGCTGCGGCGATGTCGCCGTGGCAGGCCCGGGTGGAACTGCTGCTGCACCTGCTGCAGGCGTGCCGCAGCGCCGTGTGAGCGTGCAGCCCGCGGCCGGGCCGGAACCGATCAGACGACCGTCAGCGTGACGTCGATGTTGCCGCGCGTGGCATTGCTGTACGGGCACACCTGGTGCGCGGCGGCCACCAGCGCCTCGGCGGCGGCGCGCTCGAAGCCGGGCAGGGTGATGGCCATCGCCACCTGGATGCCGAAGCCGCCGGTGATCGGGCCGATGCCGACTTGCGAGGTGATGCTGACGTCGTCGGGCACCTTGAGTTTCATGCCCGCGCCCACCGCCTTCATCGCGCCGATGAAGCAGGCCGAATAACCCGCGGCGAACAGTTGCTCGGGGTTGGTGCCAGCACCGCCCGCGCCGCCCAGCTCACGCGGGGTGGCCAGGTCGATCTTCAGTGCGCCGTCGGACGATGACGCGGTGCCGGTGCGCCCGCCGGTGGCGGTGGCGGTGGCGGTGTAGAGAACTTTGTCGAGGGCCATGGGATGTCCTTGGGGTGATGGTGGAGGAACTTGCCCCGGCTGGGGCGGTGAGGGCGCAGCGGCCTAAGCGGCCGCCTTCGAGAACGCAGTGAGCTGCTGGCGCAGTTGCTTGAGCTGCCCGGCCAGGCCGGCGATCTGCTGCAGATCGCAGGCGGTGGCGCAGGCGATGGCCTGCGGCACGGCGCGGGCCTGGGCTTTCAGGTCGCGGCCGGCGGCGGTCAGGCGCAGCAGCACGCGCCGCTCGTCGGCCGCATCCCGCAGGCGCTGCACCAGGCCCAGCGCCTGCAGGCGCTTGAGCAGCGGCGTCAGCGTGCCCGAGTCGAGCGCCAGGCGATCGCCCAGCTGCGACACCGTGATGCCCTCGCCCTCCCACAGCACCAGCATCGCCAGGTACTGCGGGTAGGTGAGGCCCAGCGGCGCCAGCAGTGGCTTGTAGGCCTTGGTCATCGCCAGCGAGGCGGCGTACAGCGCGAAGCACAGCTGGTGGTCCAGCGCCAGCCAGGCATCAGCCGGATCGACGGCGGGCTGGGGTGGCGTGGCGGTTGAGGCGGGCTGACGGCGCGGCATGGGCATAAATGTAGTTGGCAATTAAATTGCACACAATCTATAAGGACATGCTCGATTTGAGCAGGCGTCGGAAGCGGCCCTGCCCAGCCGGCACAATGCGCCGGCGCAAGCGGCCTGGCCGCCCGGCCGTCAGGCGCCTGTTGGTGGCGCACGGCCCGCATCCTGCTGCCCTTCGCCCCTTTCCTGGCCCATGACCGAGACCGATGCCCGTGCCGTGCTGCTGCTGCGTGCCTTCGAGGCGGCGGGTGGCGTGCCGGCCGACGATGCGGCCTGGGCCGGCCGCGAGGCACGGCGACAACTGGGTGATGCCGCCGCCCCGCAGGCCTGGCTCGCGCGGCGTGCGCAACTGGGCCTGGCACGGCTGGCCGAGCGTGATGCGCCGCTGCGGCCCACGTTGGCCTGGGCACAGCGGCCTCCTGGCGCCGGGGCGCTGGTGGCGCTGACGGGCCTGGCGACGGTGCTGGGCATGCTGGGTGAATCGCTGGGCGCTCAGCGACACATCAACCTGCTGGCGCCGCCGCTGCTCGGGCTGCTGGCGTGGACCGCGCTGGTCTACCTCATGTTGATCGTGCGCGGGCTGGTGGGGCGCCGCGCCGCCACGTCAACCGCGCCGTCGTCCAGCACCGCCCTGCGGTCGGCGGGCACGCGGCTGTACCGCTGGGCGATGCAGCGCCTGCACGGCGGCGCCGATGCCGCGGGCCCGGCTGCCCAGGCGTTGCAACGCTTCGGCGTCGATTGGGGCCACGTCGGTGCGCCGTTGCGGGCCGCACGCGGCGCGGCGGCGCTGCATGCCGCCGCTGCGGCGCTGGCGCTGGGCGCCGTGGCCTCGATGTATGCACGCGGCCTGGTGTTCGACTACCAGGCCGGCTGGGACAGCACCTTCCTGCAGCCAACCCAGGTGCGCCAATGGCTGGGCTGGCTGCTGGGGCCGGCGTCGGCCGTCGCCGGGCTGCCCTTGCCGGATGCCACGGCGCTGGTCGGCCTGCGCTTGTCGACCGGTGGCGGCGAGGGCGCCGCGCCGTGGATCCACCGCTGGGCGCTGACGTTGCTGGCCGCGGTGGTGCTGCCGCGAACGGGGCTGGCCGGCGTGGCCTTCTGGCGCGCGCGTCGGCTGGCCGGCCAGGTGGTGCTGCCCGATGACGAATCGCTGCGCCAACTGCTGCACGGCGCCGGTGGTGCCGCGCCGCCCACCCGTGGGGTGCGGGTGCTG
>Ga0155495_1067_pt2 | contig 28833 bp, 29 predicted proteins | sample RifCSPhighO2_12_FD_107153 | JGI IMG/M metagenome (GOLD analysis project Ga0155495, IMG submission 107153) | Burkholderiales bacterium RIFCSPHIGHO2_12_FULL_69_20
TCGCTGGCGTAGGCGCGGAACTTCTGGATCATCTTGCGCGGCGCACCACCGATGTACTCGGTGGTGGTCACCTCCACCGTGGCACCCTTCCAGCTGGCGCCGGCCTTGATGCCGAACAGGTTGTGGCTGTGCGTGCCGTCGCGGCCGACGATCTCGCGCTTGCCCCAACCCGTCTCCAGCGCGGCCTGGGCGATCATGAACTGCGCCGGGATGCCGGTCTCGGCGGCGGCGGTCTCTGCCGCCAGGCTGTGCTGCTGCACGAAGCCGGCGGCGCTCTTCTCGGGCAGCTTGGGCGTGGCCGCCGGATCGCTGACCACCGGCAGGCTGTTGTTGGCGCGGCTGGTGCTGGGGATGGGGCCGGGCACCAGCGCCATCTGGCGCTCCAGCTGCTTGGCGATCACTTCCGACAAGCCGCCCGGGCGGCCCACCATCTTGGTGGCCAGCTGGGCGTCGAGCATCTCGGTGCCCAGCTTGGTGGCCTGGTTGTCCATCAGACCGGCCGATTCGGTGGACGCGCGCATGCTCTTCATCAGCTCGTTCATGAACAGCGATTCGAACTGGCGCGCCGCCTCGCGGGCGGCCGATTTCGGGTCCTTGGCGGCGCCGTGGCGCAGGCTGTCGAGGTTGCGCGCATCGCTGGCCAGCCGGGCCTGCGACGACAGCGCATCGGCCCCGGTCGACGTGCTCATCAGACTGCTGGGAACGGCGGCCATGTCAGATCACCTCGATCTCGGCATTGAGCGCGCCGGCGCTCTTCATCGCCTGCAGGATGGCCTGCAGATCCTGCGGCGAGGCGCCCAGCGTATTGAGCGCGCGCACCACGTCGGCCAGCTTGGCGCCGGCGGGCAGGTGCATCAGCTGCCCGCCTTCCTGCGTGACGGCGATGTCGGTCTTCTCGGCCTGCACCGTCTGGCCGCCCGTCAAGGGGTTGGGCTGGCTGACCAAGGGCGTGGTGTTCACGGTGACGGTGAGCGCGCCGTGAGCCACCGCGCAACTGCCCAGCGTGACGGCCTCGTTCATCACCACCGAGCCGGTGCGCGAGTTGATCACCACCCGTGCGGCGGGCCGCTGCAGCGCCACCTCGAGGTTTTCGATGTCGGCCATGAACGCGACATGGTCGTTGGGCTGCTCGGGCAGGCGCACCTGCACCACGCGCCCGTCCACCGCCTGCGCCGTGCCTTCGCCCTTGGCGTTGTTGATGGCGCCGGCCACTGCGCGGGCAGTGGCGAAGTCGTTGCTCTGCAGGTCGAGCTGCATCAGGCCGTTGCGGCTGAAGCTTGTGGGCACCGCGCGTTCCACCGTGGCGCCTTCGGGCACACGTCCGGCGGCCAGGTGGTTGATCTGCACCTTGGCGCCACCCGCCGCGGCACCCGCGCCGCCCACGATCAGGTTGCCCTGGGCGATGGCATAGACCTGGCCATCGGCACCCCGCAGCGCGGTCTGCAACAGCAGGCCGCCGCGCAGGCTCTTGGCGTTGCCGGCCGACGAGACGTTGATGTCGATGCGCTGGCCCGGTTGGGCAAACGCGGGCAGCTCGGCCGTGACCACCACCGACGCCAGGTTGCGCGGCTGCATCTGCACGCCGGGCGGCAGCGTGATGCCGTTCTGCTGCAGGAAGGCGGCCAGCGCCTGCGGCGTGAACGGCGCCTGGGTGGCCTGGTCGCCGGTGCCGTCGAGCCCGAACACCAGCCCGAAGCCGGTGAGCTGGTTGCTGCGCTTGCCCTGCACATTGGCCACTTCCTTGATGCGCGCGGCCTGTGCCGGCCACCACACCGCGGCGCTGGCCATCAGCAGGCCGATCAGCACCACCGCGCGCATCAGGCGCTCGGGGCTGGGGCGGTTGAACTTGAATCGCGGGGTCATGGCGGTGCCTGCTTGATCAGATCGGCAAAACATTGAGGAAGAAGCGTGCCAGCCAGCCCATGGATTGCGCCTCGGCGGCCTGGCCACGGCCGCGCTGCTGCACACGCACGTTGGCGATCTGGGTGCTGGTGACGATGTTGCCCGGCGCGATCGAGCGCGGATCGACCTGGCCCGAGAAGCGCAGCACATCGACATTGGCGTTGACGCCGATCTGCTTCTCGGCGGCCACGATCAGGTGGCCGTTGGGCAGCACCTGCACCACCGTGGCGGTGATGGTGCCGGAGAAGTCGTTGCTGTTCTCGGTGGTGCCCTTGCCCTCGAAGGCGCTGGTGGCCGTGCCGGTGGCCGTGGCGCGGGTCAGCGCCGTGCTCTTGAGGAAGGGCAGCGCGCTGACACCGGCGTCGATCGAGCCGGCCCGGTCGACGGTGCTGGTGCTCTTCTGCACCGCGCTCACCTTCTCGGCGATGGTCACGGTCAGCGTGTCGCCGACGATGCGCGCGCGGTGGCTCTCGAACAGCGGGCGGTAGCTGGCGGCCTGGAAGATCGCGCCGTTGGGCACCACCGGCTCGGCCATGGCCTGCGGTGCCGGCGCCACCGGGTAGGCGGCACTGGGCATCACCAGATCGACCGGCGGCTGGCGCGCGATGTTGGCGCAGCCCAACAGCATCGACGTCAGGCCCAGGGCAGCGAGAAGGATGGGAGGCAGGGTCATCGTGCGCTTCAGGCTCACAGCTGCGCCAGCTTCTGCAGCATCTGGTCGGAGGTCTGCACCGCCTTCGAGTTGATCTCGTAGGCGCGCTGGGTCTGGATCATCGTGACCAGTTCCTCGACCACGTTGACGTTGCTGGTCTCCACGCTGCCCTGCGTGATCTGGCCCAGGCCGTTGCTGCCCGGCGCACCGGCCTGCGGCGTGCCCGACGAGGCACTCTCGGCAAACAGGTTCTCGCCCTTCGGGTCCAGCCCGCCCGGGTTGACGAAGCCGGCCAGCTGGATCTGCCCGATCTGCTGGGGCGCGATCTGCCCCGGCAGCGTGGCGGTGACCAGCCCGTCATTGGAGATGCTGACCGTCTGCGCGTCCGGCGGGATGGTGATGCCCGGCTGCACCAGGTAGCCGCCGTTGGTGACGATCTGACCCTGCGAATTGAGCTGGAAGGCACCGTCGCGGGTGTAGCCGGTGGTGCCATCGGGCAGCTGGATCTGGAAGAAGCCGTTGCCGCGCACGGCCATGTCGTAGGCGTTGCCGGTCTGCTGCAGGTTGCCCTGCGAGAAGTTGCGCGCCAGCGCCACCGGCCGCACGCCCAGGCCGATCTGCAGCCCGGTGGGCAGGGTGGCTTGCTCGGCGGTGTTGGCCCCCACCTGGCGCAGGTTCTGGTAGATCAGGTCCTCGAACACCGCATGGCCGCGCTTGTAGCCATTGGTGGCCGTGTTGGCCAGGTTGTTCGAGATGGCGTCCAGCGCGGTCTGCTGGGCTTCCATGCCGGTCTTTGAAATCCACAGCGAACGGATCATCGCCACGCTCCTTGACAAGTACTCGCGGTCGATGATCGCGGTTACTTGAGGGCGGCCAACCGGCAAAAAGCACCGCGCGGGCGGTGCTTCTCTGGGCTGTGGGGCGGCCGCGCAGCGCGCGGCGGGCGCGTCAGCTGTTGCTCAGCAGCCGGGTGGCCGACTGTTCACGCTCCTGCGAGGTCTGCAGCATCTTCATCTGCTGCTCGAACTGGCGCGCCGCGGAGATCATCGCCACCATCGATTCGACCGGGCTGACGTTGCTGCCTTCCAGCGCCTCGGTCTGCACGCGGGCGGTGGCGTCGGCCGCCAGGTCGGCACCGTCGGCGGCGCGGAACAGGCCGTCCTCGCCGCGTTGCAGCGGTGCGTCGGGCGTCACCAGCTTGAGCTTGCCCACGCCCTGCGGCCGGCCGTTGCCCACGGTGGCGCTGAGGGTGCCGTCGGCGCCGATCAGCACCTGGGCCTGCGGCGGCAGCGTGATCGGCCCGCCATCACCCATCACCGTCTGCCCGGTGCGGGTGACCAGCAGGCCTTCGGCATTGACATCGAGCGCACCGTTGCGGGTGTAGGCCTCGGTGCCGTCGGCGCCCTGCACCGCCAGCCAGGCATTGCCCTTCATCGCCACGTCGAGGTTGCGGCCGGTGGCGGCCACCGGGCCGGGCTCGGGGTTGTAGCCGGGCGTGGATTCGATCGCGTAGACGCGTGTGCTGGCGCCGTCGCCCAGCACCGGCACCGCGCGAAAGGCCGTCATCTCGGCGCGAAAGCCGGTGGTCGACGCGTTGGCCAGGTTGTGCGCCAGCACGTCCTGGCGCTGCATCGTGGCCTTGGCGCCGGCCATGGCGAGGTAGATCACGCGGTCCATGGTGGCCTCTCAGTGCGGTCGGGTCAGATGGGCTGCGGCATCAGCGCAGGTTGACCAAAGTCTGCAGCACCGAATCCTGCGTCTTGATGGTCTGCGCGTTGGCCTGGTAGATGCGCTGGGCCACCATCATGTTGACCAGCTCGGAGGTGAGGTCGACGTTGCTCTCCTCGACCGCCCCCGACTGGATGATGCCCAGGTTGCCCGAGCCGGGCGTGCCCAGCACCGGATCGCCCGAGTCGTAGGTGGCGCCCCAGACGTTGCCGCCCAGCGGGCGCAGACCCTGCACGTTGCGGAAGGTGGCCAGCTCGACCTGGCCGATGGGCGTGCTCTGGCCGCTGGAATAGGTGGCCAGCACGATGCCGTTGGGCTGGATCGCGATGGTGCTCAGCTGGCCCGGCGGAAAGCCGTCCTGCGTGACGTTGGTGACGCCGAAGATCGCGCCGTACTGGGTGATGCTGGACAGGTCGATCTCGATGCCGGGGATCGGCTCGGTCACCGCGCCCTGCGCGTTGGAGGTGGCCGGCACGTCGAACGACACCAGATCGAAGGGCAGCGTGGCGTCGTCGGGGTTGATCGGCGCGCTGCCGTCGGACGGGAAGGTGAAGCTGCTGATGGGCAGCGGGTCGCCGTTGCCGTCGGGGTTGACCGTCACGCCATTGGCGGCGGCGTACACCGACCAGGTGTCGGGCGCCGATTTCTGGAAGAAGTAGGTCAGCGCCACCTCCTGGCCCTTGGTGTCGTAGATGTTGACCGAGGTGGCGCTGTTGTAGGTCTTGGCGTCGTTGAAGTCGATCACCGGCGTCACCGCCGGATCGTTGGTCACCTTGGCGCGGGCATCGAGGTTGAGCTCCAGCGCCACGTTGCCGGTCACGCTGGGCTTGATGCCCGAGGTGGGCAGGGTCAGCGGCTGCGCCTGGCCCGGCACCAGCGTGCCCTGGTCGTTGGCCGGGTAGCCCAGCAGGCGCGAGCCCTGGCTGTTGGCGATGTAGCCGTTGCGGTCGACCTGCAACTGGCCGTTGCGGCTGTACTGCAGCGTGCCGTTCAGATCCTTGAGCTGGAAGAAGCCGCCGCCGTTGATGGCCAGGTCCAGCGGGTTGTCGGTCGAGCTGATGCTGCCCTGCGAGAACTGCTGCGTCACCGCCGCCAGGCTCACGCCGATGCCGATGTTGTTGGCGCCGCCGCTCACCGCGCGCGCATAGATGTCGGCGAACTCGGCGCGCGACACCTTGGCGCCGACGGTGCTGGCGTTGGCCACGTTGTTGCCGATCACCTCGAGATTGCGGCCGGCGGCGGTCAGGCCGGAAACACCTTGCTGAAAACTCATTCGATCTCTCCTGCGGTCCGGTCGGACCAGGTTGGCTGCGGATCAGCCCGGGTGCGGCGCCCGCCGGCGGCCGTGGGGCACAAACAACGTGCGGAACAACTGGGGATCAGGTCAATCCAGGGCGGCGATGGATGAATAGGCCACCCGCCCGCTGCGCTCGAGTTCGAGCGTGAGCGACGAGCCGCTGGTGTTGACCGCGTCGACGCGATCGCGCATCAGCGGCGTCACCTCCAGCGTGGTGGTGCCGCTGCTGGCCCCCACGCGAAACTTGTAGCCCGAGGTGTCGGCCAGCGTGCTGCCGGCCGGCCAGGTGAACGCGTGCCGGCCGGTGCCCTGGGCGCCCAGGTTCAGCGTATCGACCACCAGGCCGGCGGGGCTGAGCACCTCCACCTTCACCCGGTCGGCGGCCGAGGCCAGCTCGAAGCTGCCTTCCACCTGGCCATCGGCGGCCACCGACAGGCCGTTGCCCTTGAGCAGCACGTCCTTGCCCACCAGCGACGCGCCTTGCAGCGCCTGCATCTGCACGAACTGGCCGTTCAGCCCTTCGACCGTGGTGTTGAGCTTTTCGATGCCGCTGACGGTGCTGATCTGCGCCATCTGCGAGGTCATCTGCGCGTTGTCCACCGGGTTCAGCGGATCCTGGTTCTGCAACTGCGTGACCAGCAGCTTGAGAAAGCGGTCGCTGGCCTCCTGGGCACTGACCGCGCCGCCCGCGCTGGCGGTGGCCGCGGTGCTGCTGCCGATGGTGGAGTTGGTGGTCGAGGTGATGGTGCTCATGCGGGCCTCCTGGGCTGCGGGGTTGACCCCCCGGTCAAGTGCATCACGACTGGCCCATCTGCAAGGTCTTCAACAACAGGCTTTTGGCCGTGTTCATCACCTCGACGTTGTTCTGGTACGAGCGCGAGGCCGAGATCATGTTGACCATCTCGTCGATGGGATTGACGTTGCTGTAGGTGACATAACCCTGCTCGTCGGCGGCCGGGTGCTTGGGGTCGAGCACGCGCCGGCCCAGCGACTGGTCTTCGGTCACCTGGCTGACCTGCACGCCGGCCGAGCTGGCCTCGCCCATCAGCAGTGTCTGGAACACCACCTGCCGCGACTTGTAGGCCTGCCCGTCGGGCCCGGCCACCGTGTCGGCGTTGGCGATGTTGCTGGCCACCACGTTCAGGCGCTGGGTCTGCGCACTGGCCGCGCTGCCCGAGACATCGAAGATCTTGAACATGCTCATTGGAGCCCTCCGTTAGCCTTGCGTGTGGCTCTTCATCGCCTCGAGCATCGAGCGCACGCTGCCGTTGATGAAACGCAGCGTGGCCTCGTACTTGACGGTGTTGTCGGTGAAGCTGGCGCGTTCGCGGTCCAGGTCGACGGTGTTGCGGTCGACGGCATCCTGGCTGTGGCGGGCGTAGAGCAGGCCGGGTTCTTCACGCAGGCTGGTCACCGCCGCGTCGTGCGCGGCATGGGTGGCCGTCAGCGCGCCGGCAGGTGTGGTGCGGCCGGTGGCCTGGCGCAGCGCATTGGCAAAGTCCATCTCACGGGCCTGGTAGCCCGGCGTGTCGGCGTTGGCGATGTTGCTGGCGATCAGCCGCTGCCGCTCGGCCCGCAAGGTGAGGGCCTGAGTCTGGAAGTCGAGCGCTTGGGTCAATCGGTTCTGCATGCACGGCCCCTTGTTGCTGGCGCGACGGCCAGGGGTATCGATGCGAGCCGATTGTGGGCAGACGCCGGCCGAACATGAGCGCGAACAGCGGGCGCATCACCGGGCAATTCGATCCACCGCCCGGAGGCCTGCAGCCCCAACATCCAGGCCGTGATCAAGATGCCCTCATCCCATGCCCCACGCACGCCGCGCACGCCGCGCACGCCGCGGCAGCGCAGCGCCCTGCCCTGGTTGGGCTGGGCTGCCGCCCTGCTGCTGTGCGCACCGGGCTGGACACCCGCCGGCGCCGTCGACACGTCGCAGGGTGCCGCGCTGACCGAGGCCCTGACCGCCGAGGTGCAGCGCCTGGCCCGCGAGGCCACCGCCGCGCTGTGGGGCACCGTCTCACCCACACCCCGCACCGAGGTGATCGTCGGCGCGCTGAACCCGCGCCTGAAGCTGGCGCCCTGCCAGCAGGTCGTGCCCTACCTGCCTGCGGGCGCCCGGCCCTTGGGCCGCACCCGCATCGGCCTGCGCTGCCTGCAGGGCAGCAGCCGCTGGAACGTGAGCCTGCCGGTCACCATCAAGCTGTGGGCACCGTCGCTGGTGGCCACCGGCGCCTTGCCGGCCGGCACGGTGCTGGCCGCCGGCCACCTGGTCATGGCCGAGGTCGATCTGGCCGAGCGGCCCGATCCGGCCATCAGCCAGCGCCCGCTCGCGCTGGGCCGCACGCTGGCGCGCAGCCTGTCGGCCGGCGACGCCCTGCGCCGCAGCGACCTGAAGACGCGGCGGTATTTCAATGCCGGCGATACCGTGCGCATCGTGGCGACGGGGCCGGGTTACGCCATCAGCAGCGAAGGCCAGGCCCTCGGCCCGGGGCTGGAAGGCCAGCGCACCCGGGTGCGCACCGACAGCGGCCGCGTGCTCACCGGCATCGCCACCGCCGAGCGCCGGGTGGAGGTGGCGCTGTGACGGCCGCCGCGTCCAAGGCCTTGCCAATGCCTCGTTTACCCTCGAAACAGGGGGCAATCTCAAATTTCGAGCGCTTGGCCCTAAAGTCCGGATTTGGCGGGCCGATACCCCGAGCATGTCTCAGGGTCTGGCAACTTGACCCCCTCTGCTGGAGTCCATCATGAAGATTGGTCATCTCGAAAACCAAGCGGCCACCCCGGCCGCAAGCGAACGCAAATCCGCAGCCGCAACGCCGTCGACGGCTGCGGGCACCAGCGTGGAAGCCAGCGCCAAGGTGGCGTTGTCGCCCACCGTGTCGCAGCTGACCGCGGTCAGCAGCGAAGGCGTGTTCGATGTCGAGAAGGTGCAGCGCATCTCCGATGCCATCCGCGACGGCAAGTTCGTCGTCAACGCCGATGCCATTGCCGACAAGCTGATCGCCAACGCCCAGGAATTGCTGGGCAACGTGGCCAAGCGCTGACCCCCACGCCGCCGACGCATGCGCAATGCCGATGTCGACGTGCGCCTGGACACCCCAGATGCGGGGCCGGGCATGAGCCCGCCGGGCCGCCCCAAGGGCGAATTCCGCAGTGCGCAGCACGAAGGTACTCCGATGAGCCTGGCTGCCGACCTGGAGCCGCTGGTGGTCCAGGTGGAAGAACGCCTGAGCGCACTGGCCGATTCGCTGCGCGAGCGCGATGTGCAGGCCATCGAAGCGCAGGCCCACGAACTGCACCGCGCGCTGGCACATGCGGTCGAGTGCTTCATGCACGCCGCCCGCAACGGCGGTGTGCCCGATCCGATGCGGGCCCGCCTGGCCCGTGCCAGCGCCCAGCTGGCACGCCAGCGCGAGGCCCTGTCTCGCGCCACCGCCGCGCTCGATCGCGCCATCGACGTGCTGATGCCCGGCGCCATGCCGGTCGGCAAGGTCTACACGGCCAGTGGGCTGACAGCGCCGCTGCATGCCGGCGGCAGCTACAACGCCTGAGCTGAACGCCGCCTGCCCCGCGGCCCCGCGGCTGCAGACCTACTGCAGATGCCCCGACGACGGTGGTGCCTCGTGCCCGGGGGTGAACAAACTGCCCACGTCGACCGGATCGAAGCGGTAGACAGCCCCACAGAAATCGCAACCCACCTCGGCTTCGCCGCGTTCGGCGACCAGCGAATTCACCTCGTCCATGCCCAGACCGCGCAGCATGCCGGCCACCCGATCGCGTGAGCAGCGGCAGGCAAACCGCGGTGTCTGCGGCTCGAAGATGCGCAGCGTCTCGTCCCAGAACAAGCGGTGCATCACCTGCTCGGGCCGCAGCGTCAGCAGCTCTTCGGGCGTCAGCGTGGCCGCCAGCATCGCGATGCGGTTGTAGTCTTCGCTGCGGCCGATGTGGTCTTCGTCGGCACCACCGCCCAGGCCGCTGGCCAGGTTGCCGGCGCCGGCCATCGGCAGGCGCTGGATCAGCAGGCCGGCGGCCACCTCGTCGTTGGCGGCCAGCACCAGCCGGGTGTCGAGCTGCTCGGACTGCAGCATGTAGTGCTCGAGCACCTCGCTGAGCTGCTGCAGCGGTTCACGCTGGTCACCGTGCAGCGGCACCACACCCTGGTAGGGCTGCTGGCCGGGCAGGCGATCGAGCGGGTCGAGCGTGATCGCGCAGCGGCCCTGGCCATGCACATTGAGCAGCGCCTCCAGCCGCGCGCCGGCCGGCACCTCGCCCACCACCTTGGCGGTGGCCCGGTAGCTCAGGTCGGGCTGGGTCTCGGCCACCGCCAGCTTGACCGGGCCATCACCGTGGATCTGCAGGATCAGCGCGCCATTGAACTTCAGGTTGCCCTGCATCAGCACGCCGGCCGCAGCCATCTCGCCCAGCAGCGCACGCACCTCCGGCGCAAAGGCATGGCCGCCATCGCTGACGCTGGTGCGGCGCGACAGCAACTCGCGCCAGCTGGTGCCCAGACGCACCAGCATGCCGCGCACCGGCAGGCCTTCGAACAGGAACTTGTGCAGCTTGTCCATGGACGCCGTGCGATCAGGCCAGGCGCTTGCGCTGGCTGGCGTGGCGCTGCTGCTGGTGCACGTAGTGGGCTGCACTGGCCCGCAGGCCGGCAATCTGCTCGGGCGTGAGCTCACGCACCACCTTGGCCGGCGAGCCGACGATCAGCACGCCATCGGGGAACACCTTGCCCTCGGTCACCAACGAGCCGGCGCCGACGATGCTGTTGCGCCCGATGCGCGCGCCGTTGAGCACCACGCTCTGGATGCCCACCAGCGAGCCGTCACCGATGGTGCAGCCGTGCAGCATCACCTGGTGGCCGATGGTGACGTTGTCGCCGATCACCAGCGGCTGGCCGTGATCGGCGTGCAGCACGCTGCCGTCCTGCACGTTGCTGTTGGCGCCCACGGTGATCGAATCGTTGTCGCCGCGCAGCACCGCGCCGTACCAGACGCTGGCGTTCTCGCCCAGCTGCACCCGGCCGATGACCTCGGCGCTTTCGGCCACCCAGGCCGAGGACGGCACCTCGGGCACATGCGCTTCAAGCTGGTACACGGCCATCGTCGGATCCTTGTTTGTGGGGCGCGCCCCTGTTGGCGCGCCGTTTGGCACATTTGGACGCGCATCTGCTGGTGCATTTGCGCAGCCGACGCAGGGCCAGGGCTGTCTGCGACAAAGCCTATGATTCTAGAGATGCCCGAGACCCTGCACCTGCGGCGCCAAGCACTGGCGGTACTGGCCCTGGCCGATCCTGCGCAAAAAGCGGCGTTGGCCCGTGACCTGCACCGCGCCGCGTCAGCCGGCCAGGCCCGGCTCGACCCCGACGAGCAGCTGCCCACGCCGCCCGGTCTGCCGGGCCGCCCGCCCCTACCCCGGCTGGTGCCGGTAGCCCAGGTGCCTGGCCGCTCGCCCTTCACACTGGCTGGTCGTGCGGCGCTGCTGCATGCGATCTGCCACATCGAGTTCAACGCCATCAACCTGGCACTGGACGCGGTGTGGCGCTTTGCCGGCATGCCCGAGGCCTATTACCGCGACTGGCTGCAGGTGGCCAGCGAAGAGGCGCAACACTTCAGCCTGCTGCGGGCGCACTTGCAGAGCCTGGGCCACGATTACGGCGACTTCGACGCCCACGACGGCCTGTGGCGCATGACCGAAGCCACCGCCGGCGACATCGTCGCCCGCATGGCGCTGGTGCCACGCACGCTGGAGGCGCGCGGGCTCGACGCCACGCCGCCGATCCAGGCCAAGCTGCGCCGGGCCGGCGATCAACGCGCGGTGGCCATCCTCGACATCATCCTGCGCGACGAGATCGGGCATGTGGCGATCGGCAACCGCTGGTACGGGTGGTTGTGCGCGCGGGATGGGCTGGATGCCGAGGCGCTTTATCCGCAACTGGTGGCGCGTTATGCGGCGCCGCGGCTGCGCCCGCCGTTCAATCTGGCGGCGCGACGGGCGGCGGGGTTCAGCGAGGCGGAGATCGCCTGGCTGCAGGGCGACGGCGTGCCGACCTGACGGCGCGGTTGTGCAGTCTCAACCTGCGGGATCGGCGACGTTCTGATCGGCGGCGGGCCGCACCGTCGACGCGCTCTCGTCCTTCTTCGCAAACCGGCGCATCCATGCCTTGCGCAGCAGGTGCGGCATCAGCAGGTAGACCGGCATGCGCAGCCAGTGCGAGCGCACATAGAGCAGCCATCGCGCCAGACCTTCGCCGGGGCTGTGGCAACTGGGGTGCATCGGCCGCAGCGCGATGGTGAGCAGCCGGGCCATCACCACCCTCGGCAGCCACACCGGGCGCAAGGCCCTGACAGCAGCCGCCTGTGCCGGAGGCGGGTCGGTGCCGAACAGCCGCTGAAGGTGGAAAAGAGCATGGTGCAGCGGCACCTGCAGTCCCAGCACAACGGCTCGGTCGAGCAACCGGGGCCAGAAGTCAGCCTCGGTCGCGCCGAAGTGCGCCAGCAGGTCGTTCATGTCCAGCAGATCACGCAGACCGTGCGGGAACTCGCCTTCCTGGAACAGATGCACCGCACTGTGCAGCACCATGTCGACGGGCTGCAGCACCCAGACGGCAGGCTCGCCAGGCAGTCGCTGCGCCTCGGCCAGCAACCGGTGGCCCTCGACGTTGAACCGGGAGGTGGGTGCCGTGATCGTGTGATGCACGTCGATCACCGAGCCGCGATGCACATGCGTCAGCGGTGGTAATTCATGCATCCACCTGCGGTAGTAGCGCTGATCGTAGGGGTCCTGCGAGCCGGCCAGCCAGCCGCCACCCATCAACGTGTTCTCCGTGCGCGTCAGATCGGCTTGGGGCACCAGGATGTCGATGTCCGAGAACACCCGGCCGACGGCCGGGGGCAGGCCGGCACGCAGATAGGCTGCCCCCTTCAGCAGCACGCAACGCAAACCCGCTGCCCGCAAGCAGCGGCTGACACGTTCGATCTCGATCGTCATGCCTTCAGCCACCCGAGCGCCGGCAGTCGCCGCGGTCGTCAGATGCTGGCGCGGACCAGCGGGCACGGCCAGCAAGCCACCATGCGCCTGACAATGCCGCGCCAGCCGGGTGATCAGCAAAGCGCGGCGCGCCTGACCCAGCAGGGCTTCCCACTCGACCGCCGACAGCGCGGGCGGCGCGGCGGGTCGGGCAAGCATCTGCGCCAGCAAGTCGGCGTGCATCATGTGGCGGACAGCCTTTCGAAGACCGACGCCGCGTCACGCAGATCGCTGTAGCGGAAGTCCATGCAGGCGCAACCTTCGATCACATCACCCAGCCGTTGGAAGCCGGCTGCACCCAGCACACCAAAGTTGAAGCTGTTGCGCGCCAGATCCACCAGCGACGTTGCACGAGAACGATCCGTCAAGGCGGTGGCTGAGCCTGCCTCGTACTTCGGAAAGACCAGCCACCGCGCATGCGCGGGCCGGTCCATCTGGGACAGGTGCTCGGGCAGGACCTTCATGTGAGTGACGCTGCCCTTGGCGGTGTCGTGCGTGACACGATTGAACTCGGCGCGTGGGGCGAACCGACGTATCACGTCGATCGACGCGTTCTTCAGGCTGACCGGGCGACAAAGTGGCCAGATCAAGCCGTCGTTCATCGAGATCAATGCCAGTTCGTCCGACAGCAGCCGCCAGCCCGAGTGCACCAGACCGGCACACAGCGTGCTCTTGCCCGATCCAGGAGGCGCCGGCAGGATCATGGCCTGACCGTGGCGCTCGATCACCGCGGCGTGGATGATCAGGTACTGGTGGGCATGGCTGGAGATGCACCAGTTCATGGCCCATTCCAGCAGCGGATAAGCTTGGTCGCCCGGAAGCGGATCGAACACAGGCTGCCCGTCGTACAAAAAGCGGGCCTGCGGCTTGACCCAGCGGCGCAAGCCCCGGCCGGCGGCGACGTTGACCGTGAAGTCGGCAAACGCCGTCGAGGGCAACACCGGGTACGAGGCGTACAACTGGCCCACGCCCTGCGCGATCAGATCAATGGGCGACTGCAGGCGGTAAGTGAACGGCCCTGTCTGGAGCACCAACCCGGGGCCGGCCAGTTGCGCTGCAAGCTGTGCAGCGCTCAGATCCGCAACGGTCATGGCAGCGCGTGTTCCACGAGCCCGACCGAGGCGAGCCATCGAAGGTGCTCGGTGACCTGTTGCACCAGTTCATCGGTGTAGGCGCACTCTGTCAGTCTGGACAACGTGCCAGCAACCTGGGGCGCAGTACCGGGACCCTCTTCGATGATGTTCAGCACCGCCGCGCCAAAGGCGTCGACCTCACACAGCCCCGGCGGATCACTGCGGAACACCACCCACTGCCCGTCGATCTCCCGCCATTGCAGCGGTGCAACGATGGCGAAATGCGGCGCTGGCAGGGCAGCGTGCGCGTGGCGCTCTGGAATCAACGCAGCGGTTGGACAGGATGCACGCCGCGAATCGTCACGGGAAAGCCCTGGTTACTGGGTCCGTGACGCAAACCAGCTTGAAGAACGTGAGCGCATTGGCGTAGTTGGTGTTGTACTGAGTCTGCACGTACGGGCCGTCAAACGGCAGCGCCGCGGTGAATGACGGCGGCGGCGTGCCAAGTTCAGCGTTGAGATACGCGGCGAGGAAATAGGCCAGATCAGTCTCGCCTGGAGGCGGGCCGCTGGTCCAAGCGTCATAGAGTTGCGCCAGGATGGACTTGCCGCCTGTTCCAGCCGAGGGGAACACGCTGACCACGGTGGCATTGGCTGCGACGGTACCCGGCCATCCGGCGCGCGCGACCCTGCGCATCGTGGTAGCCGATGTCTTGATGAAGACAGCCAGATTGTCTGCGCGCCAATGCTCGGCGCCCACCGGTACTGCTGAACCGCTGAGCGCATTGAACGCTGCTTGTTGATTCGCGTTGTAGCCAGTGTTGTCAGTCAGGCTGAAGGACTGACTCACCGCGATGAAATGCCGCGGATGGTAGGCACCGCAAGTTTGCTGCGTGCCTGCCGATGCCGACACCGCCGCCGACTGGTTGCCCGACACCGTGCACTGCTGACCGGTGGTGGTGACGATGTTGCGCGTGGCGTAGCTGTGCAGGGGAGACGCTGCGGCCAGCACCGCACCGCCCTTGCCCAGACCCTTCAGAATGGCTTGCCGCCGGCTGGCGCGCTGGTGATCCATCGCCAAGCTTTCAACTCGATCTGGCGCTTCGGGCGCTTCGCTTCTGGATTTCATGGCACAGCCTTCTTTCGGAATGGTCGGGCACCCAACCTGCAAGTGTGGCTTCCACCCCGCTGGCATCTGTGCGCCGATTGACTATCAACTGTTCGAAGATACAGGCAAACCCCTTGAAATTCGACGAGCCAGCACGTCCACCCCTCAAATCGGGGTGTGAAAAATCCTCGCATCATCGCGGACCTCGGCGCTGAGGTCGAGCGGTACGCGTGCGACTTAAGATCGCTCCTTCCAGTTTGAACCCACCGGTCTCTGTCGAGAGATCGGCTCCCCGATGATCAACAGACCATCCATCGTCCCGGCATTGCTGGTTTTTTGCTGGTTGCCACCCGCCACGGCGCAGGCACAAACGGCGGCCACACCCGTCATCGCGTCCGCCGCCGAAACGCCCGCCGGTCTCGTCAAGCGCAGCGCCGGCACGGTCACGCTGTTGCGCGCTGGCCTATCCCAGACTGCGCAGGCGGGCGTTGCCGTACGGACGGGCGACACCCTGCGCACCGGGCCTGACGGCGCAGTCGGCATCACCCTGTCCGACGACACGTTGCTGACGGCCGGCCCCAACAGCGAGCTGGTGATCACGGCCTATGCCTACAACCCCACCACCCAGGAAGGCAACCTGCTGGCCTCGTTGTGGCGGGGCACCTTGAGCATGGTCACCGGGCTGATCGGCAAGAAGGCGCCTGAGCAGGTGAAGGTGCGGACACGCACCGTGGTGCTGGGCGTGCGCGGCACCGAGTTCATCGTCGATGCCGGCGAGGGCACGAAATGAGCGCGCACGCATCGGCGTTGAACGGCCGGCCCGTCGCCTGGCCTGCGGCCCTGTCGACCGCCATGGTCACCCTGGCCCTGCTGGCCGGCTGCGCCACGCCGCCCGCCCCCATCGTCACCCGCGACCGGGTGATCCTGCTGCCGCAGGCCGATGACTCGCCCAGCGCGGTGGAGGTGATCGCCGGCGGGCAGCGCCTGCTGCTGGACCGCCCGTTCGCCAGCGCCGAGCTGCGCAACGGCAGCCTCGCCGCAACCCAGTCCGATGCCGAGACGGTGCGCAAGACCTATGGCACCTTGCTGGCCCAGCAGCCGGCGCGGCCGCGCAGCTTCATGGTGCAGTTCGAGGCCAACGGCAGCCGGCTGGCGCCCAGCGCCGCGCCGGTGATCACGGCGATGCGCGACGCGCTGGCGGCGTTGCCCGCCGCCGAGGTGGTGATCACCGGCCACACCGACCGGGTGGGTTCGATCGAGGCCAATGACCGGCTGTCGCTGGTGCGCGCCGAGACCGTGCGCGAGATCCTGGTGGCGGCCGGCCTGGCACGCGCGGGCATCACCGTGGTGGGCCGCGGCGAGCGCGAACCGGTGGTGCCCACGGCCGACGAGGTGGCCGAGGCACGCAACCGCCGTGTCGAGATCAAGATCCGCTGATCGCCTGAGTCCTTGGCGGCTGCGGCTGCGCGCGTTTCGGCCCAGGCTGAGCGGGATGCGCGGCACCCAGCTCGCGCTGTGGCTGCTGGCGCTGTCGGCCATTGGCCAGGCGTGGCTGCCACCGGCGTGGTCGCCGTTGCGGCCGTTCGAGCACAGCTTGTACGACCAGCGCCTGCGCTGGCTGGCACCGGTGCAGGCCGACCCGCAGGTGGTGATCATCGACATCGACGAGCGCGCGCTGGCGCAGCATGGCCGATGGCCCTGGCCGCGGGGGCTGCTGGCCGAACTGATCGATACCGCCGTGGCGCGTGAAGGCGCCAGTCTGGTGGGGCTGGACCTGGTGCTGGCCGAACCCGACCGCAGCTCGGGGCTGAAGGCGCTGGAGGATCTGGCGCGTGGGCCGCTGCGCGACGACTCGGGTTTCCGGGACGCGCTGCAGGCCCTGCGGCCGCGCCTGGACGACGACGGCCGCCTGGCCGAGGTGCTGCGCCGCCACCCCGTGGTGCTGGGCTTTCACCTGTCCAACGAGCCGGGTGCGGCACGCGTCGGCGCCCTGCCGCCGGCGCTGATGCCGGTCGCCCTGCTGGGCAGCACGGGCGCCGGCCTGCTGGCCTGGACGGGCCACGGCGGCAACCTGCCGCCCTTGCAGCAGGCCGCGGCCTTGGGCGGCGGGCACCTGAACGCGGTGATCGACGACGACGGCAGCGTGCGCCGCCTGCCGCTGCTGGTGCAGCATCAACAAGGCGTGCAGCCCACGCTGGCCTGGGCGATGGCGCGCGCCGTGCTGGGTGGCCCGCCGCAGGCGGATGGCAGCCGATCGCTGGCCACCATGCGCCTGGAGCCTGCGTCCGCGCCGCTGCGCGCCTTGCATCTGCAGGGGCCGGGGGGTGCGCTGAGCGCGCCAGTGGATGCCCGTGCCGTGGCGCTGGTGCCGTTCGCCGCGCCGGGCGTGTCGTTCAACCGCCACTCGGCCGCCGATCTGCTGGCCGACCGGTTGCCCCGCGACGCGCTGCGTGGCCGGCTGGTGCTGGTGGGCGTCAGCGCGCCCGGGCTGATCGACCAGCGCCGCACGCCGGTCGACGAGGTGATGCTGGGCACCCTGGTGCACGCCCACATGCTCTCGGGCCTGCTGCAGGGGCGGGTGCTGGCGGTGCCCGCCGAGGCGCCGCTGATCGAGGCGGCCCTGCTGCTGCTGGTGGGCAGCTTGCTGGCCTGGGCGCTGCCGCGGCTGGCGCTGGGGCCGGGCACGCTGCTCACCGCCGCGCTGATGGGGCTGCTGGTGGCGATCAACCTGCTGGCCTGGCGTCCAGGGGCCACGGTGCTGCCGCTGGCCACCAGCCTGTTGCTGCCACCGCTGATGCTGGCGCTGCACCTGCTGTTGGCCTTCCGCCGTGCCACCGGTGCCCGGCAGGAACTGGCACGCCTGTTCGGCCAGTACGTGCCCCCCGAGCTGGTCGACGAGATGAGCCGCGAGCCCGAGCGCTACAGCATGGGCAGCCGCAGCGCCGAGCTGACCGTGCTGTTTGCCGATGTCTCGGGCTTCTCGGCCGTGGCCGAGCGGCTGCCGCCCGACGAACTGGGGGCGATGATGAACCTGCTGTTCTCGCACCTGACCGACGTGGTGCGTGCGCACCGCGGCACGCTCGACAAGTACATCGGCGATTCGGTGATGGCCTTCTGGGGCGCGCCGCTCGACGATGCCGAGCATGCCCGCCACGCGGTGCTGGCCGCGCTGGCCATGCAGCAACGGCTGCCGTTGATCCACGCCGAGCTGGCCGCCCAGGGCTGGCCCGCGCTGCAGCTGAACATCGGCATCAACACCGGCAGCATGGTGGTGGGCGACATGGGCTCGCGCCACCGGCGCGCCTACACGGTGATGGGCGACGCGGTGAACCTGGCGGCCCGGCTGCAGGCCTTCAGCAGCCGGCACGGGCTGGGGCTGGTGGTGGGCGAGGCCACGCGCGCCGCAATGGGATCGCAGCTGTGCCTGGCGCTGGGCCGTGTCAGCGTGCGCGGCCGCCACGGCGACCTGCAGGCCTGGTTGCCGCTGTCCTGGCAGGCTGGCGAACACCCGGGCGCCGATCGCCTTGCCGCCGACTGGCAGCGCATGCGCGACGCGGTGGACGCGGGCCGCGCCGCCGAGGCCGAGGCACTGCTGGCCGCGCTGGCCGCGGTGCATGGCGACGACGTTGCGCTGGCCGCGCCGTTGTGCCACTGGCAGCGTGCGCAATGGGTGGTGGCAGCGGCAGCGCCGGGGATGGCGCGCCCGTCGGCAGATTGAGGCGGCGGTCGCGCAGCGCGCCCCACGCCAGGACAGGCGCGGGCCGGCCGGGCCACGCCTCAGCCGCGGGGATGGTGCTTGGCGTGCAGGGCGCGCAACCGCTCGCGTGCCACATGGGTGTAGATGGTGGTGGTGGCGATGTCGGCATGGCCCAGCAGCAGCTGCACCGCGCGCAGGTCGGCGCCGTGGTTCAGCAGGTGGGTGGCAAAGGCGTGGCGCAGCGTGTGCGGCGACAGCGGCGCGGTGATGCCGGCGGTGGCGGCATGGCGCTTGACCAGGATCCAGAACATCTGCCGCGTCATCGCGCCACCGCGCGCGGTGACGAACAGCGCGTCGCTGCGCTGCCCGCCCAGGATGGCCGGGCGCGCCTCGGCCAGGTAGCGCTCGATCCAGTCCTGCGCCTCGCCGCCGAAGGGCACCAGCCGCTCCTTGCTGCCCTTGCCCACCACCCGCAGCACGCCCTCGTTGAGGCCCACGCGCACGGTGGCGATGCCCACCAGCTCGCTCACCCGCAGGCCGCTGGCGTAGAGCAGTTCGAGCATCGCGCGGTCGCGCAGGCCCAGCGGCGTGGCCACGTCGGGCGCAGCCAGCAAGGCCTCGACCTGCGCTTCGCTCAGCACCTTGGGCACGCGCATCGGCTGGCGCGCGCTGCCCAGACGCAGCGTGGCGTCTTCGCTGACCAGGTGCTCACGCAGGGCCCAGCGGAAGAAGCGCTTGAACACCGTCAGCCGCCGGTTGGCGGTGGTGGCGCGGGTGCCGGCGTGGCGGTGGGCGATGTAGCCCAGCAGATCCGGCTCGGTGCTGCTGTCGATGGCGCGGCCGGTGCTGTCGGCCAGCCAGTGCGCGTAGAGCGTCAAGTCACGCCGGTAGGCCTCCAGCGTGAGCCGGGCCAGCCCGTCCTCGATCCACAGCGCATCGGCAAAGCGCTTGATCAGCGCCCGGCTGGTGGCCGGCAGGGCGGGGCTGGCGTCGTCGTGTGGCATGGGCCGCCAGTATCAACCAGCGCCGCAGCGGCGCGCCGACCGATGGCCCGCGCGCGCTTCAGGCCCGTTGCCCCAGCAAGCCGGCCTTGAGCTTGTCGTCCACCGGGTGATCGCCCAGGAAGATGCGCAGCAGCGCGGCATAGAAGTCGTCACCCGGGATCGCGCCACCAAGCTGCCGGCCATTCAGCCAGAACAGCAGGCCTTGCCCCGGCACCAGATCGAGGTTGACCAGATCACCCTTGCGCACCTTGCCCAGCGGGCGCAGCAGGGCATCAAAAGTGGCCATGCGCTCGGCCAGCCCGGCGTGCAACGCAGGCGGCGTGTTGCGCGCCACGCCCTTGTGGAAGGCCTTGGCGAACTCGCCGATCGGCACATCCACCAGCAACCGCATCTGCAGCCGCTTGGCACCTGCCTGCGCCAGCGCGTCGTCGGCGGTGGCAGCCGGCTGGGCCAGGTACAGCCCGGCGGCATAACCCTTGAACCAGGCCACCGCCCGCAGGCCGGTGCCGTTGAGCCGCAGCGCCTGGCCGGCCAGTTGCACCCGGGGCTCGAAGCGCACGCCGGCAATCGGGTTCTCGGGCGCGCCGGCGTGCGCCGCAGAGGTGCCGACCAACGCCGTCGACAGCAGCCCGGCCATCGCCAGGCAGAGCACCCGGCGCTGCATCGACAGCCCGGCGGGAGAAGCGGTGTGGGTGTTGTTCTTCATCTGCATCGGTGTTCAACGCACCAGCCCGGGCTTCGGCTGACCGGCCGGGCCACGAACCACGGCGGCGGCGCTGCAACACGCCCCGGCACGGCTGCCGCCGCCCGGCTGGCAAACTGCCTGCATGCCCGACATCCTGCTGCTGCTGCCCGACTTTGCGCTGATCGTGCTGGGCTACCTGGTCTGCCGCCACACCGCGCTGGACCGCCCTGTGTGGGACGGCGCCGAGCGGCTGGTGTATTACCTGCTGTTTCCCTGCCTGCTGTTCATCTCCATCGTGCGCAACCCGATCCGGGTCGACGACATGGTGTCACTGGGTGGCGTGGGGCTGGCGGTGGTGGGCACCGGCGTGCTGCTGGCGTATGCCCTGGCCAAAGCGCCGGGGGTCGACCCGATGCTGCATGCCAGCGGCGCGCAGACGGCCTTCCGCTTCAACAGCTATGTGGCGCTGGCGCTGGCCGAGCGGCTGGCCGGCGCGCCGGGCGTGGCCTGGCAGGCGCTGCTGATGTCGATGTGCGTGCCGGTGTGCAACGTCGCCGCCGTCTGGCCGCTGGCGCGCCAGGGTGGGCACGGTTACTTGAAGGAGCTGGTCAAGAACCCGCTGATCCTGGCCACCCTGTCGGGGCTGGCGGCCAACCTGGCCGGGCTGCAACTGCCCGAGCTGGCTTCGGTGACGCTGTCGCGCATCGGCGCCGCCGCGCTGCCGCTGGGCCTGATGGCGGTGGGCGCCGGCCTGCGCTTCGGCGCGCTGCGCGAGGGGCCCTGGCTGGCCACCGGCCTGATGAGCATCCGCCACCTGGCCCTGCCCGCGGTGGGCATCACCCTGGTGCTGTGGCTGCGGCTGCCGCCGGCGCAGCAGGCGGTGATCGTGGCCTTTGCCGCCATGCCCACCGCCAGCAGCGCCTACGTGCTGGCCACCCGCATGGGCGGCAACGGCGGCTACGTGGCCGGGCTGGTCACCGTGTCGACCCTGCTGGCGATGGTGGGCCTGCCGGCGGCGCTGGGGGTGCTGGCGCTGTTGCGCTGACGGCCGTGCGCGCCCGCGCCACGGCCCCGGCCAGGTCGGCCCACGGTGGCTGCTGCGGCGCAAAGCGCTGGCGCATCCAGGTCGCCAGCTCGACCAGCTGCCGGTCGTCCAGCGCATGGCCGAAGGCAGGCATATGGCCGATCAGCGGAAAGGCCGGGCGCTGGATGCCGTCGACGATGGTGCGCAGCAGGTTGTCGGGACGCTCACTGTGCAGGTTGGGGTTCAGCGCCAGCGGCTGGTTCAGGCCCAGCACCTGAGGGCCGCCGCCGTCGTGGTGGCAGGCGCCGCAGGCACCCTCGAACAGCCGTTGCGCCGGTCCCGGTAGCAGCGCGGGTTGCTGCGCGGCCTGCGCCACCAGCGCGGCGGCATCCACCGCCGGTGCGGGCGGCTGCAGCGACACCAGGTAGTGCGCCATCGCGCGCAGGTCGGCCTCGCTCGCCTGGGCCAGCGCCTGCACCACCGGCGCCATCGGCCCGCCGGCAATGCCGTGCTCCGCATGGTGGCCTTGGCGCAGGTACTGCAGCATCGCGGGCTCGGTCCACGGCACCGGGCTGCGGCTCAGCGCAGCCAGCGGCGGCGCCTCCCAGCCGTCGACCAGCGCGCCGCCGAGGTAGGCGCTGCGTGCCCGCTCGCCACCGCGGGCATCGCGTGGCGTGTGGCAGGCGCTGCAGTGGCCCAGGCCATTGACGAGGGTGGCGCCACGGTTCCATTCGGCGCTGCGCGCCGGCTGCGCCGCCACCGGGCCGGGCTGCAGGTACAGCGCATTCCACAGGCCCATCAGCGGGCGCAGGTTGAAGGGGAAGCGCAGCGCCGTCTCGGGCACCACGCTGGCCACCGCCGGCTGCGCCATCAGGTGGGCATACAGCGCCTGCAGGTCGTCGTCGGTGGCCTGGGTGAAGGCGGTGTACGGGAAGGCCGGGTACAGGTGATGGCCGTCGCGCGAGATGCCCTCACGCATCGCCCGCTGGAACGCCGAGAACGACCAGGCGCCGATGCCGGTGGCCGCATCGGGCGTCAGGTTGGTGCTGTAGACCGTGCCGAAGGGCGTGTGCAGCGGCCGACCGCCGGCGTTGGCCGTGCCGCCCTCGGCGGTGTGGCAGCCCAAGCAGTTGCCCAGCGCGGCGAGCTGCCGGCCACGCGCCAGCACCTCGGCGCTGTACAGGCCGGCAGTGCTGACCTGCACCGGCGCGATGGCGGCACGCGCGCCGAGCAGCGCCGCGCCCAGGCCGATCAAACCAGTGGTCAAGCCGGCCGCCATTGCCCACAACGGCTTGCGCTGCCGCTGCGGATTGGCCACGCGCGGCGGCACGGGCCTGGCCATCGGCGGCGCAGCGGGTGCCGGCGCCGGCAGCGGGTTGAGCGCCGCACGCACCACCTCGGGCGTGAACGGCGGCTGACGAAAGCGCACGCCGGTGGCGTCGAAGATCGCGTTGGCGATGGCCGCCGTGCCCGGCACCGAGGCCGATTCGCCCACGCCCAGCGGCGCTTCGCCGGGGCGCGGCATCAGCATCACCTCGACCACCGGCACCTCGCGGAAGCTGAGGATCGGGTAGCCACCCCACTCGCGGCTGGCCGCCGTGCGCGTGGCCGGGTCGATGCGCAGCTGCTCCTTCAGCGCCCGGCTGGTGGTCTGCAGCACGTTGCCGTGCACCTGCTGCTCGACGCCCTTGGGGTTGACCATCAGCCCGGCGTCGTGGCCCACCACCACCCGGCTGACATGCACCTCGCCGGTGAGCTTGTTGACCTGCACGTCGGCCACCCAGGCCGCCCAGGCCGCGCCGAAACCGGGGAACTTGCTGTGGATGTAGCGCGCGTACGCAAAACCCTGGCCGGGCAGCCAGTCGCCTTGTGCGCCCTGCTGCTGCGGCACGGTGTGCGGTCGCCAGCCGGCTTTGTCGGCGGTGGCACGCACCAGCTCGGCGGCGCGCGGGTCGCTCAGGTAACGCAAACGGTAAGCGACCGGATCGACCCCTGCTGCGGTGGCCAGCTCGTCGATGTAGCTCTCGTGAGCAAAGCTGTTGGGCAGCGCCGACACGCCGCGCAGCCAGCTGGCACGCAGGATAGGCGCCATGTCGTTGACGGTGATGCGCTGATCCGCATAGGCATACGGCGGCACCGCCGTGCGGTCGCCCATCTCAAAGGCCTGGTGCAGCGCCGGCACCACGCCGGTCAGCAGCAGCGCCAGCGTGGGCGCGCCGTTGCTGGGGTAGCTGGTGGCAAAGTCGTAACCGGCCGGCGCGCCGTCGGCCAACAGCCCGCCACGGATGCGCATCAGCTGCGCCGCGCCCTTGGGCTCCCAGGCATGCTCCTGCTCACGCGTCAGCTGCACCCGCACCGGCGCACCCACCGCACGCGCCAGCAGCAGGGCGTCGGCGGCCACGTCGTCGGCACCATTGCGGCCGTAGCAGCCCGAAGCCTCGAGGCGGATCACCTCGATCGCGGTATCGGCCAGGCCGGTCAATCGGGCCAGATCGGCACGCAGCACATGCGGGTTCTGGCTGCCGGTCCACACGGTGGCGTGCTCGCCTTGCCCGTCGTTCAGCCATTCGGCCACCGCGCAGCTGGGGCCGATCGACGCATGCAGCTGGTAGGGCCAGAGGTACTCGCGGTCCAGACGCTGCGCGGCGCCGGCCAGCGCGGCATCCACGTCGCCCTGGTCAGCCACCACCCGCGGTGTGCTGGGGTTGGCGCTGATGGCCTGGGCCAGGTCGTCCAACCCGGTGTCCGGCAGGTGGGGCATGTGCGGCGCCCACTGCACCCGCAGCGCATGCATCGCCGCGTCGGCCTGCTCCTCGCGCTGCGCCACGATGCCGATGAAGTCGCCGATGACGACCACCTTCACGATGCCCGGCAGGTGGGCGATCGACGCCTCGTCCACGCCCAGCAGCGAGGTGCCGACAAAAGGCCCGGCATCCAGCCCGGCATACGGCGGGCGCACCACCCGGCCGTGCCGCATGCCGGGTCGGCGCACATCGTGCACGTACACCGCCTCGCCGGTGGCCTTGGCCGTGAGGTCGATGCGGGGCACCGAGGTGCCCACCACGGTGTAGTCGGCCTCTGGCTTGGTGGGCATGGCCGGATCGAGCATCAACTCGGCATGGCCATCGGCCAACAAATCGGCATAGCCGATGCGCCGGCCATCGCCGATGATCACCTCGCCGGCCGCGGTGTGCAGGCTGGCCATGTCCACCGCCCAACGCGCCGCTGCAGCGGCCAGCAACCAGCCGCGCGCCTGCGCCGCGGCCAGCCGCAGCGGCTGCGCATGCAGCTGGATCGAGGTGCTGGCGATGGTCGGGCCCTGGTTGGGCGCGCGGGCGGTATCGCCCAGCACCACCCGCACCTGGGCCACCGACAGATCGAGCTCTTCGGCCACGATCTGCGCATACGCGGTGGCAATGCCGGTACCCAGGTCGACATGGCCGGCCAGCACGGTGGCACTGACGGCGCCCTGCCCTTCATCGACCAGCGCCAGCAGCAGCTCGGGCCCCTCGGCCGGGTTGCCCGGCACCGTCGGCGGCTGGCCCTTGGCCGCGGGCAGGGGCGGCGGCGGATCACGCAGCACCAGCAGCACACCGCGGGCCTGGCGGAAATCGGCGCGGCAACGCCAGCCAGCCGCGCGTTGGGTCATGCGGTGCCAGCTCCGGTGGGCGCACCATCCACCGGCTGGGCCAGCAGCTGCGCCGCGCGCTGCACCGCGGCCAGGATCTCCAGGTGCGTGCCGCAGCGGCAGAGGTGGTGCGACAGCGCGGCGCGCGCCTGCGCCTCGCCGGGCTGCGGTGTGCGCTTGAGCAGCGCCACGGTGGCCATGATCATGCCGTTGAGGCAGTAGCCGCACTGCGCGGCCTGGGTGTCGATGAAAGCCTGCTGCACCGGATGCAGCACCCCGCCGCTGGCCAGGCCTTCGAGCGTGGTGACCTCGCGCCCGGCCACGCCACCCACCGGCAGCGCGCACGAGCGTGCGGCCGCACCGTCGATCAACACGGTGCAGGCGCCGCACTCACCCAGGCCGCAGCCGTACTTGGGGCCGTTGAGCCCCAGGTCGTTGCGCAGCACGTTGAGCAGCGGCGCGGCACCGTCGACCGCCAGCGTCTCGACCCGGGCGTTGACGCGCAGCGTGATCAGCGTGGCAGGCAACGCAGTGACCGGCAGGCTTGGCGACACCGGCGCGCCCACCTCACATCGACAGGTACGCGCGGCGCACCTCGTCATTGGCGGCCAGCTCGGCCATGCTGGACTGGTGGCGGATCTGGCCCTTCTCCAGCACGTAGGCGCGGTCGCTCACCAGCTCGGCGAAGTGCATGTTCTGCTCGCACAGCAGGATGCTGACGCCCTGCGTCTTCAGCGCGATGATCATCTGCGCCATCTGCTCGACGATCAGCGGCGCCACGCCCTCGCTGGGCTCGTCGAGCAGCACCAGGAAGGGGTTGCCCATCAGCGTGCGCGCGACGGTCAGCATCTGCTGCTCGCCGCCGCTCATGCGCCCGCCCGGTCGGTGCGGCATCTCGCCCAGGTTGGGAAACAGCTGGAACAGCGCCTCGGGCGTCCAGGTGGGCGCGGCGCTGCCATCGGGCCAATGCCGTGCCGGCTGGCGGCCGACATCGAGGTTCTCCATCACCGTCAGGTCGCTGAAGATGCGCCGGTCCTCGGGCACGAAGCCCAGCCCGGCGCGGGCGATGGCGTGCGGCTCGGCGCGGGCGATGTCGCGGCCCATGAAGTGCACCTGCCCGCGACAGCGCGCCAGCATGCCCATGATGGCCTTCAGCGTGGTGCTCTTGCCCGCGCCGTTGCGGCCCATCAGCGCCACCACCTCGCCGCGATGGACCTGCAGGTCGACGTCGAACAGGATCTGCGCGGCGCCGTACCAGGCGTTCAGGCCGGCGGCTTTCAGCAGGGGTTCGCTCACGCTGCAGCCGCTTTCTTTTCAAACGTCTTGCCGCTGCCGAAGTACACCGCCTGCACCTCGGGGTGATCGCGGATCTCGGCGGGTTGGCCTTCGGCGATCAGCCGGCCACGCGCCAGCACGATCAGCCGGTCGGCGTAGGCGAAGACCACGTCCATGCTGTGCTCGGTGAACAGCACCGCCAGCCCGCGCTCGACCACCAGGCGCTTGGTCAGCGCCATCAGCTCGTTGCGCTCTTTCGGCGCCATGCCGGCGGTGGGCTCGTCCATCAGCAGCAGCTTCGGGCGGTTGGCCAGCGCGATGGCCAGCTCCACCCGCTTGACGTCGCCATAGGCCAGCACGCTGCAGGGCCGGTCGGCCTGTGCGGCCATGCCCACCTGGCGCAGCAGGTCCAGCGCCTCGGCCTGCTTGTGCGCAGCGGCGCGCCGCCACATCGAGAACAGCCGGCCGTCGGCCGAGATCAGCGCCATCTGCACGTTCTCGAGCACGGTCAGCGAGGCAAAGGTCTCGGCGATCTGGAAGGTGCGGCCCACGCCCAACTTCCAGATGTCGCGCGGCTTGCGGCCCAGCAGCTCCTGCCCATCCAGCGTGATCGAGCCACTGTCGGCCGGCAGCTGGCCGTTGACCATGTTGAAGGTGGTCGACTTGCCGGCGCCGTTGGGGCCGATCAGCGCCAGCAGCTCGCCCTTGGCCACGCTGAAGCCGATGCCGTCGACGGCGCGGTTGCCGCCGAAGCTCTTGCCCAGGCCGGAGACGGTGAGCAGGCTCATGACAATTTTCGCTTCTCGAACAGCTGGCCGATGAAACCCGCGATGCCCTGCGGGAAGGCCAGCACCAGCAGCAGCACGATGCCGCCCAGCAGCGCGCGCCAGTAGTCGGTGCTGCGCGCCACGGTGTCCTGCAGCCAGGTGAAGGTGACCGCGCCGACCACCGGGCCGGCGAGTGTCTGCACGCCGCCCAGCAGCACCATCACCAGGCCGTCGACGCTCTTGCCCACCGCCAGGCTGTCGGGCGAGATGCTGCCCTTGCTGAAGGCGTAGAGCGCGCCCGCGCCGCCCGCGGCCACCGCCGCCACCACGAAGGCCGCCCACTGGATGTTCTTCACGTCGATGCCGATGGCGTCGGCGCGCAGCGGTGAGTCGCGCCCGGCGCGCATCGCCAGACCGAAAGGCGAGAACAGCACGCGGCGCAGCGCCAGCACGCCGGCGACCACGGCCACCAGCGTGAGCAAGTAATACGCCGTCTTGTCGGCCAGCCACTCGGCCGGCCACACGCCGGTCAGCCCATTGCTGCCGCCGGTGAAGTCGTCCCACTGGAAGGTGATCGACCAGACGATCTGCGCAAACGCCAGCGTCAGCATGGCCAGGTACACGCCCGACAGGCGCACGCAGAACCAGCCGAACACCACCGCGCCGAGGCCGGCCACCAGGGGCGCCGCCAACAGCGCGCCTTCCATCGGCCAGCCGGCGCGCTGCATCAGCAGGGCCGCCGCATACGCCCCCAGGCCGAAATACGCGGCATGGCCGAACGAGTGCATGCCGGCCGGGCCCATGATGAAGTGCAGACTGGCGGCAAACAGCGCGGCGGTCAGCAGGTCGATCGCCAGCACGGTGACATACGGGCTGTCGGTGGTGGCCATCGGCAGCACCAGCAGCGCCGCCAGCAGCAACGCCGTGCCGATCAGCAGCAGCCGGCCCGCCGGCCGCAGCGGCGGCTCGACCGCAGCGGTGTTGCGCGTGGCCGCCTGCGGCTTGCCCATCAAGCCCCAGGGCCGCCACACCAGCACCACCGCCATCACCAGGAACTCGGCCACCAGCGTGAGCTTGGAGAAGTTGAAGTCGACGCCGAACCAGTGCACCGTGCCGATGCCCACGCACAGCGCCTTGATCTCGGCGATCAGCAGCGCGGCCACGTAGGCGCCGGGGATCGAGCCCATGCCGCCCACCACCACCACGACGAAGGCGTCGCCGATGGTCAGCAGATCGAGGTTGAGCGAGGCCGGCTCGCGCGGCAGCTGCAGCGCACCGCCCAGGCCGGCCAGCATCGCCCCCAGCGCGAACACGCTGGTGAACAACCAGGCCTGGTTGACGCCCAGCGCGCCCACCATCTCGCGGTCTTGCGTGGCGGCACGCACCAGCGTGCCCCAGCGGGTGCGGGTGAGCAGCAACCACAGCGCGCCCAGCACCAGCGGGCCGACCACGATCAGCAGCAGGTCGTAGGTGGGAAAGCGCCGGCCCAGGATGTCGACCGCGCCCGACAGCCCCGGCGCCCGCGGGCCCAGCAGGTCTTCGGCGCCCCACAGCCACAGCGCGGCGTCCTTGATCACCAGCACCAGCGCAAAGGTGGCCAGCAACTGGAACAGCTCGGGCGCCCGGTAGATGCGGCGCAGCAGCAGCACTTCCACCACGGCGCCGAAGGCACCCACCGCCACTGCCGACAGCAGCAACGCCGGCCAGAAGCCCAGCCCGCCGCCCAGCTGCTCGACCAGCGTGTAGGCGACGTACACGCCCAGCATGAAGAACGAGCCGTGCGCGAAGTTGACGATGCGGGTAACGCCGAAGATCAGCGACAAACCCGCCGCCACCAGGAACAGCGACGACGCGCCGGCCAGGCCGTTCAGCAGTTGAACCAGGAAGCCCGACAGCGTCATCAGTCAGCCGGGCGCAGTTTCTTCACTTCTGCATCGCTGGGCTGGTACTTCGTGCCGTCGA
>Ga0155495_1068_pt3 | contig 28806 bp, 28 predicted proteins | sample RifCSPhighO2_12_FD_107153 | JGI IMG/M metagenome (GOLD analysis project Ga0155495, IMG submission 107153) | Burkholderiales bacterium RIFCSPHIGHO2_12_FULL_69_20
GCCAGGCCTATCCCGACTACGACCCGGGCAGCCTGGCGCAGAACCTGCTGGCCAAGCCGCCGGGCTGGCGTGCAGCCGAGGGCGTGGGCCAGCCGGCGCTGGGCTACCCGCGCTGAGCACCGCATCACCCGGCCCGCTTCGGCCTCAGGGCTTGCGCGCCTTGGCATCGGCCACCAGCTGGGCCAGCTCGCCGCCGCTCTTGTAGTGCGGCACGCGCAGCACCATGCGCTTGCTGCGCTGCCAGAAGCTGTTGCTGCCGGCCACCTCTTCGGTCCAGTACTTCTGCGCCAGCTTCAGGTTGCCCGGGGTGTCGAGCTCGAAGGCATCACGCGAGCCGGCACCGCCGAAGATGTAGAGCTTGCCGTCGACGATGCGCCAGGTGTCGGCATCACCGCCCCAGGGGATGCCGTAGGCGATGCCGTTGGCACAAAAGCCGCCGAACTGCGGCAGGTACTTGGCAGGTGCTGCGTCGAACAAGGCCTTGTGCGCGGCGCTGGCGAAGTAGAAGGTCACGCCCTGGTAGGCGCTCTTGATCTGCGGCTGGCCCATCACATGGCGGCCCTGCGTGAAGTAGGCCACCACGTCGTGGCCGTCGAGCATCACGTGCGCGTCGCTGCCCATCGCGATGGCGCGCACCGGCTTCAGCGGCGAATCGGGGTTCTGCGCACGCATCGCCGAGCAGCCGCCCAGTGCCAGGGCCAGCACGGCAAACAGTGCCAGTGTGAGGCGGCGCCACAGGGCGCCGGGGTGGGTTGGCAAATGGGTCATGAGCTGGCTCCGGGGATGAGTTGGTGAACGGTGGTGGCCGCGGCATTGGCGGGGATTGTGTGGGCGGCCGGGCTGCTGCTGGAGGCCGCGCTGCTGGGCTTGTGGTCCAGGCCGTCGGCATAGGGCGGTGTCCAGCCGATCAGCGCACTGGCGGCTTCAACACGCTGGCGCAGGTGGGCGGCGTCGCGGCCGTGCAGGTGCAGGATGCCGTAGCGGTGGCTGCCCAGCCACTTGAAGTCGCGCGCCAGCGCGTGGCCACTCTTGGGGTAGGTGAACAGCAGCGCGTCCGGAAACTGCCGCGCCAGTGCGGCACGCTGCGCTGCACCGGGCATGGCCGGCGCGCGCTCGGTGCTGAAGGCGCGGTAGACCAGGCTGGCCGCGGCGCCGCCCACCGGCGCGCTGCGAGGCAGTTGGGCCGGATCGTCGCCCAGCGCCAGCGCCAGCGACATCGCGTGCGGGTCGATGCCGTGCACCCGCTGGTACAGGTCGGAGAACTGCGAGGCCAGCCGCGGGTTGACCTCGATCACGCTCAACCGGTCGGTGGCCGGATCGTGGAAGAACTCGATGTTGAACATGCCGTGGCTGAAGCCCACCGCGGCCAGAAAGCGCTGCGCCACGTCGAGCGCACGGGCCTGCACGTCGGCGCTCAGCCGGCTGGGGTGCTCCCAGCGCATGAAGGCCTGGGTGCCGGGGTACATCACCGCATCGACCACACCCAGCGCATGCGCGCGGCCGTTGTAGACCCAGCCGTCGAGGTTGAACTGCGCGGCGGTCACCGGCTCTTCGAGCATCATGCGGTGGGCCGTGCCGGCCTGCGGCAGGCGCTGGCGTGCCACGCGCTCGAAGGGCTCGACCAGCCGACGGATGACCCACAGCTCGCGCCGGCCGAAACGGGTGTGGCGGTGCAGCTCGGCGCGGCTGTCCACCCGCCGCGCCAGCACCGAGAACGCGGCCTTCACCGGCTTGACGTAGACCGGGTAGGTGATGTCGGCGGGCACGTCGCCGCCGTAGTGCGCATCCAGGTCGGCAAAGCGCAGGTTGGCCTCGGGGCACACCTGCTGCATCACCCGGCGTGCATGCAGCTTGTGCTGGCAGGCCAGGATGGCGTTGACCGGCGTGCCGGGCAGGCCCAGCTGCTCGGCCACCAGCGCGGCGGCCAGCGCGCCGAACTGCTCGTGGTGCGACACCACACCGGCCCAGCCGTGCCGCTTGCCGTGCTGGGCCTGGCGCGTGGCAAAGCGCATGAGGTCGAAACCGACCAGCCGCGCATTGCTGGGAAAACAGAACAGGTCGAAGCCCGCCTGGTCGAAATCGAAACGCGGTGCCAGCTGGCCAAAGCCCAGTGTGTCCCAGTCGTAGCTGAACAGCAGGCCGATGCGGGGCTTGGCGGCGGGCCGGGTGTCGGGCACGGTGGCGCGTTCGGTGGAAGGCATGGGCGGGTCAGTTTTCATCGCATATGGCCATGGGCGATGTAGCCCATGCCGGCCTGGGTGGATTGCCGCTCGAAGCGATCGCAGCGGGCCTGCACCAGATCCCACGGGTGCCACAAGTCGGCGGCGTGGGCGTTGTAGGGGCGGTTCTTCAGCCAGGCCAGCAGGTTCAGCGGCCCGGTCCACCAGGGAAAGTACTTCATGCCGGCCATCGCCACCCGCGCGCCGGGCCTGGCTTGGCGCAGCAGGTTGGCCACCGCTTGCGGGCTGCGGGTGATGTCGTGCACGTAGTTGAACAGCAGTGCATCCACCGGCTCGGGCAACTGCACCGCCTCGGCCGCGGCGCGGCAGTGCCATACCCGCTGCCAGCCGTGTTGCTGCACGCGCTGTTCGGCCTTGGAGAACATCTCGGGGCTTTGCTCGAACGCCAGCACCCGGCCTTGCGGGCCCACGGCCTGGAGCAGCGGCGCGTAGCTCTGGCCGGTGCCGGCACCGATGTCCAGCACCACGTCGCCCGGCCGCAGGCGCAGCAGCGCGATGGTGCGCAGGCGCAGCGCCATCGTGCGCCGGGCCGAGGCGTCGTAGCCTGCGGCGTGGCGGCGGTAGCGCTCGATCGATTGCTGGTTGGGCGAGGGGCCGGACATGGGGGGCTCAGGCCGCCTCGCGCGAGGCCAGGTGCATGCCCATCACGCCCATCACGATCAGGCCGGTGCTGGCCATTTTCAGCGCGGTGGCCGGCTCCTTGAAGTAAAGGCAGCCGATCAGCGTGGTGGCCAGCGTGCCCACGCCGCACCACACCGCGTAGGTGACGCTCAGGCCCAGCACCCGGATGACCAGCACGTTGAGCCCGAACGAGGCCGCGTAGAAGACGAAGATCAGCACCGAGGGCGTGAGCCGGCTGAAGCCCTCGCTGAGCCGCATGCAGGTGGTGCCACCCACCTCCAGCAGGATGGCCAGGGACAGCACCCACCAGGCCTGGACGGGATTGAGCTGGGGCAGCAGTGCTTGCATGGAGGTGGGCCTCAGGTGGCGGCAGGGTGGGCCGGCGCGCCTGCCCGCCCGCCCGAGTGGTCGTTGGTCGGGCGCAAAAGGTTACGGCCTGGGGGTCTTCCCCCAGGCCCGGCGGCATGCAGGTGGCCGTGGCTCATCGCGTCAAACCACGACGGGTGGCGTAGCTGAGCGCATCCACCAGCGCCACCAGCCCCAGCATCGCGCCCAGGATGGTGGCGGTCTTGCCCATCTGGAACAGGCCCATGTGGAAGGCCAGCAACTGGCCCAGCCCGCCGGCGCCCACCACGCCCAGCACGGCGGCGGCGCGGATGTTGTTCTCCCAGCGGTACAGCGTGTAGCTCATCAGCTGCGGCAGCACCTGCGGCAGCGTGGCGTACAGGAAGATCCGCACGTTGCCCACGCCTTGTGCGCGCAGCGCGGCGCCGGGGCCGGGGGGTGCGTTTTCCACCGCCTCGGCAAACAGCCGGCCCAGCACGCCGGTGGTGTGCGCGGCCAGCGCCAGCGTGCCAGCAAACGGCCCCAGCCCGGCGGCGATCAGCAGCAGCCCGGCCCACACCAGCTCGGGGATGGCGCGCAGCGCGTTCAGCAGCAGCCGGGTGGGGCGGCGGCCCCAGGCGGCGTCGCCCTCGTGCAGGCGGCTGGCCGGCAACGCCAGCAGCACGCCGGCCGCAGCGGCCAGCGCGGTGCCGAAGGCCGACATCGCCAGCGTCTCGGCCGTGCCGATGGCCACCTTGCGCAGGAACTCGGGCGAGGTGTCGGGCGGAAAGAACTCGGCGATGAAGCGGCCCATGCTGCGCGCGGCGTCCAGCGACAGGAACTGCGCCCACTGCAGGTCCAGCGTCCAGAAGCTGGCGGCGATCAGCAACAGCACCGCGGTGGTGAACCAGCAGGCGCGGCAGCGCGCGCTGAACAGCGGCGGCGGCAGCCGGTAGGGTTGGTTGGCAGCAGGCCGGGTGTCCATCGGCCATCAGCCCAGCGCGCGGCGCAGGCCGGCGCTCACCCGGTCGGCCATCGCCACCAGCGCGACGAACACCACCAGCATCGTGAACACCTCGCCGCCGTTGAACATCTTCATCGAGTTGTCCAACTGCTGGCCCAGGCCGCCGCCGCCAACGAAGCCCAGCACCACCGAGCTGCGGATCGCGCATTCCCAGCGGTAGACGGTGTAGCTGGTCAGCTCGGCCGCGTTCTGCGGCAGCAGGCCGAAGCTGAAGGCCTGCAGCCGCGAGCTGCCGTTGCGCAGCAGCGTCTCGGTGGTGTGCGGCTCGCCGCTCTCCAGGATCTCGGCGTACACCTTGCCGAGCATGCCGCCGTAGGTCAGCGCGATGGCCAGCACCCCGGCGGTGGGCCCCAGGCCCACCACCCGCACGAACACCAGCGCCCAGACCAGCTCGGGCACGCTGCGCAGCACGATCAGCAACCAGCGCACCAACTGGCGCAGCACCGCTGGCCCACGCGCCATGCGGCCCGACAGCGCCGAGATCGACAGCACCCGCACCGACAGCAGCGTGAGCGGCACCGCCACCACCAGCGCCAGCGTCAGGCCGGCGGTGGCGATGGCCACGGTGCGCCAGGTTTCACGCGCCACCAGCGCCAGGAAGTCGGCCGAATGCGCCGGCGGCACAAAGCTGCCGAGGAACTGCGCGGTGACTTCGAGGTTCTTGGGTTCGAACAGGATCCAGGGCCGGAACTCGGTGGCCACGACCATCGGCCACAGCAGCACCAGCGCGGCGCCCAGCCAGAACAGGCGCGACAGCCAGGCCGGGTCGTGCGCGGGTGCGGGCCGCGGCGGGCGGCGCGGTGGGGGCTGCAGGGCGGTGGTGCTCATCACGGCGTGGCGGCGTGGCGGTGTGTCAGCGGCAGTGCATCACCGCCGGCACCGGGGCGGCGGGCACCGGCTCATCGGTTGGCAGCGGCGCGTCGCCATGCAGCTCGTTCTCGTGCTGGGCATACAGGCGCTGCAGGCGCGCGCGGCTGACCTCGGCTGCGGGCAGATCGAAGTTGAGCTCGCCGTCGCGCAGGCCGACGATGCGCGGAAAGTGCGCCAGTGCCATCTCCACCTGGTGCAGGGTGGACACCAGCGTGATGCCGCGCGCGGCGGCTTGCTGCACCAGGGTGCGCATGGCCTGATCGGCGCGCGTGGGGTCGAGTGCCGACAGCGGCTCGTCGACCAGCCACAGCCGGGCCGGCGACAGCAGTGCCCGCGCCAGGCCCACACGCTGGCGCTCGCCGCCCGACAGGCGGTCGACCCGCTCGAACAGCTTGTCGGCCAGGTCGAAGCGGTCGAGCGCTTCATGGGCGGCAGGGATGTCGCTGGGGTAGAACAGCGAGCGCAGGCTGGCGGCCAGGCTCATTGCCGGCAGCCGCCCGGCCAGCACCGAGGTGACCACGCGCTGGCGCGGTGGCAGCGGCGGCACCTGCGGCGCCAGGAACAGCCGCCCGCGCAGCCGCTGCAGATCACGCCGCGGCAGCGTCCACGGGTCTTGGCCGTCGACCTGCAGCACGCCCGCCGAGGGCGGCAGCGCGCAGGCCATCAGCTGCAGCAGCGTGGTCTTGCCGGCGCCCGAGGGGCCGATGATGGCCACCTGCTCACCCGACCTGACCTGCAGGTTGAGCGAGCGCAGCGCGGCTGCCGCGCCGTTGCGCGCGGCTGGGTGGCGGGCGGCCACCGCCAGCAGATCGAGCTTCACGGACGCACCGGCCTCACAACAGGCCGGCGCTGCGCGCCGCGGTCTCGATGCCCTTGTAGTTGTCGGCCTTGCTGGGCACGAAACGCGTGGCACGCTGCAACTCGAGGATCGCTTTGCCTTCAGCGGTGTCGCGGCTCAGTGTCAGAAAGGCCTGGCTGATCTTCTCGCGCAGCGCGGCGGGCATGTCGGCATGCACCGTCCAGTTGTAGTCGAAGTAGGGCGGGGTGGTGTAGAAGGCGCGCACCTTGGCCGGGTCGACCTTCTTGTCGGCGACGAACTTCTCCCACACCGAGATGTTCAGCGCGCCGGCCTGCACCTTGCCCGAGGCCACGGCGGCGATGGTGGCGTCGTGCGCGCCGCTGAAGGCGACGCGGCGGAAATCCTTGTCGGGGTTGACCCCGGCCTGCAACAGGTAGCTGCGCGGCATCAAATGGCCCGAGGTGCTGCTCTGCGAGCCGAAACTGACGTCCTTGCCCTTCAGGTCGGCCAGGCCTTGCACGGCCGCATCGCTGGTGATGAACACCGAGCGGAATTTCTCGTCCTCTTCACGCTGCACCAGCGGGATCATCCTGCCACCCGAGCGCACGTTGGCCTGCACGAAGGTGAAGCCGCCGAACCAGGCCATGTCGATCTTCTTGTTGACCAGCGCCTCCACCGAGGCGGCGTAGTCGGTCACCGGCGTGAACTCGACCTTCATCGCCAGCTTGCCTGCGAGGTACTTCACCAGCGGCGCGGCCTTGCGTGCCAGCTCGGTGGGCGATTCGTCGGGGATCGCGGTCATGCGAAACACCTGCTGCGCATGCGTCACGCTGCCAAAGGCGATGAGTGCGCAGGTCATCAGCGCCTTGAGGGTGCGCGACGGGGACAAGCTGATCATGGGGGCATCTCCGGGTGGGGTGAACGAACGCAGGCCATGACTCTATCCGGGACGGGCTGCTAGAGTGGTTGACGGGTCTTGCGCGCCATGATTCCTGTCGCCGACCCGCCCACCCGTCTACGATGAACACACCGATTTTCTTCCAGCTGCATCAGATCGACGACCAGGCGCTGGCCGCCGAAGCAGCGGCCGGTCTGCAAGCCACGCCGGCACACGCATCGCCCAAGTTCTTCTACGACCCCTTGGGCTCGCGGTTGTTCGACACCATCACCGAGCTCGACGAGTACTACCCCACCCGCACCGAGGCGGCCATTGTCGCGGCCCACGCACCGGCCATCGCCCAGGCGGTGCAGGCGCTGACCGGCCCGCATCCGGTGATGGTCGACCTGGGTGCGGGCAACTGCGCCAAGGCGGCGCGGTTGTTTGCGGTGCTGCAGCCGCGGCGTTATGTGGCGGTGGACATTTCGGCGTCGTTCCTGCAGCAGGCGCTGCAAGGCCTGCAGCGCGAGCACCCGGCGATGGACCTGGCCGGCGTGGGGCTCGATTTCTCCAGCCGCTTGCAGCTGCCGGCCGATCTGGTGGACGGCCCGGCCCTGGTGTTCTACCCGGGCTCGAGCATCGGCAACTTTGCGCCCGACGACGCGCTGCGCCTGCTGCGCGACGCACGCGACCTGGCGCGCGGCGGTGGGCTGCTGATCGGCGTCGATCTGGTCAAGCCGATCGCACTGCTGGAGGCCGCTTACGACGATGCGCTGGGCGTCACCGCGGCCTTCAACCTGAACCTGCTGAAGCACCTGAACCGCCTGCTGGGTGCCGACTTCGACCCGCGCGGCTGGCGCCATGTGGCGTTGTTCAACACCGGGGCCTCGCGCATCGAGATGCACCTGGAAGCGCGTGCGGCCACCACCGTGCGCTGGCCAGGCGGCGAGCGCCACTTTGCCGCCGGCGAGCGGCTGCACACCGAAAACTCATACAAATGGACCCCCGACGGCTTTGCCGCGCTGCTGCGCGACGCCGGCTTCACCCGGGTGCAGCGCTGGACCGATGCGCAAGGCTGGTTCGGCGTGTTCCTGGCCGGCGGCTGAGGGCCCTGGGGCAGGCCAATGCCAGCCGCTGCCCGGTCGCCATTCGAGCGGCCTACACGGCGCAGCTGCGAAACCCGGCCGGCACGTCGTTGCGCTCGGGCAGGAAGTAGTTGCGGTAGCGCGGGTGGCGCAAGCGCGGTTGGGTCATGAACGAGGCGCCGCGCAGCACCGGCCGGCCGTCGAACCAGGGCGCCGAGTAGTCCCGATAAGGGTGGGGCGTGAAGCCGGGGTAGGGCGCAAAGCCGCTGGCCGTCCATTCCCACACGTCGCCCCAGCGAAAGGACCCCGGGTGGCCGATCGCCGCGCGTTCCCACTCGGCCTCGCCGGGCAGGCGGCGGCCGGCCCATCGGCACCAGGCCTCGGCCTCGTGGTGGGTCAGGTGGCAGGCGGCCTGGCGCGGGTCCAGCGCCTGCCACTGGCCGTGGCGCCACTGCTGCCAGGCGCTGCCGGTGCGGCCAGTGCTGCGCAGGTAGCGCGGCGCGGCGGGCGACGATTGCGCCAGCCAACGGCGGCCGGCGTCGCTCCACCACTGCGGGTCGGCGTAACCCCGCGCCTCGACGAAGGGCAGGTACTCGGCCCAACGTACGGCTTGAGCGTCCATGCGCGTGGCCGGCACGGCCACCGTGTGGGCGCCCAGCTCGTTGTCGAAGGCGAAGCCAGCTTCCACGTTGCTGCCCAGGCGCCAGCGGCCGGCTTCGAGCGCCAGCGCCGCAGGGGGCTCGGGCAACGCCGCGCCCTGCCAGCGCGCATCGGTGATCGCCACGCCCAGGCCCTGGGCCATGTACAGCGCGGCTTCGTGGTGCATGTCTTCATGCAGCAACGCCAGGCGGAAGAAGTACAGCGCATCGTGGCGCTGCGGGCCACCATCGTCCACCTCGGCCAGCAGCGCCAGCGTGGCCTGCAGCTGGCCGGCCAGTTCGGCGCAGGTGGCCTCGGCGTCGGGCAGCGGCAGCGACCAACGGCTGGCGTGCGGCACCCGGCTGGAGTTGTACAGCGCATCGGCGTCGGGCCGCGCGGCGGGCATGCGCGGCGCATCGGGGTCGGCGCGGTGGCCTTGCATGCGGCCCGCATGGCGCTGCAGCCACCAGGCCTGGAACCAGCCGATGTGGCCCAGCTCCCACAGCGGCGGGTTCAGTTCAGCGCGGTGCGGCACCTGCAGGTCGGGCAGGGCCTGCCGGAAAACCTCGAAGGTGGCCAGCGTGTCGCGGCGGCTGTCGGTGAGTGCGGCGGCCAGGTCGGCCGCGCTGCCTTGCCGCGCCCGATTGGCGGCAGCGGTTACGCTTGCGTCGTGCATTCAGATTCCATCGTCATCGTCACGCCGGCGTTGGCCGACGCCAACAACGGCAATTGGCAGACCGCCCGTCGCTGGGCCGGCATGCTGGGCGCAGCTTACCGTGTGCAGCTCACGGCGCGCTGGCAGCCGGGTGCTGCGGGTGCAGCGGACGATCCGGCGCTGATGATCGCGCTGCACGCCCGCCGCTCGGCGCCGGCCATCGCCGCCTGGCGCGCCGCCCATCCGCAACGCCCGCTGCTGGTGGTGCTGACCGGCACCGACCTGTACCGCGACATCGACGGCGACGCCGACGCGCAGCGCTCGCTGGCGCTGGCCGATGCGCTGGTGGTGCTCAACGCATTGGGAGCCCAGCGCCTGCCGCTCGCGCTGCGGGCCAAGTGCCATGTGCTGCTGCAGTCCTGCAGCCAGCGCCAGACGCTGCCCAAGACCGGCCGGCACCTGCGCGCGCTGATGGTGGGCCATCTGCGCGACGAAAAAGACCCGCGCACCTACTTTGCCGCCGCGCGCCGGCTGGCCGGGCGTGCCGACATCCTGCTCGATCACATCGGCGCCCCGCTCGACCCGGCGCTGGGTGCCGAGGCGGCGGCGCTGGCGGTGGCGCAACCGAACTACCGCTGGCTGGGGGCGCTGCCGCACGGCCAGGTGCGCGCACGCATCCAGGCCGCGCATGTGCTGGTGCACCCCAGCCGCATGGAAGGCGGCGCGCATGTGGTGATCGAGGCACTGCGCAGCGGCACGCCGGTGATCGCCTCGCAGATCGACGGTAACCTCGGGCTGCTGGGCAGCGACTACACCGGGACGTTTGCGCCCGGCGACGACGCGGCGCTGGCAGCCCTGCTGCAGCGCGCCCGCGACGATGCCGATATGCTGGCGGCCCTGCAACGGCAATGTGCTGCCCGCGCGGCGCTGTTTGCCCCTGAAGCGGAAGCTGCCACGCTGCGCCACCTGGTGGCCCAGCTGCTTCGATCCCATCCCCCTGGAGCCCGATGATGAATGCCCCCGACAAGATCGCCGAACCCCGATTGACCTCGCTCTCGCACGGCGGCGGCTGCGGCTGCAAGATCGCGCCCGGCGTGCTGTCCGAGATCCTCAAGGGCACGGCGGCGATGCCGATCCCGAAGGAGCTGCTGGTGGGCATCGAAACCGCCGACGACGCCGCCGTCTACCAGCTCAACGACGAGCAGGCGCTGATCGCCACCACCGATTTCTTCATGCCCATCGTCGACGATCCGTTCGACTTCGGCCGCATCGCCGCCACCAACGCCATCAGCGACGTCTACGCGATGGGCGGGCGGCCGATCCTGGCGCTGGCGCTGGTGGGCATGCCGATCAACGTGCTGTCCACCGCCACCATCGGCAAGGTGCTCGAAGGCGGCGCGTCGGTCTGCCGCACCGCGGGCATCCCGATCGCGGGCGGCCACACCATCGATTCGGTCGAGGCCATCTACGGCCTGGTGGCGCTGGGCCTGATCCATCCCAAGCGCGTGAAGCGCAACGCCGATGCCCGCCCGGGTGACGTACTGGTGCTGGGCAAGCCGCTGGGCGTGGGCGTGATGAGCGCGGCGCTGAAGAAGGGCGAGCTGGGCGACGCGGGCTACGCCCAGATGATCGCCAACACCACCCAGCTCAACACCCCCGGGCCCGACCTGGCCGAGCTGCCCGGTGTGCACGCGATCACCGACGTCACCGGCTTCGGCCTGGCCGGCCATGCGCTGGAGATGGCGCGCGGCGCACGCTGCGAGGTGCAGCTCGACTGGGCCTCGGTGCCGCTGCTGTCGGGCGTGCGCGCGCTGGCCGAGCAGGGCCACATCACCGGCGCGTCGGGCCGCAACTGGGCCGGTTATGGCGCCGACGTGGTGGTGGCCGACAGCCTGGCCGAGGTCGACCGCGCGCTGATGACCGATCCGCAGACCAGCGGCGGCCTGCTGGTGGCCTGTGAGCCGCAGGCCCTCGACCAGGTGCTGGCGATCTTCCGCCGCCACGGCTTCGAGCAGGCGGCGGTGGTGGGCCGGGTGCAGGCGGCGGCGGGCCAGCCCTGCTTGCGCGTGGCCTGATCCGGGCAGCGCAGTCGGACCCTGCATTTCGGCTCATTCCCATGGCGATTCGCGAGATCCTGAAGATGGGCGATGCGCGCCTGCTGCGCGTGGCGCAGCCGGTGCAGCAGTTCGGCACGCCCGAGCTGGCGGCGCTGGTGGCCGACATGCGCGACACCATGGTGGCCGCCAACGGCGCCGGGCTGGCGGCGCCGCAGATCGGCGTCGACCTGCAACTGGTGATCTTCGGCTTCGAGCGCAATGAACGCTACCCCGAGGCCCCGCCGGTGCCGCTGACGGTGCTGCTGAACCCGCAGATCACGCCGCTGGGCGTCGACGAGGTGGACGGCTGGGAAGGCTGCCTGTCGGTGCCGGGACTGCGTGGTTGGGTGCCCCGCTGGCAGCGCATCCGCTACACCGGGGTCGACCAGTTCGGCCAGGCCGTCGACCGCGAGGTCGACGGCTTCCATGCCCGGGTGGTGCAGCACGAGTGCGATCACCTGATCGGCCGGCTCTACCCCACCCGCATGCGCGACCTGACGCGGCTGGGTTTCACCAGCGTGCTGTTCCCCGAACTGGGTGACCACCCCAGCGGCGATTGAGGCCGCGCAACACGGCTTTACAAGGCGGTAACACCCTCGCGTCAGCCGCACCCGGGCGGTGCGCGTTGTAAAGGCAGCTGCCCCGTTGGCGGGCGGTGGAGAACCGCGATGCGCGTGTCCCGTCTCACCTTGAAGTCACACCCGGCCGGTTGGCTCTGGGCCGGCCTGGCCCTGCTGCTGCTGACCACGCTGGCCGTGCTGCCCCGATCAGCGAACGCCGGCGCGCTGCCCGGCGAACTGCCGACCCTGGTCGGGCGCCTGAGTGCGCTGGCGGGCGACGTGCGCTGGTACGACCGCGACAGCGGCCGCTGGGTGGCCTCCACCGAGCAGCAGCCGCTGCGCAACTGGCCGCTTGCCGCCGGCGACCGCCTGAGCACCGGCCCGGGCGGCCGCGCCGAACTGCGCGTGGGCAGCACCACGCTGCGGCTGGGCGCCGACGCCGAGTTGTGGCTGCCACAACTCGACGAGCAAAGCGTGCTGCTGCACCTGCAGGCGGGCAGCCTGGCGGTGCGGCTGGCGGCGGTCGACCAGGACGGCTTCGGCGCGGTGAGCATGCTCACCCGCGAAGGTCGCTGGCTGCCGCAACGCCCCGGCCATTACCGGCTGGACCGCGACCGTGACGCCACCCAGGCCACCGCCTGGCGCGGAGAGTTGCGCTTCGAAAGCCACGACAGCGCGCTGACCATCGCCGCCGGCCGCCGCGCCGACCTGTGGCAAGACCCACCCGGCACCACGCGCTACGCCTGGGCCGCCGTGGAGCGCGACAACTTCGCCGACTGGGTGGCGCGCGACGAGCGCCAGGACGACGCCCCGCAGAGCGCCCGCCATGTGCCCCCGGGCATGACCGGATGGCAGGACCTGGACCGCCATGGCGACTGGCTCGACGACCCCGAGTACGGCAGTGTCTGGCAGCCGCGCATCGTCGCCTCGGGCTGGGCGCCGTTTCACGTCGGCCGCTGGGCCTGGGTGCAGCCCTGGGGCTGGACCTGGATCGACGCCGCGCCCTGGGGCTTTGCGCCGTTCCACTACGGTGTCTGGGTGACGGTGGGGGGCCGCTGGAGCTGGTCGCCCGGGCCGCGCCACCAGCCGCCGCGTTATGCACCGGCGCACCGTGGCTGGGTCAGCGGCGCCAACTGGGGCGTCAACATCCGCATCGGCGGCCATCGGCCGCCACCGCCGCGGGTGGTGGTGCCGGTGGTGCGGCCGCGCTTCGATGGCCGCCCGCCCGTGGTGGTGGGTCCGCCGCGGCCGATCCGCCCCGAGCCGGCGCGGCCGCCATTCAGCGCACCGCGCGAGCCTGATCGGCGGGATGCCGACCGCCGCGACAACAACCGTCGAGACAACGACCGGCGTGACAACGACCGCCGCGACTTTGACCGCCGTGATCCAGGCCCGCGCGCACCCGTGACCGGTAGTGCCGTCGACCCACGAACCCTATGGCGCGACGGGCGGCGCGACGGGCGGCCGCAGATGCGGCCGGAGGTGCGGCCAGACGGGCGGCCAGACGGGCGGCCAGGGCGCAGCGACAACCGGTCTGAGCGCGGTGAGGTGCTCGGCGCAGCCCCTGCGGTGATGGTCGGCCCGATGCCCCCGGTGCGGCAGGCCCCGCCAGCGGCGCCAGCCGCCGAGCCGCCGCGCCGCACGTTGCCCGCACCGGTGGTGCGCCCGCCGCGCGACGATGCCGATCCCCGGGAGGGGCGTGGCGGCAAGCCCGGACGCGACGAATCGCGGGGGCCCGACGGGCGCCGCGGCGATCGCGAAGAGCGGGCCAACAGCCGCTGACACGCCGCTCCGGCGCGGCGGTCAGCCGCCGTGCGCCTGCGGCTGCAGGGCGCACCAGCGCTGGCCGCTCACTTCAGCAGCCAGGGTTTCATCACCGCCCACACATTGGCCAGCATCCGCGGATGCGCGGCGGCCAGCGGGTGGATGCGGTCGGGCTGGAACAGCTTGTCGGCCTGTGGCCCATCCGCCACGCCGGTCAGCAGGAAGGGCACCAGCGCCGCGCCCTCGGCACTGGCCACGCTGGCGAACAGCGCCGTGAAGTCCTGCCCATAGCGGGCACCGTAGTTGGGTGGCACCTGCATGCCCACCACCATCACCTTGGCACCGTTGGCCTTGGCCGTGCGCACCATCGCCAGCAGGTTGTCGCGTGTCATGTCCAGCGGCAGGCCCCGCAGCGCGTCGTTGCCACCCAGCTCGATCACCACGTGGCTGGGCTTGTTTTGCTGCAGCAGCGCCGGCAGGCGTGAGCGGCCGCCCGAGGTGGTGTCGCCGCTGATGCTGGCGTTCACCACCCGGGCGCTGATCTTCTCGCGGGCCAGGCGCTGCTCGAGCAGTGCCACCCAGCCGGTGCCACGCGCCAGGCCGTATTCGGCCGACAGGCTGTCGCCCAGCACCAGCACCGTCTTGCCGGCCGGCCCCGCCGCCACGGCATTGCCCAGACCCGCGCCCAGCGCGGCGGCCAGCAGCAGGCTACAGTGCAGCAGCACCACTAGTCGCGACCGGCGTCGCGTGCCCCAACATTCCATGAGCGATCCCATCATTGCGGTTGAACATGTCACCCGCGCGGTCACCGATTCCACCGGCACGTTGACGATTCTCCATGACATCGACTTCACCCTGCAGCGAAGGCAGTCGACGGCCATCGTCGGCGCCTCGGGCTCGGGCAAGAGCACGCTGCTGGCGCTGATTGCCGGGCTCGACCATCCCACCACCGGCACGGTGCGGCTCGACGGCGAGGACATCTTCGCGCTGGACGAGGACCAGCGCGCCGGCCTGCGTGCGCGCAAGCTGGGCTTCGTGTTCCAGAGCTTCCAGTTGCTGGGCCACCTGAGTGCGCTCGAGAACGTGATGCTGCCGCTCGAACTGCTGGGCCGCCGCGATGCGCGCGCGCGCGCCACCGAGATGCTGCAGCGCGTGGGGCTGGGCGAACGGCTCAGCCACTATCCGCGCACCCTGTCGGGCGGCGAGCAGCAGCGTGTGGCGCTGGCACGTGCCTTCGTCGTCGAGCCCGAGGTGCTGCTGGCCGATGAGCCCACCGGCAGCCTGGACCACGCCACCGGCGAGAAGGTGATGGCGCTGATGTTCGACATGAACCGCGAGACCGGCACCACGCTGGTGCTGGTCACCCACGACCGCAGCATCGCCGCACGCTGCGATCGGCAACTGCTGATCGAAGGCGGGCGCCTGCTGGAGCCGGCCGGCGCCGAGGTGCCGGTGTGATTTTGGCGCTGCGCCGGGCGATGCCTGAGGCGCTGCTGCTGGCGGTGGCGCTGTGCACCGCCGGTGCGGCTGGCGCCCAGGCCCTGCCGCTGGCCCGACCGACCCCCGGCGGCGTGGCGCTGGTGCCACTGGGCGCCGCGCCAGAGGCGCCGCAAGCGTCACTGGCCGGCGTGCCGGTGCTGGTGATCGGCAGCCCGGCGGGCTGGACCGCGGTGGTCGGTGTGGCGCTGGGTGCCCAGCCGGGCATCGCGCAGTTGCAGGTGCAGCACGGTGCGGCGCCGGCGGCCGTGCAGGCCTTCAGCATCCAGCCCTTCCGCTATGCCGAGCAGCGCCTGAAGGTGGCGCCGCGCCACGTCGACCTGTCGCCGGAAAACCTGGCGCGTCACCAGCGTGAGCGTGCGCACCAGGCCACGCTGATCGCCCGCTTCAGCACACCGTTGCCGGCCACGCTGCGCATGCAGCCGCCGGTGGCCGGGCCGCGGTCGGGCTCGTTCGGCCTGCGCCGGGTGTTCAACGGCCAGCCACGCAGCCCGCACAGCGGCATGGATATCGCCGCTGGCACGGGCGTGCCGGTGACCGCACCGCTGGCCGGGCGGGTGGTGGACATCGGCGACTACTTCTTCAACGGCAATACGGTGTGGCTGGACCACGGCGCCGGGCTGCTGTCGATGTTGTGCCACCTCAGCGCCATCGGCGTGCAACCGGGCGACGAACTGAAGGCGGGTGACGTGCTGGGTGCGGTGGGCGCCACCGGCCGCGTGACCGGCCCGCACCTGCACTGGTCGGTCAGCCTGAACCGGGTGATGGTCGACCCGGCTTTGTTCCTGGCCACCGATTGAGGTCATGAAAAAAGGGCGCCGAAGCGCCCCTTGATCGGGTTCGGGTGGCTTACTGCCCGGCGAACTTGTAGTCGGTCTTGGCGGCCTTGCGCATGTCGTCCTGGAACTTCTGCAGCTTGACCTGGGCGAGGCGCTGCTGGATCTGCGCCTTCACGCCGTCGAAGTCGGGAAACTGCGCATCGCGCGTGTCGTCGAGCCGGATGATGTGGAAGCCGAACTGCGTCTTCACCGGCGCCTCGGTCATCTCGCCCTTCTTCAGCTTGGACATGGCCTGGCCGAACTCGGGCACGTAGGACTCGGGTTTGGCGAAGTCGAGGTCGCCGCCGTTGGCGCCGGACCCCGGGTCCTTGCTCTTGGCCTTGGCCAGGTCCTCGAACTTGGCGCCGCCCTTGATCTGGGCGATCAGCGACTTGGCCTCGTCTTCACCTTCGACCAGGATGTGGCTGGCGCGGTACTCGGTGCCGGTGGCCTGGGCCTTGAACTTGTCGTATTCGGCCTTGGCCTCGGCGTCGCTGACCGGGTTCTTGCGCTTGAAGTCCTCGAACAGTTCGCGGATCAGGATGCTCTCGCGCGCCAGTTCCATCTGGGCCTTGTAGTCGGCCTGGGCCGCGATGCCGCGCTTGACCGCCTCTTGCGAAAAGATCTCGCGGCGCACCACCTCGTCCTTGGCCATGCCCTGCATCTCGGGCGAGATTTGCTGGCCGGCGCGCTGGGCCTGCTGCAGCAGGGTGTCGACACGCACCTTGGGCACGGCCTTGCCGTTGACGATGGCGATGTTCTGGGCGGTGGCCGCCAGCGGCAGCAGCAGGGCGGCGGCCAGGGCGGTGGCCGAGGCACGGGCGACGAAGGACTTGCGAATCATGGGCAGGGCTTTCAGGGGGGGCTTGGGTCGCGCACCCGAGGGGGTGGCGTGAGAGGAAGGGCCAACAGCGCCGGATCAGGCTTCGGCGGGGCAACGCGCCTCGATCGCCAGGGCATGGACGCCCTGGGGTATCACTTCGCGCAAAGCATCATACACAAGGCGATGACGGGCCACGCGGCTCAGGCCGGTGAGCTGTTCGCTGACCAGTTTCACCCTGAAGTGCGAGCCTTCGCCGGCACCGGCATGGCCGGCGTGCAGGTGGCTTTCGTTGATGACCTGCAGGCTTTGCATCGGCGCCAGCGTGGCGCGCAGCGTGGCGGCTATCAGTTCTTCGGTCACGCCGTTCATGAGGGGTCCTTGGCGGGTGCGGCGTCTTCTTCAGGCAAGTGCCGGCTGATGTAGAGGCCTTGGCCCAGGGTGAACAGCAGCATCAGGCCGATGCCGCCGAACAGTTTGAAGTTGACCCAGGTGGCCGTGGCGAAGTTGAAGGCCACCCACAGGTTGAGCACGCCCATCACCGCGAAGAAGGCCACCCAGGCCAGGCTCAGCCGCGTCCAAACGCCCTCGGGCAGTTGCAGTTGCTCGCCCAGCATCAGCTTGAGCAGGTTGCGGCCGAACACGAACTGGCTGATCAGGAACGACAACCCCATCGCCCAGTACAGGCCGGTGGGCTTCCACTTGATGAAGGTCTCGCTGTGCAGCCACACCGTCAGCCCGCCCAGCACCACCACCAGCGCCAGGCTGATCCACAGCATCAGGTCGACCTTCTTGCCGCGCAGCTTGAGCCAGGCCACCTGCACCAGCGAGGCGATGATCACCACCACCGTGGCCAGCATCACCGGCGCCTCGGCGGTGCCCACCTGGCCACCGGCCACCATGAAGCCCAGGTGCTGGGTGGCAAACGCCGCGGCCCATTCCTTGTGGGATTCGGTGTACTTGAAGGTGCCGAAAAACAGCAGGATCGGCAGAAAGTCGAACAGTAGTTTCATGCGCGGGCAGTGTATCGATCGGCTGGACGCCGACCGGCGCGTTTTTCACACCGGCGGGCTTTGCAAGTGCGCATGCTCAGGCCTTGGGCACGAAGTCGATGGCGGCCGAGTTGATGCAGTAGCGCTCGCCGGTGGGCTCGGGGCCGTCGTCGAAGACATGGCCCAGGTGGGTGCCGCAGTTCGCGCAGCGCACTTCCACCCGCACCATGCCGTGGCTGGTGTCGGTGATGCGCTCGACGCGGCCGGGTTCGATGTCCTTGCTCCAGCTGGGCCAGCCGCAGCCGGCGTCGAACTTGGCGTCGCTTTGAAACAGCACCTGCCCGCAGCCCACGCAGCGGTAGGCGCCGTCCTGCCAGTGGTCCCAGTAGCGGCCGGTGAAGGGACGCTCGGTGGCGGCCTTGCGCGCCACCTCGTACTGCATCGGGTCGAGCTGGGCGCGCCACTCGGCCTCGCTCTTGCGCACCGGGTAGCGCGGGTCGTCGTGCGGATGGGGTTCGGGGTGCTTCTTGCTGAAGGGGTTCATGACGAGCAGGACACTTCGAGGTGGGTGGACCAGTCGGGCGGCAGGGCGGCATAGGCCGCTGGCGCCTGCGGGTGTTCGTCGAAGGGCGATTGCAGCACCTGCAGCAACCGCTGCACCTCGCTGAAATCGCCCGCACGGGCTTGTTGGATCGCGGTTTCGGCCAGATGGTTTCGCAGCACGAACTTCGGGTTGATGCGATCCATGCGCGCCCGGCGGTCGGCGTCGACGCTGCCCTCGGCCTGCAAGCGGGCGGCGTAGCGCGCGCCCCAGGCATCGAAGGCAGCGCGGTCGACAAACCAATCGCGCACGGCGGCGTTGTCGGCACCGGCGGCCGTGCTGAAACGCCCCAGCGCCCGCAGCGTGATCGTGTAGTCGCAGCGGTCCTGCGCCATCAGCCGCAGCAGGTCGTCGATCAGGTCGGTGTCGCTGTCTTGCGCCGTGGCCAGCCCCAGCTTGGCGCGCAGCCGCGCCTGCATCGCCTCGGCGAACATCGCCTTGTAGGGCGCCATCGCGGCCTTCAGTGCCTCGGCAGGGTCGCCGTCGGCCGGGTCCAGCAGCGGCATCAGCCCGTGGGCCAGCGCATGCAGGTTCCAGAAGGCCACGCTGGGCTGGCGCGCAAAGGCGTAGCGGCCCTGGTTGTCGGTGTGGTTGCAGATGTGGCCGGGGTCGAAGGCATCGAGAAAGCCGAACGGGCCGTAGTCGATGGTCAGGCCCAGGATCGACATGTTGTCGGTGTTCATCACGCCGTGGCAGAAGCCCACCGCCTGCCAGTCAGCCATCAGCGTGGCGGTGCGGCGGCTCACGGCTTCCAGCAGCGCCAGCACGGGTTGCGGTGCATCGCGGCAGGCGGGGTAGAAGTGGTCGATCACCGCATCGGTCAGCGCGCGCAGCGCGGTGGTGTCGCTGGCGGTGTGCGCAAAGTGCTCGAAGTGGCCGAAGCGGATGAAGCTGGGCGCCAGCCGGGTGACGACCGCGGCGGTCTCGACCGTCTCGCGCCGCACCGGCGCGGGCGAGCCGACGATGGCCAGCGCCCGCGTCGTGGGGATGCCCAGCGCGTGCATCGCCTCCGAGCAGAGGAACTCGCGGATCGACGAGCGCAGCACCGCCCGGCCGTCGCCCATGCGCGAGTAGGGCGTCAGCCCGGCACCCTTGAGCTGCACCTCCAGCGCGCCGGCGGGGCTGTCGATCTCGCCCAGCAACAGTGCGCGGCCATCGCCCAGCTGGCCGGCCCAGCTGCCGAACTGGTGGCCGCTGTAGACGCTGGCCATTGTGGTGATCGGCGCGCTGCCCGTGGGCTGCACGTTGCCGGCCAGCAGGGCCAGTGCGTCGTTGCTGTGCAGCCAGTCGGTCAGCCCCAATTCGACCGCCAGCGCCTCGCTGCGCGCCACCCAATGCACGCCGGGCAGCGGCGTGGGCGGCAGTCGGGTGCCGAACGCCGGCCCCAGCCGGTGCAACAGCGGCAGGTCACGCCAGCGGGGCGCGCGGGTGGCCAAGGGCTCGGGGGCATTCATGCGCCGGATTGTCGGGCCAGGCCGGGCCCGGCCCTGACGCCGGCCGGGAATCACCCCAGGCCAGGCGGGGCGTCGAAACGCGATACTGGCAGGCTCGGCAGCGCCGCCTGGCTCCGTGCCTGCGCCTGCCCTCGATCCACCTACGTCAAGCCCCAAGAGGACGCCCATGCTCGGCCAGATGCAAGACCATCCCCTGTTGATCTCCACCCTGATCGACTTTGCCGCCCGCCACCACCACGAGGCCCAGATCGTCTCGCGCCGGGTCGAGGGCGACCTGCACCGCTACACCTATGCCGACGCCGCCAAGCGCTCACGCCGGGTGGCGAACGCGCTGGATCGCCTGGGTGTGGCCTTTGGCGACCGCGTGGCCACGCTGGCCTGGAACGGCTACCGCCACCTCGAGCTGTACTTCGGCATCACCGGCAGCGGCCGCGTGGTGCACACCATCAACCCGCGGCTGTTGCCTGAGCAGATCGCCTGGATCGCCAACCATGCCGAAGACCAGGTGGTCTGCTTCGACATGACCTTCCTGCCCATCGTCAAGGGCATCTGGTCGCACTGCAAGACGGTCAAGCACTGGGTGGCGCTGTGCGACGCCGACAAGCTGCCCGCCGACACCGGCATCGCCAACCTGGTGAGCTACGAGGCGCTGCTGGCCGCCGAGGCCGAGACCTACGACTGGCCGCAGTTCGACGAGCGCAGCGCCGCTGCGCTGTGCTACACCAGCGGCACCACCGGCAACCCCAAGGGCGCGCTCTACAGCCACCGCTCGACCATGCTGCATGCCTTTGCCGGCGCGCTGCCCGATTCACTGGGCGTCTCGGCGCGCGACAGCATCCTGCCGGTGGTGCCGATGTTCCACGTCAACGCCTGGGGCATCCCGTACGGCGCGGCGATGACCGGCGCCAAGCTGGTGTTCCCGGGCGCGGCGCTCGATGGCAAGTCGGTCTACGAGCTGATGGAATCCGAGCAGGTGACCATGGCAGCCGGTGTGCCCACGGTGTGGCTGGGGCTGCTCAACCACATGGCCCAGCACGGCCTGAAATTCAGCACGATGAAGCGCACGGTGATCGGCGGCTCGGCCTGCCCGCCGGCGATGATCAAGACCTTCCACGACGACTTCGGCGTCACCGTGGTGCACGCCTGGGGCATGACCGAGATGTCGCCGCTGGGCACGGTCAACACGCTCAAGCAGCACCAGCTGGCACTGCCGGTCGAGCAGCAGCTGGACATCATGGCCAAGCAAGGGCGGGCGGTGTTCGGCGTCGAGATGAAGATCGTCGACCCCGATGGCAACGAACTGCCCTGGGACGGCCAGCACAGCGGTGATCTGCTGGTCAAGGGCCCGTGGATCATCAGCAGCTACTTCAAGGGCGAGGGCGGCGATCCGCTGGTGGACGGCTGGTTCCCCACCGGCGACGTGGCGGCCATCGACGCCGACGGCTTCCTGCAGATCACCGACCGCAGCAAGGACGTGATCAAGTCGGGCGGCGAATGGATCAGCTCGATCGACGTCGAGAACATCGCGATGGCGCACCCGGCGGTGGCCATGGCCGCCTGCATCGCCGTGCCGCACCCCAAGTGGGACGAGCGTCCGCTGCTGGTGGTGATGAAGAAGCCCGGCGCGCAGGCCACCGCGGCCGACATCCTGGCCCATTTCGAAGGCCGCATCGCCAAGTGGCAGATCCCCGACGACGTGGCCTTCGTCGACGCCATCCCGCTGGGCGCCACCGGCAAGATGCAGAAGAACAAGCTGCGCGAGCAGTTCAAGGGCCACGCGCTGCCCGGCGCCTGAGCCACCGGCGCGCTGCCCGGGTGGTGGATTCGCTGTCGCCTGCGTGACCCGGCGGTCACCGCGGCGACAGCCCGGCGCGGGAAGTCCCTGAACCGGGTTTGAGTCAGGTCCGCTATGGTCTCCAAGTCGATTCACAACGCTTCAGGAGACCGCATGAAACCCGTCCTCAGTGCTACCCGTTGGGCCCTCGTCGCTGCGTTGGCCATGGCCTCCTGGGGCGTGCAGGCCCAGGTCAAGATCGCCTACATCGACCCGCTGTCGGGTGGCGGCGCCTCGGTCGGCGAGCATGGCTGGAAGCACCTGCAGTACCTGGTCGAGGGCATCAACGCCAAGGGCGGGGTGCTGGGTGGCCAGAAGCTCGAGGCCGTGCCCTTCGACAACAAGGGCAGTCCGCAGGAAAGCCTGGTGCAGGCGCAGAAGGCCATCGACGCCGGCGTGCGCTTCCTGACCCAGGGCAACGGCTCGGGCGCGGCGATCGCCATTTCCGAATTCGTCGCCAAGTACAACCAGCGCAATCCCGGCAAGGAGGTGCTGTACTTCAACTATGCGGCGGTCGATCCGGTGCTGACCAACGACAAGTGCAGCTACTGGCACTTCCGCTGGGACGCCAATGCCGACATCAAGATGGCCGCGCTGACCAACTTCATGAAGGACCAGAAGGCCATCAAGAAGGTCTACATCATCGGCCAGGACTATTCCTTCGGCCAGTCGGTGCGCACCGCCGCGCAGGCGATGCTCAAGGCCAAGCGCCCCGACGTGCAGATCGTCGGCGACGAGTTGCACCCGCTGCTCAAGATCAACGACTTCTCGCCCTACATCGCCAAGATCAAGGCCTCGGGCGCCGACTCGGTGATCACCGGGAACTGGGGCAACGACATGTCGCTGCTGCTGAAGGCCGCGGCCGACGCCGGCCTGCAGGTGAACTGGTACACCTACTACGCCGGTGGCGCGGGTGGCCCCACCGCCATCAAGCAGACCGGGCTCGACCACCGGGTCTACCAGATCACCGAGTGGCACACCAACGTGCCGGCGCCCGAGATGGAGGCCTTTGCCGATGCCTTCCTGAAGAAGCACGGGGGTGCCAGCCAGCAGGGCTGGTGGTACCTGCGCATGAAGAACCAGATGGACATGTTCGCGCTGGCGCTGAACACCGCCAAGTCGGCCGAACCCAAGAAGGTGGCCGCCGTGCTCAAGGACATGAAGTTCAAGAACTCGCTGGGCACCGAGGTCTTCATGCGCGCCAGCGACCATTCGCTGTTCCAGGACATGTACCTCTCATCCTTCGGCTCGGGCACCAAGCACGACGAAGAGAAGACCGGCTGGGGCTGGAAGACGATTGCGCTGATCAAGGCGCAGGACACCGTCATCCCGACCACCTGCAAGATGGTCGAGCCGAGCTGATCCATCTCCTGAGCCGACCGACGCCATGCAGGCCGCCACCAGGCGGCCTGCTGCGGAGCGCCCATGCTTGAACTGATCCTCTTCTCGTCGCTCAACGGGCTGCTCTATGGCCTGCTGTTGTTCCTGCTGGCCAGCGGCCTGACGCTGATCTTCAGCATGATGGGCGTGCTGAACTTCGCCCATGCCAGCTTCTACATGCTGGGCGCCTACTTCGGCTACCAGATCAGCCTGCATGTCGGCTACTGGCCGGGCCTGGTGCTGGCGCCATTGCTGGTGGGTGGCATCGGTGCGCTGGTCGAGCGCTACGGCCTGCGCACGGTGCACAAGTTCGGCCACGTTGCCGAGCTGCTGTTCACCTTCGGCCTGGCCTTCATCATCGAAGAGCTGGTGCAGATGGTCTGGGGCAAGATCCCGGTCGACTACCGCGTGCCCGAGCTGCTGAACTTCTCTGCCTTCACGCTGTTCTCGACCACCTACCCGGCGTTCCGCATGTTCATGCTGTGCATGTCGGTGGTGGTGTTCATCGCGCTGTTGCTGCTGCTCACGCGCACCCGGGTCGGGCTGATCATCCGTGCCGCGTTGAGTCACCCCAACATGGTGGGCGCGCTGGGCCACAACGTGCCGATGGTGTTCATGCTGGTGTTCGGTGTGGGCTGCGGCCTGGCCGCGCTGGCCGGGGTGATCGCCGGCCCGGCGCTGGTCACGCAGCCGGCAATGGCGGCGTCGCTGGGGCCCATCCTGTTCGTGGTGGTGGTGGTCGGCGGGCTGGGCTCGCTGCCGGGCGCGTTCATCGCGTCGCTGGCGATCGGGCTGATCCAGACCTTTGCCGTGGCGGTCAACGTCTCCGTGGCCGACGTGCTGGGCCATGTCGGCATCACGCTCACCCGCGACTCCATCGGCGGCGACCTCTGGATGGCCACCGTGGCCCAGGTGGCGCCGATCATCCCGTACATGCTGCTGGTGCTGGTGCTGATCTTCCGGCCCAAGGGCCTGATGGGCGACCGCGACACATGAGCCACACGCATGAGCCGACACGCATGAGCCGACATTCATGAACCGCCACTCCTACCTGTTGCCCTGGTTCGTCGCCGCGGCGGTGGTGCTGGTGCTGCCGTACGTCTTCACCAGCGGCGCCGCCCTCACGATGATGAGCCTGATGGGCTTTGCCATCATCTTTGCGCTGTCCTTCAACATGCTGCTGGGCCAGACCGGCATGCTGTCGTTCGGCCACGCGGTGTACTACGGCCTGGGCGGTTTCATGACCGCGCATGCGCTCAACGTCATCGCCGCGGGCAAGTGGCCGATCCCGCTGCCGGTGCTGCCGTTGGTGGGCGGACTCACGGGCTTGAGCTTCGCGATCCTGTTCGGCTGGGTCTCGACCAAGCGCGCCGGCACTGCGTTCTCGATGATCTCGCTGGGGATCGGCGAACTGGTGGCGGCCTGCTCGCTGATCCTGCGTGGTTTCTTCGGTGGCGAAGGCGGTGTGTCCACCAGCCGCACCGAGACGCTGCGCCTGTTCGGCATCAGCTTCGGCCCGCAGATCCAGGTGTACTACCTGATCGCGGCCTGGTGCCTGCTGTGCATGGTGGCGATGTACGCCTTCACCCGCACGCCATTGGGCCGCATGTGCAACGCCGTGCGAGACAACCCCGAGCGTGCTGAGTTCGTCGGTTATTCCACCCAGATGGTGCGCTTCATCGCCTTCTGCGTGGCGGGCTTCTTTGCCGGCGTGGCCGGTGGGCTGGCCGCCATCCACTACGAGATCGTCACCGCCAGCGTGGTTGGCGCGGTGCCTTCGGGCTACGTGCTGCTGATGGCCTACATCGGCGGTGTGGCCTTCTTCATCGGCCCTATCATCGGCGCGGTGCTGATGACGCTGCTGCAGATCTCGCTGTCGGACTACACCGGCGCCTGGCAGCTGTACGTCGGCGTGATGTTCGTGCTGGTGGTGATGTACGCGCCCTGGGGCCTGGGTGGCCTGGTGCTGATGCACGGGCCGCTGCTGTCGGCGGGCACCTTCCGGCGTGTGCTGCCGGCGTATGCGCTGGTGGCGCTGCCGTCGGCGATGCTGTTCGTCGGTGGGGTGCTGCTGGTCGAGACCAGCCACCACCTGCTGGTCAAGGCCACTGAGGGACCGGCGATGCAGTTGCTGGGTGTCGATTACGCAGCCAACTCGCCGCTGGTGTGGATTGCCATCGTCGTGCTGCTGGTCGTGGGCGGCGTGCTGCTCAAGCGGCTGGCACCGCGGGTGTCGGAGGCCTTCCATGCCGCCCGGCAGGATGCATTGAGCAAGCGGATCGCAGCATGAGCCACCCCAACGGCCCCTCGGCCCTGCAACTGATCGACGTGCACAAGCGCTTCGGCGTCACGCCCATCATCCGTGGCCTCAATCTCGACGTGAAGCAGGGCGAGCGCCACGCCATCATCGGCCCCAACGGCGCCGGCAAGTCGACCACCTTTCACCTGGTCAGCGGGCGCTTTCCGGTCACGTCGGGTCAGGTGCTGCTCAAGGGCGAATCGATCAACGGCCTGCCGCCCTACCTGATCAACCGCCGCGGCATGTCGCGCAGCTTTCAGGTGACCAACATCTTTCCGCGCCTCTCGGTGTTCGAGAACATCCGCTGCGGCGTGCTGTGGTCGCTGGGCTACAAGTACTCGTTCTGGCACCTGATCGAGCGCTCACGCGATGCGCGCGAACGCAGCGAGGCCATCCTCGAGCAGATCAACCTGACGGCGCGCCGCGACGTGCCGGCGGGCGTGCTGTCGTATGCCGAGCAGCGCGCGCTGGAGATCGGCATCACCATCGCCGGTGGCGCCGACGTGATCATGCTCGACGAGCCCACCGCCGGCATGAGCCGCTCCGAGACCGAGCATGCCGTGGGGCTGATCCGCAAGGTCAGCGAGGGCAAGACGCTGGTGATCGTCGAGCACGACATGAGCGTGGTGTTCGACCTGGCCGACCGCATCTCGGTGCTGGTCTACGGCCAGGTGATCGCCACCGACACGCCGCAGCGCATCCGCGCCAACGCGGCGGTGCAGGAGGCCTACCTGGGCACGCCGGCGGCGGAGGCAGACCATGCTTGAGGTCAAGAACCTGCATGCCTTCTACGGCAAGAGCCACATCCTGCAAGGGGTGGACTTCCATGTCGACGAGGGCGAGATCGTCTCGCTGCTGGGGCGCAACGGCGTGGGCCGCTCCACCACCATCAAGGCCATCATGGGCGAGGTGGACCGCACCGGCTCGGTGGTCTTCAAGGGCCGCGAGACCATCGCGCTGAAGTCGCACCAGGTGGCGCGCTGCGGGCTGGGCTACGTGCCCGAGAACCGCGACATCTTCCCCAACCTGACGGTGCGCGAGAACCTGGTGCTGGGCATGAAGTCCACCAAGGAGGGCGGGCGCTGGCGCATGGAGGACATGTTCGAGCTGTTCCCGCGCCTGCGCGAGCGCGCCGACACGCCCGGTGGCGTGCTGTCGGGTGGCGAGCAGCAGATGCTGACCATCTGCCGCACGCTGATGGGCGACCCCGACCTGATGATGATCGACGAGCCCACCGAGGGCCTGGCGCCGAAGATGGTCGACCTGGTGTCCGACCTGCTGGAGCGCATCGCCGCACGTGGTGTGTCCATCCTGCTGGTCGAGCAGAAGCTGACCATCGCACTGAAGATCTCGAAGCGGCTCTACGTGATGGGCCACGGCCACATCGTCTTCGAGGGCACGGCCGACGATCTGAAGGCCAACGAGGCGATCCGCAAGGAGTGGCTCGAAGTCTGAGCCGGGGGGACGCATACCCCAGGGTTTTCCTTCACTCAAAGACCGCGTGCCGGTCATGTCGCTTTGGCAACATGACCCGGCACGTTTTGCTTTCTAGAATCGAACGATCGTGCTTTTTCCGCGCACGCCCATCCCGCAGCAAGAGGTTTCCATGAGCGCCACCTACCAGGTCATCGACGGCATCGCCGTCGTCACGATGAACAACCCGCCGGTCAACGGCCTGGGTTACGAGACCCGCCGCGGCATCGCCGACGGCTTCGAGAAGGCCAACGCCGACGCCGGCGTCAAGGCCATCGTGCTGACCGGTGGCGGCAAGGCGTTTTCGGGCGGCGCCGACATCCGCGAGTTCGACAGCCCCAAGTCGATGGCCGAGCCCAACCTGCTGACGCTGATCAAGCTGGCCGAGGCCTCGGGCAAGCCCATCGTGGCCGCCATCCACACGGTTTGCATGGGCGGCGGGCTCGAGCTGTCGCTGGGCTGCCAGTACCGCGTGGCCGCGCCCGGCGCGGCCATCGCGCTGCCCGAGGTGAAGATCGGCCTGATCCCCGGTGCCGGCGGCACGCAGCGCCTGCCGCGCGTGCTGGGCATCGAGACGGCGATGAACATGATCGTCACCGGCGAGCCGGTGAAGAGCGAGCTGCTGGCCTCGCTGCCCGGCCAGAAGCTGTTCGACCAGATCATCGAGGGCGACCTGATCGCCGGCGCGGTGAAGTTTGCCCAGGGCATTGCCGCTGAACATGCACAAGGGCGCCCGCTGCCCACGGTGCGTGCCCTGAAGGTGTCGCACGCCAACCCCGACGCCTATGTGCAGTTCGTGCGCAACATGGTCAAGGGTAGAGCCAAGAACTTCCCCGCACCGCTGTGCTGCGTGGAGGCGGTGGCCGCGTCGCTGAAGTTCAAGAACCTCGACGAGGGCCTGGCCGAAGAGCTGCGCATCTTCCGCGCGCTGATGATCACCCCCGAGGCCAAGGCGCTGCGCCACGCCTTCTTCGGCGAGCGTGCCGCCAGCAAGATTCCCGACGTGCCCGAAGGCACGCCGCTGCGCGACATCAAGCAGGTGGGCGTGATCGGTGCCGGCACCATGGGTGGCGGCATCACGATGAACTTCCTGAATGCCGGCATCCCGGTGACCATGCTCGAGATGAAGCAGGAAGCGCTGGACCGTGGCGTGGCCACCATCCGCAAGAACTACGAGGCCCAGGTCAAGAAGGGCAAGTTGAAGCAGGACAAGTACGAGCAGCGTATGGCGCTGCTGAGCACCACGCTGAGCTACGACGACCTGACGAGCGCCGACCTGATCATCGAGGCGGTGTTCGAGGAGATCGGCGTCAAGGAGGCGGTGTTCAAGCAGCTGGATGCGGTGGCCAAGCCCGGCGCGATCCTGGCCTCGAACACGTCCACGCTCGACGTCAACAAGATCGCCCACTTCACCAAGCGCCCGCAGGATGTGGTGGGCATGCACTTCTTCAGCCCGGCCAACGTGATGCGGCTGCTGGAGGTGGTGCGCGGCGCGGCCACCGCCAAGGACGTGCTGGCCACGGTGATGGCCATCGCCAAGAAGATCAAGAAGACAGCCGTGGTCTCGGGTGTGTGCGACGGCTTCATCGGCAACCGCATGATCGAGCAGTACAGCCGCCAGGCCGGCTTTCTGCTCGACGAGGGCTGCACGCCGGCGCAGGTGGACCGTGCGATCGAGAAGTTCGGCTTCGCGATGGGCCCGTTCCGCATGGGTGACCTGGCCGGCAACGACATCGGCTGGGCCATCCGCAAGCGCCGCGCGGTGGAGCACGCCAACATGAAGTACAGCAAGACGGCCGACCTGCTGTGCGAGATGGGCCGCTACGGCCAGAAGACTGGCGCCGGCTGGTATGACTACAAGCCGGGCCAGCGCAACGCCATCCCCAGCGCCGTGGTCGATCAGATGGTGGCCGACCACCGCAAGGAGCTCGGCATCACGCCGCGCAAGATCAGCGACGACGAGATCGTGCAGCGCCTGGTCTTCAGCCTGGTCAACGAGGCGGCGCACATCCTCGAAGAGGGCATCGCCAACAAGGCCAGCGACATCGACATGATCTACCTCACCGGCTACGGCTTCCCGCTGT
>Ga0155495_1146_pt2 | contig 28782 bp, 29 predicted proteins | sample RifCSPhighO2_12_FD_107153 | JGI IMG/M metagenome (GOLD analysis project Ga0155495, IMG submission 107153) | Burkholderiales bacterium RIFCSPHIGHO2_12_FULL_69_20
CAGCAGCTTCATGCTGTGGCCGGCACCCACCGGGCCGGCGTGGATGATGTTCTCGGCAAAGCACTGCAGCAGCCCTCGGCATCGATCCAGCAGCGCTGCGTCGCCGCCCACCAGCAGGTTCAATCGGCCCTCGGCGGCCTCCTTGGGCGTGCGTGTCATCGGCGCGTCGAGGAACTGGCTGGCGGCGGCCTGCACGGCCTGCGCCATGCGCAGCGTCGACGACGGGATGGCGGTCGAGCAGTCGATCACCACGCTGCCCGGTCGCAGGCCTTCGAGCACGCCGCCGGGGCCGGTGAGCACGGCCTCGACCTGGGGCGAGCCGGTCAGCACCAGGATCACCACCTCGCTGCGCGCGGCCAGCGCGGCGGCGCTGTCATAACCCACGGCGCCAGCGGCCTTCAGCGCGTCCAGCGGCTGGTTGCCGGCGTGCTCGAGCATGGCGAGCGCATGCCCGTGCTGGACCAGGTTGCTGGCGATGCCGTGGCCCATCAGGCCGATGCCGACCATGCCGATTGATTGCTTCATGTTTTCTCCTGGAACTGACGCTGCTGAATAGGTCCGCAGGAAGGGCGCGGGGCCGGACCGGCGCGGTGATAGCCTGAGCGGTTGCCACCCCTCTTGACGCGCCCAACCGCTTCCATGCAAACCTACGACATTGTCACCATCGACGGCGACGGCATCGGCCCCGAAGTCAACCAGTCGGCCATCACCGTGCTGCGCGAGGCCATGGGCGACCGTCTGCGCTTCACCGCGGCCGACGGCGGCGCGGCGCACTATGCCAAGACTGGCGCCGTGCTGCCGCCCGACACCTTCAACGCCTGCCGTGACGCCCATGCCATCCTGCACGGCGCGGCGGGCCTGCCCGGCGTCACCTACCCCGACGGCACCGAGGTCGGCAACGACCTGCACCTGCAGCTGCGCTTCCGGCTCGACCTGTACGCCAACGTGCGGCCGATCCGGCTGTACCGCGGCGTCACCTCGCCGCTGGCGGGCTGGGCCGCGGGCAGCATCGACTACGTGATCGTGCGCGAGAACACCGAAGGCCTGTACGCCAGCCGCGGCGCGGGCATCGTGCTGCGCGGCGAGGTGGCCACCGACACGCTGGTGGTCACGCGCAAGGGCGTCGAGCGGGTGGCCCGCTTCAGCTTCGAGCTGGCGCGGCGCCGATCCGGTGCCAAACGCGACGGCCGGCGCCGCGTGACGGTCTGCGACAAGGCCAACATCCTGCGCAGCTACGCCTTCTTCCGCGCGGTCTGCACCGAGGTGGCGGCCCACTATCCCGACGTGGAGATCGACTACGCCTATGCCGATGCGATCACCGTGCACCTGCTCAAGAAGCCCGACTTCTACGACGTGATCGTGGCCGAGAACATGTTCGGCGACATCCTCTCCGACCTCGGCGCCGGCACGGTGGGCGGGCTGGGCATCGCCGCATCGGCCGAGCTGGGCGACGGGCATGGCCTGTTCCAGGGCGCACACGGCTCGGCGCCCGACATCGCCGGGCAGAACCTGGCCAGCCCGCTGGCCACCATCCTGTCGGGCGCGATGATGCTGCGCTGGCTGGCCGCCCGCCATGCTGATGCCACGCTGCTGGCCGGTGCCGACCGGGTGGAGCAGGCGGTTGAAGCCGTGCTCGCCCAAGGCGAGCAGGTGCCGCGCGACCTGGGCGGCAGCGCCCGCTGCACCGAGATGACCGACGCCGTCTGCCGCCAGCTGCGCTGATCGCCACGCCGCCCCTTGCATCACCCCTCGCCCCTTGCACCGCTTCACCGCCACCCCATGACTTTCATCCCTGCCAGCCAACCCGCCGAACCCGCGTCGCCGCAGGCCTAGTGCTTTGCCTTCGTGCAGCGCGAGTTGCTGCTGCCCGACGAGCAGGCGCCCGACTTTCAACCGCTGGAGGTGGCCCGCTTCCTGGCCGACGCCACCGCGCGGCATTACCTGGGCCGCCTGGCCGAGGTGGATTGCTGGGCCGTGAGCCTGCCCGCGCCGCCGCCCGGCTGGCAGCCCCGGCCGCTGCGCTCGGCGATGCAGAGCCTGGTGCCGGTGCTGGGCGCGCTGGCCGGGCGCGCCGCCCAGGCGCTGGAGTGGGACCGCAGCCACCGCTTCTGCGGCGTGTGCGGCACGCCCACCGCGCTGGCCGGCTTCGTCGAAGCGGGTGAATCGCTGGAGGACTGCGTGCACCGCGAGGTGGCCGAGGAGGTGGCGGTCACGGTGCAGGACCTGCGCTACTACGGCAGCCAGAGCTGGCCGTTTCCGCACAGCCTGATGGTCGCCTTCACGGCCCGCTGGGTGGGCGGCGAGATCGTGCCGCAACCCGGCGAGATCGAGCATGCGCAGTGGTTTGCGATCGACGCGCTGCCCGGCATCCCGCCGCGCTTCTCGATCGCCGGGCATTTGATCCGCGACACGGTGGCCGCGATGCAGGCGGGCGGCTGGGGCTGATCGCCCCGCAGCCGCCCGGAGCGGCCCGGATCAGTGCCCGGCGCGCCGCCGGGCCAGCGCGATGAACCAGTCCACGCTGTCGGCGTTGCTCATCGCGTCGCGCTTCATCACGCTGTCGGGCGAGGCACCCATCAGCAGCTTCTTGACCGGCAGCTCCATCTTCTTGCCCGACAGCGTGCGCGGCAGCGCCGCCACCTGGAACACCTCGTTGGGCACGTGCCGCGGCGACAAGGCCTGGCGCACCTCGGCCTTGATGCGCGCGGTCAGCGCGTCGTCGAGCGTGAGGCCTTCGCGCAGCACCACGAACAGCGGCATCCAGCTCTCGCGGCCCAGGTACTCGAGGTCGACCACCAGGCTGTCCAGCACCTCGGGCAGGGCCTCGACCGCGCGGTACAGCTCGGCCGTGCCCATGCGCACGCCCTGGCGGTTGATGGTGGCGTCGCTGCGGCCGTAGATGATGGAGCCGGTGGTGCCGACGTCGGGCCGGGGGATCAGGCGGATCCAGTCGCCGTGGCGCCAGATGCCTGGGTACATGTCGAAGTAGCTGTCCTTCAAGCGGCTGCCGTCCGCATCGCCCCACAGGTACAGCGGCATCGACGGCATCGGCTTGACGCAGACCAGCTCGCCCACTTCGTCCAGCAAGGGTTGGCCGTTCTCGCTCCAGGCCTCGACCGCGGCGCCCAGGCAGCGGCACTGCATCTCGCCAGCCACCACCGGCAGGGTGGGCAGGCCGGCGATGAAGGCACCCGCGAAGTCGGTGCCCCCGCTCATCGGCGTGAGCCAGATGTCGCGGCCGTCCACCTGCGGCAGCTTGGCCCAGATCCAGCGGTAGGCGTCGTCGGCCAGCGGCGAACCGGTGGAGCCGATGGCGCGCAGCGTCGACAGGTCGGCCTCATCTTGGGGCTCGACACCGGCCTTCAGGCAGGAGGCGTAGAACGCCGCGCCCGAGCCGAAGAAGGTGACGCGCGCGGCGCCCGCAAAGCGCCACAGCACGCCCCAGTCGGGTGGCTGGCCGGGGCCGTTGGCGCCGGCCGGGTTGCCGTCGTAGAGGCACACCGTGGTGCCGCCGAGCAGGCCGCCGACCTGGCTGTTCCACATGATCCAGCCGGTCGACGCGAACCAGTGGTAACGGTCGCCGGTCTGCACCGTCGGGCCCAGGTTGTTGTGCAGCGTGGCCAGCTTCAGGTTCTCGAGCATCACACCGCCGTGGCCGTGCACGATGGGCTTGGGCAGGCCGGTGGTGCCGCTGGAATAAACCACCCACAGCGGGTGGTCGAAGGGCAGCCACTCGGGCTGGAAGGTCTCGATCTCGGCCTGCGCCACGCCGCTGCCGGCCAGCAGCGCGGCCAGGTCGTGCGCGCCGCGGCCAGGGGCGGCCAGCGCCTGCGGATCGGCGGCCTTGTCGAGGCGGCGCCACAGCACCACCTGCTCGACGCTGGGCAGCGCGGCCAGCAGTTCGGCCAGCACCGGCCGGCGGTCGTAGGCCACGCCGCCCCAGCGGTAGCCGTCGGCGGCGATCAGCACCTTGGGGGCGATCTGGCGGAAGCGGTCCAGCACCGCCACCGGGCCCATGTCGGGCGAGCAGATCGACCAGACCGCGCCGAGGCTGGCGCAGGCCAGGAAGGCGATCGCCGTCTCGGGCGTGTTGGCCAGCACCGCCACCACCCGGTCGCCGCGCTGCACGCCCATGCGCCGCAACGCCAGCGCCATCGCCGCCACCTGCTGCCGCAGTTCGGGCCAGGTCAGCTCGCGCAGCTGGCCGGCGGCCAACAGGGGCTCGTCGGCGAAGACGATGGCCGGGTGGCCGGCGGCGTGCGACGCATCGGCATGGCGCAGCACCTGGCGCGTGTAGTTGACCTGGGCGCCGTCGAACCACCGCGCGCCCGGCATGCGCTCGGCATCCAGCACCTGGCGGTACGGCGTGGGCGACTCGATGGCGAAGTAGTCCCAGATCGAGGCCCAGAAGCCGCTGAGATCGTCCACCGACCAGCGCCACAGCGCCTCGTACTGCGCGAACTGCAGGCCGCGGTGGTCGCTCAGCCAGCGCTGGTAACGGGTGATCTGGGGTTCGGGCAGGGTGGGCATGGGACTCCTCGGGGGCAGGCTGCCGACTGTGCCTGAACCGCGCCCCACGCCCTGTCAACCAGGTGCCAGCGGGCGTGGCCAGCAGGCGTGGCCGGCGGGGTGCCGCGGCCCGCCGCGTCAGGACGCCGCTGCCTTTGCCAACAGCGCCCGCGCCGTGCGCGCACGCTGCCACTGCATGTACAGCACGCCGGCCAGCACCACCGCGCCGCCGATCAGCTGCTCGGCCAGCGGCTGCACGCCGAAGAACAGCAGCGAGATCAGCACCGCGAACACCGGCACCATGTTCTGCCACAGCCCGCCGGTCTGGATGCCCAGCCGGCTGACGCCGGTGTTCCAGGCCACGGTGGCCAGCGCGGTGCAGAACACCGCCGCCACCAGCAGCTGCATCACCGGCAGCGGCGCCGGGCTCAGGTTGGGCGCGCCCACCAGGCCGGTGGCGCGTGCGCCGGCCCAGAACAGCAGCAGCCAGGGCAGGGCGCCGATGGTGGTGAGGTAGGTGCGCTGCAGCTGCCCGGTGCCGGGCGTGAACCAGCGCTGCGCCAGGATCGAGTAGACCGTCCAGCTGCAGATGGCCAGCACCACCAGCAGCTCGCCGCCCTGCAGGCTGAAGGCCGCGCCAAATGTCGCCCCCCCGGAAGCGCCACCCGGCGTGCCGGCCTGGGCGCGGCCCGTCACCGCGATGCCCGCGCCGATCAGCGTGAGCGCGGTGGCGCCCCAGAAACCACGCTCGAGCCTGGCGCCAGTCATCAGCCGCGACACCACCGCCACGTACACCGGCGAGCCGGCCGACAGCGCGGCCACCGTCATCGGATGGGTGCGGTACAGGCCCAGGTTGTAGAGCACCAGGAAGCCCGCCACGCACAGGCTCAGCACGGCCACCCGCCACAGCGGGATCGGCGATCGCAGCTGGCGCGGGCCGACCGAGACCGCCACCATGCCGCCCAGCAGCACCGTGGCCACCACGTAGCGCAGCGGCGAGACCCAGAACGGATCGAAGTGCTTCAGCAGCGCGGCCGACAGCGGCAGGTTCAGCCCCCACAGCACGCTGGCGACCAGGTAGCCGCCGGTGCCGATCAGCGCCGCGCGCCGGGCGGTGGCCAGCGCCCCGCTGGCAGCGGCCGATGACGGGCCGGAGGCGCTCACGCGTCGGCCACGAAACGCGGCCAGGTCTCGGCCACGTACTTCAGGAAGGCCGGGCCCAGGCCCTCGGCCTGCAGGTGGGCGCGGCTGACCGGCCGTTCGATGCAGCGGAACGCCGAGTCGGCCAGCGCGCGGCGGGCAAAGTCATGGTGCAGCATCGCGCCGCGGCCGATCAGCACGAAGTCGGCGCCATGTTCCAGGCAACGCCGTGCGGTGGCCGCGTCCATGATCTTGCCGGCCACGCCCAGCTTGGTGGTGCCGCGCGGCAGCGCCGCGAAGTGGTCGATCAACGGCTGGCCGGCGTAGGCCGCATCCAGCGGCGGCTTGAAGCAGTCCCACAGCGACATGTCCAGGTAGTCGAGCTGGCCGCCGGCCATCACCTGCTGCGCCAGCGCCAGCGACTCGGGCATGGTGATGCCGAAGCGCTCGGGCGACAGCCGCAGGCCCAGCTGGAAGTGCGGCCCGGTGGCCGCGCGCACGCCGGCGATCAGCTCGAACAGGATGCGGCTGCGGTTCTCGAAAGAGCCGCCGTAGCGGTCGCTGCGCTGGTTGTGCTCGGCATCCAGAAACTGCGCCAGCAGGTAGCCATGCGCGCCGTGCAGCTCGACGCCCTGGAAGCCGGCCCGCTCGGCGCGCTGCGCGGCGGCGATGAAATCCTGCACCAGCTGCTCGACCTCACCGGTGCTCAGCGCGCGGGCGCCGGTCTCGGCATCGTCCCAGGGCGCGACGACGGGCTGGCCGCTGAGGGCCGTGTCGGCGCGCAGGCCCGAGTGCTGCAGCTGCAGGCTGGACACGCTGCCACCGGCATGGATGCCCTGAGCCAGCCGGGTGAGGCCGGGCAGGTGCGCGTCCGACCACACCCCCAGCTGCCCCGGAAAGCCCTGGCCCGAGGCCTGCACATGCGCGGCGCAGGTCATGGTCATCGCGAAGCCGCCCGCAGCGCGCATCGTCAGCCAGTGGTATTCGTCGTCGCCCAGCGTGCCGTCGGCATGGCTTTGCCAGTTGGTCAGCGGCGCCAGCGTGATGCGGTGCGCCCAGGCCGGGCCGCGGCTGAGGTGCAAGGGGTCGGACAGGGCGGGGGTCGGGGCAGTCATGGGCATCCTTGTGGTCCGCCGCAGTGTGGCGGGGCCGATGCCGGCCCGGCTAACACCTCGGTGACAGGCGCGGCCGAAGCAGGCTCATGCCGACGCCGCAGCGGCGTGCCCGACCGCCCGCCTGCCCGCCCGCCTCAGGCCGGCCGCACCAGCGCCAGCTGGCGTGATTGCACCACCAACTGGCCGCTGCTGTCCCACAGCGCGCCGTCTTCGATCACCCGGCCGTCGCTCAGGTCGTGCGACCAGAACTGCCCCAGCAGCCAGCCCGGCGCCGGGCGGCGACGCAGGTGCACCGTCAGCTCGATGGTGGGCACCCAGCCCACCATGCCCAGCAGGCCGAACACCGCCGGCGGAAACGCGTCGGCCATCAGCAGGCAGGCCAGTGCGTCGGGCGCCCGGCCATCGGCAAAGCGGATCCAGCCGCTGACCCGGGCCTGGCGGGCGGCACCGGGCGCGGCCTCGTCGGGATGCAGCCGGATGTCCAGCCGGTCGAGGATGGCCAGCGCCACGCCCTGGGCCGGGGCCGAGCGGCCGGGGCAGGCCTCGGGCGGCGGCATGTCGGGCATCGGCCGGGTCAGCAGCGGTGGCGCTGCCGTCTCGGGCGCACCCAGATCGCCCATCGCCGCCAGCACCTCCAGCCGGGCGCTGCCGCCTTGCACCAGCGTGGCCCGCACGGTGCTGAGCGTGCGTCCGCTGCGCAGCAACTGGGTGTCGATGCGGCAGGGCTGGCCGGCCAGCCCGGGGCGCAGGTAGTGCACGCTGATGCTCAGTGGGTCGGGCTGCGCGGGCGTGATCTGCCGCAGCGCCTGGGCTGCCAGCGCCAGCAGGTAGCCGCCGTTGGGGTTGGCGCCGATGTTCCAGGCGGAATCCACATGGCCTGAAAACGCGGCCGCGCCGTCCAGGCCATCGCCCGTGGGCGCGAGCGGGTTCACCCGGGTGTCGTTGTCGAAGTGGCTCATGGGCGAGGGCTCATCGGCCCATGCGCTCGTGCGTCCGTGCGCACAGGGGCCGGGCAACAGGCGCCGGGGTCACTCGAACAGTTCGGGATCGGTGCGGGTGATTTCCTGCCACAGCGGCTGAAAATGCATCCAGCCCACGGCGGCGCTGCCGGCGTTCTCGCGCGTGTAGACGGCCGATGCGTGCGGGATGTGCTTGGGCGTGCCCGCCGCCATCGCCAGCAGTTGGGCCTGCGCGCAGCGCTCGAAGCAGACGTACCAGAACACCGCTTCATCGACCGTGGCCCCCACGGTGAAGTGGCCGTGGTTCTGGTGGATGGCGGCGCGGTGTTGGCCGAAGGCTTGCGCAAAATCGCGGCCGGCCTCGACCTCGAACACCACGGCGCCGCCGTGGTCGGCGATCACCACGTTCTGCTCGTAGAACGCGCACGAGTCCTGGGTCAGCGGGTCCAGCGGCACGCCCAGTGCGCTGAAGGCCTTGCCGTAGACCGAATGCGCATGCGCGGCGGCCATCACATCCGGGCGCGCCGCATGCACCGCCGCGTGCAGCACGTAGGCCGCGCGGTTGACACTGTGTTGGCCGTAGACCACTTCGCCGTGGTGATTGACGAGGATGAGGTCGGACACGCGCATGTGCCGAAACGACAGGCCCAGCGGGTTGACCCAGAAGTGGTCGGGAAACTCGGGGTCACGCACCGTGATGTGGCCCGCCACGCCTTCGCCGAAGCCGAAGCGGCCGAAGATGCGCAGTGCACCCGCCAGCTTCTGCTTGCGGCGCAGGCGTTCCTCGGCCACGGTGGCGGCCGGCGCCATCGAGGCCATGCCGATCGTGGTGACGGCCTTGGGCGTGAGCGGGATGCCGTCGATCATCGGGATCGCGGCGACGGTGGGGGCGTCAGGGGTGTCGATCATGGTGTCAGCCTGGGGTTTTGGTGAGTGTGCGTGAATCGGTGAAATCCAGCCGGGGTGGCGTGGGCCGGGTGGGCGGATTTGGCCGCACCGGTCATTTCCCGGGTCATTGCCCGGTGAAGGCCGCCGGCCGCTTCTCGACGAAGTGCGCCACGCCTTCCTTGAAGTCGGCGGTGCTGAAGCTGGCCAGCATCTCGCGGTTGCCGATCGCTATCGCTTCGCGCATCGACAACTGATCAACCGCCCACAGCTGGCGCTTGATCACCGCCATCGAACGCGGCGACACGTTGTCGGCCAGGTCCAGCGCGTAGGCGCGCACCGCGGCCATCAGCTCATCGGCCGGCAGCACGCGGTCGACCACGCCCAGGCGCAGCGCTTCGTCGGCGTCGAACTTGCGCGCCGACATCAGCAGGTCCAGCGATTTGGCCAGGCCCACCAGGCGCGGCAGCGTGTGGCTGATGCCATGTTCGGCGATCAGACCGCGGCGCGCGAAGGCGGTGGTGAACTTGGCGCCGGCCGCCGCGAAGCGCTGGTCGCAGTACAGCGCATAGACCAGCCCCAGCCCGGCGCAGGCGCCGTTGATGGCCGCGATGATGGGCTTGGGCACCGCCGGAAAGTACGAATGTGGCGTCTGGTAATCGGGGCTGCTGGCGGGGTCGAACGGGGCCGGTTCGGCCTTGGGGTTTTCGGCCGACAGCGTGGCGCCGCCGCTGGCCGTGCCGGCGCTCAGGCTGTCCATGTCGGCGCCGGCGCAAAAACCGCGGCCGGCACCGGTCAGCACGATCACCCGCACCTCGGCATCGTCGGTGGCCCGGCGCATCGCGGCGCGCAGCGCATCGCCCAGCCCGGCGGTGTAGGCGTTGAGCCGGTCGGGCCGGTTCAGCGTGATGGTGGCGATGCGCTGGGAGACTTCGTACAGGACGTCGGTGTCGTTCATGGTGGGTGCTCCTTACGGGCGCATTGAGAAGCTGGCCTTGCCGGGCGTGCGCAGGGGTTCGGCCAGGTGGGCAAAGTCGACCAGCAGTCGGCGGGTCTGGCGCGGGTCGATGATCTCCTCGACCCAGAACTTTTCGGCGCTGCGAAACGGCGAGCGCAGGGCGTTCAACCGGGCTTCGATCTTCAGCAGCTCGGCCTTTGGGTCGGCGGCGGCCTCGATGTCGGCGCGGTAGGCGGCTTCGATGCCGCCTTCCAGCGGCAGGCTGCCCCAGTACGCCGACAGCCAGGCATAGCGCAACGCCAGCCGGTTGAAGGGCTTGTGCGCGGCGCCGGCCACGCCGAAGGCGTTGCGCACGATCACCGTGCACCAGGGCACGGTGGTCTGGCTCATCGCCGCCATCGCCCGCACGCCCAGCCGGATGGTGGCGCTGCGCTCGGCCTCCAGCCCGATCATGAAACCCGGGCAGTCCATCAGGTAGACGACCGGCAGGTGGAAGGTCTCGGCCAGGTCGACGAAGCGGATCACCTTCTGGCAGGTGTCGGCGCTCCAGGCGCCGCCGTAGTGGTAGGGGTCGCTGGCCAGCAGCATCACCGGGTGGCCGTCGAGGCGGGCCAGGCCGGCGATGATGCTGCGGCCGAAGTGGGCGCCCATCTCGAAGAAGCTGCCGTGGTCGACCACCGCGTCGATGATCGGCCGCATCTTGTAGACGCTGCGCCGGTTGCGCGGCACGGCCTTCATCAGGAACTCGTCGGCGCGCTCGGGGTCGTCGCTGCGGGGGAGCACCGGCGGCACACCATGCACCGATTGCGGCAGGTACGAGAGAAAGCGGCGGGCTTGCTCGAACGCCTCTTCCTCGGTCTCGACCATGTTGTCGATGGCGCCGCTCTTGGTCTGGATGTCGGCGCCGCCCAGTTCTTGTTTGCTCAGCGCCTGGCCCAGCCGCGCGACCAAGGGCGGGCCGGCGACGAACATCGCCGAGCTGCGTGTCATCACCGAGAAATGGCTGGCCGCCAGCCGTGCCGCGCCCAGCCCGGCCACCGAGCCCAGCCCCAGGCCGACCACCGGCACCTCGGCCAGGTTGGCCGTCATCTTGAAGAAGCCGCGCGCGCTTTCACCGATGCCGCCGGGCAGGTTGCTGGCGCCCTTGGTCTCGATGGTCTTGACCGAGCCGCCGCCGCCCGAGCCTTCGATGATGCGCAGGATGGGCAGGCGCAGGTCGCTGGCCATGTCCTCGGCCATCAGCGGCTTGGCGGCGATCGACGCATCGGCCGAGCCGCCGCGCACGGTGAAGTCGTCGCCCACCACCACCACCGTCCGGCCGGCGATCTTGCCGCGGCCGAACACGCAGTTGGCCGGCGTCACCTGCGCAATCCGGCCGTCGGCGTCGTACGAGGCTATGCCCGACAGCGCGCCCACCTCGTGAAAGCTGCCGTCGTCGAGCAGCTTGGTGATGCGCTCGCGCACCGTCAGCCGCCCGGCGTCGTGCTGGCGCTTGACCTTGTCCGCCCCACCCATCTGCTGCGCCATCGCGGTGCGCCGCGCCAGTTCGTCGAGTTCGGGTTTCCAGGTCATGCGGCGGCCTCGGCAGTGGGATCGGGCGCATCGTGCGCCTGCGGGCGCGCGCCGGCTGTCGCCCACATTGCAGTGCTTTCCCGGGGCGAAGTCGCAGGCGCGCTGGCGTACCGTGCAGGTTCGATCAAATCCGTCTGCAGGACACTCCACACATGGCCATCAACCGCATCGAATCGCTGGTCACCGGCACCGTCTGGAAGCTCGAGCGCCAGACCGGCGATACGCTGGCGGCGGGTGACACCATCCTGATCATCGAGTCGATGAAGATGGAAATTCCGATCGACGCCCCCGCGGCTGGCACGCTGCGCGAGTTGCTGGTGGCCGAGGGCGAGAGCGTGACCGAAGGGCAGGTGCTGGCTGTCGTGTCGAGCTGAGCATCGGCCCGCCGGCGTTCGCGCGCGGCGCGCCCCGGGCATGACGTCCCCGGTTGCGACTAGAGTGGGCGTCGATCAACCCGCCGGACGCGCCACGCCGCCATGAACCGACTTCAATCCGAGCTGCAGCGCCTGTACCTGCCGCAGGCGTCTGCTGGCCAGGGCGACGCCCTCGACGAACCCCGTCTGATCGATGCCGATGGACGGGTGCGGGCGATGGTGCTGGCGCTGGCCCGGCCCGCCGACTGGGCGCTGTTGTCGGCGGTCTGGCGCGGTGTTCAGGTTGATCTGGACCTGCCGGCGCCCGCCATCGCGGTCTCCGGCACCGACAGCTATCAACTCTGGTTCTCGCTCGCGCAGCCGCTGCCCGGCGCGCAAGCCTGGGCCTTTCTCGACGCCTTGCGCCGGCGTTACCTGGGCGACGTCCGGGCGCACCGTGTCGGCCTGCTGCCCACGGTCGATGCCGCGTCGCCGCCGCAGGCGGTGCATGCCAGGCAGGTGCCTGCACCGCAGGCCGACAGCGGCCATTGGTCGGCCTTCGTGGCGCCTGATCTCGCGCCGGTGTTCGCCGACGAGCCCTGGCTCGACCTGCCGCCCAACCCCGACGGCCAGGCGGCACTGTTGGCGGGCCTCGCCAGCATGCCTATCGCCGATTTTGAGCGGGCGCTGGCGCAACTGCATCCCGCCGCGTTGCCGGTGCCGGACACGCCGGCCTCGGCACCCGCCGAGGCCGCGCACGCCGACGTGGGCACGGTGAACCTGCGCACGCCATCGCCCGGCCCCTGGCTGGACCCGAAGCGCTTTCTGCTCGACGTGATGAACGACGACACCGTGGCGCTGGCCCTGCGCATCGAAGCGGCGAAGGCGCTCTTGCCCGGCTTCGACGTCGCACGGCGCGAGAACGGGGACCGATGAAACTCGCCGTCTTCGTTCACCGCGATGGTGCAGGGGCGGTCGCGGCCGCCGTGGCCTTCGACGACTGGGACGCGCCCGAGGCAACCAAGACCTACACCTGCCGCATCGCGCATGTCGAGAAGGCCGTGCGCGGTGCGCTCGACCTGAGCGATCTGCCGTGTCTGTTGCAACTGCTGCGCCAGCATGCGCTGGCCCCCGAGCTGATCCTGATCGACGGGCTGGTCCATCTTGATGCCGACGAGACGCCGGCGCTGGGGCGGCATCTGCACCATGCGCTGGAAGGGCGCACGGCCGTCATCGGCGTGTCCAAGCTGGCCGTGCCCGGCCTGCCGGCACAGTTTCAGCTGGTCCGGGAGGAGGAGGCGCGGCCGCTGATGATCAGCTGCGTCGGCATCGACCTCGGCGCCGCCAAGGCCCGGCTGCGTGCGATGCACGGCAGGCGACGTGTGCCCACGCTGTTGAAGCTGGTGGCCCGCATCGCGAAAGACCCGGCACTGCGGTCTGACCCGCCACAAGGGCCGGCACGGGGCTGAACCGGGCCGAACTGGGCCGAGAAGGAAACCGATGACGATGGACATCACCCCCCTGTTTGCGCTGGGCATGCGCGTGGGCGACAAGCTGGTGGCGCGCGGCGAGACGATTGCCGTGGCCGAATCCTCGGCCGGTGGCCTGGTCTCGGCCGCGCTGCTGGCGCGCGCCGGTGCCTCGGCCTACTACTTCGGCGGTGCGGTGTTGTATACGCGCCGCTCGGGTCGGCTGCTGACCACGCTGACCGCTGCCGACACCGTCGGCATGCGCTCGTCGAGCCCGCCTTATGCGGCGCTGCTGGCCCGCCACCAGCGCATGCGCTTCCGGGCGAGCTGGGGCCTGGCGGAGACCGGTGCTGCCGGGCCGACCGGCAACCCCTACGGCGATCCGGCCGGCCACACCTGCCTGGCCGTCGATGGCCCGGTGCTGCGCGATCGCCTGCTGCGCACCGGCCTGGACGACCGGCCGGGCAACATGATCGCCTTCGCCATCGCGGCACTCGAATTGCTGGAGGCGGCGATCGACGCCGCGCCGGCCGCCGGCCACGGCGACCCGGGCGGCTGACGCAGCGCTAACGGCTGAGGTGAGCGCTGCCGCGCACCAGCCGGCCCGGCGTGGCGCCGGTGGGTTCACCTTGCAGGTAGGTGACGGTGCCCGACAGGATGGTGGCGACATAACCGTCGGCCAGCTGGCGCATGCGGCGCCCGTTGGCCGGCAGGTCGTGCGCCACGGTGGGCACATGCAGCTTCAGGCGGTCGAGGTCGATCAGGTTGATGTCGGCCTTGTAGCCGACCGCCAGCCGGCCCCGGTCGGCCAGACCGGCCAGTGCCGCCGGCTCACTGGTCAGCGCGGCGATCGCCTGTGGCAGCGGGATGCGCTGGTCGACGCTGGCGTCGCGCGCCCAGCGCACCAGGTAGTAGGTGGGAAAGCTGGCGTCGCAGATCATGCCGTAGTGAGCGCCGCCATCGGCCAGCCCGACAACGGTGTGCGGATGGCCCAGCATCTCGCGCACCGCGTTCAGGTTGCCATCGCGGTAGTTGGCACCGGGCTGGTAGAACATTGCCCGGCCTTCGTCGGCCAGCAGCAGGTCGTAGGCGTAATCCTCGACCGACCGACCCGCCGCCTTGGCGCGCACGTCGATGCGGTCAGCCGGCTGCGGTTCGTAGTCGACCTCCTGGCCCCAGGGGAAGGCGTACTGGAAAGCCTTCACCGTCTTCAGGTTCACCGGGTTGGTGTCCTCGGCCTGCTCTGACAGCAACTGCGCGCGGAAGGCGGGGTCGCGCATGCGCGCCACCCGCTGCGCCAGCGGCAGGTGCTTGATCGCCTTGTAGCTGGGGTGGTAGGCAAACGGGTGGAAGCTCAACTCGAGGCCGTAGAACATGCCGACCGGGCGCGGCGCCACCTGTGCGCGCATCTGCAGGCCGTCGCGGGCGGCGTCGCTCAGCGCGGCCAGCGATTGGCGCCAGGCCGCTTCATCGCCGGTGGGCATCTGGATCAGCGTGTACGACAGCGGCCGCCCGCTGCGCTCGGCCAGCCGGCGCATCAGCGCGAACTCGGACACCGCATCGCCCATCGGCGCGGGGATGATCTGGAACACGCCGCGGCCGGCGTCCTTCAGGCCGTCGGCCAGCGCGCCGAGTTCGTCTTCGTCGGAGAACAGGCTGGGCGCCAGCGCGCCCGCCTTGGTGCGGTGCAACAGGTTGCGCGAGGTGCTGACGCCCAGCGCGCCGGCGCGGATCGCCTGCGTGGTGAGTTGGCGCATGCTGGCCAGATCCTGGGCCGTGGGCGGCTCTTGCGTGGCCGCGCGCTCGCCCATCACGAACACACGCAGCGCCGAGTGCGGCAACTGGGCGGCCACGTCGACGTCGAAACAGCGCGCCGCCAGTGCGTCCAGGTACTCGGGAAAGGTTTCCCAGTTCCACGGCAGGCCTTCGGTCATCACCACCTCGGGCACGTCCTCGACGCCCTCCATCACCTTGACCAGCAGATCGCGCTGCGCCGGCTTGCAAGGCGCGAAGCCGACGCCGCAGTTGCCCATCACCACCGAGGTGACGCCGTGGCCCGACGACGGCGTGAGGCGCTGCTCCCAGGTGGCCTGCCCGTCGTAGTGGGTGTGCACGTCGACGAAGCCGGGTGTCACCAGCAGGCCGTGGGCGTCGAGCGTCTGCTTGGACGTGCCGGTGACCGTGCCGATGGCGGCGATGACGCCATCCTTCACCGCCACGTCGGCGAGCCGCGGCGCGCTGCCCAGGCCGTCGTGCACCGTGCCGCCAAGGATGATGAGGTCGTAGTCCGCCATGTCCAGTCTCCTCGAGGGGGTGCTGTCGACACCGGCCTGCGGGTCGAAGTGCACGATCGTAGCGGCCGTGCCGGCGGGCGCGATGGCGCCTGCGCGACTTTGAGGCCGGTCGTAGACTGCCGCGGCCGGCAGCCGGTTGTCTGCCGCCTTCACCACACTTCAGGAACCCCGCGACATGACATTGGCGATGAGTTGGGACGAGTGGGCCGACCACGATGCGGTGGCGCTGGCCGCGCGGGTGCGCCGCGGCGAGGTGACGGCGGCCGAGCTGGCCGCCCAGGCCGCGGCCGCGGTGGGCCGGGTCAACCCGCTGCTGAGCGCGGTGGTCGAGGTCTTCGACGATGCCGTGACCGACCCCTTCGCGGCGGGTGCCCATGCCGAAGGCTTCTTCGCCGGTGTGCCCTTCTTCGTCAAGGACCTGGGCCCGACGCTGCAAGGCCGGCTGCAGGAGATGGGCTCGTTGTTCATGCGCGGCCATCGGGCCACCGAGGACAGTTTTCTCACCGGGCGCATGCGCCAGGCGGGGCTGAACCTGATCGGGCGCACCACCACGCCCGAGTTCGGTGTCTGCTCGTCGGCCGAGAACCCGGCCGTCTACGTCACCCGCAACCCCTGGGACCGCGACTACACCACACTGGGCTCGTCGGCGGGCACCTCGGCGGTGGTGGCGTCGGGTGTGCTGCCGCTGTCGCATGCCACCGACGGCGGCGGCTCGATCCGCATCCCCGCCGGGGCCAACGGCAACCTCGGGCTCAAGCCCTCGCGCGGCGTGTTCTCGATCGCGCCCAAGCTGTCCGACCTGAGCGGGCTGGTCTCCACCCAGGGCTGCCAGAGCCGCACGGTGCGTGACACCGCCGCCTTCGTCGACCACTGCCGCGGCGGCGCACCGGGCGAGTTCATGCCCTACTGGCTGCCCGACGAGCCCTACAGCCGGCTGATCGAGCGTGATCCGGGGCGGCTGCGCATCGCGCTGTCGCACGAGTGGGGCGACTATCGCGCCACGCCGCACTTCGTGGCCGAGTTGGAGCGTATCGGCCGCTTGCTCGAAGGCCTAGGCCACCACGTCGAGTGGGCGCTGCCGGCGGTCGACTACCGCGCCGCCTTTGCCGCCCAGACCACCTGCTACATCAGCAACTTCGCGCAGACCATCGCCAACTTGCTGGCGGCCCGAGGCCTGGATCGCCCGCCGGCCGACCTGATCGAGCCGATCAACCTCCGCATCTGGGAAGCCGGCCTGCGCACCAGCTTCACCGAGCGGGCGCAGATGCAGGCCGTCTTCAACACCACCTCGCGTGGCTTCGGTGCCTTCTTCGAGGACTGGGACATCCTGCTGACGCCGATCACCGCGCTGACCACCCCGAAGCTCGGCGTCACCGAGTACCTGACGATCAGCGACAACCCCTCGGTGCTCGACTGGTTCGCGCACCTGTGGCGCAACTTCGCCTACACGCCGCTGGCTAACCTGTGCGGCATCCCCGGTCTGTCGATGCCGCTGGGCATGCAGGAGAGCGGCCTGCCGCTGGGCATCCAGGCCCAGGCACGGCAGGCCAACGACGGGCTGCTGCTGCAGCTGGCCGCGCAGATCGAGCGCGCGCTGGGCGGGCGCTGGAACGCAGGCCGCAAGCCGGCCACGCACGTGACGCACGCGGCGCAGAACACGCAAACCGGAGCGTGCACATGACCGACCCCAAAGCCATCCTCGTGATCGGCGCCGGCGACGCCACCGGCGGCGCCATCGCCCGGCGCTTCGCCCGCGAGGGCTACATCGCCTGCGTCACCCGGCGCAATGCCGACAAGCTGCAGCCGCTGCTCGAGCAGATACGCGCCGAGGGTGGCCAGGCCCACGGCTTCGGCAGCGACGCGCGCAAGGAGGACGAGATGGTGGCGCTGGTCGCGCAGATCGAACGCGACATCGCACCCATCGAGGTGGCGGTCTTCAACATCGGCGCCAACGTGCGCTTCGCCATCACCGAGACCACCGCGCGGGTGTACTTCAAGGTCTGGGAGATGGCCTGCTTCAGCGGCTTTCTGATGGGCCGCGAGTGCGCCAAGGCGATGCTGCCACGCGGGCGCGGCACCATCCTGTTCACCGGCGCCACCGCCAGCCTGCGGGGGCGCGAGGGCTTCGCGGCCTTTGCCGGTGCCAAGCACGCGCTGCGCGCGCTGGCGCAGAGCATGGCGCGCGAGCTGTGGCCGCAGGGCATCCACGTGGCGCATCCGGTGATCGACGGCGCGATCGACACCGAGTTCATCCGCAGCAACTTCCCCGAGCGCTATGCGATGAAAGACCGGCAGGGCATCCTCAGCCCCGACAGCATTGCCGAGGCCTACTGGCAGATCCACCAGCAGCCGCGCGACGCCTGGACGCACGAGACCGAGCTGCGGCCTTGGCTGGAAACCTGGTGAGCGTGATCCATTTTTCACCGCCCCCCATCCACCCGCGGAGTGACCATGACCGTGAATGTCGAGTTCCTGTTCGATGTCGGCAGCCCCAATGCCTACTTCTGCCACCGGGTGATCCCGGCCATCGAGGCGCGCACCGGCGTGCGTTTCAGCTACGTGCCGGTGCTGCTGGGCGGCCTGTTCAAGCTGGCCAACAACCGATCACCGGCCGAGGCCTTTGCCGGCATCCCGAACAAACGGGCCTACGACCAGCTGGAGATCGATCGCTTCGTGCAGCGGCATGGCCTGACGGCCTACCGCTTCAACCCGCACTTTCCGGTCAATACGCTGAAGATCATGCGCGGCGCGGTGGCGGCGCAGGCGCTGGGCTGCTTCGCGCCCTATGTCGAGGCGGTGTACGCGGCGATGTGGGAGCAGCAGCGCGACATGGCCGACGAGGCGCAGATCCTCGCGGTGCTGGCGGCGGCGGGGCTCGATGGCCCGGCGCTGCTGGCGAAGTCGCAGGCGCCCGAGGTCAAGGCCGCGCTGCTGACCAATACCGAGCAGGCGCATGCGCGCGGCGCCTTCGGCTCGCCCACCTTCTTCGTCGGCGACCAGATCTACTTCGGCAAGGACCGGCTGCGCGAGGTGGAGGACGCCATCGCGCAGGCCAGCGTGCGCTGATCCGTCGACGCGGCCTGCGGGGCGCTGCCGTTCAGCCCTTCGGCAGGCGGTACAGGGCGCAGACCTTGTTGCCGTCGGGGTCGCGCAGGTAGGCCAGGTAGAGGTTGCCGTGGGCACCCTCGCGCACGCCCGGCGGGTCTTCGCAGGAGGTGCCGCCATTGGCCAGCCCGGCGGCATGCCAGGCGTTGGCCTGATCGGCCGACTGGCAGGCAAAACCGATGGTGCTGCCGTTGCCCACCGTGGCCGGCTTGCCGTCGATCGGCAGCGAGACCGAGAACACGCCGGTCGGCGTGCGCCAGAAGACGCGGTGGCGGTCTACCGCACCGGCGGGCACGCCCAGGGCGCCCAGCACCGCGTCGTAGAACGCCTTGGATTGGTCCAGGTGGTTGGTGCCGATCATGATGTGCGAAAACATGCTGCGAGGGTCTCCAGGCGGACGCGTGACGCGTCGGGTTGCAAGGGTTGGGGCGAGGGCGCGCCAACGGCGGCCCCGGGGCATTGTCGCCAGAAGTGCCGGAAGCGCCGGTTGCGCGGCTACGCCGACATCGAGGGCCGCAAGCCCATCGCCGCGCGCCAGCGTTGCAGGTGCGGCTGCTGTTCACTGGGCTTGATCTTCACCACGCGGGCAAAGTCGACCGCCACCACCGCGGTGATGTCGGCGATGCTGAACTGATCGGCGGCGATGAACTCGCGCCCGGCCAGGCGCTGATCCAGCGTGGTGAAGAACTGCTGCACCCGCGCCAGCCCGCGCTGCGCCAGCTGCGGGATCTGCGGGTAGTCCACCGGCCCGGGCAGCGCGCGGTTGACCATCGCCGGCGTGCTGTTGCGCAGCGCCTCGGCGATGGCCAGCAGGCCCTCGAATTCAGCCCGCCACTGCCAGCTGGCGATCTCGGCCTTGTCCTGCGGCGTGCTGCCCAGCAGCGGCGGCTGCGGGTAACGCGCCTCCAGGTAGGCGGCGATCGCGGCGTTGTCGGTCAGCAGCAGGCCCTCGTCGGTGCGCAGCGCCGGCACGGTGCACTGCGGGTTGATCTGGCGGTAGGCCTGGCCGAGTTGCTCGCCGCGCATCAGGTCGACCAACACGGTGTCGTGGGCGATGCCCTTCTCGGCAAGCAGGATGCGGGCGCGGCGCGGGCTGGGCGCGGTGGCGCAGTCGTAGAGGGTGATCATGGTCTGGGCCTTGGCAGCAGGGGGGGGAGGGCGGCATCGCCGCCACGGCATGCTGCGCCCTCGGCCGGCGCGACGCTGCCGCGTAGGTGACCCGTGGCTACGGCCACACGCCGTGCGCGCATCCCCGCCCCGTGTCGGGCTTGACGCTGATACCGTCAAGCGGTTGCCGATCCGGCGTCATCGCACCCAGCCACCGCCATGCCCGATTGCCTGCCCTCCGACCTGGTCACCCTGCGCGATCGGGTGGCCGATCTCGCCCGCCACGCGCTGGTGCCCTTGCGTGACGACGACCGCCTGGCGCCCGCCGATCGGGCCGCGCAGGTGCGTGCGCTGGCCAAGGCGGCCGGCCTGTTCAGCCTGACCCAGGCGGCCGACACCCCCGAGCTGACCTTGCTGGTGGCCCGCGAGACGCTGGCCTGGCACGGCGTGGGCCACCTGCCGGGGCTGTTCGGCCCCGAGGCTGGGCTGCTGGCGGGCATTGCCGAGCCGCTGCGCAGCAGCCACCTGCTGCCGCTGCTGGCCGGCGACCGGCGCACCGGCTTCGCCTTCACCGAACCGGCCGACGCGCCACGCCCCAGCTGGGCCGAGGTCGATGGCGATCAGCTGGTGATCAGCGGGCGCAAGTCCTACGTCACCGGCGGCGCGGACGCTGATTTCCTCACCGCGCTGGTCGAGGTCGACGGCCAGGGGCCGGCGATGGTGGTGATCGACACCGATCTGCCGGGCGTCACGCTGGAGCGCCAGTTCATGTCGCTCGACGGCAGCCACCATGCGGCCTTTCACTTCGACCGGGTGCGCGTGCCGCGCCACCACGCCATCGGCGCACCGGGCGAAGGCCGCAGCCGCGCGCTGGGCAAGATCAGCGCGGTGCGGCGCGCCATCGCCGCCGATGCCGTCGGCACCATGGCCTGGGTGATCACGCTGGTGGCGCATGAGCTGCAGCGTGAGCGCCGCGGCGGCGCGCGTGCCGCCAGCGAGCGCATCCGCCTGCGCTACGGCGACATGCGCATCCAGGCCTATGCGGCGCGCGCCACGGTCTACCGCACTGCGCGTGCCGCCGACGCCGGGCTGGACGTGGTCAACGAGAGCATCGTCGCCAAGGTGTTCACCACCGAAGTGGCCAACCAGCTGGTGGACATGGCGGTGCAGCTGGTGGGCGGCGAGGCACTGGTCAGCGGCCACCCGCTGGAGCACACGCTGCGCCGGCTGCGCGCGCTGCGCCTGACCGAGGGCGAGAGCGACACGCTGCGGGTCAACGTGGCGCGTGGCCACCTCGACCTGGGCAAGGGCCGGCTCTGAGGCGGAGCGGCTTGCTGTGGCGCCGGCGGGTATCCCGGCGCGGGGTCGTGATGCAGACGGTCGCCGCTGCCACCAGCCACATTCCACAAGACGCCTTGCACGTTCGGCGATAGCTTGTGATGTTGGCAAGCAGCGCGAACGTGTCGGTCCCGTCATCGACGGCGCCAGGGCCTGACCCACTGCCGCCGCCGTCGCCGCGTTTGCACATTCCCAGGAGCCAAGGATGCCCGGACAGACCTTCATCGACATCGTGCAACAGCAGGCCCGCAACCGGCCGCAGGCGCTGGCCTACCGCTGCGGCGAACGGCGCTGGACCTTTGCCGATGTCGAGCGCGACACCAACCGCATCGCCAATGCGCTGGTGGCCATGGGCATCGTGGCCGGCGAGCGGGTGGCCGCGCTGACCAAGTTTCATGTCGAGGCGCTGCTGCTGACGCTGGCAGCCGCCAAGCTGGGGGCCGTGTGCATGCCGGTGAACTGGCGCCTGGCGCCGGGCGAGGTGCGCTACATCGTCGACCACGGCGGTGCCAAGCTGATGATGGCCGACCGCGGCTTTCTGCCGCTGGTCGACCGCGCCGGCATGCCCACGCTGCAGCAGGTGGTGGTGACCGACGGCGCGCACGATGGGTTGGCCGGCTTCCACGACTGGTTCGCCGCAGGGTCGGACCAATTCAGCCCGGTGCCCGCCAAGCCCGAAGACCCGCTGCTGCAGCTGTATTCATCGGGCACCACCGGCCTGCCCAAGGGCGTGGTGCTGTCGCATGCCGGCCTGGCCTACAACTGCCAGCTGGGCGTGACGGTGTGGCAGGTCAGCGAAGGCAGCGTGGTCGGCAACGCGCTGCCCACCTTCCACATCGCCGGCGCCAACATGGCGCTGTTTGCGCTCTACAGCGGCGCCACCGGTTCGTCCTATCCCGACTTCGACCCCGGCGGCTTCATCGATGCGATCGGTGCACACGGCATCACCCACACCTTCGTGGTGCCGGCGATGATCCTGTTCATGCTGCAGTCGCCCAAGGCGCGCCAGGGCGACTACCGCACGCTCAAGCTGATGGCCTATGGCGGCTCGCCGATCAGCGACCGCGTGCTCACCGACGCGATGGACGCCTTCGGCTGCGGCTTCATGCAGGTCTACGGCCTGACCGAGATCGCCGGCTCGGCCACCTTCCTGGTGCCTGAAGACCACCAGACCAGCGGCCCCAAGGCCAGGCTGCTGCGCTCGGCCGGCCGGCCGATCCCCGGTGCGCGGGTGCGGGTGGTCGCGCCCGGCACGCTGCATGATCTGCAGGATTTGCCAGATGGCCAGACCGGCGAGGTGCTGATCGAGTCCCCCGGCAACATGCTCGGTTACTGGCGCAATGCCGAGGCCACCGCGGCGGCGTTTCCCGAGGGCCGCAATGCCAACGGCGGCTGGTTTCGAAGTGGCGACGGCGGCTACCTGGACGGCGGCTACCTGTTCATCAACGACCGCATCAAGGACATGATCATCTCGGGCGGCGAGAACATCTACCCGGCCGAGATCGAGAACCTGCTGATGCAGCACCCCGATGTGGCCGACGGCGCGGTGATCGGCGTGCCCGACGACAAGTGGGGCGAAAGCGTCAAAGCCTGCGTGGTGCGCCGCCCGGGCAGCCCCGTGACCGAGCGCGAGATCATCGACTGGATGCGCGAGCGCCTGGCGCATTTCAAGTGCCCCAGGTCGGTCGACTTCGTCGAAGCCCTGCCGCGCAACCCCAGCGGCAAGCTGCTCAAGCGTTTGCTGCGCGAGCCGTTCTGGCAGGGCAGGACCCGCGCGGTGCATTGAGCACGGCCCGCCGCGCCGACCAGACCAGCCGCAAGGGCTCAGGGCAGCGCCTTCTTCAGCGCCATCGCGCCACGGATCTGTCCCGGGCTGTAGCCGACGGCGCGGTCGCCGGGGTACAGCGCGTTCAACTTGGCGACCACCGCCGGGCTCAGTTGCTCGGGGGCGCCGTGGCAAGCCACGCACAACTGCTGGGTTGGCAGCGCGCGCAGGTAGCGGTAGCTCGACTGGCCGTCCTCGGTCACGATCTCGGCCCGCTCCAATGTGGCGGGGCGCTCGCCGGCGGCGGCACGGCGGTCGAAGTCGGCCAGCGTGGCCGCCTCCCAGGCATCGGGCACCGCCTTGGGATTGCGGTTGCGCAGGCTCCCCCGCCGGATCTGCCAGCCGCTCTGGGCGGACGCGGCCTGGGCCATCTGCGGCGCCTTGTCCCGGCACACGCCGATGGCCCCTTCGGGCCCGCCCTGGTCGATGGCCGCGGTCAGCACCGCCAACAGCTTGGGCGGCACCGCAGTGGCCACGGCGCGGGCTTCGCCCACCCAGGGGGCATCGGCGGCAGCCGCCGGCCCGGCGGCAGCCAGCATCATCAACAAGGGAATCGCACGCATGATCAGCTCCTTGGCATCCAGGTCGACATCGGTCCAGTCTGGTGCATCCGTGTGGGCCCGACATTGACCGGGCGCAGACCCGCCGTCGCGCGGTGGACAATCCGGCGCATGGGCAAAACGGCTGTGGCGGCCGAGGCCGGCCGCAGCGGGTTGATTGCCCGGCGCCGCCGTCGTGCCCACGGCCCCATGACCGCACTACCCATATGGGCTATGAACCATCACCCATCGCGGGAATAGACGCACCCGCATCCCAGCAACGCTAATGCAGCATGCAAAAGGCGCCTTCGAGGCGCCTTCAACGCCCAGGAGACAAGCATGAATTTCGACAAGGTTTTCGACGCATCCGGCCTGGCCTGCCCGCTGCCCATCGTCAAGACGAAGAAGGCGCTGGCCGACATGGCGTCGGGCCAGGTGCTGCGTGTGCTGGCCACCGACCCCGGCTCGGTCTGCGACATGGCGGCCTTTGCCGAGCAGACCGGCAATGATTTGCTGTCGTCGGGGGAAGAGGGCGGCAAGTACGTCTTCTTCCTGAAGAAGGCCTGAGCCCCCCACCCGCACGACCCGTTCAGGAGCCGACATGGCGACAAAAAAGATGGCGCTGATCGCCACCAAGGGTGCGCTGGACATGGCCTACCCGCCACTGATCCTGGCGTCCACCGCCGCGGCGCTGGGCTGGGAGGTGCAGATCTTCTTCACCTTCTACGGTCTGCAGCTGCTGCGCAAGGACCTGAGCGGCATCGCCATCAGCCCGCTGGCCAATCCGGCCATGCCGATGCCCGTGCCGATGCCGGTGATCGTCTCGATGCTGCCCGGCATGGAAGCCATGGCCACGTCGATGATGAAGGCCAAGATGAAGAAGAAGGGCGTGGCCTCGCTGACCGAGCTGCGCGACCTGTGCCAGGAAGCCGAGGTCAAGTTCATCGCCTGCCAGATGACGGTGGACCTGTTCGACTTCGAGAAGTCCGACTTCATCGATGGCATCGAATACGGCGGCGCCGCCACCTTCATGAAGTTCGCCGGCGAGACCGACGTCTGCCTGTTCATCTGAGTGCATCATCACGGCCATCGGGCCGGCACCGGGAGTGCACATGGACAATGCGGGGATGAACTTGTCGACGATGGTGGTGGTGGGCGGCTTCGTGCTCGCGTTCGTATTCGGCCTGATCGCCAACAAGACCAACTTCTGCACCATGGGGGCGATCTCCGACGTCGTCAACATGGGGCACTGGGGCCGGGTGCGCATGTGGCTGCTGGCCATCGCCGTGGCCATGGCCGGCACCGGCGTGCTGGCGCTTGCGGGCCAGATCGACCTGAGCAAGGCGGGGGTGCAGCGGCCGGTGCTGCCGTGGCTGTCGCTGGCGTTGGGCGGGCTGGTCTTCGGCCTGGGCATGACGCTGGCCGGCGGCTGCGCCAACAAGAATCTGGTGCGCCTGGGCGGCGGCAGCCTGCGTTCGCTGGTGGTGCTGGTGTTCATGGGCATCGCCTCGTACATGACGCTCAAGGGCCTGTTCGGCCAATGGCGCTCGACTCTGCTCGACCCGGTGAACATCGACCTGGGCGCCGCCGGCTGGAAGGACCAGAGCCTGGGCAGCCTGCTGGCGCGCCTGTCGGGCCTGGACGCGCGCACCGCCTCGATCGCGGTGCTGGTGGGGGTGGTCGTGCTGCTGCTGGTGATCGTGTTCAAGGACCGGCGTTTCCGTGGCAATCGCCTGCAGGTGCTGGGCGGCACGGTGCTGGGCCTGCTGGTGGCCGCGGGCTGGTATGTCACCGGCCATCTCGGCTACGGCGAAAACCCCGAGACGCTGGAGACCGTGTTCCACGCCACCAACTCGCGCACGCTGGAGTCGCTGAGCTTCGTCGGCCCGGTGGCCTACGGGCTGGAACTGCTGATGCTGTGGACCGACAAGTCGCTGCATGTCAGCTTCGGCATCGCCAGCGTGATCGGCGTGGTGCTGGGCTCGCTGGTGATGGCGCTGCTCTCGCGCAGCTTCCGCTGGGAGGGCTTTGCATCGCTGGCCGATCTGCGCAACCAGCTGATCGGCGCGGTGCTGATGGGCTTTGGCGGCGTGACGGCGCTGGGCTGCACCATCGGCCAGGGGCTGTCGGGCATCTCGACGCTGGCGATCGGCTCGTTCGTGGCGGTGGCCGGCATCGTGGTGGGCTCGGTGGCGATGCTGCGGGTCATGCTCTGGCAGGCCGAGCGCGAGGACTGATCCCGGGTCGCTGAACTCGAGCTGCAAGCCGCGGCCGGATCAGCCTGTGCAAGACGTGGCCGCGTCGTTCAGACGTTGGGCCAGCGCCTGAGACAGCACGGCAGCCGGGCCATCGGCCAGCGCCAGCAGCCGTTTGGCCAGGCGCCTGAAGTGCGGCTCGCCCACCTGCACGGCGGCCCGCAGCGCGCGGCCCTCATCACCCGCGCACCACGCGGCATAGGCGGCCTTCAGGCCCGGGTACAGTGCTTCGCGGTGGCCCTCGTAACCGGCAAACCAGAAGTGCAGCGGCGCGCTGGCGCCGTCGGCCAGCAGGGCCGGCAAGGTGGTGCCCAGGTCGGCCAGGTGATCACGCACCGCGCGCAGGCGCAGCTCGCTGCGCCGGTCGTCGGCCAGCGCCTGGCGCAGCGTGGCCCAGCGCGGGCCCAGCCAGCGCCCGGCGCGCAATTCGCCCAGCTCGTGCAGCAACAGCACCGGGCGGGCGGTGTGCAGCAGATCGGGCAGCCGGGCGCTGAACTGCTCGGGCGACTGCAGGCCACAGGCCGCGGCAAAGCGGCCGAACGCACCCTCGGCCGGGCGCAGGCTGTGCGCCTCGAAGCGCTCCCACAGCCAGCGCGCCAGCGCGGCCTGGCGCAGCACGATGGTCTCGTCCGCTGCCAGCAGCGCCAGCGGCGCGGCCAGGCAACGCGCCAGTTCACGCCCGTACAGCTGCACCCGCACCGGCTCGCCATCGACCTGTGCCGGGCTGGCCATGGCCCGCTCGGCGACGAAGAACACCGGCCGGCCGGGGCCGACCAGCCCGGCACCGTAGCCCAGCCCCAACGGCTGCAGCGCGGCATCGATGGTGGCCACGTCGAACGGGTCGACCGGCATGCCCGCGCAGGGCACCGGCTCGAACGATCGGCCGTCCAGCGTGTCCCAGTGCGCTTCGCGCCGCGCCAGCCAGTCGCCCAGCGCGGCGCGTGGCAGCGTTTCGCCAAAGGCCAGGCCCTGCGCCCAGCGGTAGTACTCGCGCATCTGCAGCAGGTAGATGCACAGCGGCAGATCGGCCGCGAAGCGGGCGTCGGTGATGTCGCAATTGGTCTGCACCGCTGCCAGCAGCGGGGGCAGGGCGTGCGGGCTCATCACGTGGGCAGGCGCAGGTACCGGTGCCGGTGCAGGGGTTGCCGGCTGGCGGGTGGCAGGCGCCTCACTCCTCGCCCGCCGGGTTGGGGTCGCGGATCTGGCACAGCAGGTCTTCGGCCAGTTGCTGGTTGTCGGCAAACATCACCTTGATGCGGCCCTCGGCCGCCGCGCGCTGGGCGCGCAGGGCCTTGGCATGCGTCGACGCCTCGCGGAACTTGTCGAACTCGGCGAGCTTGTCGATCTGGGCGAAGGGTTTGACGCTGAAGACGAAGTAGGGCATGGCGGGGTCTCGGACGCAACTCAAACGTAACTCAAACGTTACTCAGACGTAGTGGCGGGTCAGGCGCCGCCGGCCCGGCACCGCGGCCTGGATGATCACGCCGTGCACCTCGGCCAGGTCGGGCAACGGCACATCGGGCCAGGCCGGGTTCAGCGGGTGCAGCCACCATTGCCCGTCACGCTGCAGCAGCTGGCGAAAGGTGTATTCGCCCTCGCTGCGCGCCAGCACGTAGCAGCCCGGGCGCAGTGCGCCGTCGGGCTCGATCAGGATGATCTCGCCTTCGCTGAACTCGGGCGCCATGCTCTGGCCCAGCACCCGCAGCGCAAAGGCCTCGCCGCCACTGCAGCCGGCGTCTTCGTGGTCGGCGCCCAGCGCCGGGCTGCTTTGACAACCGCAAGCGCTCATTCGACCAGCTCCTGGCACACCTGACCGGCGGGCACACCGGCGGCGCGCAGTTCGGCACGCACCGATTCGACGAACGGCGCCGGACCGGCCAGGTAAAAATCGCAATCGATGTCGAACAGGTCGGCGCGTATCGCCGCGGCCACCTGGCAGGCGCCGGCGCTGGGGTCGGCATGCAGCAGCAGGGTGTACTCGAAGCCGTCGAGCGCCTCCGACCAGGCCCGGCACTGGTTGGCCAGGAAGTGCCCGTCGGGCCGCGTGGCCAGCCAGAACAGCGACAACGAGGGTGCGGCGTCCAGCGACAACGCATGCTCGATCAGGCTCTTGATCGGCGCGAAGCCGGTGTCGCAGGCCACGAACACCAGCGGGCGCTGGCTGTCGGTCAGCACGAAGTCGCCCTCGGGGCCCCACAGCGTGACGGCGTCGCCAGCCTTCAGCCGGTCGGCAAACAGGGCTTGCGCCAGTGCATCGCTGTCGTCGCGGGCGATGAAGAAGTGCAGGTTGCGGTCGTCGCAGGGGCAGCTGGCAATCGGCAGCGTGCGGCGCAGGCCGTCTTGCGGCCCCTGCGCCAGCGCCAGCCCCAGCGTCACCGATTGACCAGCCAGGAAGCGCAGGCGCTGGCTGCGCGGCGTCTGCAGGTGCAGCAGCCGGGTGTCGGGCGCCAGCGCGCGGATGGCGCGCACCTGGGTGACGATCTGCTGCACCGGGATGTCGGCCGGGCCGCTGGCCTCCAGCGTCTCGATCGTCAGCTCGCTGCTGGCGGCGGTGTGGGCGCAGGCCAGCAGGTAGCCCTGGGCCTTCTCGGTCTCGGACAGGGCGTAATCGGTGTGCATGGTGCGCACCACCTGGCCGTGAATCACCCGCACCTTGCACATGCCGCAGCTGCCGTTGCCGCAGCCGTAGTTGAGCTTGAGCCCCGCGCGCATGCCGGCCTGCAGCAGCGTGTCGCGGCCCTCCACGGTGAACTGGTGTCCGCTGGGCCGCAGCGTGACCTGCGCCGACACCATCTTGAGCACATCGTCCATGACATCCAGCAGATCGACCGGTTCGGTGGCCAGTGCACGCGCCAGCCCGTCGTTCAGCTGGCGGTGCAGCGCCGCGAGGCGCGCATCGTCGACGGCCAGCGGCCGCAGTTCATCACGCAACCGGATCACCAGCGCGTGGTAGCGCTGCAGCAACCGCTGCACGTCGGCCAGCTCCTGCCCCTGGCTGAAGAGGCGCTGCGCCAGCACCTCCTGGCTGGGCAGCAGGCGCTCGCGCAGGCGCTTGCCGAAGGCTTCTTCGCGGATGCGCACCACCCGCTCGAGCATGCCCGAGGCTTCCAGGTCGGTCTGCGGGTACAGCTTGATCAGGGTCTCGGTCGAGATCAGGCCGTCGGCCAGTTCGATCTCGCCAGCGCGCACGCGCTGCTGCAGCACGCCGCGTGGCACGCCCACCAGCTGCGCCGCGCGCCACACCGTCACCCATTGCGCCATGGCAGCTCCGGGGCGGCGGTGAGGTCGAGGTAGCGGGCGCGGTACAGCAGGCGCGGGGCGGCGGGGTCGTCATGGAAGGCGCTGCGGTCGTGCAGCAC
>Ga0155495_1071_pt1 | contig 28276 bp, 28 predicted proteins | sample RifCSPhighO2_12_FD_107153 | JGI IMG/M metagenome (GOLD analysis project Ga0155495, IMG submission 107153) | Burkholderiales bacterium RIFCSPHIGHO2_12_FULL_69_20
AGAGCCTGCCAGTTACGCGCTGATGCTGGCCGGCCTCGGGCTGGTCGGAGTTGCGGCGCGTCGTCGCAACCCCGGCTGAGCCGCACGCCCCTCAACCACTGGAAATCCCGCCATGACTGCCCAACACTTCTCCCGCAGGTCCTTGCTGCCGCTGGTCGCTGCGCTGGCCGCACTCGCCGCGCCGGCCCAGGCAGCCGCCGCCACCTACAGCATGACCAGCTTTTCCGCTGCCTCGTGGGGGAGTTCCGACGCCACCCTGGGCCTGAACAGCGGCAGCATCGTCGAAGACTTCGAGGACACCGCACTGGTTGCGGGGCTGAAGATCCAGGTCACCCATTCCAGTGTGGGCAGCTACGGCCCCACCGCGACGCTGCCGAATTCGTTCGACCCGTTCGCGGACCCTCACGGCAATGCCTTCAGCACCTATCCCTGCGGAACCGCCGCATGTTCCAGCTTGTGGGACGGCACCCATGCGCTGCTCAACACCGGCAACAACCAGTCGGCCTTCTATGGCAACTCCAATGCCTGGGGCGACCTGGAATTCAGCTTCACGGGCGGCGTGACGCAGGTCGGCTTCAGCCTGCAACAGAACGAGTACGCCGTGGACGTGCATCTCAACGGCAGCCTGTTCACCACGATCCCCGGCGGCGGCGGTGGGCGCACCGGCTACTTCCGCATCGACAGCCTGACGCCCATCACGTCGATGAAGCTGGATGGCTACTACCCCGATGCCTGGGTGGTGGACCACCTGGCCTTCCCCCCCGCCGTGCCCGAGCCCGAAACCTACGCGCTGATGCTGGCCGGCCTCGGGCTTGTGGGTGTTGCTGCGCGCCGCCGGGCTGCCACTGTCGCTTGACCCACGCCACGAACAAGCACCATGAAAACCACAACGCTTTCCCTGCTGCTGGCCGCCGGCTTGCTGGCTGGCCTGTCGGCTGGCGGTGCCAACGCCACCGTCTCCCTGCCTTCGACCGAGGACTACGGCCTGTCGGTGCGCATGTTCGGCTGGTCTCAAAGCACGGAGGTCTACGCCTTTGCCTACCCCGGTTTCACGGTCACCAACCTCTCCAGCCCGGGCATCGACATCACCAGCCTGAGCATGGACGACGGCGCGGCTGCCGGGCTTTGGGATTTCGTCAGCCGCGAAACCGCCAGCGCCGGCGTGGGCTACACCCTGACGCAGGGTGATCGCATCAATGACGCAGGCTGGAGCGCCAACGTCGGCTACAGCTTCACCGGGATGAGCGCCGGCCGGTTCATGCAGTTCCACGTCGACCCCGACACCGTCCACGCGGGCTCCGGCAACGTGGTGGATGCGCGCCCGTCGGTGTTGGCCGGCGGCACGGTGACGGCCCACTTTTCCAATGGCCAGTCACTGACGCTGACCTGGAACAACCCGGCAGCGCAAAGCTTCTCGCCCCTGCCGCGTGCCGATCTTGCGGCGACCGACTTGCGCAACGTGTACTACGAAATGTCCGGCACGGTGGCCGTGCCGGTGCCCGAGCCCGCCAGCTGGGCGCTGATGCTGGCCGGCGTGGCGGCGATGGGCTTGCTGGCCCGCCGCCGCGGCTGAACGCACGGCGCGGGTGCGGGCCGATCAGGCCAGCGCCGCGTCGATCTGCTGCGCCAGGCCCAGGCCGTTGGCGGCCTTGTAGAGCATCGCAAACACCGCCCGGCCGCCGCTGCGCTCGGCCCAGACCGCGCCGACCTGGCCTTTCTCGATCTCCTTGGGCGCGTCCTTGATGTGGGCGCCCTTGTACTCGGCCACGAACAGGCGGCCGTCGGCCAGCTCGCAGACGAAGTCGGGGTAGAAGCGCCCGGCCGAGGTGGGCAGCCAGAAGCCGGCCACCGGGTCGGCATCGAGGTTGCGCACCCAATGCCGGATCTGCGCGTGCTCGTCCAGCGCCAGCGCGCAGCGCCACTCTTCGCCGCCGTCCTCCAGATCGGCCACCACCGGGTAGAAGTGCCGCGCAAAACGAAACTTGCCGCGGTAGCGCTTGTTCGCGGGCACCGGGTAGACGTTGGGGTCGAAGTGGAATTCATGGCGTGCACTGGTCTCCAGCGCCCAGCCGCCGTCGAGCACCAGCTGGGTGAAGGTGGCGCGGGCCGCCTGGTCGCGCAGCTCGGTGATGCGCAGCGCCAGCCGCTGCAGCAGCGGGTATTGGTGGCGGGCCAGCTGCGCCAGCGGGATGCGCTGCTCGTTGACCAGGTGGCGCACACAGGCCAGCACGAAGGCGCGCAGGTGCGCCGGCACCACGTCCACCGCCACGTTGCGCGACGGGTGCTGCAGCTCGCTGGCCAGCCAGCGCGTCAGGTCCTGCTCGGTGATGGCCGTGGGCACCGCATCCAGCGGCAGCTGCGCGGCATCACCGCGGCCCACCCGCAGCCGCTGGCCGTCCAGGTACACCTCCCACAACGTGCCCTGTTCGGCCAGCGTGAAGCCGGGCAGGCTGATGGTCTCGGCCAGCAGGTTCAGCGCCACCTGCTCGAACACCGCCTCGCGCTCGAGCAACAGCAACTCGCCTTGCGCGCCGCCGGGTGGGTGGTAACACAGCCGCGGCACCGGGGCGAACTGCGCCCCCTGGTGGCACGGGGCCAGCGCCCCGGCCACCAGCGCGTTGTGGCGCTCGATCTGCTGCGCCACCTGCTCGCGCTGCTTGCCGCGCTGCGCCGCCACCAGCGCATCACCCACGGCCGGCGGCAACTCGCCGCGCCACTGCACCCGCTGGCGCGCGCCGTCGCTGCTGAGGCGGGCGATGCCATCGGCCACCGCCCGGGCCACCACCTCGGCCACCGCGTCGGGCAGCGGCTTGCCGGCGGGGATGTCGATGGCCAGCGTGGGCAGCGGCGCCGCCACCGGGGCCGGCGCCGCGAACAGCGGCCCGTCGTCGCGCGGCGCCCCGTCCGCGCCGGCCGCGGGCCAGCCCAACGGCAGCTGCGGCGCGATCATCGACGCCATGTCCAGCGGGTCGAAGCCCATGCCGTCGATCAGCCGGTCGGCCAGCGCGTTGGCGGCCAGCCCGGTCTCGGCCTCGGTGACATGGGCATAGGCCTTGTTCAGCGCCGCGCGGCTGCGCCGCCGCGCATAGGGCATGCGCAGCACGCGGCCCAGCAGCTGCTCGACCGCGGTCGCCGAGCGGATGCTCTGCACCGAGCACAGGATGTAGGCAAACGGGCAGTCCCAGCCCTCGCGCAGCGCCTGCACGGTGATGATGTAGCGCACCGGGCAGGCGCGGCTGGCCAGGTCCAGCCCGTCCAGCTCGCGTTGCGTGCCGGTGGCCACCTTCACCTGCTCGGCAGGGATGTGCAGGTCGTCCACCAGATGCGCGCGCAGCACGTCCACGTTGACCGGGTCGGTGCTGTTCTGCGCCTGCAGCAGCACGATGGGGCGGATGTAGTCGCCCTGGTTCGGCCCCGGCTCGGCTTCTTCCTGCTGGGCCTCGGCTTCGAGCAGCTTCTGGTTCTGCACCGCGTCGTACACCGCCGCCTGCCAGCCGCGGGTGTGCTCCATCAGCGCGATCGGCAGCTTGACCATCGCCTCGGCCTGCAGCTGCTGCGCCGAGACCGTGAACAACACGTTGGTGCGTTTTGGCACCGGCGTGGCCGTCAGCTCCAGGATCAGGCTCGGGTTCAGCCGCTTCAGCGCCTCGAAGCTGCGCTCGGTCTTGGTGTTGTGCGCCTCGTCGACGATGACATAGGGCTGGCGCAGCGCCAGCCAGTTGGCCAGGCTCCAGCGCGGCTGGCCCACCAGGCCGGCCAGCAGCGCACGGCCGGCCTTGTCAGTCGCCACCTCGGCGGTCGACACCAGCGCGTCGGGCACGCCCTGCAGGCCCTGCAGCGCCGCCGGCCCCAGGCTGCGGAAATGCCGCTCCCAGGCCTCGGAGAAGGCATAGACGTTGCGCTGCTCGGTGTCTTCCACCCGAAAGCTCTGGATCGTGGCCACCACCACCACCGCCTGCTGCTCGAAGTCTTGCGGCGCGATGGTGGCCAGCTCATCCAGCGCGCAGACCCGCACGCCCTCGCCGCAGGCCTGGGCCAGCGCTTCGTGGAAGGGGTGGCCGGGTGTGGCCAGCGCGGCCAGCGTCTGGCTGCGGATGGTGTCGCTGGGCACCAGCCACAGGGCCAGCGGCTGCGCCGTGCGCTGCGGCCAGCCGCGCGCCATGCGGCCCACCGCATGCGCGCCCAGCAGCGTCTTGCCGCCGCCGGTGGGGATGCGCAGGCACACGCAGGGCACCTCGCCGAAGGGCTCAAGGTTGTAGCCGAAGCCGGTGCGCTGCTCGAAGGCCGCGCGCGGGCCGGCCAGCGCGGCGGCCTGCAGGTAGTCGTCCAGCGCCTGCAGGGCCTGGGTCTGGTAGCGCTTGAGGGTGAAGGTGGGCATGCAGATCAGCGTTGACGCCAGTAGCCCGGGCGTTGGCGCTGGTGCATCACGGCAACGATGCGGATCAGGTCGCCCTCGACCAGGTAGATCACCGAGTACGGAAACCGGTCCATGTGCCGAACACGGGCATTGCGCTTGCTGCGGCCCACTTTGGCCCAGGCCAGGGGTTGGCTGGTGATCAGCCTGATCGACCGCAGGAACTCACTCGCGTATCGCTCACCCAACCCGGCATGGATGGCAGCGTAGGGGTCACGGGCTGCTTCGGCCTCGTCCAGCGCGGCCTCAACAATGTCCAGCCGCATCAAAGACCCAGGCGCTTGCGGGCCTCGTCCCACGGCACCGCCTGCATCTCGCCGCGATCCACGGCATCGACGCGGCGCTCCACTTCAGCCATCCACGCGTCTTCGATCTCGGGGTCCAAGGGCAAGGCCACTTCATGGTTCAGCCGGACCATCAGCAACTCGAACTCGTCCGATGACAACTGGCGGGCGTGGGCAATGAGGTCGTCAACGGTGAGGTGCATGGCGGTCCTCGGCAGATGGATGGTGAGGCTGCAAGCTTAGCGCGGCACCGCGTGCGGCAGCTGCTTGAACGTGACGCCGGCTGCCGCCAGGCGCGCCGGGCCCAGCAGGCAGGCCTCGCCGTAGACCACGCGCGGGCCGTCGTGCGGGTGGCCGGGGGGAGGCTCGGCCAGCAGCGCGGCCAGCACGGCGCCGGTCAGCACGTTGCCGCTGGCCGGCCGGCGGTCGCCCAGGATGCCGTTGAACAGCAGGTGGTAGGCCGTGCCGTGGTGCGTGCCCAGCCAGGGCGTGGCGGGGGCCAGCGATTCGAGCGCGGTGCCGGTCTCGCGCATCCAGACGAAGGCGGCCAGGTCGGCAAAACGCACCTCGGGGTGGATCTCGCCGTCGGCGTCGAACAGCGGCGCGCCCAGTTGCAGCATGCGAAAGCCGCCGCCGCCGGCCCAGCCCACCGCCGCGCTGATGCCGCCTTGCTCACCGTCGACCACCTTGCGCAGCCGTGGCAGGCAGTGCGTCAGCGCATGCTCGCCCATCTCGATACCGATCCAGCGCCGGCCCATCTTGTGCGCCACCGCCGCGGTGGTGCCGCTGCCGAGGAAGCTGTCGAGGACGAGGTCGTTGGGGTGGGTGGCGATGTGCAGGATGCGTTGCAGCAGGCGCTCGGGTTTGGGCGTGCCGAATGCTTCGCGGTCGGTAAACAGCGCCAAGCTTTCCTTTTTCGCGTCTTCGTTGTCGCCAACATCACTTGCGGCCCAAAGTGTCATGGGCACCAACCCGCTTTGATTCTCTGGAAACTGCTTGATTCGGGGTCGGCCGGTGCCGTTCTTTGGGAAGTAAACCCGGCGCTCCACGTCGCGCAGGCGAATGAACTCCGCTTCAGTTGCACCCCAGCACCGCCCCTTCGGCGGCACAAGGGCCGGTCCGTTCGGAGGTTGAATGCTGTACATCTGGTTCTCTCGAAATCCTTGCGCGGTAAAAGGTATCGACTTCCATGGTCCGCGCAAATCGCCGTCAGGGTTTGACAGACCCGCATCGTTGGCCGGAAGCAGGTTTCGGTGCTGCTTCCAAATCGCTGGGCCTCCCCGTGCATAGAGGTACATCGCATCATGCGAGGAGCTTATCGGTGCGCGGTTTTCCCGGGATGTGCGCTTCTGCCAGACAAGCTCGCCAACAAAATTCCCCCGCCCAAACACCTCGTCCATCAACACCTTGAGGTAGTGCCCCTCGTTGTCGTCGATGGTCACCCAGATCGAGCCGTCCTCGCTCAGCAGCTCACGCAGCAGCTGCAGCCGCGGCAGCATCATCGTCAGCCACTGGCTGTGCTCGAGGTTGTCGTCGTAGTGCTCGAACGCGCTCCTGGTGTTGTAGGGCGGGTCGATGAAGATGCACTTCACCCGGCCGCGGTAGAACGGCAGCAGCGCCTTCAGCGCCTCAAGGTTGTCGCCCTGGATCAGCAGGTTGCCGCTGTCGGCCGCACCATCAACGCCCACCCTCGCCGGCCCCGCGCGGTGCGGGCGCAGCACCCGGGTGGGCACCTGTTGGGCGGCGCGGAAGGCGGCGTCGCGGCTCAGCCAGTCGAGGGTGGGCATGCGGTGCGGGCCCCGGGCTCAGACGCGCCCGCGGCGCACGGCGTCGCGCAGCAGCTCGTTGATGCGGGTCTGCCAGCCCGGGCCGCTGGCCTTGAAGGCGTCCAGCACGTCGGCATCCACCCGCATCGTCAGCGCCGCCTTGGGGCGCGCCAGCCGCGGCCGGCCACGCAGCGGGCGCATCTGCGCAAACTCGGCATCGGTCAGCTCGACCGTGTCGGGGTCGGCGGCGATGCCGGCGTTGATGGCGGCGTCTTCTTCAGGCGTCGGGATGATGGTTCCGGCTTTAAGCTTCGGCATAACGCGCCACCTCTCGGGCATTGGCCTTGCGCAGGCTGATGATGCGGCGCTCGCCGCCGCGGTCGGTGAACACCACACCGTGCAAGCGCAGACCGATGTAGCCGATGCCCACCTGGCGTGGCTCACCGTACAACTGACGCAGATCGGGCCAGCACCACACCGTTTCCCATTCGATGGCGGCAGCCAAAGCCAGCGACAGCCCATGCTTGGCCCGGTTGGCTGCATCCTTCGTGGGATCGAAGCTGATGTCCACGGCAAATTATTGCACGTACAAAAATGAAGGGCCAGGTGCAACCGGCCCCTCAGCGCAACAGCTCCAGCTGGAACCGGCTGCGGCCGTGGATGCGGTAGACGCTGAAGTCGGTCACGTCCAGCGTGGCAATGCGGCGGATGCCGGTCTGCTCGGCCAGCCACACCAGGGCCAGGTCGGCCCAATCGGGGTCTTGGTCGCGGTACTTGTGGAACAGCTGCGCCAAGCGCGCATGGCCGGCGCGGTCGGGTGCATGCACCTGCAGCACGCCGCGCGCGGCCAGGTCGGCCAGGTTGCCGCGCAGGCGCGCCGGCAGAAAGAAGGCGCATTCGGCCAGCACCGGCTCCACCGTGTGCAGCGGCCCGGGCTGCGCGGCCAGCCAGGCGCTGACTCGGGTGTGGTGGGGATCGTCGCGGTTGAACAGCGCCACCAGCGGGCCGGTGTCCACCAGCACGTCAGGCGGCATCAACGCCCTTGCCAAGCCGGCGCAGCACCTGCCGGCGCACGGCGGCCTTGTCGGCAGGCGTGCCGCCGGTGGCCACGGCACCGATCAGGCCGGCATCGGCAAACGCGCGGTAACTGGCGCTGGGCTCGGCCGCGGCATCCGCCTGCCGGGCGGCCGGGCCGGGCCGGGCAGCCACCAGATAGGTGGCCAGACACTCTTGCACCACCAGCGTCTTGGTCACGCCATGCTCGGCACAGTGCCGGTCCAGCGCCGCTTGCAGCGCGGCATCGAGGCGGACGGTCAAGGTCATGGCAGCGGTCCAGAAATACAGTTCTGGCGATTGTATTACGACTGGCGCACCCTCAAGCCCCGGCAGTTCTCAGGCCCGCAACGCCGCCAGCACCTCGTCGAGCATCTTCTTGGCGTCGCCGAACAGCATGCGGTTGTTCTCTTTGTAGAACAGCGGGTTGTCGACCCCGGCGTAGCCCGAGGCCATGCTGCGCTTCATCACGATGCTGGTCTTGGCCTTCCACACCTCCAGCACCGGCATGCCGGCGATGGGGCTGGTGGGGTCTTCCTGCGCGGCCGGGTTGACGATGTCGTTGGCGCCGATGACCATGGTCACGTCGGTGTTGGGGAAGTCGTCGTTGATCTCGTCCATCTCCAGCACGATGTCGTAGGGCACCTTGGCCTCGGCCAGCAGCACGTTCATGTGGCCCGGCATGCGGCCGGCCACCGGGTGGATGCCGAAGCGCACGTTGATGCCCTTCTCGCGCAGCAGCTTGGTGATCTCGTAGACCGTGTGCTGGGCCTGTGCCACCGCCATGCCGTAGCCGGGCACGATGACCACGTTCTTGGATTCGCGCAGCAGCTCGGCCGTCTCTGCGGCCAGGATCGGCGACACCTCGCCCTGCGGCTCGGACGCGGCACCGTCGCCCTTGGCCACCGGCGCGCCGCCACCGAAGCCACCGGCGATCACGCTGATGAAGTTGCGGTTCATCGCCCGGCACATGATGTAGCTGAGGATCGCGCCCGACGAGCCCACCAGCGCGCCCACCACGATCAGCAGGTCGTTGCTGAGCATGAAGCCGGTGGCCGCCGCGGCCCAGCCCGAGTAGCTGTTGAGCATGGAGACGACCACCGGCATGTCGGCGCCGCCAATGGCCATCACCATGTGCACGCCGAACAGCAGCGCGATCACCGTCATCACGATCAGCGGCAGCATGCCGGTCTGGATGTCGTGCGCATGCAGGAACTCGCGGCCGAACCAGATCACGATCAACAGGCCCGCCAGGTTGAGCAGATGCCGCCCGGGCAGCAGCAGCGGCTTGCCGCCGATCTTGCCCGACAGCTTGCCGAAGGCGATCAGCGAGCCCGAGAAGGTGACGGCGCCGATGAGGATGCCGATGTAGATCTCCACCTCGTGGATGGCCTTCTCGGCCGGTGTGGGGAACACGGTGGAGGTGTCGACGTAGCTGGCAAAGCCCACCAGGCAGGCGGCCAGGCCCACCAGGCTGTGCATCAGCGCGACGAGCTCGGGCATCTGCGTCATCTGCACCTTCTTCGCGGCGATGAGGCCGATGGCCCCGCCGACGGCCAGCGCCCCGACGATCCACGGGATGCCGGCCGGCGTGACGCGTGGGCCCAGCACGGTGGCCAGCACGGCCAGCGCCATGCCGATCATGCCGAACAGGTTGCCGCGGCGCGCGGTCTCGGGGTTGGCGAGCCCGCCCAGGCTCAGGATGAAGAGGATGGTGGCGGCGATGTAGGAGACGGTGGCCAGGCTGGAGGTCATGTCCTTGTCCTTGTTCTTCTTGTGCTGCTGGTGCTTATTTGCGGAACATCGCCAGCATGCGCCGCGTGACCGCGAAGCCGCCGAACATGTTGACGGCGGTGAGCGCCAGCGCAAACACGGCCAGGCCCAGGATCAGCGCATTGGGCCGGTCCATCACGCCACCAGTGAGCGGTGGCGCCACCTGCACCAGCGCGCCGATGGCGATGATCGATGAGATGGCGTTGGTCACGCTCATCAGCGGCGTGTGCAGCGACGGCGTGACGTTCCACACCACCATGTAGCCGATGAAGCAGGCCAGCACGAACACGGTGAAGTGCGACAGGAAGCTGGCCGGCGCGTACAGCCCCACCAGTCCGAACAGCACCGCACCCACGCCGAACACCGTGACCAGCGATTGCACCGACATCGGCGCGCCGGCACCGTGGCCGTGGCCCTTGGGGGCAGCGGCCGGCATCGCGGCCTTGGGTTTGGGGGGCGCGGCCTGCTTGATCGGCGGCGCCGGCCAGGTGATCGCGCCGTCCTTGATCACGGTGAGGCCACGCAGGGCGTCGTCGTCCATGTTGACGTTGATGACACCGTCCTTGGTCTTGCAAAGCTCCTCGGTCAAACGCAGCAGGTTGTTCGAATACAGCGTCGACGACTGCTTGGCCAGGCGGCTGACCAGATCGGTGTAGCCGACGATGGTCACGCCATGGCGCACCACCGCCTCGCCGGGCACGGTGAGCTCGCAATTGCCGCCCTGCTCGGCCGCCATGTCGACGATCACGCTGCCGGGCTTCATGCTTTGCACCATCTCGGCGGTGATCAGCTTGGGCGCGGGCTTGCCCGGGATCAGCGCGGTGGTGATGATGATGTCCGCGTCTTTCGCCTGTTGGGCGTACATCGCGCGCTGGGCGGCCAGGAAGCCCTCGCTCATCACCTTGGCATAGCCGCCGCCGCCCGAGCCTTCTTCCTCGTAGTCGACCTTGACGAATTCGCCACCCAGCGAGACCACCTGGTCGGCCACCTCGGCGCGGGTGTCGTTGGCGCGCACGATGGCGCCCAGGTTGGCGGCCGTGCCGATGGCGGCGAGCCCCGCCACACCGGCGCCGGCGATGAACACCTTGGCCGGCGGGATCTTGCCGGCGGCCGTGATCTGGCCGTTGAAGAAGCGGCCGAAGGCGTTGGCCGCCTCGACCACCGCGCGGTAACCGCTGACACCGGCCATCGAGGTCAGCGCGTCCATCTTCTGTGCGCGCGACAGCTGGCGCGGCAGCGCGTCGATGGCCAGCACGGTGACCTTGCGGGCCGCCAGTTGCTGCATCAGCTCGGGGTTCTGCGCCGGCCAGATGAAGCCGATCAGCGTAGCGCCTTCGCGCAACTGCGCCACTTCGTCAGGGCTGGGCGCACGCACCTTGAAGACGATGTCGGACTGGGCCCAGACCTCGGCCGCGCTGGGCAGCACTTGCGCACCGGCGGCGCGGTAGGTGTCGTCGGCGAAGTTCGCGGCATCCCCCGCGCCACTTTCCACCGCCACCGAGAAGCCCAGCTTGATCAGCTTTTCCACCACGTCGGGCACGGTGGCCACGCGCTTCTCACCGGCCGCGGTTTCCTTGGTCACCCCAATCAGCAATCCCATGAATCGGTCTCCTCTCAAGCAAATGTTGCTTGGCTACTTTGCTTGGCCCCCACGGGGGGCGGGCTGGGCGCAGCCAAGCCCAGTGGGCACTTATGTCTGGACCCCCATTTGCAAGGCGGGCGGCCCTGCAAGAAGCTTACCCGACTTCAAGCTGGCGGCCGTCGCCGCCGTGACCGCCTTCACGCTCACCGCACGGCTACGATGGCCCGATGACAAACCCCCGTTGGAAGCCCAGCGTCACCGTCGCGGCCATCGTCGAGCGCGACGGCCGCTACCTGCTGGTGGAAGAACTGACGCCCGAGGGCCTCAAGCTCAACAACCCGGCCGGCCATCTCGACCCCGGTGAATCACCCGAGCAGGCGGCCGCGCGCGAGTGCCTGGAAGAAACCGCCTGCCCCTTCGTGCCGCAGTCGCTGCTGGGGGTGTACCTGGCGCGCTTCGAGCGGCCGGCGCAGGATGATCAACCCGCCGAGGACATCACCTACCTGCGCTTCGCGTATGCCGGCACGGTGGGCGAGCCCGAGCCCGGCCGCGCGCTCGATGCGCCCATCGTGCGCACGCTGTGGCTCACGCCGGCCGAGGTGCGCAGCAGCGTGGCGCGGCACCGCAGCCCGCTGGTGCTGCGCTGCATCGAAGACCACCTGGCCGGCGTGCGCCACGCGCTGGGCGCGGTGTGGGCCGACGCCTCGCTGCAACAGCCGCGCAGGCTGGGTTGAGGGGGCACACCCGCATGGACGACGTCCTGAACTTCGGCCCGGTGGCGGTGCACCTGGGCGAAAAATCCGGCAAGTACCCCGACGGCAACCAGGTGCTGGTGCGCGGCACCGAGCTGCGCGTGGCCTTCGACACGCCGCAGGTGGCCAACCGCATCGGCGCGGCCTTCGACGAGGTGGATCTGGTCATCCTGGGCCATGTGCACGAGGACCACATGGCCGGCCTGCACCGCGTGCCGCATGCACCGGTGCAGGTGCACGAAGCCGACCTGGCCGCCGCGCAGAGCTGGGCCGGACTGTCGGCGCACTACGGCTACCCCGCCGAGGTGCTGGGCCCGATGCGCTCGCGCATCGAGGAACAGTTCAACTACCGGCCGCGCCCCGACGCCACCGCCTACCGCGACGGCGCCACCTGGGATCTGGGCGGCGGCGTGACCATCCGCGCCCACCACCTGCCCGGCCACACGGCAGGCCATTGCGCGCTGGTGGTCGAGAACGAGGGCCTGGCCTTCATCGGCGACATCGACCTGTCGAGCTTCGGCCCGTATTACGGCGATGCCACCTCCAACCTGACCGACTTTCGCCGCACGCTGGCCGCGGTGGCGGCGATCGACGCGCGCACCTGGGTCACCTCGCACCACCGCGCGGTGGTCACCGACCGGGCGCGCTTTGTCGAGGCGCTGGCGGCCTTTGCCGCCAAGATCGATGAACGCCGCGATCGGCTGCTGGCGATGCTGGCCGAAGGCCCGCAGACGCTGGATCAACTGATCCGCCGCCGCCTGGTCTACAAGCCCGATCAGGACGCGGCCTGGGTCGACTTTGCCGAGCGACGCAGCATCGGCATGCACCTGGACGAGCTGATCGCCGACGGTGCGGTGCGCGCGCGCGACGACGGGCACTACCAGGCCGGTTGAGGCACGGCCCGGGGCGCGGACAATCACGCCCATGAAACTCATGCGCGTGGTCGTCGGCCTGTCCGGCGGCGTCGATTCGGCCGTCACCGCCTGGCTGCTCAAACAGCAGGGGCACGAGGTGATCGGCATCTTCATGAAGAACTGGGAGGATGACGACGACAGCGCCGATGGCGGTTATTGCTCGTCGAACGTCGACTTCGTCGATGCCGCCGCGGTGGCCGACGTGATCGGCATCGAGATCGAGCATGTCAACTTCGCCGCCGACTACAAGGACCGCGTCTTCGCCGAGTTTCTGCGTGAATACGAGGCCGGCCGCACGCCCAACCCCGACGTGCTGTGCAATGCCGAGATCAAGTTCAAGGCCTTCCTCGACCACGCGATGCGGCTGGGCGCCGACAAGATCGCCACCGGGCATTACGCGCGGGTGCGCAAAACCGGCGCTCGATTTGATTTGCTGAAGGGCCTGGACCCGCTGAAGGACCAGAGCTACTTCCTGCACCGGCTGAACCAGGCGCAATTGGGCAAGACGCTGTTCCCGGTGGGTGAGCTGCCCAAGACCGAGGTGAGGCGCATCGCCGCCGAGATCGGCCTGCCGAACGCCAAGAAGAAGGACTCGACCGGCATCTGCTTCATCGGCGAGCGGCCGTTCCGCGAGTTTCTCAACCGTTACCTGAGCCACCAGCCCGGCCCCATCGTCGACGACCGCGGCCGCACGCTGGGTCAGCATGTAGGCCTGAGCTTTTACACGCTGGGTCAGCGCCAGGGGCTGGGCATTGGCGGCGTGAAAGAGAAGGGCGCGGCGCGTGGCGCCGGCGACCACGCGCCGTGGTTCGTGGCCCGCAAGGACCTGGCGCGCAATGCGCTGGTGGTGGTGCAGGGCCACGGCCATCCCTGGCTGCAATCGGCCACGCTGCAGTTCGACGATGCCAGCTGGGTGGCCGGTGCGCCGCCGGCCGACGGGCCGCTGGCGGCCAAGACGCGCTACCGCCAGGCCGATGCGGCCTGCACGCTGGCCGCGGCAGGCGAGGGCCGCTACCGCCTGGACTTCAGCGCGCCGCAGTGGGCGGTGACGCCCGGGCAATCGGCCGTGCTGTACCAGGGCGAGGTGTGCCTGGGTGGTGGGGTGATCGCCTCGGCCGATTGATGGTGGCAGCGCGCCCGGCTCAAGTCGACTGCCCGGCCCGCCGATAGGCAAAGGTCAGCCCTCGCGCGTCCTGCGCGGCTGGCCCGACCCTGCCGCCATGTCCGACCCCATCGCCCCGCTGCCCCGCCCTGACCTCCTGACGCGTGCCGACTCGATTGGCCGGCTGGGCCGTTGGTGTGCGCTGACCGCCTTTGCCTGGGCCGCCGTGCTGCTGCCCGCCGCCGCTGGCACGCTGGTGCTGCAGGCCAGCGATGCAGCTGGGCAGCCGCTGGCCGGCGCCGTGGTGTTTCTCGCATCGAAAGAGGCCAAGGCGGCCAGCCGGCCCGCCACCGGCGCACAGATCGTGCAGGCCAATCGGCAGTTCAATCCGGCGGTGACGGTGGTGCCGGTGGGCACGGCGGTGAACTTTCCCAACCGCGACACGGTGCGCCACCACCTGTACTCGTTCTCGCCGGTCAAGACCTTCGAGATCAAGCTTTACGTGGGCACGCCGGCCGCGCCGGTGGTGTTCGACCAGCCCGGCATCGCGGTGCTGGGCTGCAACATCCACGACCAGATGGCCGCCTGGGTGGTGGTGGTGGAAACGCCGCACCATGGCATCACCGGGCCCGATGGCCGGCTGAGCCTGGCCCAGGTGCCCGCCGGCAGCTACCGGCTGCGCAGCTGGCACCCGCGTTTGCCGCCCGGCGCACCAGCGCTGGACCAGGCACTGCAGGTGCCCGCCACCGGCAACGTGCAGGCGGCGGTGAAGATCGCCGGGCTGATGCCATGACGAGCGGCACCGAGCGCAGCGCCCCGGCCACCGCCCCGCGCGGGTTGCCGCACTGGCTGCAGCGGCTGCAACCACGCCGGCTGCGGCTGTCGGCGCGTTTTGCGCTGGTCTCGCTGGCGCTGCTGCTGCTGGTGCAGGCGGCCGGCTTCGTGGTGATCCAGCAGAGCATCGACCGCAATGCCCACGCCCAGCTGGCCGACCGGCTGGCGCTGGCCGAGCGGGTGTGGCAGCGCCTGCTCGACCAGCGCGCGGCCAAGCTGCACCAGGGCGCGGCGGTGCTGGCGGCCGACTACGGCATCCGCGAGGCGGTGGGCACCGGCGATCTGGACACCCTGCGATCGGCGCTGGGCAACCACGGCGCACGCATCGGCGCCACGCTGGCCGCGCTGCTCGACACCCGGCTGGCGGTGCAGGCGCTGGGCGAAGGTGCCGACGCCGCGCTGGCGCCGGCGCTGGCCCGGCTGGCACCGCAGCTGGCGCAACGCCCGGGCAGCGGCGTGGTGGCGCTGGTGGGCGGCAGCCCCTACCAGTTCGTGATGGTGCCGATGCGCGCGCCGGCGCTGATCGGCTGGGTGGTGATGGGCTTTCCGCTGGACCAGGCGCTGATCGACGACATGCAAGCCGTCTCGGGTGTGCAGGCGGCGCTGGTGGCGCAACCCATGCGCAGCGCGCCGCGGCTGCTGGTGCACAGCTTCAAGCCGCCGGCCGACCCCGGCGCGCTGGCCGCGCAACTGGCCGACGGCGACCTGCCGCTGGCCGGCGAGCCCCACCTGGTGGCCACCTGGCCGGTGGCCAGCGGCAGCGAGGGCCGCATCACGCTGCGCGTGGCTGGCTCGATGGCCGCTGCGGTGGCGCCCTACCGCGATCTGCAGGGGATGCTGGCGATGATCACCGTGCTGGGCCTGGTGCTGTTCGGCGCCGGCAGCCTGTGGAGCGCCGGCCGCGTGACGCAGCCGCTGCGCCGCCTGGTGCGCGCCAGCGAGCGCCTGGGCCGCGGTGACTACGACGAGCCGGTGCGCCACGACGGCCGCGACGACGAGATCGGCGAGCTGGCACGGGCCTTCGACCACATGCGCATCAATGTGGCGGCGCAGCGCGGCGAGATCCGCGACCTGGCCTACCGCGACCGCCTCACCGGCCTGCCCAACCGGCTGCAGTTTCGTGATCGGGTGCAGCAGGCCATCGCCCGCGCCGATGCCTCAGGCGACCACCTGGCGGTGCTGATGCTCGACCTCGACCGCTTCAAGCATGTCAACGACGTGCTGGGTTATGCCTCGGGCGACCGCCTGCTGCAGGGCGTGGCCCAGCGGCTGCAGCAGGTGGTGCGCGACGGCGACGTGGTGGCGCGCCTGGGCGGCGACGAGTTTGCGCTGCTGATGCACGACGCCGACGAAGCACTGGCGGTGCAGGTGGCCCAGCGCATCACCAGCGCCTTCGAGCAGCCGCTGATGCTCGACGACCAGACGGTGGACCTGAGCGCCGGCCTGGGGCTGGCGATCTGGCCGCTGCACGCCAGCGATGCCGACGCCCTGCTCAGCCGCGCCGAGGTGGCGATGTACGCCGCCAAGCGCCACACCGCCGGTGCGCAGGTCTACGACCCGGCGGTCGACACCGCCAGCGCGCTGAACCTGTCGCTGCTGAGCGAGCTGCGGCGCGCGGTGGAGGGCCACGAGCTGCGGCTGTTCCTGCAGCCCAAGATCGACATCCGCACCGGCGCGGTGTGTGGCGCCGAGGCGCTGGTGCGCTGGCAGCACCCCACGCGCGGGCTGGTGCCGCCGATGCAGTTCATCCCGTTTGCCGAGCAGACCGGCTTCATCCGCCAGCTCACGCTGTGGATCTTCGAGCAGGCCGCGGCCGAGCAGGTGACGCTGGCGGTGCTGGGTGTGCGCCGGGTGTCGGTGAACCTGTCCACGCGCGACCTGATGGACCAGGATCTGCCCGAGAAGCTGGACCACATCCTGCGCCGGCACCGGGCCATCCCCGAGGGCTTCTGCCTGGAGATCACCGAGAGCGCGATCATGGACGACCCGCAGCGCGCCGAGGCCACGCTGAACCGGCTGTCCGAGCGGGGTTACAAGTTGTCCATCGACGACTTCGGCACCGGCTATTCGTCATTGGCCTACCTGAAGAAGCTGCCGGTGGACGAACTGAAGATCGACAAGAGCTTCGTGATGGCGATGGAGCGCGACGCCGGCGACGCCAAGATCGTGCGCTCGACCATCGACCTGGCGCACAACCTGGGCCTGAGCGTGGTGGCCGAGGGCATCGAGAACGAGGCCGTGCTGGGGCTGCTGCACACGCTGAACTGCGACGAGGGCCAGGGCTACCACATGAGCAAGCCGCTGCCGGTGCCCGAGTTCTGCGACTGGGTGGCGCGCTGGCAGGTGCGGCGGCCGGCGGCGGCCGGCATGCCGGCCGAAGGGCGCGCCGGCGCGCCGCTGCTGCACTGAGCAGCGGCGCGGGTTCGATCAGCCCTGCCTGAGCCCCGGCTTGCCGGCCACGAAGGGCCTGACCGCCGGCAGTGCCTCGCCGCAGAAGCCGAAGCTCAACGCCGGCCGCTTGCCGCTGATCAGCTCGGCCAGCGCCTGGCCCGAGCCGGCGCCATGGGTCCAGCCCAGCGTGCCATGGCCGGCGTTCAGCCACAGGTTGGGCAGCCGGCTGCGGCCGATGTAGGGGATGTTGGTCGGCGTGCTGGGGCGCAGACCGGTCCAGTAGTTCGGCTCGCTGGTGTCGGCCACGCCGGGGAACAGTTCTTCGTAACGCCGCACCAGCGCGGCGCAGCGCTTGCGCGCCGTGGCGCTGTCCAGCGAGCTGTCGTAACCCGCCAGCTCGGCGGTGCCGGCAATGCGGATGTGATCGCCCAGCCGGCTGATGGCGATCTTGCGCGTGTCGTCGAGCAGGCTCACCACGCTGGCGTCGTCGGGCCGCTTCAGCCGCAACGTGGCCGAGTAACCCTTGGCCGGGTAGATGTTCAGCCAGAGGCCCAGCCGGCGCAGCAGCGGCGCGGTGTGCGAGCCCATCGCCGCCACGTACTGATCGGCCACCAAGGTGCGGGCGGTGCCGTCGGGCAGGTGGCGCACGCGCACGCCGCTGATCTGGCCACCCAGCGCATCGATGCGCTCGACCGCGGTGTCGTGCAGGAAGGTGGCGCCGCGGGCACGGCATCGCGCGGCCAGTTGCTGCGTGAACACCTGCGCGTCGCCCGATTCGTCGCTGGGCGTGAAGGTGCCGCCGTGGATGTTGGGGCCGAAGGCAGCCAGCGCCGGCTCGATCTTCAGCACCTCGTCGCGGCCCAGCACACGGCGGTCGACGCCGTAGCGCCGCATCAGCTCGGCGCCGGCGGCGCCGGCCTCGAAGTCGGCCTTCGACGAGAAGAAATGCAGGATGCCGCGCTCCAGGCGCTGGTATTCGATGCCGGTGGCGGCCACCAACTGCTTTAGCGATTCATGGCTGTAGCGGCCCAGCGCGACGAGTTGGCGCACGTTGCGCTCGAAAGCCGCATCGTTGCACTGCGTCAGGAACGACAGGCCCCAGCGCCACTGGTGCGGATCCAGGCGCGGGCGGAACAGCAGCGGCGAGTCGTCGCGCAGCAGCCACTTGGCCACCTTCAGCGGCGCGCCGGCGTTGGCCCAGGGCTCGCAGAAGCTGACCGAGATCTGCGCGCCGTTGGCAAAACTGGTTTCCAGCGCCGCATCGGGCTGGCGGTCGACCACGGTGACCTCGTGCCCCTCGTTGAGCAGGTGCCAGGCGGTGGACACGCCGATGATGCCGGCGCCGAGAACGATGACCTTCATGCGAGGCTCCTGCTGAATGGAGGGGGCGGTGGACTGTGAGCCCGGATTGTCGGCAGGCAGGCCTTGTAAATGAAGATTCATTCATCAACTTCTCACTTCATTAGCAAGTCTGATTGAAATGAGTTGGCACAGCCGTTCGTGACCTTCGTCACACGAAGCGACGCGTCAATCCAACAGCTTGCTTTTGCCCCGCATTCCCGGGATGGCGGTAGATGCCGGTCCTGTGAATATTGCCCACACAGGCCCGGGGTACTGCGGGTCCAATCGCTGCAGCGGGTCGGGAAATCTCAACGGCTTCAGCCAAACCACTGCCCTTCGGGTGGCCAGCCAAACCCCACGCACCGACCGACGCCCGATCCCCAGCGCCCACCGCCGAGAGACGACCATGCCACCAGCTGTACGTGCCCCCAACCTGTTTGCCCGCCTCACCCGGCGTCGCCCGCGCGCCCTGCGCCAGCAGGAGCCGGCCGACATGGGCACGGCCTTCGGCATGGAGCAATGGCTGGACGAACGCGACCACCTCGGTCCGCAGGCGGCGGCGCAGCCCGCGCGGCGCTCGTGGTTGCCGCGCTGGCTGCAGGGCGCTGCGGCGCGTTGAGCCGCGCCGGGCGCGTCAGCGCCCAACACCGCCAAGTCGTCAGTTGACCTGATGAGTCTTGTTTTGCACTTGCCGTCTACAATGCGCGCGTGACTCGACTCAGCTTCCGCCAAAAGGTGCACCTCGCCCGCGAGGACGCCATCGTCAGCACCGTCAAACGGCTGCTGGCCGAAAAGGGCTATGACCTGATGACGGTGGACGAGGTGGCCGCCGAGGTGGGCATCGCCAAAGCCAGCCTGTACAAGCACTTCCCGTCGAAAGAGGCCCTGGCCGCCGCGGCCATGGTGCAGATGATGGAGCTGGCACTGCAGCACGCGCAGGCCCAGCAGGACCGGCTCGACGCCAGCGCCATCGACCGGCTCAAGGCCATCACGCGCTGGACGCTGCAGACCCAGCTGGCCGGCGAGATGCCCACGCTGCCGGCCGAAAACTCGGCGCTGCGCAACGCGCTGATCGCCCACAAGGGTTACATGGACGGCCTGATGAAGCTCAGCGATCAGCTGGGCGAATGGATCGTGCAGGCCCAGGCCGACGGTGCGCTCAACCGCGCGTTGCCGCCCGAGGCGGTGCTCTACACCGTGTTCGCCCGCGCCTGCGATCCGGTGCTGGGCTTCCTGAAGGCCGGTGGCAGCCACAGCGACGAGCAGATCGTCGACTGGGTCATGTCGACCTGCTTCGACGGGCTGGCCGCCCGGGCCTGATCGGCGCGCCGGCCATGGCCGGCCAGCGTCAGCGAATGATCAGCACCGGTGTCTGGCACTGGGCCATCACCTTGGTGGCGACCGATCCCAGCACCAGGTTGCCCAGCAGGCCGTGGCCGTGCGAGCCCATGACCAGCAGGTCGAACTTGCCCTTGCTGGCCACGGTGGCGATGGTTTCGGCGGCGTTGCCGACCTTGGCCACGAACTGGGCCGTGATCTTCTGCTTGGCGAAGAAGCTGCGGATCGGCTTGAACACCTTGTCGCTCTCGTCGGCGTAGTGCGTGAGCAGGATGGACTTGTCCAGCACCGCGGCGGCACGCTGCGGCACCGCTGGCGCCACATGCAGCAGGGTGTATTGGTGGGCGCCGCCCAGCCATTCGTCATGGGCGGCCAGGTAGGCCAGCATGCGCTTGGTGAACGGGCTGCCGTCGACGGGGACCAGGATCTTCATGGGGTGCTCCTTTGGCGTTGGCGATGCTGCGATGCAGTGTCGCACCGGGCCGGGCCCAGGCCTTGCCAGGCGTCAAGCCGCGTGCGGCACGTCGATCGGCTTGAGCGGATCGAAGCCATCGGCCTCGCCCTTGCGCAGCAGGCCCATGGCCTGGCACACCACCCGCGTGGGTGCACGGTCGGCGCGCGGCACCTCGTAGTCGTGGCGGCAGTGCAGGTGGCCGTGCAGCCACAGGTCGGCCAGCGGGATCAGGTCGTCGTCGGCATTGCAGAAGCTGGCCGTGCCGGGCTGGTGGCCAAACCGTGGATCGACGCTGCGCAGGCTGGGCCCGAAGTGGGTGATCGCTACCGTGCTGTGCCAGCCACCGGCGGCAGTCGGCCCCGGGTTGGGGCGCCGCAGTTCGGCCGCCAGCCAGTCGCGGCAGGCCAGCGATTCATCACGCAGCAGTTCGGGCGTCAGATCGACGCCGTCGCAACGCGCGCCCATCAGCTTGAGGAAGTAGGCCGACGCGCGCATCGCCCGCTCGCGCTGCGCCTCGCCGAACAGGTCGAAATCCGACCAGCGCACGGTGCCGACGAAACGCACGCGCTGGCCGGCTGCGCTGGTCAGCACCACGCTTTCGCGCTCGAGCAGCCGGATGCCGAAGCGCTCGCAGCGCTCGCGCAGCGCGGGCCAGTCGTGCCGCAGGTCGCGGCCATCAAACTCGTGGTTGCCGCTGACCATCAGCATCGGCACCGGCCAGCCGGCAAAGCGCTCCAGCGCCGTCCAGTTGGCGTCGATGTCGCCGCCCAGCACCAGCAACTCGGCGCCCGGCGCGGGCTCGGGGTCGAAGGTCTCGGTCTCGAGGTGGAGGTCTGAAAACAGTTGCAGCCGCATCACTCCGGCCCCTCGTCCGACGAATGCGTCGGCCGATCCCCCTGGGGGATCGCGGGCCGGCTTGGTGAGCTGGAGCCGGACTCAGACAGTCCCTGCGGACTGTCTGTGCCTGCGGAAGGCCATCGGCCTCTGGCCGATGGCGGCCCGGCGCTCGGCCCGCGCGCGGCTGACGACACCGAGGTCAGGCGGCGAGCTTGCGCTCGATCTGGGCCTTGATCGCCAGCAACTGCGCCGGCAACCGCGACGACAGCTGCTGGAACAACTCGCCGTGCAGGCCCATCTCGGCCTGCCAGGCGGCGCGATCGATCGAGATCACGCTCTGGTACTGCGCGTGGGTGAAATCGAGGCCGGTCCAGTTCAGGTCGTCGTAGCGCGGGCTGACGCCGAAGATGTTCTCCTCGCCGCCGGCGCTGCCATCGACGCGCTCGAGCATCCACTTCAGCACGCGCATGTTGTCGCCGTAGCCGGGCCAGACGAACTTGCCGTCGGCGCCCTTGCGGAACCAGTTGACGCAGTAGATCTTCGGCAACTGCGCGGCACCCGGGCCGGCGCCGAGCATCTCGCCGATCTTCAGCCAATGGGCGAAGTGGTCGCCCATGTGGTAGCCCATGAAGGGCAGCATGGCGAACGGGTCGCGGCGCACCACGCCCTGCGCGCCGGCGGCGGCGGCGGTGGTCTCCGAGCCCATCGTCGCGGCCATGTACACACCCTCGGCCCAGTTGCGGGCCTCGGTGACCAGCGGCACGGTGGTGGAGCGGCGGCCGCCGAAGATGAAGGCATCGATCGGGTAGCCGGTGGGCGAATCCCATAGCGGGTCGAGCACCGGGTTGTTGGTGGCTGCCACGGTGAAGCGCGAGTTCGGGTGCGCGGCCTTGGCGCCTGTGTCCTTGGCGATGGCCGGGGTCCAGTCCTTGCCCTGCCAGTCGATCAGGTGCTGCGGCACGTCGCCGTCCATGCCTTCCCACCAGACGTCGCCGTCGTCGGTGAGTGCCACGTTGGTGAAGATCACGTCGCGCTTGAGCGAATCCATGCAGTTCGGATTCGTCTTGTAGTTGGTGCCCGGCGCCACGCCGAAGTAACCCGCCTCGGGATTGATGGCGTGCAGGCGTCCGTCGGCGCCCGGCTTGATCCAGGCGATGTCGTCGCCGACGGTGGTGACCTTCCAGCCGTCCAGGCTCTTGGGCGGCACCAGCATCGCGAAGTTGGTCTTGCCGCAGGCGCTGGGGAAGGCGGCGGCCACGTGGTACTTCTTGCCGACCGGCGAGGTGACGCCCAGGATCAGCATGTGCTCGGCCAGCCAGCCCTGATCTCGGCCCATGCTGCTGGCGATGCGCAGTGCAAAGCATTTCTTGCCCAGCAGCGCGTTGCCGCCATAGCCCGAGCCGTAGGACCAGATCTCGCGCGTCTCGGGGTAGTGCACGATGTACTTGGTCTTGTTGCAGGGCCAAGCCGCGCTCTTTTCGCCCGGCTGCAGCGGCGCACCCACGCTGTGCATGCAGGGCACGAAGGCGCCGTCGCTGCCCAGCACGTCGAACACCGCGCGGCCCATGCGCGTCATGATGCGCATGTTGACGGCCACGTAGGCGCTGTCGCTCAACTCCACGCCGATGTGGGCGATGGGCGAACCCAGCGGGCCCATCGAGAACGGCACGACGTACATCGTGCGACCCTTCATGCAGCCCTTGAACAGCGCTGGGGTTCCGTCAGCCTGGCCGGTCTGCAGCAGCGCGCGCATCTCCGCCGGCGCCATCCAGTTGTTGGTGGGGCCGGCGTCTTCTTCGCGCTGGCTGCAGATGAAGGTGCGGTCTTCGACCCGGGCGACGTCGCTGGGGTCGCTGCAGGCCAGGAAGCTGTTGGGGCGCAACGCGGGGTTGAGCTTCTTGAAGGTGCCACCGGCCACCAGTTCATCGCACAGCCGGTCGTATTCAGCCTGCGAGCCGTCGCACCAGTAAACATCGCTGGCTTCGGTCAGGGCGGCCATTTCGGCCACCCACGCCACCAGGCGGGCATGCGTCACATAGGCAGGCACATTCAGGCGCAGGCCTTCCATCGCGGGCTGGTTCATCAAGGCTCCAATCATGTCGAGGATGTCAAGAACGGGATTGCAGGAGCCTCGGCGGCGATGGAGCCGCCGGCGCTCGTGCAATGCCGCGCCAGAGGGGAAGGGATCAGGGGGCGAGTTTGGGGGATGCGGTCGGGGCCGATGAGGTCGCTGCAACCGCCGCCAGCGATGACCGGCGGGTGACGCGGCAATCGAACAACCGGGCCGCAGGGTGAGCGGCAAGCGCATTGTCAAATGAGTGTAATGGCCTCGTAACCACCGGGTATTGGGGGGTCATGCAAATTCCGCATGAACTAATGCGTGGCCATCGAGCCCTGCAACGCTGCCAGCAGCACCGCCTCGTTGGCGCCCACAATCGAGGCCAGGACACGCCCCCCGATCACCCCCCGGACCCTCGCCCGATGAAGATTCTCAGCGTCAACACCGCCCGCGCGCTGCCGCGGCTGATCCAGGGCCGGCAGGTGCTCACCGCGATCGGCAAGCAGCCGGTGGCCGGCCCGGTGGCGATCGGCGCGCTGGGGCTGGCCGGCGACGAGCAGGCCGACCCCACCGTGCACGGCGGCCTGAGCAAGGCGGTCTACGCCTACCCGGTGCTGCACTACCCGTTCTGGCAGACGGTGCGGGCGCAAGCGAAGGTCGCGGCGCCGGATGCAGAACTGCCGCATGGCTTTCTGGGCGAAAACCTGACCATCGAAGGCCTGGACGAATCGAAGCTGTGGATCGGCGACCGGCTGCGCCTGCCCAGCGGCTGCACGCTGGCGGTGACCGAGCCGCGCCGGCCCTGCTTCAAGTTCAACGCGGTGATGGGCTTTGCGCAGGCCAGCAAGCTGATGAACCAGTCGGGCTACTGCGGCAGCTACCTGGCGGTGATGCAGCCCGGCACGGTGCAGGCCGGCGACGCGGTCGAGCTGATCCCCGGCCCGCGCGAGGTGAACCTGCGCCAGCTGTTCGTGGCGCGCCAGCGCGGGCGCGACTGATCCCTGATCACTGATCAGGCCACGGCACGGCGCGCCAGCCGCGCCTTCTCGCGCCGCCACAGCGGCCCGGTCAGCACCAGCACCGCCGCGTAGCGCACCACGTGGAAGGCCGTGACCACCGGCACGCCCAGGCCCAGCACCGACGCGGTGATCGCCATCTCGGCGATGCCGCCGGGCGAGGTGGCCAGCAGCACCGTGGCCGGGTGCAGCTGCCAACCCCAGGCCACCCCCGCCGCGAAGCCGGCCGACAGCACGATCATCGCCAGCGTGCCCAGCGCCACCGCGCCCAGCCAGCGTGGCGCGGCGCGCAGCGAGGCCGGCGTGAAGCGGGTGCCCAGCGTGATGGCGATGGCCAGCTGCGCCGCGCTGCTCAGCGGCTGCGGCAGGGCCGACCACTCGACGCCCGCGCCGGTGAGCGTGGCAGCCACTGCCAGCGCACCCAGCACCCAGGGGTTGGGCACCTGCAGCCGCTGCATCAGCGCGCCGCCCGCGGCAGTGGCGGCCAGCAGCGCGGCCAGGCCCGCCGGCTGCACCGCGCGCAGCGGCAGCAGCGAAGGGTCGGCCCCATGCACACCCAGCGCCTGGTAGCCGAACGGGATCAGCACCACCACGATCAGCACCCGCAGCGAATGCGCGCCGGCCACGCGGTCGACCTGCGCGCCTTCGCGCTCGGCCAGCAGCGCCATCTCGGACGCGCCGCCGATCGCCGCCGCGAAGAACGCCGAGGCGGGCAGCACGCCGCGGCCACGCTCGGCCCACATCAGGAAGCGGTAGAAGCCGTAACCGAGCAGCAGCGCCCAGGCCACGCCCAGCGCGATGGCCGGCGCCAGACTGGCCACCACGCCCAGCACCGACGGCGTGAAGTACAGGCCCAGCGTGGTGCCAATGATCCACTGGCCGGCATTGCGCAGCCGGTGCGAGGCCGCCAGCGGCGCGCCCAACGCACTGGCTGCCGCGGTGGCCAGCAGCGGGCCGATCAGCCAGGGCAGCGGTGAATGCAGCGCCTGCGCCAGTGCGCCGGCCAGCGCCGCACCCGCCAGCGTGAGCGCCAGGCGGACAGCCGGCGACATCACGCAGCGGCGGTAGCGTCCAGCGTCGGGTAGTCGGTGTAGCCGGCGGCGCCACCGCCGTACAGCGTGGCCTGCACCAGCGGCTGCAGCGGCGCGTCCTCGCGCAGCCGGCGCACCAGGTCGGGGTTGCCGATGAAGGCCTTGCCGAAGGCCACCAGATCGGCCGCGCCCGACGCCACCGCCTCCAGCGCCATCGCCCGGGTGTAGCCGTTGTTGACCATCCACGGCCCGCCGTAGATCGCGCGCAGCGCGGCGTAGTCGAAGGGCTTGACGCCCTTGGCCGTGAGGTCGCGCGCACCGCCGGTCTGGCCTTCGATCAGGTGCAGGAAGGCCAGCTTCAGCGGCGCCAGTTCGCGCACCACATGTTCATACAGCACCTGCGCGTCGCCGTCCTGCCCGGCGTCGTTGACCGGGGTGATCGGCGACAGGCGCAGGCCGGTGCGGCCGCCGCCGATCTCGGCCACGATGGCCTGCATCACCTCCAGCAGCAGCCGCGCGCGGTTGGCCATCGAGCCGCCGTAGGCGTCGGCGCGGTCGTTGATGCTGTCGCGCAGGAACTGCTCGAGCAGGTAGCCGTTGGCGCCATGCACCTCGACGCCGTCGAAACCGGCGTCGATGGCGCAACGCGCCGCCTGGCGGTAGGCGGCGATCAGGCCGGGGATCTCGTCCAAACGCAGCAAACGCGGCGTCGAGCAGTCGACGAAGCCCTCGGTGGTGAAGGTCTTGGTGGCCGCAGGCCGGCTGGTCGACGACACCGGCGCCACGCCGCCCGGCTGCAGGCTGACATGCGAAATGCGCCCGACATGCCACAGCTGCACCACGATGCGCCCACCCGCGGCATGCACCGCGTCGGTGATGCGGCGCCAGCCGGCCACCTGCTCGCGGGTGTAGATGCCCGGCGTGTCGAGGTAGCCCTGGCCTTCGGGGCAGACCTGGGTGGCTTCGGTGATGATCAGCCCGGCCGAGGCGCGCTGCACGTAGTAATCGCGCATCAGGTCGTTGGGCAGTTGGCCGGGCGCGCGGTTGCGCGTCAGTGGCGCCATCACGATGCGGTTGGCCAGGGGAATGTCGCCGAGGCGGATGGGGTCGAAGAGGGTGGTCATAACCGGTCAGGGTAACCCCGGTCGTACCGAAGCGGCTGTCACCTGCGCGCTCGGCGCAGGGCTGCCGCGACAATGCGCGGACCATGACCGACACCGCCGCTGCCACGCCCAACGCCGGCCCGCTCGCCGGGCTCAAAGTGCTGGAACTCGGCCAGTTGATCGCCGGGCCGTTTGCCGGCAAGACGCTGGCCGAGTTCGGCGCCGAGGTGATCAAGATCGAGCCGCCTGGCGAAGGCGACCCACTGCGCAAGTGGCGCCTGCTGCACCACGGCACCAGCGTGTGGTGGCAGGTGCAGAGCCGCAACAAGCAGAGCGTGGTGCTGGATCTGCGCTCGCCCGAGGGCCGCGCCGACGCGGCCCGTCTGGCGGCCGAGGCCGACGTGCTGATCGAGAACTTCAAGCCCGGCACGCTGGAGAAATGGGGCCTGGGCTACGAGGCGCTGGCCGCCACCAACCCCGGGCTGATCATGCTGCGCATCAGCGGCTATGGCCAGACCGGGCCCTACCGCGACCTGCCCGGCTTTGCCGTGGTGGCCGAGGCCATGGGCGGCCTGCGCCACCTGATGGGCGAGCCCGGCCGCCCACCGGTGCGCGCCGGCGTCAGCCTGGGCGACACGCTGGCCGCGCTGCACGGCGTGATCGGCGTGCTGCTGGCGCTGCAGGCCCGTGCCAAATCGATCTCGGCGGACGCGCCCAAGGGGCGCGGCCAGGTGGTCGACGTGGCGCTGTATGAATCGGTCTTCAACTGCATGGAAAGCCTGCTGCCCGAGTACAGCGCCTTCGGCACGGTGCGTCAGCCGGCCGGGTCGGCGCTGCCCGGCATCGCGCCCAGCAACGCCTACCGCTGCGCCGACGGCCAGGTGGTGATCGGCGGCAACGGCGACAGCATCTTCAAGCGGCTGATGGCCAGCATCGGCCGCGACGACCTCGGAGCCGACCATGGCCTGGCCGACAACGCGCAGCGCGCCGCACGGGTCGACGAACTGGACGCCGCGATCACCGCCTGGACGCTGCAGCGCCCGGTGGCCGAGGTGGTGGCGGTGCTGCAGGCCGCCAGCGTGCCGGCCGGGCGCATCTACACCGTGGCCGACATCGCAGCCGATCCGCACTTTCAGGCGCGCGGCATGATCGCGCAGGCCACCACGCCTGACGGGCTGACGCTGGCCGTGCCCGGCATCTGCCCCAAGCTCAGCGCCACGCCGGGCGCGATCCGCAGCGCGGCGCCCACGCTGGGCCAGCACACGGCACAGGTGCTGGCCGCGCTGCGCGAGCGTGGCGCGCGGACGTGAGCCTGGCCTTGCACCTGCAGGGCCTGCGCGCGCGTTTCGACACGCTGGCGCTGCGGGCGCCGACGGCAATGCCGGACGAGTTGGCGCGACTGGCGGGCCAGGCGGCCGCCGCCGAGCAGCTGCTGGCCTGGTGCCACCGCGGCGCCGAATGGCAGCAGGCCCTGCAGGCGCCACCCGTGGCGCCGCCGGTGGTGGACCCGCGGCTGGCCGTCGGCGCGCTGCACGGCCCTGCCAACGGCGACCCCCGAGCGCTTGCCGCCTGGGCCGACGCCTTCGCCCGCCAGATCGACGGCAGCCACCGGCTCGAAGCCCTGCCCGGCCGCGCCGCCGGCCTGGCCTTCCGGCTGGGCGTGAAGCTGCACGACGCGATGGGGTGGCGACCGCGTCAGCCCACCGACCCGTGGGACGCCGGCTGGGTGGTCACCACGCCAGCGGCACTGCACCGGCTGCAAACCGTGTGGACCCCCCGCCGCGCCACGCTGCTGTTGGCCGATGCGGGCGCGCAAGAAACCCTGCGCCCTTGCCTGACGGTGCTGGGACAACGCAGCGCCGACTTCCGCCATCCGGTGCGCTGGCTGTGGGTGGGTGGCGGGATCGACAGGCCCGCGCAGAACGGGCTGCCGGTGCAGCGCTTCAACCTGGCGTGATCCGCAACCCGGCCGACCCGGCGGCGGGCCGGCGCCAAGCTCAGAGCCCGAGGCCTTCGTCCAGGCCCAGGTGCACGTTCATCGCCTGCACCGCCGCGCCGCTGGCGCCCTTGCCCAGGTTGTCCAGGCGCGACAGCAGCAGCACCTGGCGCTCGTTGGCGAAGACGAACAGATCGCAGCGGTTGGTGTCGTTGCACGCCTGCACGTCGAAGAAGCCGCCTTCCAGTGTGGCCGGGTCGCTCAGCGGCATCACGTTGATGAAGCGCTCGCCGGCG
>Ga0155495_1004_pt1 | contig 28250 bp, 25 predicted proteins | sample RifCSPhighO2_12_FD_107153 | JGI IMG/M metagenome (GOLD analysis project Ga0155495, IMG submission 107153) | Burkholderiales bacterium RIFCSPHIGHO2_12_FULL_69_20
GATGCCTTGCTCGACCAGATCGGCGAGATGGACGGCGTGCAGAAGACCACCACCTCGGTGGTGCTGGCGGTGCGGGTGGACCGGGGGGCTTGACCGGGGCCGTCCGGCCGGCAACAGGCGCGCCCGCCCGCGGCTCACGGCGCGGTAGGTCGCTGCGGCGGGGCCAGGCCCTCGGCCGCTGCCCAGGCGCGCAGCCGGTCGGTCGCGGCGGCGCGTGCGGCCGCCGGCAGGAACGACGCGGCCGCCGCATCCAGCCCCATCTGCAGCAGCTCGGCCCAGCCGAAGCCCGCAGCCACCAGGCCGGCGGCTTCGCCGCTGTGGTCGATGCGCGACATCAGCCGGTTGTCGGTGTGGAAGGACAGGCTCACCCCGGCGCGCCACAGCGCATGGATGGGGTGCAGCGCCAGCGAGGCGGCGGCGCCGGTGTGCAGGTTGCTGGTGGGGCAGATCTCCAGGTGGATGTGGTGGCGCTGCACCTCGGCCAGCACCTGCGCCGCGTCGGGCCCGCCGATCAGGTCGGCCAGCCGCACGCCGTGGCCGATGCGGCTGGCGCCCAGGCGCGCGGCCTCCAGCACGCGGTCGCCGCCATCGGCCTCGCCGGCATGCAGGGTGAGGCCCAGGCCGGCGTCGCGCACCCGCCTCAGCAGGGCGGCGTGCCGGCTGGCCGGAAAGCCTGCCTCGGGCCCCGCCAGGTCGAAGCCCACCACCTGCGCCGCGCCGGCGTGCGCGCCCGGCTGGTGGCAGTGGATGGCCAGGTCGGCAGCGCGCGCGATCTGCGCATCACTCTCGTGGCGCATCGCGCAGACGATCAGGCCGCTGGGCAGCGGGCTGCGTGACAGGCCGTCAAGCAGCGCCGCCACCGCGGCCTCGCCCGACACGCCAAAGGGCTCGAACAGCAGCGGCGCGATGCGGAACTCGGCCAGCACGCAGCCCTCGGCGCGGGCGTCTTCGGCGGCTTCGAAGGCCACCCGCGCCATCGCCTCGGGCGTGGCCATCGCCGCCACGGTGAGCGCAAAGCCGCGCAGGTATTCCTCCAGCGATCCGGCATGCGCACGGGCGTCGAACCAGGCGGCCAGCGTGTCTTCGTCCCCGGCCGGTGGGGCGATGCCACGCTGGTGCAGCAAATCCAGCAGGGTGGCCACGCGCAGGCCGCCATCGAGGTGCTCGTGCAGCAGCACCTTGGGCAGCTGGCGCGCCCGGTGCAGCAGGTCGGCGGCGGTCGGCACGGGCGGGACGTTGCGCATCGGCGGATGCTAACGGAGGGCCTGCGCCAGGGCCGCGCCGGGCATGGGGGCAGGCAAGTACGGTGCGGCCGGCGGCCCGGGACTTGCTATCCTGCCCGCCACGTTCAACCACCTGCAGGGACACCGAGATCATGAAACACGCTGTGCTGGCCGCGCTGGGCCTGGGGTTTGCCGCGACGATGGCGCTGGCCGAGCCGGCCGTGATCTACGACATGGGGGGCAAGTTCGACAAGTCGTTCAACGAGGCGGCCTACAACGGCGCCGAGCGCTGGAAGAAGGACGCCGGCAAGGCCTACCTGGATTTCGAGATCAGCAACGAGGCCCAGCGTGAGCAGGCCATGCGCCGCATGGCCGACAAGGGCGCCAACCCGATCATCGGCGTGGGCTTCGCCCAGGGCTCGACGATGGAGAAGGTGGCCAAGGACTTTCCCAAGCTGCAGTTCGCGATCATCGACTCGGTGGTCAAGCTGCCCAACGTCGAATCGGTGGTGTTCAAGGAGCAGGAAGGCAGCTTCCTGGTCGGCATGATGGCCGCGCTGGCCAGCAAGACCGGCAAGGTGGGTTTCATCGGCGGCATGGACATCCCGCTGATCCGCAAGTTCCAGTGCGGCTACGAGCAGGGCGCCAAGTACGCCAACCCCAAGGCCGAGGTCACCAGCAACATGACCGGCAACACCCCCGCGGCCTGGAACGACCCCACCCGCGGTGGTGAACTGGCCAAGGCCCAGTTTGCCAAGGGCGTGGACGTGATCTTCGCCGCCGCCGGCGGCACCGGCGTGGGCGTGTACCAGGCCGCCAAGGACGCCGGCAAGCTGGCCATCGGCGTGGACAGCAACCAGAACCACCTGCACCCCGGCGTGATGCTCACCAGCATGGTCAAGCGGGTGGACGTGGCGGTCTACAACCTGGCCAAGAAGACCACGCCGGGCGTCACCGTGCTGGGCCTGAAGGAGGGTGGCGTGGACTACGCGCTCGACCAGCACAACGCCAAGCTGGTGTCGGCGGACATGAAGAAGAAGGTGGATGCGGCCAAGGCCGCCATCATCGGCGGCAAGATCAAGGTCGCCGATTACATGGCCGACAACGCCTGCAAGTACTGATGGGCGTCCCCGCCGTCCGCATGGACGGCATCAACAAGCGCTTCGGCGCGGTGCAGGCCAACCGCGAGGTCACGCTGACGGTGGCCGCGGGCACGGCGCATGGCATCGTGGGCGAGAACGGGGCCGGCAAGAGCACGTTGATGTCCATCCTCTACGGCTTCTACCAAGCCGACAGCGGAACCATCACCATCGAGGGCCGGCCGGCCAGGATCACCGGCTCGCGCGAGGCCATCGCGCTGGGCATCGGCATGGTGCACCAGCACTTCATGCTGGTCGAGCCGCTCTCGGCACTCGACAACATCATGCTGGGCGCCGAGCCCGACTGGCGCTTGAACGTGGCGCGCGCGCAGGTGCGTGACAAGCTCGACGCGTTGATGGCCGACACCGGCCTGCAGGTGCGGCTGGACACGCCGGTCGAGGAACTGCCGGTGGGCGAGCGCCAGCGGCTGGAGATCCTGAAGGCGCTGTACCGCGGCGCACGCATCCTGATCCTCGACGAACCCACGGCCGTGCTGACGCCGCAGGAGACCGAGCAGCTCTTCGTCACGCTGCGCCGGCTGCGTGATGCCGGCACCACGCTGCTGCTGATCACGCACAAGCTCAAGGAGATCATGGCGCTGTGCGACGCGGTGACGGTGATGCGCCAGGGCGCGGTGGTGTTCGACGGGCCGATCACCGATTGCAGCCTGGATCAGCTGGCCGAGGCGATGGTGGGCCGGCGCGTGCACCTCGGCCGCGAGGCGGGTGCCCGGCGCGCCACACCCGGCGCCACCTTGCTGGCCGCGCAAGGCCTGCAGTGGCGTGATGCGATGGGCGTGCAGCGCCTGGCCGACGTGTCGCTGACCTTGCGCGCGGGCGAGATCGTCGGCATCGCCGGTGTGTCGGGCAACGGCCAGAGCGAGCTGCTGGAGATGCTGTCGGGCATGGCGCAGCCGCAAGCGGGCACGCTCAGTTTGGGTGATGGGGTGGATGACGGGCCGGCGGCGCGGCGCTTCGGGCCGGGCCGCTGGCTTGACCCATCCACCGCGCGCCGGCTGGGCCTGGCCCATGTGCCCGAAGACCGCCACCGCTGCGGCATGGTGCTGCCCTTCGCCGCCTGGGAGACCTCCGAGCTGGGCTACCAGCGCAGCCCGCGTTTTGCCAGCGCCTGGGGCTGGATGAAGCGCCAGGTGATGCGCAGCAGCACCGCCCAGATGATGGAGGCCTACGACGTGCGGCCGCGCAACCCCGAGCTGCGGGCGTCCAAGTTCTCCGGCGGCAACCAGCAGAAGCTGGTGCTGGCGCGCGAGGCACTGGCGCCGGAGGCGCCGCCCAAGATCCTGCTGGTGGGCCAGCCCACCCGCGGTGTCGACATCGGCGCGATCGAGTTCATCCACGGCCGCTTGCGCGCGATGCGCGACGCCGGCGGCGCGGTGCTGGTGGTGTCGTCCGAGTTGGACGAGATCCTGGCGCTGGCCGATCGCGTGCTGGTGATGGACCGCGGCCGCATCGCCGGTGAACTGGCCATCGCCGATTGCACCGAGGCGGCGCTGGGGCGGTTGATGGCGGGCGCCGATGCGGGCGTGAAGGCGGCAATATGAGTCAGCCCGTGGAGCTGCCGCGCTGGATGGACATCGGCCTGCTGCCCATCGTCAACCTGGGGCTGGCGCTGATCGTCTGCGCCATCATGGTGGCGGTGGTCGGGCTCGATCCGCTGCAGGTCATCACGCTGCTGGTCAAGGGCGCGTTCGGCAGCCCGGCGGGCTTGAGCTACACGCTGTACTACGCCACCACCTTCGTCTTCACCGGGCTGGCGGTGGCGGTGGCCTTTCACGGCGGGCTGTTCAACATCGGCGGCGAAGGCCAGGCCATGATGGGCGGGCTGGGCTGCGCGCTGGTGGCGCTGGGCCTGGGTGATCACTTAAGCGCGCCGCTGCTGCTGCCGCTGATGGTGGCCGCGGCAATGGCCGCCGGCGCGCTGTGGGGGGCGGTGCCGGGTGCGCTGCAGGCCTGGCGTGGCAGCCACATCGTGATCACCACCATCATGTTCAACTTCATCGCCTCGGCGCTGCTGGCCTACCTGCTGGTCAACGTGCTGAAGGCGCCCGGCAGCATGACGGTGGAGTCGGCGCCATTCCCCGAATCGGCCCACCTGGCCGGCATGCACCAGGTGCTGGCGGCGTTGGGCATCGCCTGGCCGCGCACGCCGCTGAACCTGAGCGTGCTGCTGGCGGTGGCCGCGGCGCTGGCGGTGTACCTGTTCCTGTGGCGCTCGCGCGCGGGCTACGAGCTGCGCGCGGTGGGCTTCTCGCCCGACGCGGCGCATTACGGCGGCATCCGCCCGCGTGGCCAGGTGATGCTGGGCATGGTGATTTCGGGCGCGCTGGCCGGGCTGGTGGGCATCAACGAGCTGGCCGGCGTGCAGCACCGGCTGCTGCTGGATTACGTGGTGGGCGCGGGCTTCACCGGCATCGCCGTCAGCCTGATCGGGCGCAACCACCCGGTGGGCATCGTGCTGGCCGCGCTGCTGTTCGGCGCGCTGTTCCAGGGCGGGGCCGAGCTGGCCTTCGAGATCCCCGGCTTCAGCCGCGACATGGTCACCACGCTGCAGGGGCTGATCGTGCTGTTCTCCGGCGCGATGGCGCAGGTGGCGGCGCCGGGGCTGGCGCGGGTGTACGGCTGGCTGCGGCCGCAGCCGGCCTTGCCGGCCACCGAAGGAGCCCGCGGTGGATGAGGCGCTGATCGGCGGCCTGCTGGCCAGCACGCTGCGGGTGAGCACGCCGCTGATCCTGTGCGCGCTGGCCGCGGTGATCAGCGAGCGCTCGGGCGTGATCGACCTGGGCCTCGAAGGCAAGATGCTGCTGTCGGCCTTTGCCGCCGGCGCGATGGGGGCGGCCAGTGGCTCGCTGCCGCTGGCGCTGCTGGCCGCGCTGATGGTGGGCGTGGCGCTGTCCATGCTGCATGGCTACGCCTGTGTCAGCCACACCGGCGACCAGGTGGTGATGGGCATGGCGCTGACCATGATTGCCGTGGGCCTGAGCATCGTGCTGGGCATCGCCTGGTTCAAGCAGGGCGGGCAGACGCCACCGCTGCCCGATGCGGTGCGCCTGACGCCGTGGTTCAGCGGCCTGGCGGGCAGCCTGCAGGCCGTGCCGTGGATCGGCGCCGTGCTGGGCGGCGGACTGCTGGGCCACAACGGCATGGTGTACCTGGCGCTGGCGCTGGTGCCCGCCGTGTGGTGGGTGCTGTACCGCACCCGCATCGGCCTGCGCCTGCGCGCCACCGGCGAGAACCCGGCGATGGTGGATGCCGCCGGGCTGTCGGTGGCGGCGCTGCGCTACGGTGCGCTGGCCGCCAACGGCGTGCTGTGCGCGCTGGCCGGCAGCTACCTGGTGCTGGCGCAGAACGCCAACTTCGTGCCGCACATGACCGCCGGCCGCGGCTACATGGCGCTGGCCGCGATGATCTTCGGCAAATGGCATCCGGTGGGCGCGCTGTGGGCCTGCCTGCTGTTCGGCTTTCTCGACGCGGTGGCGATCCGGCTGCAGGGCGTGGCGCTGCCGGCGGCGCTGGGTGGTGGCGCGGTGCCGGTGCAGGCCATCCAGGCGCTGCCGTATGTGATGACGGTGGTGCTGCTGGCCGGCTTCATCGGCCGCTCGCGCGCGCCGGCGGCGCTGGGTGTGCCCTACGTCAAGACGCGGTAGGCTTCGCCCGATGATCCTCACCGACGACCTGATGCACCGCCTCGTGCAAGCCGCCCGTGTGGCGCGCGAACGGGCCTACGCGCCCTACTCGCGCTTTGCGGTGGGCGCGGCGCTGCTCGACGAGCGGGGCCGCCTGCACGCCGGCTGCAACATCGAGAACGCCGCCTACCCGCAGGGCCAGTGCGCCGAGGCCACCGCCATCGGCCACCTGGTGCTGGCCGGCGGCATACGCATCCTGGCCGCGGCCGTGGTGGGTGTGGCCGATCAGCCGGTCACCCCGTGCGGCGGCTGCCGCCAGCGGCTGCGTGAATTCGGTGCCGACGACCTGCCCGTCTGGACGGCCGATCTGCAGCGCATCACCGCCCGTTTCACCCTGGGGCAGCTGCTGCCCGCCAGCTTTGGCCCGGAGCATTTGAAGTCATGAATCCGTCCGCCCTGCAACAGCGCATCGATGCCAGCGTCGACCACATCCGCCGGGTCGCCCCCGGCCGTTGCCCGAAGCTGGCCATCGTGCTGGGCTCGGGCTGGGACGGCATCGCCGACCTGGTGCAAGAACCGGTCGACATCGCCTATGCCGACCTGCCGGCCTTCCCGGTGCTGGGTGTGGCCGGCCACGCCGGCACGCTGCGGCTGGGCCAGATCGGACCAGCCGGCCATCTGCGCGACGTGGCGCTGCTGCGCGGCCGCAAGCACGCCTACGAGACGGGTGACGCCGCCGGCATGAAGGGCGCCATCCGCACGCTGGCGGCGCTGGGCTGCAGCACGCTGCTGCTGACCAACGCCGCCGGCAGCCTGGAGCCGCACATGCCGCCGGGCTCGCTGATGCTGATCAGCGACCACCTCAACATCGTGCAGCGCACACCGCTGCACGACGAGCCCGGTGCCGACCGCTTCGTCGACATGGGCGCGGCCTACGACGCCACGCTGCGCGACCAGGCCGCCGCCGCCGCGGTGGAGGCGGGCGTCGAACTGCACGAGGGCGTCTACGCCTGGGTGATGGGCCCGCAGTTCGAGACGCCGGCCGAGATCCGCATGCTGCGCGCGCTGGGCGCGCAGGCGGTGGGCATGAGCACCGTGCCCGAGACCATCCTGGCGCGCCACGCCGGCCTGCAGGTGCTGGGCCTGTCGATGCTGACCAACCTGGGCGCCGGCATGGACGACCAGGCGCTGAGCCACGCGCACACGCTGCACACCGCGCAGTCCACCGCCGCGCTGGCGGCCACGCTGCTGGCGGCCATCGTGCCGGCGCTGTCGCTCTGACCCACCCCTTCCTGAAAGCCCTTGTGATGCGATTCAAGTCCTGGCCCTCCCTGGCGGTCGCTGCGGTGGCGCTGCTGGCCGCCGGCTGCACCACGCCGCCGGCCCCGTCCGTGGCGCGCGCGCCGCTCAAGCTCACCATCCTGCACACCAACGACCACCACGGCCGCTTCTGGCCGAACGCCGACGGCGAATACGGCCTGGCCGCACGCAAGACGCTGATCGACCGGGTGCGCGCCGAGGTGGCGGCCGCCGGCGGCCACACCCTGCTGCTCGACGGCGGCGACGTCAACACCGGCGTGCCCGAGAGCGACCTGCAGGACGCCGAGCCCGACTTCAAGGGCATGGACCGGCTGGGCTACGACGCCATGGCGGTGGGCAACCACGAGTTCGACAAGCCGCCCGCGGTGCTGGCCAAGCAGCGGCAGTGGGTGGGCTTTCCGCTGCTGTCGGCCAACATCTACCGCGATGGCCGGCGGCTGTTCGAGCCCTACCGCATCTTCGAGCGCGGCGGCTACAGGATCGCCGTGATGGGCCTGACCACCGACGACACGGCCAGGATGGTGCTGCCCGACCACATCGCCGGCGTCACCTTCCGCAAGCCGGCCGACGAAGCCGCCCAACTGGTGCCGCAGCTGCGCCGCCAGGCCGACATGGTCATCGCCGCCACCCACATGGGCCATTACCCCGACGGCCAGCGTGGCGTCAACGCGCCGGGCGACGTGGCGATGGCGCGTGCGGTGCCAGGGCTGGACCTGATCGTCGGCGGCCACAGCCAGAACCCGGTGTGCATGCTGGCCGAGAACCGCCGCAACCCCAGCCACGTGCCGGGCCAGCCCTGCGCGCCCGACCGGCAGAACGGCGCCTGGATCGTGCAGGCGCACGAGTGGGGCAAGTACGTGGGCCGCGCCGATTTTGTGATCGACGGCGGCCGGGTTGAGCTGGTCAGGTACCAGTTGATGCCGGTGAACCTGAAGCTGCGCGGCGCCGATGGCAAGAAGACCCTGGCCACCGAGGCGATTGCCGAGGACGCCGGCCTGCGCGCCTTCCTGCAGCCGTTCCAGCAGGCCGGCCAGGGGCGGTTGTCGGTGACCATCGGCGCGGCCGATGGGGTGCTCGATGGCGACCGCGCGCGGGTGCGCCAGCAGCCCACCAACCTGGGCACCCTGATCGCCCGCGCGATGATGGACCGCACCGGCGCCGATCTGGCGCTGATCAACTCGGGTGGCGTGCGTGATTCACTGCCCGCCGGGCCCATCACCTACCGCGACGTGCTCAAGGTGCAGCCCTTCGCCAACACCGTGGGCGTGGTCACGCTGACCGGCGCCGAGCTGCTGGACTACCTGGGCGCGGCGGCGAAGATGACGCCCGGCGCGGGCGGCTTTGCGCAGACCGCCGGCGTGCAGCTGCGCATCGCCGCCGGGCGCCTGCTGGAGGCGCGTGTGGCCGGCCAGCCCATCGATGCGCAGCGCCGCTACCGCTTGTCGATCAACAACTTCACCGCCATCGGCGGCGATGGGTACCCCAAGCTCAACACCCACCCCAACTACGTCGACTCGGGCTTCAACGATGCCGAGGTGCTGCGCGCCTACATCGCCCGCCACAGCCCGTTGAAGGTGGCCGACTACGCGCCGGGCGACGCGGTGCAGCGGCGCTGAACCAGCGCGTTGGCCGTGCTGCTCACTCTGGCGTGAGCTTCGCGGCGCGGATCACCTCTCCCCAGCGGCGTATCTCGCCCGCCAGCAGCGCCTGCAGCTCGGCCGGCGTGCTGGCGGCCAGCCGCAGGCCCAGCGGCGCCAGCCGCTGCTGCACCGCCGCCGAGGCGACGGCTTCGTGCACCGCGCGGTTCAGCGTCTCGATCACCGCGGGCGGCGTGCCGGCGGGCGCGGCCAGCGCGTTCCACGAGGCCACGCTGTAGCCGGCCACGCCGGCCTGCGCCGCGGTGGGCACCTCGGGCAGCGCCGGATGGCGGCGATCGCCCGACACCGCCAGCGCGCGCACCACGCCGGCTTTGAGCTGCGGCAGCATCGGTCCCAGGATCTCGACGGCCAGGTCGATCTCGCCGCTGCGCAGGGCGGTCAGCACCGCCGGCGAGCCCTTGTACGGCACCACCAGCGTGGTGATGCCGGCGCGGGTCTCGAACAGCTTGGCCGCCAGGTGCTGGGTGCTGCCCACCGCCACCGTGCCGATGTTGAGCCGGCCGGGCTGGGCGCGGGCGAAGGAGATGGCCTCGGCCAGTGTGGTGAAGCGGCGATTGGCGGCGGCAAACAGCCCCAGGTCGAAGAAGCCCAGCGTGCTGATCGGCGCGAAATCACGCACCGGGTCGTAGCCCAGCGGGTGCATCAGGCCCACGCTGACCGCATGGCCGTTGCTCATCAGCAGCAGCGTGTGGCCGTCGGGTGCGGCGCGCGCCACCAGCTGCGACGCGACGATGCTGCCGGCGCTGGGCCGGTTGTCCACCACCACCGGCTGGCCCAGGCCGCGGCCCATCGCCTCGGCCACCGCGCGGGCGGTGATGTCGGCAATGCCGCCGGGCGCAAACGGCACCACCAGCGTGATCGGCCGGGCCGGGAAGCGCGCTGGTGCCTGGGCCCGTGCCGAGCCGGCCAGCAGCGCGGCCGCCGTGGTGGCCAGCCACTGGCGGCGGGAAGCGGGGGCTGAAGGGGGGCCGGACGGGCGGGACGGGCGATCGGCAGGGCAGGTCATGGGGCGAGGGGCGAACGTGCCGGGGTCGGCGGGCCCGGCATGATGGCAGCTTCACCGCCGCAGGGGCGTGGCGGCTACCATGCTGAGCCCATCGCGCACCGGGGCCACGGGCCCACCCCTCCCCCATGAACGACTCCCTGCAAACCACCGCCCGCATCGCCCTGGCCTGCCTGGACCTGACCAGCTTGAACGATGCCGATGACAGCGCCGCCATCGCCGCGCTGTGTGCCCGCGCCCAGGGCCCCGTGGGCGCGCCGGCCGCGCTGTGCGTGTGGCCGCGCTTCGTGGCGCAGGCCAAGGCGGCGCTGCCCGCGGGCATCCGCGTGGCCGCGGTGGCCAACTTTCCGGCCGGCGGGCTGGACGTGGCGGCGGCGGTGGCCGATACCCGCGCCATCGTCGACGCCGGTGGCGACGAGGTCGACCTGGTGCTGCCGTGGCGGGCGCTGCGCGACGGCGATGCGGCCGGTGCCGCCGCGGTGGTGGCGGCCGTGCGCGCCGCCTGCCCGGGCCGCACCCTCAAGCTGATCCTCGAATCGGGCGACCTGGCCACGCCCGCGCTGATCCACCAGGCCAGCCTGATCGGGCTGGACGCCGGCGTCGACTTCCTCAAGACCAGCACCGGCAAGACCAGCACCGGCGCCACGCCCGAGGCGGCGCGGGTGATGCTGCAGGCCATCGCCGATCATCCGCGCGGCGCCTCGGTCGGCTTCAAGGCCTCGGGTGGCATCCGCCGGGTCGCCGATGCGGCGGTCTACATCACGCTGGTGCGCGACATCCTGGGCGCCGATGCGGTCAACCCGCAGCGCCTGCGCTTCGGCGCCAGCGGCCTGCTGGCCGACATCGGGGCGGCGCTCGCGGGCCAGGGTGCGGGCAACACCAGCGCCGCCGGCACCTACTGATCCACCCGACCATGCTGGCCGCCGAGATCATCCGCACCAAGCGCGATCACCACGCCTTGAGCGAGGCGCAGATCCAGGCCTTCGTGCGTGGGCTGGTCGACGGCTCGTGGAGCGAGGGCCAGGTGGCGGCGCTGGCGATGGCGGTGCTGCTCAACGGCATGGGCCGCGACGAGTGCGTGGCGCTGACACGCGCGATGACCTTGTCGGGCCAGGTGCTGCGCTGGCCCACGGCGGTGGGGTCGCGCCCGGTGGTCGACAAACATTCCACCGGCGGCGTGGGCGACAAGGTCAGCCTGGTGCTGGCGCCCATCGTCGCCGCTTGTGGTGGCCTGGTGCCGATGGTCAGCGGCCGGGGCCTGGGCCACACCGGTGGCACGCTCGACAAGCTGCAGGCGCTGCCCGGCTACGAGGTGGCGCCGTCGCGGGTGCGGCTGCTGCGGGTGCTGCACGAGGCGGGTTGCGCCATCGTCGGTGCCAGTGCCGAGTTGACGCCGGCCGACCGGCGGCTCTACGCCATCCGCGACGTGACGGCCACCGTCGAATCGGTGCCGCTGATCACCGCCAGCATCCTCAGCAAGAAGCTGGCGGCCGGGCTGGGCAGCCTGGTGATGGACGTCAAGCTGGGCAACGGCGCCTTCATGCACGACCTGGCCGAGGCGCGCGCGCTGAGCGAGAGCCTGGTGGCCGTGGCCGCCGGCGCCGGCCTGCCCTGCCGCGCGCTGATCACCGACATGAACCAGGTGCTGGGCCTCACCGCCGGCAACGCGCTGGAGGTGGCCGAGAGCGTGGACTTTCTCACCGGCGCGGTGCAAGAGCCGCGGCTGCGTGAGCTGACGCTGGCGCTGGCTGCGCAGATGCTGCACGGCGCCGGCCTGGCGCCCAGCGTGGAAGCCGGCGCGGCGCTGGCCGAGGCGGCATTGAGCAGCGGCCGCGCCGCCGAGCACTTTGCCCGCATGGTGGCCGGCCTGGGCGGCCCGCGTGACGTGCTGGCCGATGCCCAGCTGCCCACCGCCCCGGTGGTGCTGGACCTGCCGGCACCGCGCGACGGCGTGCTGGTGGCGATGCACACGCGTGCGCTGGGCCTGGCCGTGGTGGCGCTGGGCGGCGGGCGCGCGCGCGCCAGCGATGCGGTCGACCCGCGCGTGGGCTTCAGCGCGGTGCGGCCGCTGGGCGCGGTGCTGCGCGCGGGTGAGCCGCTGCTGCGGGTGCATGCGGCCAGCGCGGCGGACGCTCAGGTGGCGGGTCAGGCGGTGCTGGCGGCGATCACGCTGGCCGATGCGGCGCCCTCGGCAGGCCCGGTGATCATTCACACCCTGCTGCCCTCGACCGGGGCCTGAGCGACGCGCCCTTCGCTCAAGGCCGCGCGTAGCTGGCGCTCATCTCCGGGTCGTGATCGGGCGCCAGCCTGGGCGGCGGCGCGGCGGCCTCGCCGCGGCGGTCGACCAGCGCATCGGTCAGCATCGCCGCAGCCCACATCGTGCCCAGCGTGACGAACGAGGTGAGCGTGAACACCGACGCGCCCGACACGCCGGCGCCCACCGCGCAGCCGCCGGCCAGCATGCCGCCAAAGCCCATCAGCACCGCGCCGGCGATGTAGCGGCGCATCGCCTGGCCGCCCTGGAAGCCTTCGAGCTTCCACTCGCGCCACAGCAGTGCCGAGACACTGGCGCCGATGAACACGCCGGGCACCAGGCCGAGGTCGAACTTCAGCGCCTGGCCGGGCGGCGACAGCACCAGCATCAGCGTGTCGGCGGCCGGGCCGGTGAAGCTCAGGCTCTGGATCGGCAGCACCGCGTCGAAGGCGGCGCGGCTGATGTGGAAGGTGGCCAGCCAGGCCAGCGCCACCATCACGCCCACGCCGACGGCGCCAAACCAACCCCAGAAGCGCACCCGCTGGCGCCGGGCCCACACCAGCGCCGCGGCCAGCCACAGTGCGCCGAAGATCAGCCCGCCGCTGTGGCCCAGGCCGGTGAGCGCCAGCACGTCGCGCGCGCCGCCGCCTTCCACCGTCCACCAGCCGGCCAGCCCATTGCGCAGCGGCGACAGCAGGCCGCTGAGCGCCGACTGCGCGGTGACCGCGAACACCAGCCCCGACAGCAGCGCGCGCAGGTTGCCCTGCGCGGCCAGCACCAGCAGCCGGCTGGAGCAGCCGCGCGCCAGGATCATGCCGGCGCCGAACATCGCCCCGCCGATGGCCGCGCCCGACAGGCTGCCGCGTGCGGCCAGCTGCCGCGCATCGGCCACGTCCAGCCAGCCGGCCAGGATGAAGGCCTGTGTCAGCAGCACCGCGGTGGAGAAGGTGAACAGCCACACCGTGAGCTTGCCCTCGTGCGTGCCGCGGGCGAACTCGATCACCGCCGAGCGCAGGCAGAAGCGCGAGCGGTGCGCGAAGAAGCCGAACAGCACGCCGATCAGCGCGCCCAGCGCCGCCGAGGCGCCGGTCTCGCCGAACTGGCCGATCAGGCCGTCGATCAGGCGGTCGATCACGGACACCTACTCCATCATTGGTTGCTGATACAGCGATGATGGGCGAGCGAGCGACCGCGGGCCTTGATCCTGGTCAGTGGCCGGCCGCTGCCTGCGACCGGCCACCGCCTGCCGGTCACATCAGCGTGTCGGCCCAGATGTTGCGCGCCCAGGCATGGGCGTAGCGGCCTTCCAGGTCGGAGCGCACGTCGGACACGCCACCCGAGCCGCCGATGGTGCGGAAGGTCTTCTGCGTGGGCACGTACTCGTGCACGCTGGCGACGTGGATCACGTGGGCGTCGTCGACGTAGCTCATGCACACGTTGGTCAGCATCGGGTGCGGGTTGATCTCGATGCCCTGCAGGTCGGCCACGATGGCCGCGGCCGCCACCTTGGCATGCGAGTTGGCCATGTGCCCCGACTTGGGCATGCCGGCGGCCACCTGGATCGAGTCGCCGAGCACATGAATATTTTTCGCCGCAGTGGATTCGAAGTTCAGGAAGTTGACATGGCACCAGCGGTTGTTGGCGTTGGCCAGCCCGGTCTGCACCGCCAGCTGGCCGGCGCGCATCACCGGCAGCACGTTCAGCACGTCGGCCCTGACATCGTCCTGCACCTCGAACTTGACCGTCCTGGTCCTGCCATCCACCGCCACGGCCTTGTGCTGCGGGCGGTAGTCGATCATGCCGGGGTAGAGGTCCTTCCAGGCCGCCTTGAACAGCTTGCCCTTGCTGGTGACGTCGGGGTTGCCGTCGAGGATCAGCACCTTGGACTTGGGCTTGTGGCGCTTGAAGTAGGCCGCCACCATGCTGGCGCGCTCGTACGGCCCGGGCGGGCAGCGGTAGGGCGCCTCGGGGATGGCGATGGCGTAGACACCGCCATCACGCATGGCCTCGAGCTGCTGGCGCAGTGCCACGGTCTCGGGGCCGGCCTTCCAGGCATGCAGGATCTGGCCGGCACCGTGCGCGGCCTGCAGGCCCTGGATGTTGTCCCACATCATGTCGATGCCGGGCGCGATCACCAGCTTGTCGTAGCTGATGGTGCTGCCGCCATCGAGCCGCACCTGGCGCTTGTCGGCATCCACCGCGGCCACCCGGTCGTGCACGATGCGCACGCCATGCTTGCCGCTCAGCCCGGTGTAGGGATTGGTGATGTCGGCCATGCTGCGGTCGCCGCTGAGCACCAGGTTGCTGACCGGGCAGGAGACGAAGCTGCGGTTGGGCTCGATCATCGTCACGTCGATGCCGTGGTCCGACAGCAGCCGGATGTACTTGGCCACCGTGGCGCCGCCGTAGCCGCCGCCCACCACCACCACCTGGGCCTTGCTGGCCGATCCACCCGAGCTGGCGCAGCCCGACAACAGGCCCAGCGAGCCGGCGGCACCGCCGAACGCAGCCCCCTTGATCAGCGCGTTCAGCAGCTGGCGACGGTCCATCGATTTGGAGTTCATGGCTGGGCCCTCACTTCTGCGCGGCAAAGTAGGTGGCCACCTCTTCGAGCTGCTCTTGCGAGTAGCCGCGGGTGATCTGGTGCATGATCGTCGCCGGCCGCTGGCCGGTGCGGAAGGCCAGCAACTGGTTGAGCATGTAGTCCTTGGGCAGGCCGGCCAGGCGCACCAGCGCCTCGCCAGGCACCGCATGGCCGTCGGTGCCGTGGCACTGCGCGCAGGTGGCGGCCAGCGCACGGGTGCGCAGGCGCTGCGGGTCTTTGGCCCAGGCGCTGCTGCCCAGCAGCAGGCTGGCCGCGGCGGCGCCAGTCAGCCAGCGATGAAGGGTGCGGCGCGGGCCGGCGAGGCGGGGGAAGGTCATGCGGGGCGCTCCTTGCGGGCTGAGGCGGTAAAACAGGCGGGCGGCCGGTTGCTGCAAACCAGGGCCGGCAGCAGGTGGGCGGGCGAGACCCCATCTTGTCATCGCCCGAACCGGCAGCGTATAGTGTCCAAAATATCATTACATCCGCATGTAGTGTTATCCCTATGCGATTGATCCCTGGTTGGTTCCCTTCATCGTCGGTCTGGCGCCGCGCCCGGATCGCGGCCGGCGCGCTGTGCTGTGCTGCCGTGCTGGGCCTGGCCGATGCCGCGGCGCAGCCGGCCACGGCCGCGCCCGTCATCACCCCGCTCGTCATCACCCCGCCCAGCACCGTGCGCATGGACCTGGCGCCGGTGGCCGCGGGCACCTGGTTTGTGCAAGGGCACAGCGCGATGGGCTCGGCGGCCAACCAGAACTACATCTCCAATGCGGCCTTCGTGGTGGCCGATGGTGGTGTGCTGGTGATCGATGCGCTGGGCTCGCCGCCGCTGGCGCGGCAGTTGCTGGCCAAGATCCGCGAGGTGACGCCGCTGCCGGTGCGCTACGTGGTCGTCACCCACTGCCATGCCGACCACATCTACGGCCTGCAGGTTTTCCGCGAGCTGGGCGCCAGCATCGTCGCCCATGTGGGCTGCCGCGACTACCTGTCGTCCGACGTGGCGCGGCAGCGGCTGGACGTCAGCCGCGAGGAGCTGTTTCCGTGGGTCGACGAGAACACCCGCCTGGTGGCGCCTGATGTCTGGCTGGGTGAAGGCGGCAGCGTGGACGACCTGCTGCTGCGCATCGGCCGGCGTGAGTTCCGCCTGCGCCATGCCGGGCCGTCGCACACCGCCGAAGACCTGATCGTGCACGACGCCAGCACCGGCGTGCTGTTTGCCGGCGACATCGTCTTCCGCGGCCGCGTGCCCTATGTCGGCCTGGCCGACAGCCGGCGCTGGATCGATGCCATCGGGCGCATGCTCGACCTGCAGCCGCGGGTGCTGGTGCCCGGGCACGGGCCGCTGTCGCTGGAGCCCGGCGCCGACCTGCAGCTCACGCGCGATTACCTGGCCTACCTGCGGCAGACCATGGGTGAGGCCGCCCGCAACCTCGAGCCCTTCGACGAGGCCTATGCCCGCGCCGACTGGTCGCGCTTTGCCGCGCTGCCGCTGTTTGCGGCGGTCAACCGCATGAACGCCTACAACACCTACCTGCTGATGGAGCGTGAGGCGCCGTGATCCGGTGATGCGGTGGCGCCGCAGGCCCGATCGGCGTGGCACAGTCGCGGCATGTCGCCGCCGTGCAGGAGGACCCCGCGATGAAGACCTTGCGCTTGCCGTTGCACCGGGTGCACCGGATCGTCCGGCCGCTGGCCGCTGCCGCCGCGCTGGCGAGCTTGCTGGCGGCCACGCCGTTGCGGGCGGCCGGCCCGGCAGAATTCGAGGGCGCCGACCTGAAGCTGGGCGAGCGCCTGATCAAGCAGCATCAATGCGAAGCCTGCCATGTGCGCCGGGTGGGTGGCGACGGCAGTGCGATCTACCGGCCCAGCGGCCGCATCAGCCGGCCGGCCGCCCTGCTGACGATGGTCGAGGTGTGCAGCACCGAGCTGAACCTGCAGCTCTTTCCCGAGGACGTGGCCGCCGTGGCTGCCGTGCTGCAGCGCGACCATTACCGCTTCAAGTAGACCGGGCGGGCCTTGGGCCCGGGCGAACACATTCTGTATCAGTGTCTGCGCATAGAATCATTGCAAGAACCTTGCCGGGAGTAGTGCGCCATGCCCCAAAACGACAGTGCCGATGCGGTCTTCGACTCGGTGGCCGAGTTGTTCTCGCTGCTGTCCACCCCGATCCGGCTGAAGATCATCGGCGCGCTGTGCAACGGTGAGAAAAACGTCTCGCAGCTGCTGTCGGAGATCGACACCACCCAGCCCAACATGTCGCAGCACCTGTCCACGCTGTACCGCGCGGGCGTGCTGGGCAAGCGGCGCGACAGCACCCAGATCTACTACCGGCTGCAGAGTGAGCGTGTGGCCACGCTGTGCCGCGCGGTGTGCACCCAGGTGGCGATCGAACTCGACCCCGGCACCGAGGTGCCAGCCACCGAGCGCCTGCTGCCGGCCGGCGCGCGCTGAGCGGGCTGACCGGCGGGCCGCCCAGCCCGCGGGCCTGTGGCGCGTCGGGGCGGCCTACTTCAGCTGCACGCCCTGCGCGTCGAACACCTGCACGGTGACCGGGATCGCGGCACGCACGCTGGCGGTGACGGTGCAGAACGCCTCGAAGCCCGCCAGCGCCCGGTCGAGGTGCGCCAGGCCTGCGGCCGGCACCTCCAGCGTCAGGCGCGCGGTCAAACCCAGCACGCGCAGCCGCTTGTCGGCATTGCGGCCCACCTCGGCCTGCACTTCGCAGGCGATGGCGCCGGGCTCTTCCTTGTACTTGCGCACCGAGAACAGCAGCGATGCCGACAGGCAGTTGGCCACCGCGGCGCACAGCAGCTGCATCGGCGACGGGCCGGCACCCTGGCCCAGCGGCGCGGGCTCGTCGGTCAGCAGCGGCGCCACCGCGTCGCCGAACTGGGTGTCGAACTGGTAATCGTGGCGCTGGGTCAGGCGAACAGTCACGCGGGATTCACTCATCACGCCTCCTTCAATCGGGTGGGCCGGGCGGTGCGGGACGTGCCGACCGGCACGCTAACGCACCTTGCCCAGCAGGGTCTGCACGTCTTCGAGCACGGCAGTCAACTCGGCCTCGCGCTTGGCATCGGGGGCCAGGCGGGCGCCCAGCTCCTGCTGCATGAAGCACACCGTCATGCGCACGTAGGCGCTGTCCAGGGCCTTGCGCACGGCGGCCATCTGGCCAGCGATGTCCAGGCAGGGATCACCCGCCTCGATCATGCGCTGGATGCCGCGCAGCTGGCCTTCGGCACGCTTGAGGCGGTTCAGCAGGTCGGTTCTCGCCTTGTCGTCAGTGAGCTGGGACATGGTGCAGCCCGCCCTGAAGGCGGGGGTGATGTCGGAAGTGTCCATTGTCACTGCCTCGGCCCGGCGTTGCCCGGATCAGCGTGAGCAGCTCGGGCCGTTGTCCTTCATGCCCAGCTTCTTCAGCAGGATGCTCGGCGGGCAGAAGTTGGTGAGGCCGGACTGGAACAGGTTGAAGCCGACGAAGGCGGTGAAGGCCAGGAACCACTGGCTGACGAACAGCGGGCTGCCTTCGACGCCGAGCAGCAGCGACAGCATCACAAAGAATCCGGCCATGAGGCGGATGACACGTTCGATGGTCATGAAAATCTCCTTGAGGTCAAGCGGGTGAGGATGGGTGCTGGCGCCGGAACGCCGCGAAATACAGCACCGGGATCACCACCAGCGTGAGCAGGGTGGAGACCAGGATGCCGAAGATCAGCGAGACGGCCAGGCCGTTGAAGATCGGGTCGTCGAGGATGAAGAAGCCGCCGATCATGGCCGCCAGGCCGGTCAGCGCGATGGGCTGGGCGCGCACCGCCGCCGACGACACCACCGCCTGCTTGAAGGCCATGCCCTGCGCCAGCTGCAGCTCGATGAAGTCGACCAGCAGGATCGAGTTGCGCACGATGATGCCGGCCAGCGCGATCATGCCGATCATGCTGGTGGCGGTGAACTGCGCGCCCAGCAGCGCATGGCCGGGCATCACGCCGATCAGCGTCAGCGGGATCGGCGCCATGATGATCAGCGGCACCGAGTAGCTGCGGAACTGCGCCACCACCAGCAGGTAGATCAGGATCAGGCCCACGCCGTAGGCGGCGCCCATGTCGCGGAAGGTCTCGTAGGTGATCTGCCACTCGCCGTCCCACTTGACCGCGTACTCGCGGAACGGGTCGCTGGGCTGGCGGATCCAGTACTCGCCCACCGGGTTGCCGGCGCCCAGCGTGGCCAGCTTGTCGCGGATGTTGAACAGCCCGTACAGCGGCGAATCGAGCTGGCCGGCCATGTCGCCCATGACGTAGCTGACGCCCTGCAGGTCTTTCGTGTAGAGCGGCTTGTCGATCACGCCGCGCTCCACCCGCACCAGTTCGCCCAGCGGCACCAGTTGCCCGTTGGCCGCGCGCAAGGGCAGCGCCAGCAGTGCGTCCAGCCCCACCTGCGACTCCCGCGGCAACTGCAGCCGCACGGGGATCGGGTACTTGGCCTGGCCGTTGTGCAGCCAGGCGGCATCGGCGCCCGACAGCGCAGCTTGCACCGTCTGCGCCACCACCGCCACCGGGATGCCCAGCGATTCGGCCCGCTGGCGCTGCACACGCAGGAAGGCGCGCGGCGCGTCGGCGGCCAGCGTGGTGTCGACACCCACGATGTCGGGCGTGCCGTTGAAGGCCTGGGCCACCTGCGCGGCCAGGCGCTGGCGGCCGGCCTCGTCGGGGCCGTAGACCTCGGCCACCAGCGGGCTCATCACCGGCGGGCCGGGCGGCACTTCCACCACCTTGAGCTTGGCGCCATGGGTGGCGGCGATCTTCTCCAGCGCCGGGCGCAGGCGCTGGGCGATGGCGTGGCTCTGCTCGTGGCGATGCGCCTTGTCGACCAGGTTGACCTGCAGGTCGCCCTGCTCGGCGTCGGCGCGCAGGTAGTACTGGCGCACCAGGCCGTTGAAGGTGATGGGGCTGGCCGTGCCGGCATAACCCTGCAGATCACGCACCTCGGGCTGCTGCGCCAGGAAGGCCGACAGGTCTTGCAGCGCGGCGGCGGTGCTCTCCAGCGGCGTGCCGGCGGGCATGTCGACCACCAGCTGGAACTCGCTCTTGTTGTCGAAGGGCAGCATCTTCAGCACCACGCCCACCACCGAGCTGGGCACCGCGGCCAGCAGCATCGACAGCACCAGTGCCGCGGCAATGCCACCGGCCAGCGCCCAGCGCCGCGCGGCGCTGTCGAGGAAGGGCATCAGCAGCCGATTGAAGAAGCCGGCCAGCTTGCCCGACAGCCCGCCGGGGGCGCCGTGCGCGGCAGCGTCGCCGTGGGCGGTGGCCGGCTTCATCAGCTTGAGCGCCAGCCAGGGCGTGACGGTGAAGGCGATCGCCAGCGACAGCGCCATGCCCATGCTGGCGTTGATCGGGATCGGGCTCATGTACGGGCCCATCAGTCCGCTGACGAAGGCCATCGGCAGCAGCGCGGCGATGACCGTCAGCGTGGCCAGGATGGTGGGGCCGCCCACCTCGTCGACCGCCAGCGGGATGATCTCGCGCAGCGGCCTGCCCGGCGTCAGCGACTGGTGGCGGTGGATGTTCTCGACCACCACGATCGCGTCGTCGACCAGGATGCCGATCGAGAAGATCAGCGCAAACAGGCTCACCCGGTTCAGCGTGAAGCCCCAGGCCCAGCTGGCGAACAGCGTGGCCGTGAGTGTGAGGATCACCGCCGCGCCGACGATCACCGCCTCGCGCCGGCCCAGCGCCAGCCCCACCAGCACGATCACCGAGAAGGTGGCGAAGCCCAGCTTCTGGATCAGCTTGTTGGCCTTCTCGGCCGCGGTCTCGCCGTAGTCGCGGGTGATGGTGGCCTGGATGCCCTCGGGGATCACAGTGTTCTGCAGTTCGGCCAGCCGGGCGCGGGTGGCCTGGGTCACCTCCACCGCGTTGCGACCGGGCTGCTTGGTGACCGACAGCGTCAGCGCCGGGTACACCTGGCCGGCGCTGCCCGCCGCGGCACTGGCCGAACTGGCCGTACCGGCCGGCAGCGCGGCGGCCTGGCCGGCACCGGGCGTGAACCACACATAACGCTGCGCCTGGGCGGCGGCGGCGCGCACATCGGCCACTTCGTTCAAGTAGACCGGGCGGCCGTTGTTGACGCCCACCACCAGCGAGGCCACGTCCTCGGCCGAGCGCAAAAACTCACCGGTCTGCACGGCCAGCATCTGCGGCGCTCCGGTGGCGCCGGGCTGGGTGTCCAGCACCGCGCCGGCGGGCATGCCCAGATTGGCGGCGGCCAGCGTGTTCTTCAGGCGCAGCACGTCGACACCGCGTTCGCGCAGGCGGGCCGGGTTCAGCGTCACTTGCACCACCTGGCCGGGGCCGCCGATGGTGACCACTTCGCGGGTGCCGCTCACGCGCTTGAGTTCGGCTTCCAGCGTGTGGGCCACACGTTCGAGGTCCAGCGCACTGCGCTGGTCATCGGCCCACAGGGTGATGCCCAGCACCGGCACGTCGTCGATGCCCTTGGGCCGCACGATGGGCGGCAACGTGCCCAGGCCGGCGGGCAGCCAGTCCTGGTTGGCATTGAGCACGTCGTACAGGCGCACCAGCGCCTCGGTGCGCGGCACGCCCACCTTGAATTGCACCGTCAGCACCGCCACGCCCGGCCGCGCCACCGAGTAGGTGTGCTCGATGCCCGAGATCTGGCCCAGCGCGGCCTCGGCCGGCCTGGCCACCATGGCCTGCACGTCGGCGCTGCTGGCCCCCGGGAAGGGGATCAGCACGTTGGCCATCGTGACGTTGATCTGCGGCTCTTCCTCGCGCGGCGTGACCAGCACGGCAAACAGGCCCAGCAGCAGCGCCACCAGCGCCAGCAGCGGCGTCAGCGCGTTCGACTGAAAGCTGCGCGCCAGCCGGCCGGCCACGCCCAGGGCGGGTTCGGCGGGCAGCGGCTCGGCGGCGGTGCGGGGGGTATCGCTCATGGCTTGGCCGTCACTTGGCGGGCACGGCGCCGGCCAGGCCGGCGGCCACCGCATCCAGGGCGAAGCGCTCGCCGGGCTTCAGGCCGGCCAGCACCTCGACGCCCGCGCCTCGGTCGGCGCCGGTGCGCACCGCGCGCAGCACGAATTGTTGGGCCTGCGCCACGTAGACGGCGGTGAGCTCACCTCGCCTAAGCACCGCCGCGGCGGGCAGCACCAGCGGCGCGTTGGCGGCCTTGGCCGACGTGGCCGGCCCCTCGGCGCCCTGGAAGAACACCCGCACCGCCTGGCCCGGCAGCAGCGCGCCGGCATCGGGGGTGCCGGTGGCCGTGGTGGCCGGCAATTCCAGCCGCCATTCAACGGTTTGCGACACCGGGTCGGCGCCGGGCAGCAGGCTGCGGGCGCTGGGCACCAGGCGCCGGCCGTCGGCCAGTTCCACCTGCACGGTGGTGGCGGTGCGGGCGGCCGCGGCCATCGACGCCGGCACCTGCACCACCGCGCGCAGCGCGCCGGGGGCGTAGACCGTGGCGATGGCCCGGCCCGGCGCAGCCAGGTCACCGACCTCCAGGTGGGTGGCCAGCACCACCGCGTCGAACGGGGCGTTGATGGTGGAGAAGCCGCGCTGCAGCGTGGCCTGGCTGCGGCCGGCCTGGGCCTGCTGCACGCCGGCCTGGGCGGCCTTGTACTGGGTTTCGGCCTGATCGAGCGCGGCCTGGCTGACAAAGCCCTGGGCGCGCAACGCGCGGTGGCGCTCGGCGGCCAGGCGGGCGTTGCGCGCCTCGGCCTCGGCCTGGGCCACGCCGGCCTCGCTGCGTAACACGGCCGCCTGGGCCTCGCGCTCGTCGACACGGGCCACCAACTGGCCGGCACGCACCCGGTCGCCGGCCTTGACCGCCAGCGTCACCACGTTGCCACCCACCTGGGCGGCCAGGGTGGCCTGGCGCACCGGCTGCAGCGTGCCGTCCAGCGTGCGCTGGCCATCCACCGCAGACGCCGCGGCCAGCGCGGTGGCCACCGGGGCAGACCACGCCGGCAGCGCCGCGCCCGCAGCCAACAGACCGGCCACGGACCAAGCCGCCACGCCGGGGAAAAGGAGGTGCTGTTTGATACCCATTGGGGTATGTTATCAGATACCCAGCAAGGTATCAAGCCGGCGCGCTAGGCGTGATGCCCGGGGCGGGCGGGGCCAACATCTGCCGCGGCGTCGCGGTGCGCTGGCCGCGTTGGACGCCGCCGCCGGCATGCTGCGCTTCATCCAGGACGTGCCGGTGTGATGGGCGCTTCGGCGGCCTGCATCGCCAACGCCAGCGCCGCCACCAGCGCCTCCAGCTGATCGGCCAGGGTCTGCACCGCGTCGGTGAGGGCCGGCAGCACGATGGCCGGCGGCGACTGCGGGTTGGCCGGGCCCGACAACAGCGCTTCCACGCGCGTGGCCTGCGTGGCCAGATCATCGGCGCCCAGCGAGCCGGCCACACCCTTCAGCGCATGGCACAGCCGGGCGATCTGCGCCGTGTCGCCCTGCCGCGCCGCAGCGCGCAGCCGGTCGACATCGGCGCGATGGTGTTCAGCGAAGGTGCGCAGCACCCGGCCGTACAACGCCGGGTTGCCGCCCACCCGGCGCAGCCCCAGCGCCGGCTGCAGCCCGGCGATGCCGACCCAGGGGCCGGTCGGCACCCCGAGCGCCGCCGACGCCGACGCCATCACCGACACCAGATCCGCCGACGCCACGGGCGGCAGCGGCAACCAGCGCAGCAGCGTGGCATACAGGTCGCTGGGCTCGACCGGCTTGGTGATCACGTCGTTCATGCCGGCCGCCAGACACGCTGCGCGGTCGTCGCTCAGGGCCCCCGCGGTCATGGCCAGGATCGGCAGCGCCGCGCGGCCGGGCAGCGCACGGATGGCCCGCGTGGCAGCCAGGCCGTCGAGCCGCGGCATCTGCACGTCCATCAGCACCAGGTCGTAGGCCAGGTCCTTCACCCGCGCCAGCGCCTGCAGCCCGTCGCCGGCCAGATCGGCGTGCAGGCCGACGTCCTGCAGCAGCCTCAGGGTCACTTCCTGGTTCAGCGCGTTGTCCTCCACCAGCAGCAGCCGCAAGCCGCTGCGTGCGCGCAGCCGGGCCTCCGGCGCGTCGGAGGCGGGCCGCAGCGCGGGCGCGGCGGCGTCGGCGGCCCGTGCGTCGGTCAAGGCCTCGGTCAGCGCCCGCTGCAGCGTGCGCAGCGTGATCGGCTTGTCCAGCACCCGGCGCAGCCCGCTGCCTTGCAGCAGCGCATCGGGCAGCTGCGGGCCGAAGGCGGTGGCCAGCAGTTGCGCCGGCTGGTGCGCCAGCGGCAGCGCGCGCAGGCGCCGCGCGCAGGCCAGGCCGTCCAGGCCCGGCATCTGCCAGTCGATCAGGCACAGCGTGAAGGGGTCGCCGTCGGCATCGGCCTGGGCCACCCGCTGCAGGGCCTGTTCGCCGTCGGCCACGGCCTCGACCCGCAGGCCCAGGGCGCGCAACTGTTCGGTGAGCACTTCACGCGCCTCGGCCAGGTCATCGGCCACCAGCACGCGTTGGCCCTGCAGCACCGCGGCGGCCGGTGGGCCCTGGGCCTGCTGGGCCGCTGGCGCCAGGTCGGATCCCGGCGCCAGCGGCAGCTCGAAGCGGAAGCAGCTGCCCACGCGGTTGCCCGGGGCCAGCGTGAGGGTGCCGCCCATCGCGCTGACCAGCGCCCGGCAGATCGCCAGCCCCAGCCCGGTGCCGCCAAAGCGCCGGCTGGCCGAGCCGTCGGCCTGCTCGAAGGGCTGGAAGATGCGTGCGCGGTCGGCCTCGCCGATGCCGATGCCGGTGTCGGCCACCTCGAAGCGCACCACCGCGCCCGGGCCGGCGGCCACCCGCACACTGACATGGCCGGCCTCGGTGAACTTGACCGCGTTGCCCAGCAGGTTGATCAGCACCTGGCGCAGGTGCAGATCGTCGCCATGGCGCCACAGCGGCAGGCCGGGCGCGATGCGGTGCACCACCTCCAGGCCCTTCTCGGCGGCGCGGTCGCTGACCAGGTGGCAGACGTCGTCGATGACCTGGTCCAGTTCGAAGTCCTGCATCGTCAGGGTGAGCTTGCCGGCCTCGATCTTGGAGAAGTCGAGGATGTGATTGAGCACCTCCAGCAGGTGCCGCGCCGCGCCGTCGAGCTTGTGCAGGTAGGCCCGCTGGCCGCCGCTGGCATCACGGCGCATCAGGTGGGCCAGGCCGATGATGGCGTTCATCGGCGTGCGGATCTCGTGGCTCATGTTGGCCAGGAACTCGCTCTTGGCGCGGGTGGCCGCCTGCGCCTCGTCGCGCGAGCGGGCCAGCTGCGCGGTGCGCTCGGCCACCTGCGCCTCCAGTTGGTGGCGGTGGCGTGCCAGCTCGGTCTCCATCGCCAGCCGGGCGCCCACGTCGCGGGCCACGGCGGTGAAGTGCCAGCGACCATCGGCGCCGGCGCGCGCGATGCCGACCTCGAGCATCAGCACATGGCCGTCGCGGTGCAGGCCCTCGATCACCCGGCCCAACGACATGCGGCGCGCCTGGCGGCCTTCGGTGGCAAAGCGGGCCAGGTGCTGCCCGTGCATGGCCCGCGCCGCGGTTGGCAGCAGGTGCGCCAGCGGCTGGCCGACGACGGCCGCTGCGGCGTGGCCGAACAGCTGCTCGGCGGCGGCGTTGAAGCTGTCGATCACACCGTCGGGCGAGACGGTGAGCATCGCATCGGGGGCGCTGGCAAAGGCTTCGCGGTGGCGCTGCTCGCTGTCGGCCAGCCGGCCCATCGTATCGGCCAGGCTGGCCGACATGCGGTTGAACGTGTCGCCCACGGCCTGCAACTCGGCGGTGCGGGCCGGTGGCACCTGGCGCGCCGGCTCGCCGCGGCCCAGCGCCTGGGCAGCGTCGCTGAGCCGGCGCAGCGGCCGCAGCACCGCGCGTTCCAGCAGCGCGGCCACCAGCAAGGCGCCCACCATCAGCCAGACCACCTGCCACAGGTGCTCGCCCACGCCGGCCCAGCGCAGTTGCGCCAGCGTGGCGCGCAGGTCCAGCTGCAGCAGCACCCGGCCCTGGCGCGGGCCGCGCAGATCGGGCACTGCGGCCGGCCAGGCAAAGGCCTGCGACAGCACCAGACGGCCCTGCGTCGTGTGCGTGACCACGCGGGCCTGCCCGCCGTCCAGCGGCTGGGCCAGCCAGGCGAGGTCGATCTCGGGCAGCGCGGCCAGCGCCTGGCCCCGCATCGCGGCCTGCGTGCTGGCCACGATGCGGTTGTCGGGGTCGACGACCACCGCATGTGCCAGGCGCGCATCGGTGGCCCTCAGCGCGACCAGGTCGTCGAGCAAGGCCGGATCGCTGACCGCCATGCGCGCGGCCACCACCACCAACCGCGCCAGATCGGTCTGGGCACTGGCGCGCGCCTCGTCCCAGGCCCGCGCCTCGCCCTCGCGCAGCGCGATCCACAACGAGCCGGCGACCAGCACCAGCGTGACCAGCCCCAGCGACAGCAGCAGCAGGCTGCGCAGCGACAGGGTGCGCTTGGGTCTCGGGGCGGGCGGGCTGGGCATGCTGGGGGTGCGGGCGCGATGCGTGGTTGATCAGGCCGCGGCGCCGGATGCGCCAAAACGCTGGCTGGCCCGCGCCAGGTAGAACCACTCCTGCCGCGCTTCTGCGCGGGCGTTGGGAAACATCAGCCAGCCGTCGCCCGGTGCCCGCAGCTCGGCGCCGCTGGCGCGTGTGCCGATCAGGGTGCCGGCGCGCACCGCGTCGAAGCTCTGCCAGTCGCGCGCAAAGCGGTCGTCGGCATGCTGCTTGTCGACCACCTCGTGGAGCGACAGCGCCTCGATCGCCGGCACCGGCGCCGGCGCCGGCTCGTCGGTCAGCCGCAGGTGGGCCAGCGTGTTGCGGATGGCGCGGTAGGCCACCTCGGGTGACTGCGGGTCGTCGTGCTGGCCGCATTCCAGCGTCAGCGCCCAACCGCCCTGCGAGCGCATGTACTCGGTGGTGCCCACGCCGTAGCGCGGATGCAGGTCCAGCGTGTCGGCGGCCCGGCCTTCGGCCTGCGCCGTGGCGCGGCGGCGTTGCACACCGGCGGCGTAGGTGCCCAGCCAGCCGTCCACCGCACGGCCCACGCCCAGCACCCGCACCAGCGCTTCTTCCGTGGCGGCCTGGGTGAAGGGCTCGACCTCGCCGGCGTTGTCGAGCGGGCCCACCATCACGAAGGCCTGGCCGCTGGCCTGGAACGAATGCAGGTCGAGCAGGCCGTCGTGCGCGGCCAGCAGCGGGCACAGCCAGTTGGCGAGGTGGTCTTCGTACTCACGCGGCGTGGGTGTGGGCATCAGCGCGCGGTTGAGGTTGCGCTCCCCCGCGCGCCGCCCCAGCTGGTAGGCCAGCGGGTTGCACACCGGCACGAAGGTGACGCTGCCGCGCGTGATGACCAGCGCGCCGGCCTCGATCTGTGCCAGCACCCGGCGGATGCCGCGTGGGCCGCAGACCTCGTTGCCGTGCACCGCGCCGGTGATCAACAGCCGCGGGCCCGGCGCCATGCCGGCGATGTGGATGGATTGCAGGGGGTGCAGGGACGAGGAGGTGGTCATGGGCGTGAAGGTGCGGATGGTGCGGATGGTGCGGAGGCTGCGGAGGCGCTGAAGGGCCGGATTGTGCTGCGGCTACAGTGGCCGCATGCCGCGCCCCTTCACCGCCGATCAGCTGGCCAGCGCGCTGCGCGGGGCGGTGCAGCAGGCGCTGCATGCATCACCGCGCTTCGACCCGTTTCCCAACCTCGACCTGGCGGTGCTGGCGCTGCCGCGCGACAGTGCGCCAGTGGCGGCCAACGTGCTGTTCTCGCGCGAGTTTCCGCAAGGCCGGGTGGCGGCCTTCGCGCCCGGCTTCGGCGCCGTGCAGGGGCTGCGTTATCGGGCCGATGCACGCGGGCCCGACGGCACCTCGCTGGCCTGGGTGGCCGGCAGCGACTGGACGCAGCTGCCCGAGGCCACCTTCGCACCGTTGACGGGTGCGGGCGCACCGCGCTTCATCGCACCGTACCCCGCCTCGCTGATCAAGCTGATGGTGGTGGTGGCCGTGGCCAGGCTGGTGGACGAAGGCCGCGCCGACTGGGACGAACCCTGGCCCCATGCCGATGCCGCCGGCGCGCTGGCGCCCAGCGTGGCGCAGTGGTGCGAGCCGATGATCGTGGCCAGCAGCAACGCGGCCACCAGCGCCCTGGTGGCGCTGCTGCACGCGCGCGGTTTCATCCAGCGCGACGGCTGGCACGCCGGCCAGCCCGGCAGCGGGCGCGAGCTGCACAACGCGCTGCAAACGCTGTTCGAGGCCCAGGGCCTGACCACGCTGCGGCTGGCCGACACGAAGCCCGACGGCGGCTGGCTCAACCGCGACGGTGCCGGTGTGGGCAAGCTGCAGATGACCGCCTGGGACACCGTGCGCCTGCTGTGGCGGCTGCTGGCCGACGAGGCACCGCCCGCACCCTGGCTGGGCG
>Ga0155495_1042_pt2 | contig 28176 bp, 27 predicted proteins | sample RifCSPhighO2_12_FD_107153 | JGI IMG/M metagenome (GOLD analysis project Ga0155495, IMG submission 107153) | Burkholderiales bacterium RIFCSPHIGHO2_12_FULL_69_20
ACAAGACTTCGAAGGCAAGGGCGCCACGGGGATCTGTAGTGAAGGAGCCCAAGGCTTATCTGAAGGGTGTGACATACAAGAACCCGAATGGTCCTGAGACTTGGATAGGTGGCTCACTTGGGCGCCAACCGCCCTGGCTGCGCCAGCTTGTGCCCAGCACCTTGCCTTTGGAGGAGCGAGCTAAGCAATTCAGTGGCTTGGCGGTCAAGAAGAAGTGATCTACCTACCGCAGAAGCTGGCGTCAATAGTTCGCGCCGGATTTGACTTAGTATGATAAATAGCTCTATCCGCGCAATGTGGATGACTGCATAGGTGTCAAGAGGCGAAAATCAAGACCCGCCCCACTGTCCGTAACAGGATCGTGGGGCTTTTTGTTGCCTTGATGGTAAATATAGTTGTCAGCATCTTCGCCATGCAGACAACTATGCAGATGAAGGTTAGTGCGCCGAGTCAAAATTGCACCAGCGAGTCGTTCAGAATAGAGCGCAACAGCTAAGACCCCCGGGCTGCCGATGTGGGGCAAGAACAAATAAAACAATGGCCTATAAAGCCATCAAGAGCGGACTACTGAAGCTGAGACATGCCGGTAGCTAACCAAGCAGCTTGTGAGTGTTGTTCGAAGGAAGCTTCTTCCTAAAAACTGGCAGCGGTTCATAATGAGCTGATCATCCCGCTGCATACACGAGCCTATCGACGGCATCGTTTAGTGATGCGCAATGCGCGGGTTTAGACATAGTCAATCCAGTTCCCATAAATCACTTCTCGATTTGTATTGCAGCCTCACGACTGAAGAACACAAGAATGTCATTGAAATAGACATGCCACCAATGGGAGATCAATGCATCTGCTGATTGATCGACCAAGTGGATGATGTGCCGCTTTCGTTGGTTCTTTGAATGGGGTCAACAACAAGTGAATGAGTGCCGCAGCGACAGCGCAGGCATGAATGAGCGCAGTTGTTCGTCCGCGCTGAAAGCGTGGGGCGATTAAATGCAAATCACGCGTGAGCGTAAGTAGCACATTTTTTTGGGAGAGCTCTGACTTGCGAAGTCGGCGGTCCGTTCGTTTGCACTCAAGACGATTGCTGTTCGTGCTGCCGCACTCACTCGTGCGTCATTCGCTTCGCTCATGCCACACGGCCAGTCGAGCCTGTCCTCCGTCTCGCTTCGCTCAACTGCGGAAGGCTGAACTGTATTGGCTGCGCCTTCGTTCTTCAGTCGCTTCGCTCAGCAGACGAGTTTTGAACGATGCCATCGTAGAACTCAAGGAAGTCTCATGCCTGCGGCGCTAGCTTGTTGATTGGCATGCAGTGGTTCATTTGATTTCTGATAGATGCTGATCAAAGAAAATCAGGTTGTCCTTTCGAGGAGGTAAAGCATAAAGTTGCGATCTATCAATGACAGAGTTAGAAGATGCTATTTGACCTTGGGGCAATAGTTGCCACCCCTAGCTGCCTGCGGCATTGCTTGAAGAGCAATGTTGATCCAATGCATCTCATTCGGCGCCATGCAGCTGGTGACTGGGGAAGTGTTGACTCTGACGATGTAAAGGCAAACGATCATGCAATCAAGCACGGCCTACGTGTCTTCAGCTCTTACATCGTTGGTGATGACAAGGTCTGGTGCATCACGGAGGCAGATAGAAGTTCAACATGCCTCTTGCTTCCACAAGAATACTAGTGGATGCTTCCTTGCATTGCCCCGTCAATTCGATGGGTGATCAATCTCCGGTCGCTCTCCACTCAAGAAGATCACATACTAGCTCTACTGTGTTTAACAAAGGAGCTAGGAAATGAGTGCACTTTCGAAGCTGAAGCTTGTGAGCGTTCAAGCCGAACGCAAATCTCCGACCAATCTGCGTCGTAACAAGCTGACTGGGAAAATTGACCAACAAATCGCGAGCGCAAAAGCCGCGATTGAAGGTCGCAGCTATGCCGCAAGTCGCACGAAATTCGTCAAGGACGGCGAAACTGGCGAGCGAAAGCAGGTTGAGTCGTCGACCCGAGTCAAGCAGTGGTGGTGGAAGTCACCGACCGGGAAGGTCGTGCTTGCTTTGCGATATGGCGCCAAGCCGCTAGAAATCGCCAAGGGCAAGAACGCCATCGAGGTTGGCGACATGGACGGCCTGGTTGCCGCACTAGAGGCGGTCAAGGAAGCCGTGCAGGCCGGCGAGCTTGACGCTCAGATCGAGCAGGCTAGCGGTGCACTGCGCGCTGGCTTCGCCAAGAAGAAGTGAGGGGCGGCGCAATGAACACGTACCAGGCCTCGGTGCGCGTAAAGAGCGCCAGCGGCAGTGGCACGATGGTGGTGTGGGCGCAAGTTCAAGCCAGCAACCCCATCGCAGCCCGGCAACAGCTTGAGGCTCAGTACGGGCGTGGCAACGTCGTCGGATTGCCTTGTCTTGCAGGCTGACCCGACGTCCTGCCACAAGCTAGGCTGGTGTGCGTGCCCGTCTGGCGAAGCCGATTGCCAGTAACCCCGCCGTAAGTAGCGCGAAAGTAGATGGTTCTGGTACTGCCTGCGCCTGGCCATACGCTGTGATCTGAACCTGGCCCGAAAGAGTCGCGCTGGGGCCTCCGGAACTGAAGGATGCCCCGCCATTGCCCGAGAGCTTCGTGTCAGACTTGCCCAGCAACAGCCGGTTAAGGAACGTCCATGCCCCATCAACCGGCGCGTTGTTCTCCGTGACCATCTGCGATGCGCCCGGAGTCGGTTCTGTGACGCATGCGATGCTTAGAGGGTTGCAGAAGTGCAAGCCTACGCTGCTGCCGAGATAGGTGCTGACGAAGGTGACGGACTGTGGTGGGCCAAAGTTGGATGTGAATCCTATGAATTCGACCAAGTATGAATCCACCGTTGCTGAGCCCACGTCGAGACCGCCTGCGTCCCAGGAGCCGGCGATGGTGTTTGGACTTCCCGAGAAACTGAAGTTGATGGTGGTCGAGTCAAGCGCTACGGCGGCGGCGTGCGTGACGTTGGTCATGGAAACGGCGACCATTGCAACTACCCCTACAACTCGGCTTTTCATCGTTCGTCCCTTTAGGGCCTGTGCAGATTTGACTGCATAAATGTGCTCCGCTCTTGTTTGCGTTGCACGCGCACCATGCGAGTGGAGCCCGCAACCGTCCTTAGGCTGACCTCCATGCGCGTCGCACTCATGGTACCGCTCCATAGTGCAACACCACCATCATTGACTTGGGGGATACCGAAGCCCGGCATTCGCGTCGTCGGCGCTGATAAATATGACGAACACCATGGGGACCAAACATGCGACTAGAAGAGATCCAACCGAAAGACGCAGCCGAGCAACGCGTCGACAGGCTGAAGGACAACGCGACAGCTGCGAGCGACAGGGCTAAGAAGCTCAAGGCGCAGGCTAACGCTGAAGCGGAGCGACTGCGTGTAACCCGGTCGCAAGAGCGGCCCGAGAGAACGACGAAGTCTGGGGCAGCCGCAATGATCAAGCCGCACTCCTAGTCGGTCGCCAGAAAGCGTCGAGAGAGGTCTGCACAAAAAGGAGGCACTCGGAGTCGTCCAAGAAAACATCAATTTAGCGAAGTTGCACGATCATATTGATCTATCGCGTTGGAGGTGCATTCGATTATGGGGAATAGGGCGTGAAAATAAGTGATTGGTCGTCAACGCGGACGAAGATAAGCGAATTCGCATCAATGCCATTTCACCCTTGACAAACAACAATGCCCCTTTCGGGGCATTATTTGGCAACAACACTGAGCAAACATTACGATTCTTTGAACTCATTGAAGTCAAACTTGAGTGCATCCGCACATCGAATGTTGCGCATCACGTGCAGATTGTTTTCCTCCGTTTGCCCTGCTACTTCAAGCAGCCTAAAGCGACATTCATCCACATTGTCTTGCAGCAGCTCGACACCGTAGATGGAAGCAAGCGGATTCTTGTGCCTGAGAGATGCCTTGATATATAGAACTGGCACGAAAACTTTTCCATTTCCTGCCGCCGGGGCAGAGTAGGTCTTACCTTCTTCCCAGGCTGTGTCCGGAAGTTGCGAAAGTAACTCCAACACTAGCTTGGTCGGAGTGAAGATTTCGCCATACTCCCTTGCACGCTCCTTGCTGCGCACAAGGAAGTAGTCCATTGCTTCGTCTTCGCACAGCTTTTGCAACTCGGGCGAGAAGTTCATTCTGGTTTTTTCTCACGCTGGGCATCGAACTCCTTCTTAATGCGCATCGCACGCGCAAGACCGTCCTCGTGAATTTGTGTCTGCTTGGGAGTTATTACGGCCGGTGCGCCTCTGTCAGAGTGGACTAAGTCATTTGCGCGTTCCAAAGCAGGAATATCCTCGCCCGTCATAAGATACGGCATCACTTCCGCATCGTTCCTTGCAACCGCTTCGTGGTAGTCGCTCATATGCAGAACAGGACTTCCCACGACGCCCGCAGTAAGTATTATTTGCGATGTAGTAACGACTACCTTTAGAAAGCTAAACCTCCCCTCATTTATCACAACGGTAATCTTTACTGATGCGCCCTCCTTGCAATACTTCATTAGCTGCAACAAGCGCGGCGCATCATACGAATACTGCGGCAATATCGCCCTATCACAATCGTCTGACAATGTGAATCTGCACATTACCCGATCGTCAGGGCCGATTGCTGCACGAACCCGCATCCTTTTGTCAGTATAGATAACAAACTGATCATCATACTGAAACTGCTCGGCTTTCGACCACCAACCCCGCAATAGATCAGTGCCCTCGGCGGTAGCTTCGAAGGTTGCTTTGTCTTCAAATCCGTGTTTCCGCGATAGCAACTCATATGCTTTGTAGCTACCCATCGTTGCTTTAGATAGCAGGGGCACTGAATGCGAACTGTCATTGCTGCCTGTTATCAGGATTGACTTGGCTCCATTTCTTGCCCTGAACATCGCCGCAGTGCAAGTTTGATAATGCGGATGCTTAAGGATTGCTTTGATTAGATCGAGCGTGCTTATCCCAACATCCTCGTCCAGCCCTTCTACCTTTTCGAGAAAGCCGCTATGTGCTCTGAAGATTTGAAACTCTGGATTCTCATAGCGGGAACTGCTAAAGCTGGCGCCGTGCTTTCCCAAGAAGAGAGGCTTCATCTCTTCAAATGGTTGAACATACTGCACCAATAGCCGCAAGCAATCGATTAGTTGCACTTCATTTCTCCAAAAAAATAGGCACCGAAGTGCCTATGTTGCGCAAAGCCGATTGCTTTTACTTCTTCTTGGCTGCGTTGAGTGCTTTAGCAGCGATGTCAAAGTTGCTCTTGGCGAGCTTGACAACATGTTCCAGTGCGGAATGATCGTCCTTGGGTCTTGCAGCTTTGGCCGTCACAAGTTGTTCTTGTGCGACTGCCACAGCCATTTCAGCATTGACCTTTGCGGTTGTCAGCGCCAGCCGTTGGATCTTGATCTTCGGATCAACAGTAACCTTGGCTGCTTTCTCAGCTGCATTCTTGTTCCGTAAGTAGTCCACCAGTAGCTTGTCGCGCTGATCGTCGGAGAGAGGAATCTCCTTCAGCGTTGCTTCGTCGCCCTCGCCACGGATGGCAATCAGAATGCGATATTCTTGCTTGCCAATCCATTCAAACTCATCGACTTCGGCAAGCGGCTCGCCGCTGTTTTCAAGCATTGAGACTGCATCGGACGGCTTGAGAGCAACGGTGGTAGATGCGCCCTTGGCGCGCGTGGGATCCTTAAACCCCGACAGAGCACCATCCTGAGCGTGCACAGCAGCAACGAACTCACCGACAGTCGTAGGCCGGTTAGGAAGCGCATATGCACCACGCACAGCCCTGGCCCAAATGCTGACTTGCTTGTCGTCAGCGTGGAAGACATAGCGAACGAGCGCATTGCTCAACTTTGCCGTCTTGGACATTTCCACTGGCGTCTGCAGTTCCTTCAGCTTTGCCAGAAGCTGGTCGCGGAACGAGCTCTCCTTGTCTTGCTGCATCACCGAGTAGTAGATCGCGTAGACCTCACCGATCAGTGAATACAAACGATCACGGCCGCCGATTTCGATCTGTCTGTAATAGTCGCCAGCATCGGCGCGAAGCTTGACAACTTTGTCCATATGCTTCGACAGCTTGACCACCTTCGGCGACGCTGCATTTGCAACTGCATCGCTTTCGACTGCATTGTTTGCACCCATCTTTTTGCCCTTATTAGTGTCAACGCCTCACACGCAAAGGCACAAAGAGAAATGGCGTGTAGCCCTGTATTTCGGGCGACACGCCATTGTTCTTTACAATACACAGTGTGTACTACCGCACACACCATGGTTGCATTTGCTTAAGGAAAATCAATCTGCATCAATGAGTCTTGCTGCCTTCGACATCACTTCACTTTTGATGACATGAGCGTAGACCATCGTGCTTTGGATTGACTTGTGACCCAAGTATTCCTTCACTTCCAGTAGCCCCATTCCAGCCTGCAGCAGGTGAACCGCCCTGGTGTGTCTAAGCGTATGTAACGACACCGAGCCTTGATCTTCATTCAATGCAGCACGCTTGACAGCAGCAGCAACCCACTTGTTATTTGACTTGCCAACCTTCGATCCAAACACATAGTCACCAAACTCCATTGCGCGACGACGAGTAAAGATTTCACGCATCGTGTTGGTCATACCAATGGTGCCATCAATGCTGCCCTTGTTGCGCTTCATAAAGACTGTACCTGCATTGAAGTCAACTTGGTTCCACTTCATCTGTGAAATCTCTGTTAGTCGACCAGCACTGTCCAACAGCAACCTAACAAGGTCAAAGTTCTCCTGCTTCTGAGCAATGGTGACAACATCAACACCAAGTGCAGGATCAAGTGCAGCAAGGAAACGAGCAAGTTCCTCTTTTGTAAGCCAACGAACCTTCCCACTGTCGTGCTTGATGGGAGTCATTTTCTTACGGGTGGTATAGCCTTTTTCAGTGCAATACTTGAGCATTGCATTGAAGTAGGTGACTGATACCTTGAGTGTGCTTTCCTTGTAGCCTTCCTCACGCTTCTTGAAGACTACATCCTCCAACTGATGGTCGGTAATCTTGTCCAGCGTAAGGTTAGGCAGCATCTTGAAGTATCGAATGTGAATCTCGCAGTTCTGAGCACTTGTCAGGTGCTTGCGAGACTTCACAAACAGATCGATTGCGTCATGCAGCTTGATTGGCTTTTTGTTGCCAAGCACGACTTCTTCGATTAGCTCGGCCTTCTTCTTCGCCAAGATGCGCTCAGCGTCACGACGAATGCCTGTGTGAGTGCTCTCCGCAATCATCACACCTTTGATCTGTGTTCGAATATGCCAAGTCTGGCCGCGCAGGATCAAGCCACCGTAGTTGGTTGGATGTCGTTCTGCCACTTGTTTCTCCTTCAGCGTCATATCGGTAGCGTTGCGGTTGGACTAAAGCTGTACATAAACACAGTGCTGTATAACCATACAAAAATGTTTTCCGTATGTCCCTGTGCAGCTTTTGTCACAGTCCCCGCTTTTATTGTTGCCCCGCTGTAATACTTTTACGACCGCTGTTTTGCTGGAAAAACGACCAATCTTGTGACACCAAAAGTTGGGTGTTGCCGCAACGAGACAAGCACTCGCGTCAAGCGTTTTTTGCGCGATGCGTAAGTGCTTGCTGTGTATAGATTTTTTGTTCCGCGCAGGTTTATTCCCTGCTCCAAAGCAATGCAATGGATAGAACGGACCCCTCCTAAGGGTCAGATGTAGGTTCGATTCCTACTGGCCGCACCAGGCGCATCGGCCCTGTCGACCCTTTTGGCGCGCCGCTGCGGCGGCCGGTGTCAATAACCCGACAGGTCGGGCGCCGCAAAGTCCGACGGCCGGCCGTTGGCGTCGGGGTGACCGGTGTCGGTCAGGCGCCGCTGGGCGATGCGCTGCTTGTCGAGCATGCGGCTGATGACGGCCGCTTCTTCACGCAACGAGAACGCAAACGGGTAGAGCGACCGCTCGCGCGAAGCCCGCTCGGGCTGCCCGCCGAATTCACCGATCTGCGCCTTGATGTACTCGAACTCCACACCCAGCAACACCGCCGGTGCATTGACCGACTTGTTCATCCGCTCGCCGGCCAGCACCTGGCAGCCCAGCATGCGCTCGTAGTAGCGCTCATGGCGCGGATTGACCTCGATGAGCAGCATGTCGTAGCCGCGAACCCGGTGCGCGACGATGTAGGCCACGTGGAACAACGCGGCCAGCACGCGCTTGGTGCCGACCGACGGATCGATGGCCAGCTTGGTGAACTCGCAGATCTTGCGGCCCTGGCGGCGCAACTCGCCCACTTCGGGACCGAAGGCGTCGTCCGCGCTCAGCTTGCTGAGCCCGTCGAACGACACGGTGATGGTGCCGATGGTGACGTCGGCTTCCACCGCCGTGAGGGTGAACTTGTGCACCGATTGGTCGGTCGGCAAGGTCACCTGCCCGTAGCCGCGCCAGGCGTAGCGGTCCTTGAGCAGGCTGTTGACGCGGCTGCGCCGGTCTTCGGACTCGGCCGTCTTGATCTTGAAACGACGCTGGCCGGCGGGCCCGTCGGGCAGCAGATCGATGCGGGGGTCTTGCACCAGCATGTGCCCGCCTGTGCCGCGCGCCAGCACCGATGCCGCGAAGATCGTGCTCGATTTCATGGGGACACCGGGTAAAGGGAAAAGCTGACCACTTCGACGCGAGACGACATTGAAACTGATGATACCCACCAAGGTGTGGCGCGAGCATGACGTCCGACCCGGGATCACAGGCTATTTCCGGCAACAAGCCGCTGCAAGCGCCTTTCGATGGGAAATACCCCTTGAATGAGGGGGCGAGCCATCCATGCGCCATGCCTGTCAGGCCGTTGCAGTGTGCGCCGGGATCATGGCTTCGAGCATGCTCAGGCAGTCGGCCTGGTGTAACGGTTTGTCGTGGCGGATTCTCAGCATGCGCGGAAACCGCAGCGCGATGCCGCTCTTGTGGCGCGGGCTGTGGGCGATGCCCTCGAAGCCCAGTTCGAAGACCAGCGTGGGCCGCAGGCTGCGCACCGGGCCGAACTTCTCCAGCGTGTTCGCGCGGATCACCGCGTCGACGGCCTTGAACTCGGCATCGGTCAGGCCCGAGTAGGCCTTGGCGAAGGTGACCAGCTGCAGCGTGCCGGGCTGGGCGGGCTCTCGCCGGGTGATGGCCTGCACCACCGCATCGGCTTCGTCGGCATCGGCGGGCGGGCGGCTCCACACCGCAAAGGTGTAGTCGGTGTACAGGCCGGCACGGCGGCCATGGCCGGCCTGGGCATAGACGAGCACCGCATCCACGGTGCAGGGCTCGATCTTCCACTTCCACCACACACCATCGGCCTTGGTGCGGCCGGTGCCGTAGGCCGAATCGCGCTGCTTGAGCATCAGGCCCTCGACCCCAAGCTCACGGCTGCGTCGGCGCTGTGCGGCCAGTTCGACCCAGCTGTCGGCCTGCAGCGCCGGCGACAGCCGCAACGGCCCGGCGGCCAGCAGTTGCTCGAGCCGGTGGCGACGCTGGTGCTGGGGCCATGTGCGCTGGTCCTGGCCGTTCACTTCCAGCAGGTCGTAAGCGATGAACTGCACCGGCACCTCGGCCAGCAGCTTGCGGCTGAGGGTCTTGCGGTTGATGCGCTGCTGCAGCCACTGAAACGGCGCCGGCGCATCCCCTTGCCAGGCCAGCAGTTCGCCGTCGAGCACGGTGCCCTCGGGCAACGCGCGCGCCGCCGCCACCACCTCGGGGAAGCGCTCGGTGATCAACTCCTCGCCACGCGACCAGATCCACACCTCGCCCGCACGCCGCACCAGCTGGGCGCGAATGCCGTCGTACTTCCACTCCACCTGCCAATCCGCGGGCGGCCCCAGGCGCTGCGCCAGCAGATCGGGCGCGGCATCCTCCAGCGCATGCGCCAGGAAGAACGGATAGGGCTGGCCGGCGGCCTGGGCGGGTGTGGATTCGGGCGCCATCAGCGCCGCCAGGCCATCGGCGCTGGGCTGGCTGCGGGCGTCTGTCCAGCCCATGAAGCGCTGGGCCACCAGCTTGGCGTCCAGCCCGGCGTGGCGCGCCAGCGCCCGCTGCACCAGCAGCGTGCTGACGCCCACCCGGAAGCCGCCGCCGATCAGCTTGATCAGCAGGAAGCGCTGGTCGGCCGGCAGCTCGTCCCACCACGCCCGCAACTGGGCGGCCTGCTGCTCGGGGGACGCACCGCGCAGCGGCAGCAGCCGCTCGGTGACCCACGCGGCCAGGCCCAGGGCGCTGCGCCCGCGCGGTGGTGGCAGCACCTGGGCGATGGTCTCGGCCAGATCACCCACCGCCTGGTAGCTGGCCTCGAACAACCAGTCGGGGATGCCGGCCACGGCAGTGGCCTCGGCGCGCAGCAGCGCCGTGGGCACGGTCTGGCGCGGCTTGCCGCCGGCCAGGAAGTACAGGCCCCAGGCCGCATCGGCCGGGGCGGCCTCGGCCAAGTAGCGCTGCAGCGCCGCCAGCTTGCTGTCGGTGGCCGTGCTGGCGTCCAGCGCTGCATAGAGCCTGGCAAAGCGCTGCATCAGGTCACCCCCGCCGACTCGATCGTGCCGCTGCCTGCCGGCTCGGCCGGCGGCAACTCACCGCCCTCGCCGCGCTCGCCGCTGCAGGCCGTGCTGAACGACTCGGCCTGCAGACCCTGCTCGCGCAGCCAGCGCACCATCACCGCCTCCTGCCCGTGGGTGACGATCACCCGCTCGGCGCCGGTGGCGCAAATCGCCCGCTGCAGGCCGGGCCAGTCGGCATGGTCGCTGAGCACGAAGCCGCGGTCGACCCCTTGACGGCGACGGGCGCCGCGCAGCTGCATCCAGCCGCTGGCAAAACCGTCGCTGAAGTCACCCAGCCGCCGGGCCCAGGCGCTGGCATGCACCGCCGGCGGCGCCACCACCAGTGCGCCTTTCAACACATCGGCCAGCGCGCGTTTGTCGGGCAGATCGCCCAGCACCCGGGTCTCGGGCAAAGCCACGCCGGCGGCACGGTAGGCGGTGTTCAAAGGCGCCACGGCACCGTGCACCAGGATTGGCCCGATGGTGGCATCCACGCCCGCCAGCACCCGCTGCGCCTTGCCGAAGCTGTAGGCCATCAGCAGGCTGGGCCGGCTGGCCGCGGCATTGGCGCGCCACCAGGCATCGATCTCGGCAAACACCTCGGCTTGGCGCGGCCAGCGGTAGACCGGCAGGCCGAAGGTGCTTTCGGTGATGAAGCAGTCGCAGCGCAGCGGCTCGAAGGGCGCGCAGGTGGGGTTGCGCTCGTCGTGCGCACTGAGGAAGTAGTCGCCCGAAGCCACCCATACCCGGCCGGCGTGTTCCAGCCGCACCTGGGCCGAGCCCAGCACATGGCCGGCCGGGTGCAGGCTGATGCGCACGCCGTTGTGCACCACCGTCTCGCCATAGGCCAGGCCTTGCAGCGGCAGGTCGGCGCCCAGGCGGCTGCGCAGCACGCCCTCGCTGATGGCGGTGGCCAGCACATGGCCGTGCCCGGCACGGGCATGGTCGGCGTGGGCGTGGGTGATCACCGCACGGTGCACCGGCCGCCAGGGGTCGATGTAGAAATCGCCCGGCGGGCAGTACAGGCCCTGCGGGCGCAGCGTGACCAAGTCCTGCATCTGCGCTTGAGGCATCTGCGCTTGCGGCGGGGCCATCAATACCGCCCCGAGATGCCGGCCAGCCGCAAAAACCAGTAGGCCGTCCACGCCACGAAGCCGCGCCGCAGCACCGCCCACCAGCCGGCACCCACGGGCGGACGCAGCACCTCGCGCGAGGCCTGCACGGCGGTCTCGATGCGCAGCGCCAGATCAGCCGCGAAGGGGGCGTCGCGCACGATCACGTTGGCCTCCAGGTTCAGCAGCAGCGACAGCGGATCGATGTTGCTGCTGCCCACGGTGGACCAATCGTCGTCGACCACCGCCACCTTGGCATGCAGGAAGGCCGGCGTGTACTCGAACACCCGCACACCGCTGCGCAGCATCTCGTCGTACAGCACCTGGGCGGCCAGCGCGGCAAAGCGGTAGTCGGCCTTGCCTTGAAGCAACAGGCGCACCCGCACGCCGCGGTGGGCGGCCTGGCGCAGTGCCCGGCGGAAGACCCGGCCCGGGTAGAAGTACGGGCACACCAGGTCGATGCGTGTGCGGGCGCGCAGGATGGCCTCGATGTAGGCCTGCTCGATGGCACGCCGCTGGCGCAGGTTGTCGCGCACCAGAAACGCCACCCGCACCGGCGCCAGCGAGACCGCGGCCACCGGCGTGGCCGGCGCCACCACGCGCAGGCGCGCCAGCACGCGACGGGCCCGGGCCAGCGGCTCGGCACTGCGCGCCACCTGCAACACCTCCTCGCGCCAGTCGGCGCCCAGCGCGGCGCGGGTCCACATGGCGCGCGCGGCCTGCTCCATCATCGCCACCACCGGGCCGCGCAACGCCACCCCGAAGTCCAGGCGGGGTTGGTCGGACCAGCCATGGTTCAGGTCGTTGCGGTCATCGATGACGTTGATGCCGCCGATGAAACCCTGGCTGCCATCGACCACGCACAGCTTCTGGTGCAGGCGGCGCAGCTGCCCGGGCTGCAGCAAGCGCCACCAACGGTCGACCGGCCTGAACACCGCCAGGTTGGCCCCGGCATCACCCAGCTTGCGGCGCAACAGGCCCAGCGTGGCCTTGCTGCCGAAGCCATCGACCACCACGCCCACCCACACCCCGCGCCGCGCCGCATCGGCCAGGGCCTGGGCCACGGCCAGCCCGGCGACATCGTCGTGGAAGATGTAGGTGGCCAACCACACCTGGTGGCGGGCGGCGGCGATGGCCTCGCACATCGTCGGGAACATCTCGTCGCCGCCGGCCAGCAGGCGCACCGCATTGCCGCCACTGAGCGCGGCCGTGGTGCGCAGCCGCAGGGGCGTGCCGGCGGCATCGTCGTCAGGGGGCCTGTTCAACGGCACGGTGCTGCCAGGCCGGCGCTCAATCCAGCTGCAGTTCCACCAGCAAGGGCAGGTGGTCGGACATGCGGGCCCAGCCCGTGTTGCGCGGCACGCTGGCGCCGACGCAGGCCAGCCCGCGGGTGTAGACGCGATCGAGCGCAAACATCGGCACCGCCGACGGGAAGGTGCGCTGTGCACGCTCGGCCCCGGCGCGGGCGCGTTGCAGGCCGATGCCGCGCATTGGCGCATCCAGCTTCTCGCCCCAGTCGTTGAAATCACCGGCCACCAGCAGCGGTGCGCCGGGCGGCACCTCGGCGGCGATGAAGGCCGACAAGCGCTCGACCTGCCGCACCCGGCTGGCATGCATCAGCCCGAAATGCGCCACCACCGCGTGCACCTCGACGCCCTGCCAGATCACCGGCACATGCAGCAGGCCGCGCTGTTCGAAGCGGTGGTCGCTGACGTCGTGGTGGCCCACGTCGCCGATCGGCCAACGCGACAGCAGTGCATTGCCATGCTCGCCGTGGCGGGTGGTGCAGTTGGTGCGGTAGGCCACCTCGTAGCCGTCGGGTGCCAGGTAGTCGGCCTGGCCTTCTTCGGGCCAGCCCAGCAGCGTGCGCTCGAAGCGCAGCGCATCGCGCTGGTGGAACAAGCGCACCTCCTGCAGGCACACCAGGTCGGCATCCAACGCCTCAATGCCCAGGCCCAGGTTGTGGATCTCCAGCCGCTTGCGCGGGCCCATGCCGCGCACGCCCTTGTGGATGTTGTAGGTGGCCACGCGCAGCACCTGGCTGCTGTGCTGGGTGTGGCCGTGGCCGAAACCCTGGGCCGACAGGCGTGAGGCGGAGAAGTGAGGGGCGCGCATGGTGGGGGTCAGGCTGCAGATGCGGCCAGCCGCGGCAAGTGCAATACCGCCTCGGCGTTGCTGGGCGAGAAGCAGCGGTCGGCCGCTTGCGTCCAAGGCAGCCAGACATGCTGCAGATGCTCGCGCGGGGCCAGCACCACCGGCGTGCCGGCAGGCACGGTCAGGCCAAACACATGTTCGGTGTTGTGGGTCACGCCCGGTGCATAGCGGTGGCGCCAGACGGGGTAGATCTCGAAGACGTTGCGCAGGCCCCAGTCGCGCAGCGCCGACAACGGCACCTCGGGCGAGCCGACCACGATGCCGGTCTCCTCGGCCACCTCGCGGATGGCGGTCTCGACCAGCGGCTCGTCGGGCCGGTCCTTGCTGCCGGTCACGCTCTGCCAGAAGCCGGGCTTGTCGGCACGCTCGATCAGCAGCACTTCGAGCGCCGGCGTGTGGATCACCACCAGCACGCTCTCGGGAATCTTGAAGGGCCGCGCGGTCATCATCAGGCCCGGGTGCGTCGCGCCTTGACCGCCTGCGCCAGCTGCTTTAGCAGCGGCACGGTGTCGTCCCAGCCGATGCAGGCATCGGTGATCGACACACCGGGCTGAAGATCCACCCCCGGCAACAGGTCTTGCCGGCCCTCGTGCAGATGGCTCTCGACCATCACGCCGATGATGCGGCGCTCGCCGGCGGCCAGTTGCGCGGCCACGTTGGCGGCCACCTCGATCTGGCGGCGGTGCTGCTTGGCCGAGTTGGCGTGCGAGCAGTCGACCATCACCTGTTCACGCAGGCCGGCCTTGCGCAACACCGCGCAGGCCGCCTCGACATGGCTGGCGTCGTAGTTGGGCTGCTTGCCACCGCGCAGGATCACATGGCCGTCGGCGTTGCCACGGGTCTCGAAGATCGCCGCCACGCCCATCTTGGTCATGCCCATGAACGAGTGCGGCGCGGCGGCCGAGACGATGGCATCGGCGGCGACCTGCATGCCGCCGTCGGTGCCGTTCTTGAAGCCCACCGGGCAGCTCAGGCCCGAGGCCAGCTGGCGGTGGCTCTGGCTTTCCGTCGTGCGGGCGCCGATGGCGCCCCAGGCGATCAGGTCGCTGACGTACTGCGGGCTCAGCAGGTCGAGGAACTCGGTGCCCGCGGGCAGGCCCAGCGCATTGATCTCCAGCAGCAGTTCACGCGCCAGGCGCAGGCCCTCGTTGATGCGGAAGCTGCCGTCGAGCCGCGGGTCGTTGATGTAGCCCTTCCAGCCCACCGTGGTGCGCGGCTTCTCGAAGTAGACCCGCATCACCACGATCAGCTCGCCGGCCAGCGCGTCGGCCATCGGCAAGAGCTGCCGCGCGTAGTGCATGGCCTGGGCATGGTCGTGGATCGAGCAGGGGCCGACCACGGCCACCAGCCGGTCGTCGCGGCCCTGCAGCACGGCGCTGATCGCATTGCGGGTGGTCTCGACCACCGCCTCGATCGCCGGCGTGACCGGCTGCTCTTCCAGCAGCACGGCCGGCGAGACCAGCGCACGCACCGCGGCGATGCGCGTGTCGTCGATGCGGGTGGTGTCGAGGGTGGCGTCCTTGGCGCCCGCCTCACGGTCGTGGCGGGGGTCGTCGATGGTGTGGGGCATCTGTCGTCGTCGGGGTTGAATTTCAAAAACGCTGGGTGCGCTCACGCAGCCACTGCGCAAAGTGTGCTTCGTCGATGTCGCCGGCGGCCAGGCTGAGCATCACCATCACGCAATCGATGTCGGTGGCGGTCAAGCGCCAGCCGTTGAGCATCAGGAACAGTTCGGTGGCAACAAACGCCGAGCGCTTGTTGCCATCGATGAACGGATGATTGCGCGCCAGCCCGAAGGCATAGGCAGCGGCCAGCTCAAAACCATCGGGCTGGCCGTAGTGGGCCAAGTTGCGCGGCCGGCTCAACGCCGACTCGAGCAAGCCGGCATCGCGCACACCGGCCGCGCCGCCGTGCTCCGACAATTGCTCGTCGTGCACGGCCAGGATCACCGCCGGGTCCAGCCAAACCCAGGCCTGATTGGCAGCCACGGAACTACTTGGCCAGTTCGCGCAGCACCGCGCGGCGCGCCTTCATGATGTCGCGCGCTGCCTGCATCTGGCCCTCGAATACCGGGTCATGCGGCGTGATGCGCATGCCGTCCGGGCATTCGGTGAGGTAGAGCGTGTCGCCCTTTTCGACCTTCAACAAGGTCAGCACCTCCTTGGGCAGGATGACGCCGACCGAGTTGCCGATCTGGGTGAGCTTGAGGGCGTGCATGGCGAGGCTCCAGCGAAGTTATAACCGATGTTATACCAACGCGAGCCGCGGCGTGTCCCTTCCCCTGGGGGACAGGTCGCCGAAGGCAACCAGGGGAACGCGGTGCTGATCGAAGTGCCCGGCCCGATCCGGGTTGCCCGGTCGGGTCGGGTCAGCCCCTCGGGGGCGGCCGCCAGGCGGCCGGGGTCAAGACGTCACGCCACCCGGGTTGCGCAGGCGGATGTGCAGTTCACGCAACTGCTTCTCGTCGACCAGGCTGGGCGCGCCGGTCAGCAGGCACTGGGCGCGCTGGGTCTTGGGGAAGGCGATCACGTCGCGGATCGAGTCGGCCTTGCTCATCAGCGTGGCAATGCGGTCCAGGCCGAAGGCCAGGCCGCCGTGCGGCGGCGCGCCGTATTGCAGCGCGTCGAGCAGGAAGCCGAACTTGATCTTCTGCTCCTCGGGCGTGATGTTGAGCGCCTCGAACACACGCGCCTGCACCTCGGCCTTGTGGATGCGCACCGAGCCGCCGCCGATCTCCCAGCCGTTGAGCACCATGTCGTAGGCCTTGGCGATGCAGGCACCCGGGTCGGTCTTCATCAGCTCGTCGTGGCCGTCCTTGGGCGCGGTGAACGGGTGGTGCACCGCGTTCCAGCGGCCGGCTTCCTCGTCGTGCTCGAACATCGGAAAGTCGACCACCCACATCGGTGCCCACACGTCGTTGAACAGGCCGTGGTTGCGGCCAAACTCGCTGTGGCCGATCTTCACGCGCAGCGCGCCCAGCGCGTCGTTGACCACCTTGGCCTTGTCGGCGCCGAAGAAGATCAGGTCGCCGTTGCAGGCACCGGTTCGGGCGATGATCTCGGCGACCGCTGCGTCGTGCAGGTTCTTGACGATCGGGCTTTGCAGACCATCGCGGCCCTTGCCGGCGTCGTTGACCTTGATCCAGGCCAGACCGCGTGCGCCGTAGATCTTGACGAACTCGCCATAGGCGTCGATCTCGCCGCGGCTCATCTCGGCACCGCCGGGCACGCGCAGCGCCGCCACGCGACCGCCCTTGGTGGTGGCCGGTGTCGAGAAGACCTTGAAGTCGACGTCGTGCATCACGTCGGTCAGCTCGGTGAACTCGAGCTTGACGCGCAGATCGGGCTTGTCGGAGCCGTACTTGTGCATCGCGTCGGCGTAGGTCATCTCCACATACACCGGCAGCTCCACGCCCATGGTCTTGCGGAACACGGTGCGGATCATCGCCTCGGTGATGGCGCGGATCTCCTGCTCGTCGAGGAACGAGGTCTCGATGTCGATCTGGGTGAACTCGGGCTGGCGATCGGCGCGCAGGTCTTCGTCGCGGAAGCACTTGGTGATCTGGTAGTAGCGGTCGAAGCCCGCCACCATCAGCAGCTGCTTGAACAGCTGCGGGCTCTGCGGCAGCGCAAAGAACGCACCGTCGTGCACGCGGCTGGGCACCAGGTAGTCGCGCGCGCCTTCGGGCGTGCTCTTGGTCAGCATCGGCGTCTCGATGTCGATGAAGCCCTGCTCGTCGAGGAACTTGCGCACCTCGATGGCCACGCGGTAGCGCAGCATCAGGTTCTTCTGCATCTGCGGGCGCCGCAGGTCGAGCACGCGGTGCGTCAGCCGCACGGTCTCGCTGAGGTTCTCGTCGTCGAGCTGGAACGGCGGCGTCACGCTGGGGTTGAGCACCTCCACCGCATGCGCCAGCACCTCGATCTTGCCGCTGACCAGGTTGCTGTTCTCGGTGCCGGCCGGGCGGCCACGCACCAGGCCCACCACCTTCAGGCAGAACTCGTTGCGCACGCCCTCGGCGGTGGCAAACATCTCGGCGCGATCGGGATCGCAGACGATCTGCACCAGGCCCTCGCGGTCACGCAGGTCGATGAAGATCACGCCACCGTGGTCGCGCCGGCGGTGGGCCCAACCCATCAGGGTGACGGTCTGGCCCATCAGCGCTTCGCTGACCAGGCCGCAGTAGGTGGTTCTCATGGTGTGACTCCGGTGCTTGGATCGGCCGCGGCGCCTGTTGGCTGCGCAGCCTGAAATGGGGGAAGTGGAAACTGGTTTGGCGTGAGGGGGCTTGATCAAAAGCCCTCAGGGCCAGGTGCCGCGCCGGGCGCCCGGCCCGGTCAATTTCGGCGGGCTGCCGCCGGGGCTGCCAGCGGGCGCGGCGGCGCGGGCGGGGGCGGCACCACCACGCCCATCGAGATGATGTACTTCAGGGCCTGGTCGACGCTCATCTGCAGCGGCCGCACCTGGCTGCGCGGCATCATCAGGAAGAAGCCCGAGGTCGGATTCGGCGTGGTCGGCACGTACAGGCTGACATGCTCGCCGTCCAGGTGCGCAGCCACCTCGGCGCCGGGCTTGCCGGTGACGAAGGCGATCGTCCAGGAGCCGGCGTGCGGGTACTGCACCAGCACCGCCTCGCGAAAGGCATTGCCGCTGCTGGAAAACAGCGTGTCCGACACCTGCTTGACCGAGCTGTAGATGGCATTGACGATCGGGATGCGCGACATCGCCCGGTCCCACTGCCGCAGCCACCACTGGCCGAAGATGTTGGTCACGAACATGCCGGAGACCAGCATCACCGCCACCATCACCAGCACGCTGAGCCCGGGGATGTGGCGCAAGGACTCGATGAACGCATCGGCACCCACCGGCGCCACCGCCTGGCTGATGTTGAGCAGCCACGAGAACATGCCGTCCATCAGGCCCAGCAGCCACAGCAGCACCCAGATGGTGATGGCCAGCGGCAGCCAGACCAGCAGGCCGGCAATGATGTACTTGCGAACGGGATGGGTCATCGAGCAACGTGCTCAGTGGCAGGCACAGCCGCCGCCGCAGGACGTGGACGGCGCGGCGCTGGTGGCGCCGGCGCCGGCGCCGGCGTCGGGCTTGCCGGCGGCCGCTGCCGGTGCTGCCGCAGCGCCGCCGGCCGCACCGGCCGCAGCAGGTGCCTCCGGTGCCGCGGGTGCTGCAGGCGCCGCACCGCTGCCCTTGAAATCGGTGGCGTACCAGCCCGAGCCCTTGAGCTGGAAGCCGGCCGCAGTCACCTGCTTGGTGAACGACTCGGCACCGCAGGCCGGACAGGTGCTGAGCACCGCATCGGACAGTTTCTGCAACACGTCCTTCGCATGGCCACAGGCGGAGCAGCGATAGGCGTAGATCGGCATGGCTAAACCCTTGACGCAAAACAGGAAATTATAGATGGCGGCGGCCGACGGGCTTTCAAGCACGTCCGTGTCGGCACGTGACTCAATGCCGATGCGGCTTGTCCGGGTGGGCCGTTGCCGCGTGGCCGCGGCCGTGCGCCGCGGCGTGCAACGCCGCCTGGCCCTGGCGAACCGCCGCCTCGATCGATTCGCCACGGTGACGAATCAGCGTGGGCGCCAGCGTGCCCAGCACCATGCCGATGATCGATGCCATCAGCCCCAGCAGGTTGGCCGGCACCAGGGCGTCGGGCGCCACCTGACCGGCCAGCAGCCAGGTGCCGATGCCCAGCACGATCGACAGCAGCGCGCCCTGGGTGTTGGCGCGCTTCCAGTAGGCGCCGGCCACCAGCGGCACGAAGGCGCCGGCCAGCGTCACGTTGTAGGCGTTCTGCACCATCTCGTACATCGTGCTCTTGCTGTTGAGCGCAAACAGCAGCGCCCCGGCGGCGAAGCTGACCAGCACCAGCCGCAAGGTGAGCAGGAACTGCCGGTCGCCCATGCGCGGCACGAAGGGGCGCAGCACGTTCTCGGTGAAGATGGCCGTGGGTGCCAACAAAGCACCGCTGGCGGTCGACAGGATGGCCGACAGCAGCGCGCCGAAAAACATCACCTGCGCCCACAGCGGCATCTTGCCCAGCACCAGATCGGGCAGGATGCGCTGGATGACCCGCGGATCCTCGTCGGCGAACAGCTGCACCAGCTCCGGAAACGCCACCAGCGCCGCGTAGCCGATGAAGATCGGCACGAAGGCGAAGCAGAAGTAGAGCAGCCCGCCGATGATGGTGCCGCGCACGGCGGTCTTCTCGTCCTTGGCGCTGGTCATGCGCTGGAACACGTCCTGCTGCGGGATCGAGCCGAAGGCGAAGGCGAAGAACGCGCCGGCCATGGCCCACCAGCCGGCCGAATCGCTGGGAAAAAACTGCAGCTTGCCTTCGGCCGAGGCCTGCGCGATCACCTTGGCCGGGCCCCCGGCCATGTCGCCCACCAGCACCGCCACCAGCGTCAGGCCGACCAGGATCACCACCGCCTGGAACAGGTCGGTGAAGGCCACCGACCACATGCCGCCGAACAGGGTGTAGACCATCACCACGCCGGCGCCCAGCAGGATGGCGTCGTTGAGCGCCAGCGCGCCGCCCGACAGCACATGGATCACCAGGCCCAGCGCCGTCATCTGCGCCGAGGTCCAGCCCAGGTAGCTGAGCGTGATGGCCACGCTGGTCAGCACCTCCACGCCCTTGCCGTAGCGCAGCTTGTAGAAGTCGCCGATGGTCAGCAGGTTCATGCGGTAGAACAGCCGCGCAAACAGCAATGCGGCGATCACCAGGCAGGCGGCCGCGCCGAAGGGGTCGCCCGGGATGCCGCCCAGCCCGTCCTTGGCGAAGGTGGCCGACACCGACAGCACCGTCTCGGCGCCGAACCAGGTGGCGAACACCGTGGCCACGTTCATGTAGAGCGGCAGGCTGCGGCCGGCCACCAGGTAATCCTTGGCGCTGTGCACCCGGCGCGCGGCCAGCAGGCCGATGCCGATGGTGACCAGCAGGTAAACGACGACCGAGGTGATCAGCACGGCTGGGCTCCGCCTAAGTGAGGGTCAGGAAGTGAGGGTCTGGGACCAGTCAGGGGTGGAACGCAAAAAGCGGGCCTTGAGGCGCCCGCGGGCCGAAGTTTACGGGCCTGCGGCGGCGATCAGCAGCCAGCGATCAGCGGCCGCCGATCCGGACCCGCCGATCAATACCCGCGCCAATGCAGCAGCCACTGCACCACCACCGCGCCCAGCACGAATCCGATCGCGCCGTACAGCAGCGCCTGCAGCAGGCGGTTGGTGCGGCGCTGCTCGACCAGCAAGGCCAGCGTGGCCGGGTCGCTCTCGCGCCCGCGCAGCAGCGCCTGGTGCACCAGGCGGGGCAGCTCGGGCAGCAACTGGGCGTAGCGCGGTGCCTCGTTCTTCAGCCGCTCCACCAGGCCCTGCCAGCCCACCTGGCGGTACATCCAGGTTTCGAGGAAGGGCTTGGCGGTGGCCCACAGGTCGAGTTCGGGGTCGAGCTGGCGGCCCAGGCCCTCGATGTTGAGCAGCGTCTTCTGCAGCAGCACCAGCTGCGGCTGGATCTCCACATTGAAGCGGCGCGAGGTCTGGAACAGCCGCATCAGCACCTGGCCGAGCGAGATGTCCTTCAGCGGCCGGTCGAAATGCGGCTCGCAGACGGCGCGGATCGCGCTCTCCAGCGCATCCACCCGGGTGTTGGGCGGCACCCAGCCGCTTTCCACATGCAGCTCGGCCACGCGCTTGTAATCGCGGCGGAAAAAGGCCAGGAAGTTCTGCGCCAAATATTCTTTGTCCCAGTCGGTGAGCGTGCCCACGATGCCGAAATCCAGCGCGATGTAGCGGCCGAAACTGCGCGGCGCCAGGCTCACCTGGATGTTGCCGGGGTGCATGTCGGCATGGAAGAAACCGTCGCGAAACACCTGGGTGAAGAAGATCGTGACGCCGTCACGCGCCAGCTTCGGGATGTCGACGCCGGCCTCGCGCAGCCGGTCGATCTGGCTGATCGGCACACCATCCATGCGCTCCATCACCAGCACCGTGGAGGTGCACAGGTCCCACACCATCTCGGGCACCAGCACCAGCTCCAGGCCCTGCATGTTGCGGCGCAACTGGGCGGCGTTGGCCGCCTCGCGCACCAGGTCGAGCTCGTCGTGCAGGTAGGTGTCGAACTCGGCCACCACCTCGCGCGGTTTCAGGCGCTTGCCGTCGGCCCAGGCCCATTCGACCACCCGGGCCAGCTTGTGCAGCAGGTTCAGGTCGTGGTCGATCACCTCGAGCATGCTCGGGCGCAGCACCTTGACCGCCACCTCGCGGCCACCGCCGCCGGCCTTGCGCAGCGTGGCGAAGTGCACCTGGGCGATCGACGCACTGGCCACCGGCACGCTGTCGAAATGCTCGAACAGCTCGTCGATGCGCCGCCCGAAGGCCTTCTCGATCAGCGCCACCGCCTGCGCGCCGGGAAATGGCGGCACCCGGTCCTGCAGCTTGGCCAGCTCGTCGGCCACGTCCAGCGGCAGCAGGTCGCGCCGGGTCGAGAGCACCTGGCCGAACTTGACGAAGATCGGCCCCAGCTTTTCGAGCGCCATGCGCAGGCGCGCGCCGCGCGGCGCGTCCAGCCGGGCGCGGCGCCCGATGGTGGCCACCCGCACCAGCGCGCGCACCCAGCCCTGGCGGAAGCGCGACAGCGCCACCTCGTCCAGCCCGAAACGCAGGACCGTGAGGCCGATGTAGATCAGCCGGAAGAATTGACCCATGCCTGTGTTGTGTCGAGCTGGTGCCGAGCGCGCAGTGTGCCGAACGGGCCGTCAGCGGCTGCGCACGCGACCGGCCGCCGCACCGGCGCCCTGCATCGCACCGCGCAGGGCCCGTGCCAGGCTGCTGCCGAGGCGGTGCAACTCATGCGCCACCGTGGGGCCGAACAGGCGTTCTAGGTCGTCGGCCACGTCCCAGCGCAGGTTCTTCAGCAGCCAGTCGACGTCGCTGGCCAGTTGCACATCGCCCTCGATGACCAGCGGCGGCATCTGCCCGGTCAGCGCCTGCAGCGCCAGAGCCGCCGGGTTGGGCGCATCCAGGCGCACCCGCAGGTCGGCGTCCACCGGGTCGCGGCACCACTCGACCAGGCCCGCGGGCGTCACCATGAAGGCCAGCGGCGGCGGCGCCGGCAACAGGCGCGGCAATTGCATCAACTCGAGACGAAGTACACGCCCGCGGTGCGGCTGCAGCCTTTGCACCGCCTGCGGCTCGGCCGAAATCACGTGATTGACGACCAGCACCAGCCGGTCCATCAGGGCGGGCGCCAGCAGCGCGTTGAGGTTCTGCAACATCGTCCGGATTGTAGGCAGGCCACCACGGCGGGCCTGCAACCGCCATTGGAGTGACTTTGAATTCAACGAGAATGCCCGCTGGCCGCCAGCGCCCGCCTCAGCGGCTGTTGGACGCGGTGACCGTCGAAGATCCGGGCCTTCTGGGCCGGCATCGCGGTTGAGCCGCCGACCCATGATCCCACCTCACTGATGTTCGAACCCCGCAACAACCGCAGTTTCCACAGCGCCCCCCAGTCGATCACGGCCTTCATCGCCACCGTCCTGGAGCCGGCGATCACCGTCTTCGTCTATGTGGCCGCGATGGCGTGGTACGACGAGCCGATCGGCCGCGCCGACCTGACCTTGTGCTTCCTGGTGCTGGCGCTCACCTGGCCGGGCATCAACCGCTTCCGGGACCGCCTCAGCTCGGCCGCGGTGGGCATCCTGGGCTCGTGGATCACGCTGCTGGCCATCCTGCTGGGCTTTGGTTATGGCACCCGCAGCCTGGATCTGTTCGATCCCAATGTGATCCTGGTCTGGACGGTGGCCACGCCGCTGCTGCAGTTGCTGGCCGTGCGGCTGGGCTTCAAGGCCATCCGGCAGCAGGCGGCCAATCCGCAGAACCGCCGCAGCGCGGTGGTGATCGGCGCCAGTGCGCTGGGCGTGAAGGTGGCGCGCGCGCTGGGCCAGAACCCCGTGCAGGGCGTCGACTTCCTGGGCTACTTCGACGACCGCGCCGACGCCCGGGTGCACAACGACAGCACCGGGCAGCGGCTGGGCACGCTGCAGGATGCCGCGCCCTACATCCGCGCCAAAGGCGTGAAAGAGGTCTTCATCACGCTGCCGCTGGGCTCGCAGCCGCGCATCATCGACCTGCTGGAGCACCTGCAGGGCACCACGGCGTCGATCTACTTCGTGCCCGACGTGTTCGGCATCAGCATCATCCAGGGCCGCCTGCAGGACATGGGCGGCGTGCCGGTGGTGGGCATCTGCGAGACCCCGTTCACCGGCACCAACCGGCTGATCAAGCGGGTGAGCGACATCGTGCTGACGCTGCTGATCCTGGTGCTGATCGCGCCGGTGATGCTGGCCGTGGCCATCGGCGTGAAGCTCAGCTCGCCCGGGCCCATCGTCTTCAGGCAGCGGCGCAACGGGCTCGACGGTGAAGAGATCATCGTCTACAAGTTCCGCTCGATGACCACGCAGGACAACGGGGCGGTGGTCAAGCAGGCCACCAAGGGCGATGCCCGCATCACGCCCTTCGGCGCCTTCATCCGCAAGACCTCGCTGGACGAACTGCCGCAGTTCATCAACGTGCTGCAGGGCCGCATGAGCATCGTCGGGCCGCGCCCGCATGCGGTGGCGCACAACGAGATGTACCGCCAGCTGATCAAGGCCTACATGGTGCGCCACAAGGTCAAGCCCGGCATCACCGGCTGGGCCCAGGTCAACGGCCACCGCGGCGAGACCGACACACTCGAGAAGATGCAGGCGCGGGTGGAATACGACCTCGAGTACCTGCGCAACTGGTCGCTGGGGCTCGACCTGGTGATCATCCTGCGCACCGTCAAATCGGTGCTGGCCGACAGCAAGGCGTATTGAGGCCGGCCCGGCACGTCCGCCACGCCCGAACCCATCGATCGTTACCGAACACTGCCCCGAAGGACCCGACCATGACGCTTTCCCGTGTTTCCCGGCGCCTGGCCGCCGCGCTGGCCACCCTGGCCGCCGGCGCCACCATGGCACAGAGCAGCCCCTACTACCTCGGTGTGGCGCAATCGCTGGGCCATGAATCCAACCTGTACCGCGTGGGTGACGGCCAGGTGCTGCCGGCGGGCTTCAGCAAATCCGACACGGTGTCGGGCACCTCGCTGGTGGGCGGCGTCGACCAGACCATCAGCCGCCAGCGCGTCTATGGCAGCGCCAATGTGCGCGCCAACCGCTATGCCAACAACAAGACGCTGGACAACGAGTCCTACGGCCTGAACCTGGCGCTGGACTGGGCCACCGTGGGCCGCTTGTCGGGCACGCTCAGCGCCGCGGCAGACCAGAACCTGGCGCAGTTCAACAACCGCACCGCGGGTGGGGTCGAGACGAAGAAGAACGTGGTGCGCACCAACCAGGTCGATGCCAAGGTGCGGCTGGGCGTGGTCACCAAGTACACGCTGGAGGCCTCGCTGGGCCATCGCGATCGCAGCTATTCGGCCTCCGAGTACGACAGCAGCGAATACCGGCAGACCAGTGGCTCGCTGGGCCTGCGCTACCGGCCCAGCAGCGCCTTGTCGCTGGGGGCGGCCCTGCGCATCTCCGAGGCCCGCTACCCGAAGTTCAACCAGACGGCGCCCGGCGTGTTCGAGGCCGACCGCCTGAAACGCCAGGACATCGACTTCACCGCCACCTGGCTGCCCAGCGCGGTGAGCCGGTTCAACCTGCGTCTGAGCCCCACCCACACCTCGTACGACCGCGATACCGGCAGCGATTTCTCGGGCGTCACCGGTTCGGCCACCTGGGGCTGGCAGCCCACCGGCAAGCTCAAGCTCACCACGGGCCTGTCGCGCGACACCGGCCAGAGCTCGGACGCCGTCAACCTGGGCTTCTTCGGCAGCGGCGTCACCGACTACAGCCGCACCACCAGCGCGCTGAGCCTGAAAGCCGACTACGAATTCAGCGCCAAGATCGCGCTGAACGCCGGCCTCAGCCATGCCCACCGGGCGCTGACCAACACCAGCAGCCTGTCCGGCAGCACCCTCGGCACCGACACCGGCAGCGACAACACCACCGTGCTGTCGCTGGGCGCGCGCTGGCTGCCCACGCGCAGCATCCAGGTGGGCTGCAACGCCAGTGCCGAAAACCGCAGTTCCAGCAACGCCCGGCTGTCGGTGGGGCTGAGCGGCAACTCGTTCAGTTGCTACGGCCAGTTCGTGCTGCAGTGATCGGGCGATCCATGGCCACCATCCTGCTGACCGGCGCCACCGGCTACATCGCCTCGCACACCTGGCTGGCGCTGCAGGCGGCCGGTTTCGACGTGGTGGGGGTCGACGACTTTTCCAACAGCTCACCCGAGGTGCTGAACCGGCTGCGCACGCTGAGCGGCCGCGAACCGGTGTTCGAGCGCGCCAGCGTGTGCGACGCCACCGCGATGACCGGTGTCTTCGAGCGCCATGCCATCGACGCGGTGGTGCACTTTGCCGCCTTCAAGTCGGTGGGTGAATCCACCGCCCAGCCGCTGGCCTATTACCGCAACAACCTGGGCGGCCTGGTCACGGTGTGCGAGGCGATGCGCGCCACGGGCTGCAGCCGCTTTGTCTTCAGCAGCAGCGCCACGGTGTATGGCGATCCGCCACGCCTGCCGATCACCGAGGACAGCCCGCTGTCGGCCACCAACCCCTACGGCCAGACCAAGCTGATGGGCGAGACCCTCCTGCGCGACCTGGGCGCGGCCGATGCCAACTGGCAGACCGCCTGCCTGCGCTACTTCAACCCGGTGGGCGCGCATGCGTCCGGGCTGATCGGCGAAGACCCGCGCGGCACACCCAACAACCTGATGCCCTACGTGGCCCAGGTGGCCGTGGGGCGGCGCGACAGGCTCAGCGTGTTCGGCAACGATTACGCCACGCCCGACGGCACCGGCGTGCGCGACTACATCCATGTGGTCGATCTGGCTGAAGGCCATGTGGCGGCGCTGCGCCGGCTGCTGGACGCCCCAGGCTCGCTCACCGTCAACCTGGGCACCGGGCGGGGCTACAGCGTGCTCGACCTGGTGGCGGCCTATGCCCGGGCCAGCGGCCGGCCGGTGCCCTATGAGATCGTGGCGCGCCGCCCGGGCGACGTGGCCGCGTGTTATGCCGATCCCGCGCTGGCCGAACGCCTGCTGGGCTGGCGCGCGCAGCACGACCTGGACCGCATGTGCGTCGACAGCTGGCGCTGGCAGACCATGAACCCCCAAGGCTTTGCAGCATGAACATCTCTGTGCAACCCGTGATCATGGCCGGTGGCTCGGGCACGCGCCTCTGGCCACTGTCGCGCGCCGGATACCCCAAGCAGTTCCTGGTGCTGTCGGGCGGCCCCGACAACAACACCAGCCTGTTCCAGCAGGCTGTCTCGCGCCTGCAGGGCCTGGCCAGTGACGACATCACCGTGGCCCCGCCCAGCATCGTCGGCAACGAGGAACACCGCTTCCTGGTGCTCGACCAAATGCGCGAGCTGAACATCGACCCCGCCGCCGTGCTGCTCGAACCGGTGGGCCGCAACACCGCGCCGGCCGTCACGCTGGCCGCGCTGGCCGCGCTGGACGGTGGTGGCGACCCGGTGCTGGTGATCAACTCGTCGGACCAGACGGTGACCGACGAAGCCGCCTTCACCGCGGCCCTGCAGCGTGCGGTGCGGTTGGCCGCCGAGGGCGCGATCACGATCCTGGGCATCACGCCCGATCGACCCGAGACCGGCTACGGCTACATCCTGGCCGCCGGCAGTGGTGATGCGCCCGCCGTGACCCGGTTCGTCGAGAAACCCGATGCCGCCACGGCAGCGCGTTATCTGGCCGAAGGCGGCTATTTCTGGAATGCCGGCATGTTCGTGCTGAAGGCCAGCGTGTGGATGGCGGCGCTGGAGCGCTTTCGCCCCGACATCGCCGCCGCCACCCGCGCCGCCTGGGCCGAGCGCAGCACCGACGCCAAGTTCGTGCGGCCCGGCAAGGCCGCCTTTGCGGCCGTGCCCAGCGAATCGGTCGACTACGCGGTGATGGAGAAGTGCCCCGGCAGCGCGTTCGAGATCCGCATGGTGGCGCTGGACGCCGGCTGGAACGACCTGGGCGCCTGGGAAGCCGTGTGGCAGGTGGCACCCAAGGACGCGCAAGGCAACGCCAGCGCGGGCGACGCCATCGTCAAGGACAGCCACAACACGCTGGTGCATGCCACCAGCCGGCTGGTCAGCGCGGTGGGGCTGGACAACGTGGTGGTGGTGGAGACACCCGATGCGGTGCTGGTGATCAACCGCGAACGCAGCCAGGACGTCAAGCTGATCGTCAACCAGCTCAACGCCGAAGGCCGCGGCGAGCAGACCCTGCACCGCAAGGTGCACCGGCCCTGGGGCTGGTAC
>Ga0155495_1218_pt2 | contig 27420 bp, 25 predicted proteins | sample RifCSPhighO2_12_FD_107153 | JGI IMG/M metagenome (GOLD analysis project Ga0155495, IMG submission 107153) | Burkholderiales bacterium RIFCSPHIGHO2_12_FULL_69_20
GTCGACCACCTCATCGGGCGCCAGTGCGGTGGCGCTGGCCCAGGGCCGCGCCTCGATGGCAAAGGCGCCGGTGGTCACGCCGCTGGCGCGCACCTCCAGCCGCCAGTTGCCGGGCGACAGGTACCACGCCGGCCGCGAGAGCGGGCCTGCGGTCAGCGCACTCCAGTCGCTGGCGGTGCCCAGCGGGCCCACCAGGCGCCACTGCGCGCCGGCAAAGCTCGCGGTGGGGGTGAATGCAACGCTGTCGCTGGCGCTGACCTGCAGGTCGAAGGCCAGCGTCTGGCCCGGCCCGACGATCGTGCCCGTCACCGGCGTGGACGCGGTGGCCGACAGCGCGAGCGCCGCGGGGGCCGCATCGGCCCATTGCGCGATGCGCAGCAGGCTCTGGCGCGCGCCCTGGGCCAGGCTGGTCTGGGTCCAAAGAAAGTAGCTGCCCGCACGCGGCAGGGCCACCGTCGCCACGCCCGCATCGGCCAGGCTGCCGCTGCCCAGGCTCTGGCCCTGCACGGTGGTCATCTGCCACCACAGGCCGGCCGGGACGACCGCCGTGTCGCGGGTGACGGTGAGCGACAGCGTGCCGGTGCGGCCGGTGCCGCCACTGCCGCCGAGATTGGGGTTGTAGCCGCTGTTGGGGTAGCCGCTGATGCCGATGTAGTAAACGCCGCTGGCAGGCACGCTGTAGGCCAGCGGGCTGTCGTCGGTGGCCGCCACCGCCACGCCGCTGGCGTTGAAGACGCGGGCATAACCATCGAAGTCGCCGTTGGGCGTGCTCAGGCGCAGCACCTCGCCAGCGGCGGCCACCACGCGGTAGAAGTCGACGTCGAGGGCGCCGAACTCGCCGTCGCCGATGGTCACGTCCACCGTCGCCGACTGGCCGGCGGCCACCAGCAGGTCTTGCGCGCCGGCCAGCGTGTCGGGCACCTCGCCGCCGGGCAGCGCAACGCCCTGGCGCAGGACCTGCACACGCAGCGTGCCCGCCTCGGCGGCGGCGCCCGGCTCGGGCGGGATCGTCGGGTCGTAGGCGGCGTTGTCCGCCCGGCTCACGCCCAGGTAGTAGAGCCCGCCCAGCGACACGGTGTGGCGCAAGCTGTCGCCGGTGGTGGCGACCAATTCGAGGCCGTTGGCGTCGAACAGGCGCAGGCGATGGGCCAGGCCGCCGGCCGGTACGCTGATGTCCAAGCTGTCGCCGGCCAGGGCCAGCAGTCGCAGCAGTTCGACATCGTTGGCATCGGCGGCCAGGGCCACCTCGGCCTCCACGCTGGTGTTGACCTCGACCAGCAGGTCGCGCGCGGTGTCCAGGGTGTTGGCGGCGGTCGCCAGCGGCTGCAGCAGGTGGGCCAGCGACAGACTGCCCGGCGCGACGGCATCGATCCTGAGCACCTGCCCGCCCAGGCCGGTGCCCACCGGCAACAGCAACTCGGTCTGCGGTGCGGCAGCCAGCGGCGCGTCTTGCGTGCTCAACAGGCGGAAGCGCGCACTGCCGGCAGCGCGGCCTTCGGTCTCGACCCGCAGCGTGTAGCGGCCCGCGGCCAGGGTGATGGGCGTGGCATTGCCGTCCTGGCTGTTGAGCGATCCGCTGCCCGGCTGGCTGCCGGTGCCGGCGTTCAGCAACGTCCAGCGCAGCGCGCTGTTGGCCGGCGAGAGCTGGTCCCACTGCACCTGGGTGCTGCGGTCGAGGCTGAAGCTGTAGTTCACCGCGTCACCGGGCACGGCCAGCGTGACGGTCTGGGTCTCGCCCAGCACCAGGGCCTGGCTGCGTGCGGCGCTGCGGTGCAGCGTGAAGGCATAGTCCAGCGCGGTGGTGGCGCCCGTGGCGCCTTCGATCGACATCCAGTAAGTGCCCGCGCGCGGCGCGGTGTAGACGCTGCGATCGGACGTCAGGCTGTTCTGTCCCCACACCCGGGTGGCGGCAGGATCGAACAGCGTGAAATAGCTGGTGGCGCTGGCCGTGCCGGCCTGGAAGTACAGCCGGTCGCCCGCGGCGAGATCGACGCGGTACAGCGCGGCCTGGCCGCCGGCCGGCAGTTGCCCGCTGGTCACGGTGCCGGGCGCCAGCGCCAATGCAGCCTCGATGCCGATCAGGTGGAAGGCGTAGTTGCCGGTGCGGTCGCCGCTGCCATCGACGGTGAGCCGGTAGTCGCCGGGGTCGAGGTCGAGGTAGCTGTCGCCGGTCTGTGTCAGGCCGCGCAGCGAGAACTGGTCGGTGTTGTTGGGGCCCTGCAACTGCCACGAGATCTGGTCACCCTGCACGCCGTCGAACAGGAAGCGGGTGCGCTCCTGCACGTTGAACTCGAACCGGTCCTGCTCACCCGGCTGGTCGATCGATCCTTCGATGCGGTGCACACCCGGGGCCAGGTCACCCGACAGCAGCAGCTTGGGCTCCAGCGTCTCCAGCTTCCAGTTCGTCGGCAAGGCGGCGCGGCTGGCCTGCGCGGTGGCGGTGAGCCGGGCACGCACACGGCCCAGGGTACGGCCGGCATGACGACGCAGGGCAGCAGCGCGGCTGCGAGCGGAACGGTTCGACATCGGGAAATTCCTCAGGTGGCTGCAGGTCGGCCCATGCGCTTGGCACGGGAGCTGGCCGGTCCTCTGGCGGGACGGTCCTAGCCTATGCTCGGACGAGTGTAGGAGGGGGTCATGACCGTTTCCGGTCGTACCTACCCCTTGTCCGTGGGGGCGCGATACCAACGGTTACCGATTCCTCCCGGCCGGGTATGCAGGCGGTTACTTATCTATGATGCGGTCCGTGACCATGACCCCACCCCTGCCCCCTGGCTCGACGGCCGCGCCGATCGATCTGCCGCCCGTGGCCCCCGACGCCATGGTGCGCACCACCCGCGCCGTGGCGGTGGCTGCGCTGCTGGGCCTCATTGCGCTGGGCCTGGCCTGGGAGCTGTGGCTGGCACCCACCGGCGAGCGCTGGTTGGTCTTCAAGGTGATGCCGCTGCTGCTGCCGCTGGTCGGGCTGCTCAAGCACCGGCTCTACACCTACCGCTGGGTCAGCCTGCTGGTGTGGCTGTACTTCACCGAAGGCATCGTGCGCGCCACCGGTGTGCCGCCCGGCGCCGATGGTGGCCTGACCGTGCCGCTGGCCTGGACCCAGGTGGCGCTGTGCACCGTGTTGTTCATTGCCTGCGCGGCGCATGTGCGCTGGCGCCTCAAACACCCGGTGCTGGTGGCCGGTCAACCCGCGGCGGCAACGGCCGGCGAGCGCCCATGACCTCAGCTGCCCTGCTCGATGAACTGCGCACCCTGCTGGGCCCGGCCCAGGTGCTGTGCGAGGGCGACCTCAGCGCCTGGGAGCGCGACTGGCGCAAGCGCTGGCATGGCCGCGCGCTGGCCGTGGTGCGGCCCGGCAGCACCGAGGAGGTGGCCCAGGTGCTGCAGGCCTGTGCCCGGCATGGCATCAGCGTGGTGCCGCAGGGCGGCAACACCGGGCTGGTGGGCGGCGGCGTGCCCGACGACAGCGGCACCCAGGTGCTGCTGAGCCTGGCGCGACTGAACCGCGTGCGCAGCATCGACCGCGCCAACCTGACGATGACGGTGGACGCCGGCATGGTGCTGCAATCGGTGCAACAGGCCGCGGCCGATGCCGGGCTGCTGTTTGCGCTGAGCCTGGCGGCCGAGGGCAGTTGCACCATCGGCGGCAACCTGGCCACCAACGCCGGCGGCACGCAGGTGCTGCGCTACGGCAACGCGCGCGAGCTGTGCCTGGGGCTGGAGGTCGTCACCGCGCAGGGCGAGGTCTGGCACGGCCTGACCGGGCTGCGCAAGGACAACACCGGCTACGACCTGCGCGACCTGTTCATCGGCAGCGAGGGCACGCTGGGGGTCATCACCGCGGCCACGCTGAAGCTTTATCCGCAGCCCGCCGCCAGCCTGACGGCGCTGGCGCGCTGCGAAACGCTGGACGATTGCGTGGCGCTGCTGGGCTTGGCCCAGGCCCGGCTGGGTGCGGGGCTGACCGGCTTCGAGGTGATGAACCAGTTCTCGCTGTCGCTGGTGCGCCGGCACTTCACGCAGCTGGCGCACCCGCTGCCGCCGGCGCCCTGGACGGTGCTGCTCGAATACGCCGATGCCGATGGCGTGGACCCGGCGCGCAGCCGCTTCGAAGCGCTGCTGGAAGCAGCGCTGGCGCAAGGCGTGATCGGCGATGCTGCGGTGGCCGAGAGCCTGGCGCAGTCGGCCGCGATGTGGCACCTGCGTGAAGCCATTCCGCTGGCGCAGAGCGAAGAAGGCCTGAACGTCAAGCACGACATCTCGGTGCCGGTCTCGGCCATCCCCACCTTCTGCGAACGCACCGATGCCGCGCTGCGGGCCGCCGTGCCCGGTGTGCGGCTGGTCAACTTCGGCCACCTGGGCGACGGCAACCTGCACTACAACGTGCAGTGCCCCGAGGGCGGCGAGGCCAGCCAGTTCCTGGCCACGCACGAGCCGGCGATCAATGCCATCGTCTACGACGCGGTGCAGGCCTGCGGCGGCTCGTTCTCGGCCGAGCATGGCGTGGGCGCGCTCAAGCGCCACGAGATGGAACAGCGCAAGTCGCCGGTGGCGCTGGGCCTGATGCGCGCCATCAAGCAGGCGCTCGATCCGCACGGCTTGCTCAACCCGGGCCGCGTGGTCTAGCGACGCCCCTGCGGCCAACACCGAGGAGCTGGCGCCGTCGTCAGTGCGCGCCGCCCTTGAGGGCTGCCGGCAGCGGCAACGGCATCACCTCGATGCCCTCGTCGGCCAGCGCGGCACGCTCTTCGACGCTGGCCTGGCCGCGGATGCCGCGGTGCTCGGTCTCGCCGTAGTGGATGCGGCGGGCTTCTTCTGGAAAGCGCTCGCCCACGTCCTCGGTGGTCTTGAGCACCTGCTGCACGGCCCGCAGCCACATCGCCTGCATCTGCGCAGGGCTGGGCTCGACGGCCGCCGCAGGCACCGGCGCGCTGGGCGCCACCGCGTCCTGCGTGGTGGGCGCGCGGGCGCCGGACAGGTTCAGGCGCGGGGCGCTGGGCAGGCGGGTGACCTGCTGGTTGCCACACATCGGGCACTCGACCACACCGCGCGCGTTCTGGTCCACGAAGTCGGTTTCCGAGGCAAACCAACCCTCGAAACCGTGGTCATGGGCACAGCGCAGATTCAGCACCTTCATCGTGCCGTCATTATCCGCCGGGCGCTGCTACGGACCGGGCACCCAGTCAAGTGCCCACAGGCCGGCGCGCCACTTCTGCAGCCATTGCAGGCCGATCAGCGTCTTGACGTCGCTGAGCTCGCCGCGCGCGGCCAGCGCATCCAGCTGGGCCTCGTCCATCAGGCACAGGTCGATCAGCTCGCCGGGATCGAGCCGGCGCTCACCCGCCTGCAGGCCGCGGGCAAACCAGATCTGGATGCCCTCGTTGCTGTAGGCGGCGGCGTTGTGCACGACGCAGGCCCGCGCCCACTCGGCGGCCCGGTAGCCGGTTTCCTCGGCCAGCTCGCGCACGGCGCAGGACAGGATGGACTCGCCTGGATCGATCTTGCCCGCAGGGAACTCGAGCAGCACCTGCCCCAGCGGATAGCGGTACTGGCGCTCCATCACCAGCCGGCCGTCGTCGAGCAGTGGCACCACCATCACCGCGCCGGGATGCACGATGTACTCGCGCGTGGCGGTGTGGCCGTCAGGCTGCACGATGACATCGCAGCGCACGTCGAGAAAGCGGCCGCGCCAGACCTGCTCGCCGCTGACCCGGCGCTCGATCAGGCTGTCGTCACTCATGGACAGGCTGCTTGCGCAGCAGGCGCCAGACGAAGCCGGGGAAGGCGAAGGTGAGCATCAGGCAACCCACCGCGGCATAGAACTCCCAGCCCTGCGGCGAGTGCTGGCCGATGCGGGCCTCGATCAGCTTGCCCAGGCCGATCAGCAGCCCCGAGAGCAGCAGCAGTTCGAGCAGGCGCCAGCCCAGCGGCTTGGGCGCGCGGCGCGGCCCGACCACCAGCAGCCGCTCGGTGAGGAAGGGCAGGTTGGCGAAGACGAAGCCCAGCAGCAACAGCAGCCAGCCGGGGCCCGAGCCGGTCATGCGAGCAGCTCCGGCGACCGATCAGGTTGCCAAAGCACGCAGGATGGCGTCGCGGCACATCGCCATCAGGCCGCCCGGCATCAGGCCGAACACCAGCACCGCGGCGCCGTTGACGGCCAGCAGCGCGCTGACGCCGGTGCTCTGCACCGGATGGGTGGCGTTGCCGGCCAGCGGCTCGTCGAAGTACATCACCTTGACGATGCGCAGGTAGTAGAACGCGCCCACCAGCGACAGCATCACCGCCACCACCGCCAGCACGATGTAGCCGGTGAGGTTGGTGGTGATCAGCGCCTGCAGGATCGCCAGCTTGGCGTAGAAGCCCACCATCGGCGGCACGCCGGCCAGCGAGAACATGAACACCGTCATGATGCCGGCCAGCCACGGAGCGCGCTTGCCCAGGCCGGCCAGGTCGGTGATCTCTTCGCTCTCGAAGCCGGTGCGGGCCAGGAACATGATCAGCCCGAAGGTGCCCAGCGTGGTGATCACGTAGGTCACCACGTAGAACATCGCCGAGCTGTAGGCGTTGCCGGCCGACAGCGTATTGCCGCTGACCACGCCGGCCGTCATGCCCAACAGCATGAAGCCCATCTGCGAGATGGTCGAATAAGCCAGCATGCGCTTGAGGTTGGTCTGCGCGATGGCGGCCAGGTTGCCGATCACCAGCGACGCAATGGCCAGCACGATCATCATCTGCTGCCAGTCGACCGCCAGGCCCAGCATGCCCTCGACCAGCAGGCGCACCGTGATGGCAAACGCCGCCAGCTTGGGCGCGCCGCCGATCAGCAGCGTGACGGCCGTGGGCGCGCCCTGGTAGACATCAGGCACCCACATGTGGAACGGCACCACGCCCAGCTTGAAGGCCAGGCCGGCGACCACGAACACCACGCCGAAGGTCAGCACCGTGCCGTTGATGCGACCGGTGCCGATGGCGTTGAAGACCTCGTTGATCTCCAGCGAGCGGGTGGCGCCGTACATCATCGACAGGCCGTAGAGCAGGAAGCCCGAGGCCAGCGCGCCGAGCACGAAGTACTTCATCGCTGCCTCGGTGCTGACGCCGTGGTCGCGCCGCATCGCCACCAGCGCGTACAGCGACAGGCTCATCAGTTCGAGCCCGAGGTAGACCACCAGGAAGTTGTTGGCCGAGCACATCACGCAGATGCCCAGCAGCACGAACATCGACAAGCTGAAGAACTCGCCCTTGAGCATGTCGCGGCTGGCGATGTAGGGCTGGGCGTAGGCGATGGTGATCATCACCGCCACGGTGGCGAAGAAGGCCAGCAGGTGGCCCATCGGATCGCTGACCATCATGCGCTGCATGCCATAGACGGTGGCGCCACCGTCGTAGTAGGCCAGGTGCATGGCCGCCACCGCCGCCAGGCTGAGTTGCGCCAGCCAGAAGGTGGGGCGGCGCTTTTCGTCGGTGACGAACAGGTCGACCAGCGCCACGGCGCAGGCCATCAGCAGCAGCAGCGCTTCGGGGTAGACGACGAGCCAGTTCATTGCGTTCATGGTGTGTTCTCGCTCGGTGTCACTGCAGCTTGGTCAGCGCAACGTGCTTGAGCAGCTCGGTCACGGAAACATGCATCACGTCGGTGAACGGCTTGGGATACACGCCCATCCACAGCGTGGCGATGGCCAGCACGGCCATGATGCCGAACTCGCGGGCGTTGAGGTCGCTGAGCTCACGCACGTGATGATTGGTGACCTCGCCGAAGTACACCCGCTTGTACATCCACAGCGAGTAGGCGGCGCCGAAGATCAGCGCGGTGGCCGCGATGGCCGCCAGCCAGAAGTTGAACGACACCGTGCCCAGGATCACCATCCATTCACCGACGAAGCCACCGGTGCCCGGCAGGCCGCAGTTGGCCATGGTGAAGAACAGCGCGAAGGCCGCGAACTTGGGCATGGTGTTGACCACCCCACCGTAGCTGGAGATCTCACGCGAGTGCACCCGGTCGTAGAGCACGCCGATCGACAGGAACATCGCGCCCGAGACGAAGCCGTGGCTGATCATCTGCACCAGGCCGCCCGACACGCCCAGCTCGTTGAAGATGAAGAAGCCCAGCGTGACGAAACCCATGTGGGCGATCGACGAATAGGCCACCAGCTTCTTCATGTCCTGCTGCACCAGCGCGACCAGGCCGATGTAGACCACCGCGATCAGGCTCAGCGCGATGATGAACCAGGCGTACTCGCGGCTGGCATCGGGCGCGATGGGCATCGAGAAGCGCAGAAAGCCGTAGGCGCCCAGCTTCAGCATGATGGCGGCCAGCACCACCGAGCCGCCGGTGGGCGCCTCGACGTGGGCATCGGGCAGCCAGGTGTGCACCGGCCACATCGGCACCTTGACCGAGAACGCCGCGAAGAAGGCAAAGAACAGCAGCGCCTGCGCCGGCATCGGCAAGGGCAGCTTGTGCCAGGTGGCGATGTCGAAGCTGCCGCCCGACTTGTAGTACAGGAAGATCAGCGCCAACAGCATCAGCAGCGAGCCGGCCAGTGTGTAGAGGAAGAACTTGAACGCCGCATACACCCGGCGCGGGCCGCCCCAGATGCCGATGATGATGTACATCGGGATCAGCGTGGCCTCGAAGAACACATAGAACAGCAGGCCGTCGGCGGCGCAGAACACGCCCACCATCAGGCCCGACAGGATCAGGAAGGCGCCCATGTACTGGGCCACGCGCTCGGTGATCACCTCCCAGGCCGCGATCACCACGATGATGTTGATGAAGGCGGTGAGCAGCACGAACCACACCGAGATGCCGTCCACGCCCAGGTGGTAGCGCACGTTGAAGCGCTCGATCCACAGCAGGTTCTCGCTGAACTGCAGCGCCGCGCTGCCGTTGTCGAAGCCGGTGATCAGCGGGATGGTGACCACGAAGCTGAGCACCGCGCCCACCAGCGCCACCCAGCGCGAGGCGTTGGGGTTGTCGTCACGCCCGGTGGCGAGCAGCACGGCGCCGAACGCGATCGGCAGCCAGATCGAAATACTCAGAAGACCGAAGCCCATTATTCTTCTCCGCCCTGCGCGATCAACGGCCGGCCAGGCCGGCCAACGCGGGCCACAGCTGCCAGGTGAGCAGCCCGAAAACGCCCAGCAGCATCACCAGCGCGTACCAATACACATGCCCGGTCTGCACCAGCCGGGTGAGGCCGGCCACCATGCCGACCAGCCGCGCCGAGCCGTTGACCAGCAGACCGTCGATCAGGAAGCCGTCGCCGCCCTTCCACAGGCCGCGGCCCAGCAGCCGGGTGCCGGCGGCCAGCACGTTCTCGTTGAACCAGTCGAGGTAGTACTTGTTCTCCAGCACCTTGACGATCGGTGACAAGGCCTTGCCGATGGCCACCGGCACCGCGGGCACAACCATGTAGAAGACATAGGCCGTGACCACACCGGCCACCGCCAACCACAACGGCAGCGTGCCCAGCGAATGGGTGGCCATCGCGAAAGCGCCGTGGAAGTGCTCGCCCAGATCCTTCATCGCCGGATGGCGTGCGGCATCGACCAGGATCGAGTCCTTGAAGAAATCGCCGTGCAGCATCGGGGCTATGGTGAGGTAGCCGATGATCACCGAGGGGATCGCCAGCAGCACCAGCGGCAGCCACACCACCCAGGGGGATTCGTGCGGCGTGTGCGCATGGCCATGCCCGTGATCGTCGTCGTGGTGGTCGTGCTCGCCCGGGAACGGCTTGTGGCGGAAGTGCTCCTTGCCGTGGAACACCAGGAAGTACATGCGGAACGAGTAGAAGGCCGTGACGAACACGCCGGCCACCACCGCGAAGTAGGCCCAGCCGGCCGCCGGCAGCTGGCTGGCATGCACCGCCTCGATGATCGAGTCCTTCGAGTAGAAGCCGGCGAAGAACGGCGTGCCGATCAGCGCCAGGCTGCCCAGCAGCGAGGTGATCCAGGTGATGGGCATGTACTTGCGCAGGCCGCCCATGTTGCGGATGTCCTGGTCGTGGTGCATGCCGATGATCACCGAGCCGGCACCCAGGAACAGCAGCGCCTTGAAGAAGGCGTGCGTCATCAGGTGGAACACCGCCACCGAGTAGGCCGAGGCACCGAGTGCCACCGTCATGTAACCCAGCTGGCTCAGCGTGGAATAGGCCACCACGCGCTTGATGTCGTTCTGGATGATGCCCAGGAAGCCCATGAACAGCGCGGTGATGGCGCCGATGATCAGGATGAAGTTCAGCGCCGTGTCGCTCAGCTCGAACAGCGGCGACATGCGCGCCACCATGAAGATGCCGGCCGTCACCATCGTCGCGGCGTGGATCAGCGCCGAGATGGGGGTGGGGCCTTCCATCGAATCGGGCAGCCACACGTGCAAGGGGAACTGCGCGCTCTTGCCCATCGCGCCGATGAACAGGCAGATGCAGGTGACCGTGATCAGCATCCACTCGCCGCCCCACAGCGGCATCGGGAAGCTCAGCTTGGCCAGCTCGCCGGCCTGGGCGAAGGTCTCGGCATAGCTCAGCGTGCCGGCGTAGGTGACGATCAGGCCGATGCCGAGGATGAAGCCGAAGTCGCCGACCCGGTTGACCAGGAAGGCCTTCATGTTGGCGAAGATGGCCGTCGGCTTCTTGTACCAGAAGCCGATCAGCAGGTAGCTGACCAGGCCCACCGCCTCCCAGCCGAAGAACAGCTGCAGGAAGTTGTTGCTCATCACCAGCATCAGCATGCTGAAGGTGAACAGCGAGATGTACGAGAAGAAGCGCTGGTAGCCGGGGTCCTCGGCCATGTAGCCGACGGTGTAGACGTGCACCATCAGCGAGACGAAGGTGACCACCACCATCATCATCGCGGTGAGGCCGTCGACCAGGAAGCCGACCTCCATCTTCAGCCCGCCGAGGTTCATCCACTCGTAGATCGTGGCGTTGAAGCGCGCACCGGCCAGCACATCATTGAGCACCAGCGCCGAGAGCAGGAACGAGACCAGCACCCCGAGGATGGTGACGGTGTGGGCCCCGGCGCGGCCGATGGCCTTGCCGAAGAAGCCGGCGATGATGGCGCCAGCCAGCGGCGCCAGGGGCACCGCCAGCAGCAGGTTCTGGGAAAGTTGTGCAGCCATGTTGTTCTACCGGTCCCTGGCCTCAGCCCTTGAGCGTGTCGAGCTCTTCGACATTGATCGTGGAGCGGTTGCGGAACAGCACCACCAGGATCGCCAGGCCGATGGCTGATTCAGCCGCCGCCACGGTGAGGATGAAGAACACGAACACCTGGCCCGCCATGTCGCCCAGGTAGTGCGAGAAGGCGACGAAGTTCAGGTTGACCGCCAGCAGCATCAGCTCGATGGCCATCAGCAGCACGATCAGGTTGCGGCGGTTCAGGTAGATGCCGATCACGCTGAGCGCAAACAGCAGGCCACCCAGCGAGAGGTAGTGGCCGAGGGTGATGGGTCCGAAGCTCATTTCTTGTCTCCCGCAGCGGCCGGCGCGGCGGCGGCAGGCGCTGCCGCCGGCGCCGAGGCCTGCTCGATCACCGGGTCCATCTTGACGATGCGCAGGCGGTCGGCCTTCTTCGCCAGCACCTGCTCGCCGGGCTTCTGCGAGCGGCTGTCCTTGCGCTTGCGCAGCGTGAGCGCGATGGCCGCGATGATGGCCACCAGCAGCAGAACCGCCGCCAGTTGCACCGGGTAAAGGTACTTGGTGTAGATCTCGATGCCCAGCAGCCGGGTGTTGCCCAGCTTGGCCAGCGCCGGATCGGGCGCCGGCACATCGGTGAGCTGGAAGCCACCCATCAGCACCAGCGCCATCTCGAGCGCGATCACCGCACCGATCAACCCAGCCAGCGGCAGGTGCTTCCAGAAGCCGTCACGGAAGTCGTCGCTGTTCAGGTCCAACATCATGACCACGAACAGGAACAGCACCATCACCGCGCCCACGTACACCAGCACCAGCGTGATGGCCAGGAACTCGGCCCTCAGCAGCATCCAGATGACCGAGGCATTGGCAAACGCCAGCACCAGATAGAGCGCCGCATGCACCGTGCTGCGCGCCGTGATGACACGGAACGAGGCAAACAGCAGCACGGCTGCGAAGAAGTAGAAAAGTGCGCCGGTAGTGGTCATGTTTGTCTTGCGCGGATGAGTACGTGCTTAGGCGTCGTGCAGCAGCCGTCGCGAGCGGGTCGAGGTTGCGTCGAGCAGCGCAGCCGTACACCCGTACGGCGAGCAGCGCAGGCGCAAGATCGACCCGCGCAGCAGGCTGATGCGCGGCGCCTAACGGTACTTGGCGTCGGCCTCCTTGTTCGCGGCGATGTCGGCTTCGTAACGGTCGCCCACGGCCAGCAACATGTCCTTGGTGAAGTACAGGTCGCCACGTTTCTCGCCGTGGTATTCGAAGATGTGGGTCTCGACGATCGAGTCGACCGGGCAGCTTTCTTCGCAGAAGCCGCAGAAGATGCACTTGGTCAGGTCGATGTCATAGCGCGTGGTGCGGCGGCTGCCGTCGTCGCGCACGTCGCTCTCGATGGTGATGGCCATCGCCGGGCACACCGCTTCGCACAGCTTGCAGGCGATGCAGCGCTCTTCGCCGTTCTCGTAGCGGCGCAGCGCATGCAGGCCGCGAAAGCGCGGGCTCAGCGGGGTCTTCTCTTCCGGGAACTGGATCGTGATGCGCTTCTGGAAGAAGTGCCGTCCGGTGAGCTTCAGGCCCTTGAGCATCTCCAGCAGCAGGAAGCTGGAGAGGAAGTCCTTGAGGGATGCTTGTGCAGCCATGGTCCTACTTCCAGATGTTGAGGGGGGACTGGATCCACAGGCCCACCACCACCAGCCAGATCAGCGTGATGGGGATGAAGATCTTCCAGCCCAGGCGCATGATCTGGTCGTAGCGGTAGCGCGGGAACGAGGCCCGCACCCACAGGAACATGGTGACCACCACGAACACCTTGATGGCCAGCCAGATCCAGCCCGGGATGAACGAGAGAAACTCGAACGGTGGCAGCCAGCCGCCCAGGAACAGCAGCACGCACAACATCGACACCAGGATCATGTTGGCGTATTCGGCCAGGAAGAACATGGCGAACGACATGCCCGAGTACTCGATCATGTGCCCGGCCACGATCTCGGACTCGCCTTCGACCACGTCGAACGGGTGGCGGTTGGTCTCGGCCAGGCCGGCGATGAAGTAGACGATGAACACCGGGAACAGCGGCAGCCAGTTCCAGCTCAGCAGCCCGAGGCCGGCGCTGGCCATCGCGCCCTTGCCCTGGCTCATCACGATGTCGGTCATGTTCATCGAGCCGGCGACCATCAGCACGATCACCAGCGCAAAGCCCATCGCGATCTCGTAGCTGACCATCTGTGCCGATGCGCGCAGCGCGCCGAGGAAGGCGTATTTCGAATTCGACGCCCAGCCGGCGATGATCACGCCGTACACCTCGAGCGAGGTGATGGCCATCAGGAACAGCAGGCCGGCGTTGATGTTGGCCAGCGCCACCTCGGGCCCGAACGGGATCACCGCCCAGGCCGCCAGCGCCGGCATGATGGTCATGATGGGGCCCAGGAAGAACAGGCCCTTGTTGGCCGCGGTGGGGCGGATGATCTCCTTGAAGATCAGCTTCACCGCGTCGGCGATGGGGGTCAGCAGGCCATAGGGGCCCACGCGGTTGGGGCCGGGCCGCACCTGGGTGAAGGCAATGCCCTTGCGCTCCCACAGCGTGAGGTAGGCCACGCAGATCATCAGCGGCAGCACCACGGCCACGATCTTGATCAGGCTCCAGAGCACCAGCCAGACCGAGGGCCACACCGGGCCGCCGAACAGCGAACCACCGAATTGATTGAACTGGTCGATCATGATGTTCAGACCTTTTCGACCGTGAGGGCGCCGAACATCGCACCCAGCGTGGCGGTGTCGGCATGGCCGGCCGGCACGCGCACGGTGTTGGCGGCGAGCGTGCAGTCCAGACGCGCCGGCAGCACTGCGCTGGCCGCGCCTTGCGACACCCGCACGCGGTCACCGTCGGCCAGGGCCAGCTGTTGCCACAGGGCAGGTGGCAGGCTGGCCGCCGGCGCCCTGGCATCGGCCGTGCGCTGCAGCGACGCCGCGCGGCGCACCAGCGCATCGGCGGCGTAGATCGGCACGTCCGCCACGCGCTGCAGGCCATCGATGGCGGCGGGCAGGCTGATGGCCGCGGCGGTGGTGTTGTCCAGCCGCTTGTCCATATCGGCCAGGTCACCCAGCGCCTCGGCCCGCACTTCTTCAGAAGTTTCGTGGTCGAAGCCGCTCAGGCCCAGCAGGTTGCCCAGCACACGCAGCACCTTCCAGGCCGGCCGGGCATCGCCGGCGGGCTTGACCACGCCGGTGAAGCTCTGCACCCGGCCTTCGGCATTGACGAAAGTGCCGGCCGTCTCGGTGAACGGGGCGATCGGCAGCAGCACGTCGGCATTGGCCACGGCGGCATCCTTGAACGAGGTGAGCGCCACCACCAGGCCCGAGCCGGCCAGCGCGGCTTGCGCGGCAGCGGCGTCGGCGGCATCGAGCACCGGCTCGACGTCGAGTAGCAGCAGCGCCTTCATCGGCTGGCTCAGCATCTGGCCGGTGTTCAGGCCACCAGCGCCTGGCAAGGCCTTGACCAGTTGCGCACCCACAGTGTTGGCCGCGGCCGTGAGGTAGCCCACGCTGGCGCCGGTCTGCGCGCCGATCCACTGCGCCAGCGCCAGCAGCGTGCCGGCCTGCGGATGCTGCGCGGCGGCATTGCCCAGCAGCACCGCCTTGCGCTCGCCCGACAGCAGGGCCTGCGCCACCACTTCGGCGTCGGCATTGACCAGCGCCGCGGCCGGTGCGTCGAACCCCTTGGCCGTGGCGATGTAGCCGGCCACGTCGGCCAGCGCCTGGGCCCAGCCCGACGGTGCGGCGGTGATGGTGGCGGCCAGCGGCATCGCCCAGTCGTCGTGCACGGCGTGCAGGCTCATCACCGCCCCGCCCTTGCGCACCGACTGGCGCAAGCGCTGCGCGAACAGCGGATGGTCCTTGCGCAGGAACGAGCCGATCACGAAGGCGCGGTCCAGCGTGGACAGCGAAGCGATCGTCGTGCCCAGCCACTGCGCCTTGCCGGGCGGCGCAGTGTTGCTGAAATCGGCATGCCGCGTGCGCACGTCGACGCTCTCGCTGCCCAGGCCGCGCACCAGCTTGGCCAGCAGGTGCAACTCTTCCACGCTGCGGTGCGCTGAGCCCAGCGCGCCGATGCCGGCCACACCATGGTCGGCCAGGATGCGCTTGAGGCCGTCGGCCACGTAGCCCAGCGCGGTGTTCCAGTCCACCGCCTGCCACTGACCACCCTGCTTGATCATCGGCTGCGTCAGACGCTGCGGGCTGTTGAGCGCTTCGTAGCTGAAGCGGTCGCGGTCGGCAATCCAGCACTCGTTGATGTTTTCGCTCTCCAGCGGCACCACGCGCAGCACCTGATTGGCCTTGACCTGCACGATCAGGTTGGCGCCGGTGCTGTCGTGCGGGCTCACGCTCTTGCGGCGCGACAGCTCCCAGGTGCGGGCCGCATAGCGGAACGGCTTGCTGGTGAGCGCACCGACCGGGCAGATGTCGATCATGTTCCCCGACAGCTCGCTGTCGATGGTGCGGCCGCCGAAGGTGGTGATCTCGCTGTGCTCGCCGCGGTGCTGCATGCCCAGCTCCATCACGCCGGCCACCTCCTGGCCGAAGCGCACGCAGCGGGTGCAGTGGATGCAGCGGCTCATCTCCTGCATCGAGATCAGCGGGCCGACGTTCTTGTGGAAAACGACGCGCTTCTCTTCGTGGTAGCGGCTGGCACTGCTGCCGTAGCCCACCGCCAGGTCTTGCAACTGGCATTCACCGCCCTGGTCGCAGATGGGGCAGTCGAGCGGGTGGTTGATGAGCAGGAACTCCATCACCGACTTCTGCGCCTTGATGGCCTTGTCGCTCTTGGTGCGCACGATCATGCCCTGCGTCACCGGCGTGGCACAGGCCGGCATCGGCTTGGGCGCCTTCTCGATGTCGACCAGGCACATGCGGCAGTTGGCCGCGATGCTGAGCTTTTTGTGATAGCAGAAGTGCGGGATGGTGGTGCCGGCCGCATCGGCCGCATGCATCACCATGCTGCCCTCGGCCACGCTGACCTTCTTGCCGTCGAGTTCGATTTCGATCATGAGAGTTCTCAGACGTAGGCCGGTACGAGGCACGTCTTGTGCTCAACGTGGTAGGCAAACTCGTCGCGGAAGTGCTTGAGCATGCCGCGCACCGGCATGGCCGCGGCGTCGCCCAACGCACAGATGGTGCGGCCCATGATGCTTTCGGCCACGCTGTCGAGCAGCGCCAGGTCCTCGGCCTTGCCGTGGCCATGCTCCAGCCGGTTGACCAGGCGCCACAGCCAGCCGGTGCCCTCGCGGCAGGGGGTGCACTGGCCGCAGGATTCGTGGCTGTAGAAGTACGACAGGCGCAGCAGGCTCTTGACCATGCAGCGGGTCTCGTCCATCACGATCACCGCACCCGAGCCCAGCATCGAGCCGGCCTTGGCGATGCTGTCGTAGTCCATGGTGCAGTCCATCATGATGTGGGCGGGCAGCACCGGCGCCGACGAGCCACCAGGGATCACGGCCTTGAGCTGCTTGCCGCCCTTGACGCCACCGGCCAGCTCGAGGAGCTTGCTGAACGGCGTGCCCATCGGAATTTCGTAGTTGCCGGGCCGCTCGACGTCGCCCACCATCGAGAAGATCTTGGTGCCGCCGTTGTTGGGCTTGCCGCACTCGAGGTAGGCCGGGCCGCCGTTGCGGATGATCCAGGGCACCGCGGCAAAGGTCTCGGTGTTGTTGATCGTGGTCGGCTTGCCGTACAGGCCGAAGCTGGCCGGGAACGGCGGCTTGAAGCGCGGCTGGCCTTTCTTGCCTTCCAGCGATTCGAGCAGCGCGGTCTCTTCGCCGCAGATATAGGCGCCGAAGCCGTGGAAGGCGTGCAACTGGAAACTGTGGCCGCTGCCCAGGATCTTGTCGCCCAGATAGCCCGCCGCGCGGGCTTCGTCCAGCGCTTCTTCGAAGCGTTCATAGACCTCGAAGATCTCGCCGTGGATGTAGTTGTAGCCCACCGAGATGCCCATCGCATAGGCCGCGATGATCATGCCCTCGATGACGATGTGCGGGTTGAACTTGAGGATGTCGCGGTCCTTGCAGGTGCCGGGCTCGCCCTCGTCGCTGTTGCACACCAGGTACTTCTGCACCGGCAGCGCACGCGGCATGAAGCTCCACTTCAAGCCGGTCGGAAAGCCCGCACCGCCGCGCCCGCGCAGGCCCGAGGCCTTGACCTCGGCCACCACCTGGTCGGGCGTCATGCCGGGGTGGCCCTCGGCATTGGCCGTCAGGATCTTGCGCAGGGCCTGGTAGCCGCCGCGCGCCTCGTAGTCCTTCAACCGCCAGTTGCTGCCGTTCAGCCCGGTGACGATCTGCGGGGTGATGTGGCGGTCGTGGAAGCAGGTCTCCAGGCCCTTGGCCTGGAACTTCGACAGGTCGAGCATGGCGTTCTTCACTTGGCCTGAGCCTTCAGGGTATCGACCAGCTCGTCGAGCCGGTCGTTGCTCATGTAGCTGACCATCTGCCGGTCGTTGACCAGCATCACCGGCGCATCGGCACAGGCACCCAGGCATTCACAGGGCTGCACGGTGAACAGGCCATCGGGCGTGGTGCCGCCGGCCTCGATGCCGAGCTTGCTGCACAGGTGCTCCAGCGCCTGCTGACCGTTGCGCAACTGGCACGGCAGGTTGGTGCAGACGTTGAGCTTGAACTGCCCCACCGGCTGCTGGTTGTACATGTTGTAGAAGGTGGTCACCTCGTGCACGGCCATCGGCGCCATGCCCAGATAGGCCGCAATCGCCGCCTCGGACTCGGCCGACACCCAGCCCTGCTCCTGCTGGGCGATGGCCAGGCAGGCCATCACGGCCGAGTACTTCTGATCGGCGGGGTACTTGGCCACCTCGCGCGCAAACCGCTCGAAGGCGGCCGCGCTCAACGGCGGGGTGCTGGGGGTGAAGGCTGCAGCGCTGCTCATCGATCGATCTCGCCAAACACGATGTCCATGGTGCCGATGATCGCGACGGCGTCGGCGATCATGTGGCCGCGCGCCATCTCATCCAGGGCTGCCAAATGGGCGAAGCCGGGAGCGCGGATTTTCAGTCGGTAGGGCTTGTTGGCCCCGTCGCTGACCAGGTAGATGCCGAACTCGCCCTTGGGGTGCTCGACCGCGGCGTAGGCCTCGCCCTCGGGCACGTGGAAGCCTTCGGTGAAGAGCTTGAAATGGTGGATCAGTTCCTCCATATTGCTCTTCATGTCTACCCGCGACGGCGGTGCCACCTTGTGGTTGTCGGTGATCACTGGGCCCGGGTTGGCGCGCAACCACTTCGAACACTGCTGAATGATGCGGTTGGACTGCCGCATCTCTTCGACCCGCACCAGGTAGCGGTCGTAGGTGTCGCCGTTGACGCCCAGCGGGATGTCGAAATCCATCCGGTCGTAGACGTCGTACGGCTGCGTCTTGCGCAGGTCCCAGGCGATGCCCGAGCCACGCAGCATCGGTCCGGTCAGGCCGAGGTTGAGGGCGCGCTCGGGCGTGACCACGCCGATGCCCACGGTGCGCTGCTTCCAGATGCGGTTGTCGGTGAGCAGGGTCTCGTACTCGTCGACCAGCCCGGGAAAGCGGCGCGTGAAGTCGTCGATGAAATCCAGCAGCGTGCCCGAGCGGTTCTGATTCAGCGCATCGATGGCGCGCTGGTTCTTGATCCTGCTGACCTTGTACTGCGGCATGCTGTCTGGCAGGTCGCGGTAGACGCCACCGGGGCGGAAGTAGGCCGCATGCATGCGCGCACCCGACACCGCCTCGTACATGTCGAACAGGTCTTCGCGCTCGCGGAAGCAGTAGATCAGGATGTTCATCGCACCGCAGTCCATGCCGTGCGCACCCAGCCACAGCAGGTGGTTCAGCAGGCGGGTGATCTCGCTGAACATCACGCGGATGTACTGCGCGCGCTCAGGCACCGCTACGCCCGTCAGCTTCTCGATGGCCAGGCAGTAGGCGTGCTCGTTGCACATCATCGAAACGTAATCCAGCCGGTCCATGTAGGGCAGGCTTTGGATGTAGGTCTTGCTCTCGGCCAGCTTCTCGGTGGCGCGGTGCAGCAGGCCGATGTGCGGGTCGGCGCGCTGGATGACCTCGCCGTCGAGCTCCAGCACCAGGCGCAGAACACCGTGCGCGGCCGGGTGCTGCGGCCCGAAGTTCAGCGTGTAGTTCTTGATCTCTGCCATGGTCAGTGAATTCCGCCATAGTTGTCTTCGCGGATGATGCGCGGCGTGATCTCACGCGGCTCGATCGTCACCGGCTGGTAGATCACACGCTTCTTCTCGGCGTCGTAGCGCATCTCGACATGACCCGACACGGGGAAGTCCTTGCGCAGCGGGTGGCCGATGAAGCCGTAGTCGGTGAGGATGCGGCGCAGGTCGATGTGGCCGTCGAAGATCACGCCGACCATGTCGAAGGCCTCGCGCTCGAACCAGTTGGCTGCCGCCCAGACCTCGGTGAGCGAGGCCACCACCGGCACGTCGTCATCGGGCGCAAACACCTTCAGGCGCACACGCCAGTTCAGGCTGACCGACAACAGGTGGTTCACCACGCAGTAGCGCGGGCCGTCCCAGGCCTGGTCCTTCCAGCCGCTGTAGTCCAGCGCGCACAGATCGATCAACTGCTCGAACTTCAGCGTCTTGTCGTCGCGCAGCGTCTGGGCCACACCCAGGTAGTCGGCCCCCGACACGGTGAGCGTGATCTCGCCACGCTCGCGCTTGAAGGCCTTGATCTTGGCGCCAAGCGCCGCTTCCAGCGCCGCCTGCAGATTGTCGAGACGTTGGGTCATTTCAGGCTCGCGCGATGGTGTTTTCGCGGCGGATCTTGGCCTGCAACTGCAGGATGCCGTAGAGCAATGCCTCGGCGGTGGGCGGGCAGCCCGGCACGTAGACGTCCACCGGCACGATGCGGTCGCAGCCACGCACCACCGAGTAGCTGTAGTGGTAGTAGCCGCCGCCATTGGCGCAGGAGCCCATGCTCAGCACCCAGCGCGGCTCGGCCATCTGGTCGTAGACCTTGCGCAGCGCCGGGCCCATCTTGTTGCACAGCGTGCCGGCGACGATCATCAGATCACTCTGCCGCGGGCTGGGGCGGAACAGCATGCCGAAGCGGTCGATATCGTAGCGCGCCGCACCGGCGTGCATCATCTCCACCGCGCAGCAAGCCAGGCCGAAGGTCATCGGCCACAGCGAGCCGGTCTTCGACCAGTTGATCAGCTTGTCGACCGAGGTGGTGACAAAGCCTTCCTTCAGTACGCCTTCAATGCCCATGGCAATAGTCCAGTCTGTCGAAGCGGCGCGGGCCGCCACCAAGCCGGCCGTTCGCCGGATCCAGACAGTCCACAGGACTGTCCGTCGCCGGCTCACCCCCTTGGGGGATCGGCCGACGTACTCGTCGGTCGAGGGGCTCGATCATTCCCAATCGAGGGCTCCCTTCTTCCACTCGTAGATGAAGCCCACCACGAGGATGGCGAGGAAGATCATCATCGCCCAGAAGCCTGACGCCCCGATGTCACGCAGCGCCACCGCCCACGGAAAGAGGAAGGCGATTTCCAAGTCAAACAGGATGAAGAGGATGGCCACCAGGTAGTAGCGCACGTCGAACTTCATGCGCGCGTCCTCGAAGGCTTCGAAGCCGCATTCGTAGGGGCTGTTCTTGGCGGCATCGGGGCGCTGCGGACCGAGCAGGTAGCCCAGCACCTGCGGCACGATGCCGACCGCTACACAGACCAGGATGAACAGGATGACAGGGAGGTACTGTTGCAGGTCCATGGGGGTCGGCGGCGGTGTGGTTCGGTCACATCCGGCCAAAAAAATGGCGCGCCATCTGCGGTCAACGCATTGACCACCGACGGAGCGCGCCGCTCTTGCTACCTGCTACTGCTGCGGGCGCACAAGCCAGTGCCGGATGAGAACCTGGCTTGCTTTGAATCCTGGTGCCGTCGGCGAGACTCGAACTCGCACAGCTTTCGCCACTACCCCCTCAAGATAGCGTGTCTACCAATTTCACCACGACGGCACAGTTGCCGGACCGAGACCCGACGCACTGCTTTACTGCTCAGCTTGCTTGAGGATTGCTCGCTGAACAGCCTTAAATTCTATATCGGAAATACATCGATTCTTCGGGTTTGTGCGTAGCGGTCATGGTGTTTGCAGCGACCTGACAGCAACCCACCCGCGCGCTCACTTGGTGGGGATGGTGCCCGGCGCCGACGCCGGTGCAGGCACCGCCACCGCGGCGGGTGCCGCCACGCCACTGGCGCCCGGGCCACCGGTCGGCACTGCGGCGCGATCGAGCACGCTGCTGCCCGCATCGGGTGCACGCGTGGCCGCGTTGTTCGACAGGTAGGCCAGCGACAACGTGCAGACGAAGAACACCGCCGCGCACACCGCCGTCGAGCGCGACAGGAAGTTGGCACTGCCCGTGGCGCCGAACAAACTGCCCGAGGCACCGCTGCCGAACGAGGCGCCCATGTCGGCGCCCTTGCCGTGCTGCACCAGCACCAGCCCGATCATCACGATGGCGGACAGCAACTGCACCACCAGCACGAGGTTCATCCAAACTTGCATGTTCTTGGTTCTCCAGATAACTTGAAGCCGACGCGTCCTGGCGTCAGCCGGCCGCGCGGCAGATGGCGACGAAATCGGCCGCCTTGAGGCTGGCGCCGCCGATCAGGCCGCCGTCGATGTCGGGTTGGGCCAGCAGCACGGCCGCGTTGTCGGGCTTCATGCTGCCGCCGTAGAGGATCTGCATGGCCTCGGCATGCGGCGTGGCCGCCTTCAGCTGCGCACGCAGCAGCGCATGCACCGCCTGCGCCTGCTCGGGCGTGGCCACCTGGCCGGTGCCGATGGCCCAGACCGGCTCGTAGGCCACCACCATCTCGCCGGCGCAATGGCCCAGCGCATGGATCACCGCCGACAGCTGGCGCTTGACCACCAGCTCGGTCTCGCCGGCCTCTCGCTGGGCCAGCGTTTCGCCCACGCAGACGATGGGCGTGAGCCCTGAAGCCAGCGCGGCCTTGGCCTTGTCGGCCACCAACTGGTCGGTCTCGGCGTGGTATTGGCGCCGCTCGCTGTGGCCCACGATGACGTAGCGGCAGCCGAACTCGGCCAGCATGGCCACCGACACCTCGCCGGTATAGGCGCCTTGGGCATGGGCCGAGCAATCCTGCGCGCCCCAGCGCACATCGCTGCCGGCCAGCGCCACCGCCGCTTGCGACAGGTAAGGCGTCGGCACGCACACCGCCACATCACAGCCGAAGGGCCGCGCAGCGGTGATGCCCGCCAGCAATTCGGCATTGGCGGCGTGGCTGCCATGCATCTTCCAGTTGCCGGCCACGAGCTTGCGTCGCATGGGGATAGTCCTCGAAGAAGTCTTGAAGCCCGAGCGGCGCTCAGGCCGTCCAGTCCAGCACGATCTTGCCGACGTGCTGGCTCGATTCCATCAGCGCATGCGCCTGCGCGGCCTGCGCCGCCGGGAATACGCGGCTGATCACCGGCTTGATGCGGCCGGTCTCGATCAGCGGCCAAACCTTCGCGCGCAATGAGGCCGCGATGGCGCCCTTGAAGGCAATCGGCCGCGGCCGCAGCGTGCTGCCGGTGATGGTGATGCGACGGCGCAGCACCTCACCGGCGTTGAAGCCGCTGTTGACGCCACCCTGCACCGCGATGATGACGATGCGGCCATCGTCGGCCACGCATTGCACCTCGCGCGCCACGTAATCGCCGGCCACCATGTCGAGCACCACGTCGGTGCCCTTGCCATCCGTGGCGGCCTTGACCTCGGCAACGAAGTCCTGCGTCTTGTAGTTGATGCCGACATCGGCGCCCAGCGCCACGCAGGCGGCCACCTTGTCGTCGCTGCCGGCGGTGACCAGCACTTTCGCGCCCATCGCCTTGGCCAGCTGGATCGCGGTGACGCCGATGCCGCTGGACCCGCCCTGCACCAGCAGCGTCTCGCCGGCCTGCAGACGGCCGCGGTCGAACACGTTGGACCAGACGGTGAAGAAGGTCTCGGGCAGGCTGGCCGCCTCGATGTCGCTCAGGCCCGCTGGCACCGGCAGGCACTGGGCGATCGGGGCGGTGCAGCGCTCGGCATAACCACCGCCGGCCACCAGCGCACAGACCCGGTCGCCGAGCTTGAAGCCCGCGGCGGCCATTTCGGCGGCGTCACCGCCGACGATGGTGCCGGCGATCTCCAGCCCGGGCAGGTCGGACGCGCCGGGCGGGGGTGCATACGCGCCCTTGCGCTGCAGCACGTCGGGCCGGTTGATGCCCGAGGCCGTCACCTGCACCAGCAGTTCACCGGTCGCCGGCAGTGGCTCGGGACGGGTGGTCTCGACCAGCACCTCGGGGCCGCCGAAGGCGGTCATCGCTATGGCTCGCATGCTGTCTCCTGGCGCGGGGCGGGTATTGCCGCTCAGCCTTGGCTGGTCGGGTTGACGTCGCTGGCGGGCGCGTCGGCAGCGGGCGCCGGCGCATCGCTGGCCGGGGCCTGCTCGGCCGCGGGCGCATCGCTGCGCTCGGGGCGGTCGCTGCGCTCGCGGCGCGGCGGGCGGTCGCCACGCGGACCGCGGTCAGGCCGGTCGCCATACTCGCGGCGCGGGCGCTCGAAGCGCTCTTCTTCCATGCCTTCCGGACGCTCGAGCAGTGCCTTCATCGACAGCTTGATGCGACCCTTCTCGTCGGTCTCCATGACCTTGACCTTGACGATCTGGCCTTCCTTGAGGAAGTCGGTGACGTTCTCCACCCGCTGGTGGGCGATCTGGCTGATGTGCAGCAAGCCATCTTTGCCCGGCAGGATGTTGACCAGCGCGCCGAAGTCCAGGATCTTGGTGATCGCGCCTTCGTAGACCTTGCCGATCTCGGCCTCGGCGGTGATCTCGGCGATGCGCTTCTTGGCGTGCTCGGCCTTGTCGGCGTCGGTGCTGGCGATGGTGATGGTGCCGTCTTCACCGATGTCGATGGTGCAGCCAGTCTCTTCGGTCAGCGCGCGGATGGTGGCGCCGCCCTTGCCGATCACGTCGCGGATCTTCTCGGGGTTGATCTTCATCGTGTACAGCCGCGGCGCAAATACCGACACCTCGGCCTTGGCCTCGCCCACCGACGACTGCATGCAGCCCAGGATGTGCAAACGGGCTTCCTTGGCTTGCGCCAGGGCCACCTGCATGATTTCCTTGGTGATGCCCTGGATCTTGATGTCCATCTGCAGCGCGGTGATGCCCGCGGTGGTGCCGGCCACCTTGAAGTCCATGTCGCCCAGATGATCTTCGTCGCCCAGGATGTCGGTCAGCACCGCGAAGCGGTTGCCGTCCTTGATCAGGCCCATCGCGATGCCGGCCACATGGGCCTTCATCGGCACGCCGGCGTCCATCAGCGACAGGCAGCCGCCGCAGACCGAGGCCATCGACGACGAGCCGTTCGACTCGGTGATTTCCGACACCACGCGGATGGTGTAGGGGAAGTCTTCCTTGCTCGGCAGCGCGGCGATCAGCGCGCGCTTGGCCAGGCGGCCGTGGCCGATCTCGCGGCGCTTGGGGCTGCCCACGCGACCGGTTTCGCCAGTGGCGAAGGGAGGCATGTTGTAGTGCAGCATGAAGCGGTCTTCGTAATCGCCGGACAGCGCGTCGATGCGCTGCGCGTCGCGGTCGGTGCCCAGCGTGGAGATGACCAGGGCCTGCGTTTCCCCGCGGGTGAACAGCGCCGAGCCGTGGGTGCGGGGCAGCACGCCGGTGCGGATCTCGATCGGCCGCACGGTTCTTGTGTCACGGCCGTCGATGCGCGGCTCGCCGGCCAGGATCTGGCCACGCACGATGCGCGCTTCGATCTCGAACAGCAGGCCTTCGACCTCGACCTTGTCGAAGGGATTGCCGTCGGCCTTCAGCGCGGCCAGCACGCTGCTGGTCACGTCACGGCAGGCCTGGGTACGGGCCTGCTTGCTGCGGATCTGGTAGGCGGCGCGCAGCGGGCCTTCGGCCAGCTCGTTGACGCGGGCGATGAAGGGCTCGTTCTTGGCCGGCGCGGTCCAGCTCCACACGGGCTTGCCGGCTTCGCGCACCAGCTCGTGGATCGCGCTAATGGCGATGTTGCCCTGCTCGTGGCCGAACACCACGGCGCCCAGCATGATCTCTTCGCTCAGCTGGTCGGCTTCACTTTCCACCATCAGCACGGCGGCTTCGGTGCCAGCCACCACCAGATCGAGCTTGCTGTCGAGCAGCGCGGTCTTGCCGGGGTTCAGCACGTATTGGCCGTTGATGTAGCCCACGCGGGCCGCGCCCACCGGGCCGTCGAACGGGATGCCCGAGATCGACAGTGCGGCACTGGTGCCGATCAGCGCGGCGATGTCGGCCTGCACCTCGGGGTTCAGGCTCAGAACGTGCACGACCACCTGCACTTCATTGAAGAAGCCTTCGGGGAACAGCGGGCGGATCGGGCGGTCGATCAGGCGGCAGGTCAGGGTCTCCAGCTCGCTGGGGCGGCCTTCGCGCTTGAAGAAGCTGCCGGGGATGCGGCCGGCGGCGTAGGTCTTCTCGATGTAGTCCACGGTCAGCGGGAAGAAGTCCTGGCCGGCCTTGGCTTCGGACTTGGCGACCACGGTGGCCAGCACCACGGTGCCTTCGATGTCGACGATCACCGCGCCGCCGGACTGGCGGGCGATCTCGCCGGTTTCCATCGTGACCTGGTGGCTGCCCCAGGTGAAGGTCTTGGTGACTTTGTTGAACAGACTCATGGAATCATCTCCGTAGGTTGACGGCGCGCTTGCGGTGGCGCCGGGGTCAGGACCGGGAGCGTCAGGCCTCGCGGGCGGGATGCCATTCCAGTGAGGTCCGCTGCCGAGGACGCCGTTGGAATGACACAGCACTGCCGAAATCGAGGGGGTGACCCGCTCCAAAACACAAAGAGCCTGTGCTGGGGGATTCCAGACAGGCTCTTGGATGCATCAGCGGCTTACTTGCGCAGGCCCAGCTTGGCGATCAGCGCGGTGTAGCGCTCGGGCGTCTTGCCCTTCAGGTAATCCAGCAGCTTGCGGCGACGGCTGACCATGCGCAGCAGGCCACGGCGACCGTGGTGGTCCTTCAGGTGGGTCTTGAAGTGGGGGGTCAGGTCGTTGATGCGTGCGGTGAGCAGCGCAACCTGCACTTCGGGGCTGCCGGTATCGCCGGTGCCGCGGGCATTGCCGGCGACGATGTCAGCGCGGATGGTTTTGTCGATGGACATGGTGTTTCCTGAGTTGAGATGGAAGCCGCCATGCCCGGCACGATGTTGCATCGTTCGCCAGGAGCGGTTTCCGGTTCATGACTTGCGGTCGCTGGTGAAACCAACCTGCGCCGTGCTTAAGATCCTGCGCCTTGCGGCATCTACTGCATGCCCCGAAACGCAAAACCGGCGGATTATAGCCTCAGCGCCTGCTTCAGCCGATCCACCCCGGCGCGCAGCCGTGCCGTGTCCTGTGATGCAAAGCACCAGCGCAGCCAGCCCTCGCCCTCGGCGCCGAAGGCCGCGCCCGGCGCCAGCCCCAGGCCGTGCGCGATGACCAGGTGCTTGGCGAAGGCCAGCGAATCGTCGGCGCCGGGCGCCCGGAACCAGGCGTACATGCCGCCCAGCGGCGTGGCCGACTGCACCCCGGGCAGCGCCGCCAGCGCCGGGCACAGTGCGTCGCGGCCGGCCTTCAGCCGGGCGATGAGGCCGGGCACGAACTCATCGGCCATGGCCAGCGCCGCCAGCCCGCCGCGCTGCACGAACACCGGCGCGCAGGAGCTGTTGAACTCGATCAGCTTGCCCACCGCGTCGAGCTGGCCGGCGGGCAGCACCAGCCAGCCCAGACGCCAGCCGGTCATCAGAAAGCTCTTGGAGAAGCTGTGCACGACGATCAGGCGGTCGTCGGGGGTGGCGATGTCCAGGAAACTGGGGGCAGCAGGCCCGTCACCAAACCACACCCGGTCGTAGACCTCGTCGGCCACGATCCAGGTGCCGGTGCGGCGGCAGTGGTCCAGCAGCACCTGCTGCTCGGCGCGGGTCAGCGTCCAGCCGGTGGGATTGTTCGGCGCGTTGACCAGCAGCACCCGGGTGGCCGGCGTCACCGCCGCCAGCAGGCGATCGAGGTCGAGCCGCCAGGCGCCCGTACCAGGGTTCACGTCGGGCGTCAGCGCCACGCGGGTGATGCGCGCGCCCAGGATCTCGGGCTGCGCTGGCAGGTTGGGCCACACCGGCACCACCACCACCACCTCGTCGCCAGCGTCGACCAGCAACTGCATCGCCGTCATCAGCGCGGTGACGCCCGACGAGGTGACGGCGATGCGGTCGGG